>Ga0172368_10002236_pt1 | contig 24960 bp, 22 predicted proteins | sample Lak11m_FD_114540 | JGI IMG/M metagenome (GOLD analysis project Ga0172368, IMG submission 114540) | Freshwater microbial communities from Kabuno Bay, South-Kivu, Congo - kab_022012_11m | ecosystem: Environmental > Aquatic > Freshwater > Lake | place: Democratic Republic of the Congo: South-Kivu...
AATTATCAAATTTACAATACAACAAAAAACACGACCCGGGTTGATATTATGCCAAAACCAATCCTTTATGGCGAACTGACCTCCTCTGAAATAGCCGCGCTCTCGCGAAGCAAGAGAAAGAGAAAACCCATAGTCATTCTTCCAATGGGCGCGACAGAGGCGCACGGCAGGCATTTGCCGGTCTGGACGGACGCAATCACGCCTTACGAGCTTGCAAAGCGCGTTTCCGCGCGAACAGGCGCACTCGTGCTTCCGCCCATCAATTATGGATTCTGCTACACGCTGCGCCCATGGGCAGGCACTCTTTCGCTCCGCTCGCAGACTTTCGCCTCGATAATCCGCGAAATAACAAGCGAACTCGTGCGCAACGGCTTTGACAGGATGCTTTTTATGAACGGGCACGGCGCGAACGCCACAATCGCGGGGCACGTGCTGAAGGAACTCGCGGACGAGCAAAAATTCACCGGCTGCATAGTTTCATGGTGGGAGATGCGCGAGCTTGAGGCAATCTGCGGCAAGAGCGCGGGGCACGCGGACGAGAACGAGGCGTCAATCGTGATGGCGCTCACGGGCTGGAAGAAACGTGTGTCGGTGCAGCTTCCTTCTCAACGCTATTTTGGGCGAGTGATACCCATGCCGCGCGACCAATTCGCCGCGCATGGCTACGCGGGAAAAGTCGGCGGGGAAACGGTGGAGCGCGGCAGGAAGATGGAAAAAGCCATCGTAGACAAATTGGTGCGGCTTGTGAAAGCCGATTTGTTGCTGAAGGAATAATTAATGAGAGATATCGAAAGAATGACGGGATATTGAAAGAATGAAGGAGGACGATTTTGATGCTGCCAGGTATGGACCCGAAGAACATGGCGAAGATGATGAAGCAGATGGGCATAAAGAGCGAAGAGCTTGAAGCTTCAAAAGTGACAATCGAACTCAAGGAAGGCGGGCGGCTTGTGGTGTTCGAGCCCTCTGTCGTGCAAATCGAGATGCAGGGCAACAAGTCATTCCAGATTTCGGGCAAGGTGCACGAGGAGCAGGAAGCGGGCGAGGACGACATAAAGATGGTGATGGAGTCCGCGGGCTGCTCGCGCGAGGAGGCGATGAATGCCCTGCGCGAGACTGGCGGGGACATTGCTGAGGCAATAATTCGACTAAAAAGCGAATAAGCGCGCCGCCTTTTAGTCGACGATATTGTCGAGGTGATTCTCAAGCTCAAAGGAGACTGGAGAAACCAAGGGCACGGACGTCTTTGAATAATTCAATTTGAGTTGAACGCAGGCGCATGCTTTTTGGGCGGAGTTGCAAATGCTTATAAATAAGAACAATCTTACTTATCTTACTGGTGATGAAATGGATATAGAGATAGTCAGAATTTCCTCAAAAGGGCAATTCGTCCTCCCTCTTTCAATGCGCAAGCGGTTTAAGATAGCCAAGGGAGAGAAAATGATGGTGGTGGAAAACCGTGGCACCATGGTCATGCGTCCCCTTAAGCAGATGGGCGAGGATGCAGATGACGAAATCCATGCGATGCAGCGCGCAGCCCTCTCGTGGGATGAAATAGAAAAGGGCAACTTCAAGCGCATGCGCGCCTCCAAGTTCCTCAGGGAGTTGGAAACGTGGTGACTGAAGCAGTCTTTACCGACGATTTCGAGCGCTCAGTAAAGAAAATACGCGATTCATTGCTGAAAGAGCGCGTTAAAAGCCAAATCAGAAAAATAATCTCGCATCCAGATGTCGGCAAGCCGCTCAGGTTCCAGCGCAAGGGCGAACGGAGCGTGAGAATTCCGCCTTTTCGGCTTATCTACGCAGTTGAAGGCAGCACGATTTATTTTCTGGACTTTGGAAAAAGGGACGAAATATACTGATAGCTCTGCCACGTCGTTCGCCCAGTCGCATATATAAAGTTTCTCGACGGATTCTGTCGGCTTCGCAAGAAGCGTGGGAGGTGGAGTGGAGCCTTCGGGTCTACCATTCCCCTCTATTATAACTCCCCTAGGGGGCACCATGCAGCCATCTATCCCCCTAAGGGTTCATACAGTCGTGCGCACACGACTTATGAACAAGTCATTCGATGCGTCCAATTTGTCGTCGCAACGACAAATGGACCACTCGGCGAAGCCGAGTTGGCCGAATGACTCTGTTCACCCCTATTCTGAAACATTTATCTTCCCTCTTTTGCCAATCATGCTCATGCTCTCCGATTTTGCCAAAATAGCGCCGCAATCGCCCGGCGTCTACCAGTTCAAGGGCAGCGACGGCACCATACTCTACATTGGCAAGGCGAAAAACCTCAGGAACCGCGTCTCAAGTTATTTTTCAAAAGATGCGCTCGACAGAACGGCACAGATGCTCTCGCAGGCGGAATCCGTCGAGTTCATAGTTACGGACAACGAGGCGGAGGCGCTGCTGCTTGAAAGCCAGCTAATCAAGCGCTATTTCCCGAAATACAACATTGAATTGAAGGACAACGAGAAATTCACCTACATACTTATTACGGACGAAAAATTCCCCCGTATGCTTCTCGTCCGCAGGAGCAGAGGCGGGCGGCTCGCAAACGCGAAAGGCAAGGTATTCGGTCCATTCACATCCGGCTCGGCATACGTTCTCGTCGCCTCGACGCTCCGCAAAATATTCAAGCTTCGCACCTGCCGCGTGGGGCAAGGTCGCCCCTGCCTCCAATACCACCTCGGGTTCTGCATGGGCTCGTGCGCGGGACTGGTGACGCCCGAAGAATACGGCAAGCAGGTGGAAAAACTCAAGGAAACCCTCTCCGGCGGCGCAAAGCTTCGCAAGGTAATGGAAGAAATGGAGATTGAGATGCGGCGCGCGGCAAAAGAGCGGCGGTTCGAGCGCGCGCTTGAGCTTCGCAATTCCCTGCGCGCGCTATCCTCACTTCTCGAACGCCAGAAAATGGAATCGGGCAACGAGTCGGACGAGGACTACGTGGCATTCGCCTGCGACAAGGGCAGGGCAATCGTCCACGTCTTCAGGCAAATCGGCGGAGTCATACGGGACAGAAAACGGTTCGGGTTCGACTACGGCTCCTCTTCCCCCGACGATATCCTTTCGGATTTCCTCCCGCGCTTTTACGAGGCGGGCGGAATACCCCGGAGGATTTACGTGGGGCGCGAGCCCGCATTCAGGCACACGCTTGAGCAGTTCCTGTCCGCGCAGCGCGGCGGGCCGGTGGGCATAGTTGTGCCTGAGAAGGGCGACAGGAAAAAACTGCTTGAGCTTCTGCGGCGCAACGTCGCGCTTGAAATTTCCGGCAATGCCGACCCCTCGCTTCTGGAGCTGCAGCGCGTTCTTTCGCTTCCATCCATTCCGCGCACAATCGAATGCTTCGACGTTTCAAACATGCTCGGCGAAAATCTCGTCGGCTCCATGGTGCAGTTCGTGGATGCGAAGCCGGACAAATCCGCATACCGCAAATTCAAAATCCGCACTGTCGAGGGGCAGGACGATTTCGCGTCCATGCGGGAAATAGTCTGGCGGAGATACTCGCATCTGAAAGCCGAGCGCGCGCAGATGCCCGACCTCATACTCATTGACGGCGGGGCTGGGCAGCTGAACGCCGCGCTTTCCGCGCTCTCGGAATTGCAGCTTGAAATTCCGTGCGTCTCGCTCGCAAAAGAGTTCGAGGAGATTTACCATCCCGACTTTTCCGAGCCGTTGCAGCTTCCGCGCTCCTCGCCCGCGCTCAAGGTCCTGCAATACGCGCGCGACGAAGCGCACAGGTTTGTGATAAGCTACCACCGGTTGCTGAGGAAGAAGAGGATGGCGCGCGGGGAATGATTGAGCAAAAGTCGGGGCGCCGCCCTTTCCCTCAGCCGCCGCTCACCACCATGCCGATGCTTTTTCTCGCAGTGTTTCCGGCAGAATCCTGCACCCAGAATGTTGGCGAAGTTTCAGATGCCCGCATTGGGATTCCGCTAATCTCCCCGGTTTCCAAGTCAAGCCGCATGCCTTCCGGCAGAGTGCCATTTACGACTTCCCATCCGGAATACGGCTGCCTGCCGCCGCGCGCGGCAAGCTTTGCAAAATACGGCGTTCCTGCCTTTCCTTGGGGAAGAGCGCCAGTATCAATCCTAAGCGACAGCCCGCTTGCCACGCACGCGCCATCTCCGCATCCTTCGCTGCAAACGACAGTTTCCTTCCTTGCCCAAATTCCGTCGCACACGAATTCCGTCAGTGCCCCGTTTTCGCACGAATCCTCCGCCGAAATCGCCCTATCGTTAAGCTTGCTGAAACCTATTGTCTTGCCTTTGACATACAGGTCGAAACCGTCGCTATCGGTGCAGGTTCGCATGATTGCAAAAGGAAGCTTGACCCATGACTGGTTCCCCGCCCCGTATTCGGAATCGCAGGCAGTGCCGTTCTTCGAGCAAACAAGGATGATTTTCCACTCATAATTTCCGGCGGGAAGCATGTTCTGGTATTTCACTTTCCAAACAGACGCGCCATTGTCGTATTCGCCGAACATCCCGTCAATCCGCCCGGATTCATTCTGTACGTACGCGATTACGCCGTATCCCTCTTTTGGCGTCAGCGCCTGCCCGTTTTCCTTCGAACTTGCAACAGTCAGTTGGATTGTCTGCGCGGGACCGTACTCGCTGTCAAGCCCCTCCACCCGCGGAACAGGAAATTGTTTCACGGACGCGGGCGCCGGTTTTTCCGCGCACAGGCAGTTTTGGTCGCAGGTTTTCCCTTCGGGGCAGCCGAAATAAGTTCCGTCGCATTCCTCTCCTTCGTCAGGCAATCCGTTTCCGCATCTTTGTATTTGCGCAGGGGGAATCTCTGGAGCATAATCACCGGGGGAAGAATCGTTATCCGCGCCATTTCCCATTGGCGCGATGTCTGCGCTGCCGCTCGCGTTTTTTTGGGCGGGTTGCGCTTGAGTTATCTTTGCCGACTCGCTGCCCATCTCCAAACAGCCCGCAAAAAGAACCGCAAATGCCGTGCAAGCCAGAACCAATGCCCATGCGTGCATCCAATCACCGCACGGTCTTTTCCGGAGAATTATTTATTCCTATCTGGCTTCAGCCGCTCAGAGCGCCTTCCTCAAATACTCCCCCGTGTAGCTTTCCTTTTCCTTCGCGATTTCCTCGGGCGTTCCCGTGGCAACCACTTCGCCTCCCGCGTCCCCGCCTTCGGGACCGAGGTCAATTATCCAGTCCGCGCTCTTCACCACGTCGAGGTTGTGCTCTATAACGAGGATGGTGTTTCCCCTGTCCGTCAGTCTTTGAAGAACGGCAAGCAGCTTGCTCACGTCCGCGAAATGCAGCCCCGTCGTCGGCTCGTCCAGTATGTAAAGCGTGGAGCCCGTGTCCCTGCGCGTAAGCTCCGCCGCGAGCTTTATCCTCTGCGCCTCGCCGCCCGAGAGCGTGGTCGCGGGCTGCCCGAGCGTTATGTAGCCGAGCCCCACGTCCGCCATGGTTTCAAGCTTGCCCTTCACGGCAGGAATGTTCTGGAAAAATTGCAGCGCCTCCTCCACGCTCATGGAAAGCACGTCGTGAATGTTTTTTCCCTTGTAGGCAATCTGCAATGTTTCGGAGTCATACCTCTTGCCATTGCACTCCTCGCAGGTAACATACACGTCGGGAAGGAACTGCATTTCAATCCGCTTCACGCCGTCCCCCTCGCATGCCTGGCATCTGCCTTTCTGCACGTTGAATGAGAACTGCCCTGGCTCGTAGCCGCGCGCACGCGCCTCCGGCACGCCTGCGAACAATTCGCGGATGGGCGTGAATGCGCCGATGTAGGTCGCTGGATTCGAGCGCGGCGTCCTGCCGATTGGCGACTGGTCAATGGCAATCACGTTCGTGACGTTTTCCATCCCGTCTATCCTGTCGAACTTGCCCGGCTCCCATTTTGCCTCGTTGAACCGCCGCATGAGCGCCTTGTAGAGAATTTCGTTTATGAGCGTGGATTTCCCCGAGCCCGATACGCCGGTAACGCACGAGAAAACCCCGATTGGTATCCTCACGTCGATTTTTTTGAGGTTGTTCTCCCTCGCCCCGCGCACGGTCATCCACCTGCTCGCCTTTCTTCGCAGCTGCGGCACTGGAATTACGATTTCCTTCCGCAAATACGCGCCCGTGAGCGATTCCCGGCTGCCCTCGACTTCCTTGGGCGTGCCGATTGCCATCACCCTGCCGCCATGCACGCCTGCGCCCGGCCCCAAATCCACCATGTAGTCCGAGCTTCGCATGGTTTCCTCGTCGTGCTCCACAACGATGAGCGTGTTGCCCAAATCGCGGAGCGACTTGAGCGTTGCTATGAGCTTGTCGTTGTCGCGCTGGTGCAGACCGATTGACGGTTCATCCAGAACGTAAAGCACGCCCGTGAGGTTCGAGCCGATTTGAGTGGCAAGCCGTATTCTCTGCGCCTCGCCGCCGGAGAGCGTGCCGGTTACGCGGGCAAGCGAAAGGTATCCCACTCCGACGTTCAGCAGGAAATCGAGCCGCGCGAGTATTTCACGGAGCACCGGCTTGGCGATGGTTTCCTCGCTCTTGGAGAGCTTCAGCGAATTGAAAAATCCGTAGGCGGAATCAACCGACAGCTCGGTTGCCGAAGTTATGTCCCTTTCCCCGATTTTCACGGCGAGCACTTCGGGCGTGAGCCGCTTTCCCTCGCATTTCGGGCAGGGAAGCTCGCGCATATATTTTTCCATCTCCTGCCTGCGCGCGTCGGACTGCGTCTGCCGGTAAAGCCGCTCAAGGTTCGGAATCACGCCCTCGAAGCGCGTGGAGCCGGAGTATGACGAGTCGCCGCTTTTCGACTCGAGCTTGTAGTTGATTTTTTCGCCCGACCCGTAAAGCACGGCTTTTTTCGCCTCGTCCGAAAGCACGTTGAACTGCGTGTCAAGCGAAAAGCCGTATTTCTCGCCCAAACCCGCGAGCAGTTGCGAATAGTAGCTCCCCATTATCGAGGCGCGCCACGGGGCAATCGCGCCCTCCATGAACGTCCTCGTTTTCACGGGCACAATCAGGTCCGCGTCGAACTCGATTTTCACTCCGAGCCCGTGGCATTCCGGGCAGGCGCCGTAAGGAGAATTGAACGAGAACATCCTCGGCTGCAATTCGCCCACCGACACTCCGCACTCGGGGCAGGAATTCTTCTGCGAAAACAGCAGTTCCTTCCTTTCCAGCGCGACAATCACCAGCCCGTCGCCGCTCTCGCGGATGCCGCTTTTCAGCGCCTCGACCAGCCGCTGCCGATTCTGGTTCGCCACGGTGAGCTTGTCCACAATCACTTCAATCGTGTGCTTCTTGTTCTTGTCAAGCTTGGGGATTTTCGAGCCCAAATCCATTATCGCGCCGTTCACGCGCGCCTTCGAGTAGCCCTTCTGCCTCAATTCGTCGAACAATCGCTCGTAGCTTCCCTTCTTCCCCCGAATCACGGGAGAGATGACCTGCGCGTTCTTTCCCTCGCCCTGCACTATGATTGCATTGGCAATCTGGTCGGTTGTCTGCGAGGTGATTGCTTTGCCGCACTGCGGGCAGTATGGCTTGCCGATTCGCGCATACAAAAGCCGCAAGTAATCGTATATTTCTGTAACCGTGCCCACAGTGGAGCGCGGATTTCTGCTCGTGGTCTTCTGCTCGATTGAAATCGCGGGCGAGAGCCCCTCGATGGAATCCACGTCCGGCTTGCCCATCACTCCCAAGAACTGCCGCGCGTAGGCGGAGAGCGACTCCACATATCTTCGCTGCCCCTCCGCGTAAATCGTGTCGAACGCGAGCGTGCTTTTCCCCGAGCCCGAAAGCCCCGTGATTACCGTGAACGAATCGCGCGGAATCTCAAGAGTGATGTTCTTCAGATTATGCTGCCGTGCGCCCCTGATTATGAGTTTGTCCTGCATGCTAGTCACTTTTCAATTTCCGACGTTGCCAGTCGGGTGCCAAGTTATGCAATTAAAGCTTTATGATGCTTACTACCGTAAGATGCCAGTGGATTTTGAGGGAAAACCCGTGCGGGATTTGATATGGTTTGTCCGAGTCTTGAATATTCCAACGGGCAAGGGAAGCTTCGTACTATCCGGTGGCACGAGTTGCATTTTTTTCTCGAGTCATCCCTCTGGATCAAATCGCTCCTTTCCATAGTTATGATTTTTCAGTTGCTGGTGAAATTGCAACTTCGGGCCGTCTGGCTAATCATTAAAGGGGGAGTAAACGCGCTCCTGCATCTGAATTCGCCTCTTTCTGCGAATGAATACAATGAATTGTGGTCATCCGTGCTAGGCATGAATCCTAAATCAGTCGTAGTCACGGCACACGGAATAAGGGCGTCTTTTTTCTATGGCGGCATACATGTGAATGAACTGAACGCCGTGTTTTTTCATGATATTTACGGTGCAAGGTCCTCTCGCTTAACAGGCAAAATCGTGATGGATGCCGGTGCCAACGTTGGCATTTTCTCCATCTTTGCAGCCAAACTCGGCGCTAAGAAAGTGTTCGCATTCGAGCCGGTGAAAGAGACGTTTATGCAACTGAAGCGGAACATCTCCTTAAACGGCTTGAACGGGGTGGTTGTGCCGGTAAATATGGCGCTTGGAGATGGGGCGTGCCGCGCCACAATATCGTATGAAAAGATGGGCGACGCATCGGCGTCAATAGCTTTTTTTGACAAATCGAAAAAAATGCAGAGAGTTCGGGTTGCGACTCTCGATTCTTTCATGAAAGGGAAAGGGCGCGCGGATTTCATCAAGATTGATGCCGAAGGGTATGAGGCAAAAATCCTGTCTGGCGCAAAAAACACCATCAAGAAGTGCAAGCCAATTCTGTCCTTTTCGGCATACCATAAACCTGAGGACAAAACAAAACTTCCGAAGCTGGTGCACTCGATACGCAAGGATTACCATTGTGTCCTGCACAATAATGGCGAGGAAGATTTCTATTGCGAATGATGCAGCGTGATTACTATGAATATTGCGATAATCGAGCCATTCATATCTGCAAAGGGTGGTTCCGAGCGGACCATTTTGCAGATTGCCAAGCGCTTTTCCGCGCCCATCTATACGTTTGACTGCAATTTCAAATCCACGTTCCCAGAATTCTCAGAGTTGGATGTGCGGAAGATAAAACCTTCCCGCACGCTCTCCTCTATTTCCGAACTTGGGCGGGCAGACCCCGACAGCCGCCTTAAGATGTTTGCGTCCGCCGGCTTGAATTTACTGAATTTCAAGCCAGAAGAGGAATTCGATGTGCTCAATCCCCACATGACGCCCAGCCATTGGATTGCCAACAGGAACCAGCGGGTCTGCTGGTACTGCCAAAGCCCGCTGCGGGCAGCTTATGACATGCATGATTATCTTCTTGGGGAGCGCAAGCCGCTCCAGAAGCCGGTGTTTTACCTGACTCAGTCGGTTTATAGGGCGATTGACCGTGCAATGGTTCCAAAAATATCTGTGATATGCGTGAACTCCAAAAATGTGGATATGCGGATGGAAAAATACCTGTCCCGGAAAAATTCCCATATTATCCATCCTGGCGTAGACATGTCTGATTTCGAATGCACGGACTACCGACGATTTTTTCTTTGCTTTTCCCGGTTCGTGCCTGAAAAAAGATTTGAAATGGCAATCAATGCCTTCAAGTTTTTCATAAACGGCAGGGGAGTCGGCAACTGGCGCTTGGTGCTGGCAGGCGACTTAGATCCATCTGTTCGAAATCTGCATTATGTTGAAAAGCTCAAAAGGGAGGCAAAAGGCGCACCAATCTCCTTCGTTTTCAGTCCAAGCGATTCCCGCGTAAAGAAGCTCTACGCAAGCTGTTTTGCAACGCTCTTTTGCGCCATCAATGAAGACTGGGGGCTGACGCCATTAGAAGGCATGGCTTCCTCAAAGCCCTGTATTTCGGTGAAGGAAGGGGGGCCTCTTGAATCAATATCTGACGGCAAAACAGGCTTCCTTGTCACAAACGAGGGAGAGATGGCTGAAAAAATGAGATTCCTCGCAGACCGCCCCGAAGTTTGCGAGCAGATGGGCAAGGCGGGCAGGAAGCGCGTGCTACAGAATTATACCTGGAAGATATTCCTTGACAAAATAGAAAAAGTATTCAAGCAAACTGCGAAAATGTGATTGCAGCTATTTCGTTTTCTTCACAGTTTTCTTCACCTTCTTTTTCGGTTCGCCACTGGCTTTCTCCTCAGCTTCCACCACATTTTCCTTCGCTTTCTTTTTATTTTTCCCCATCTTCCTCTGCAAATTCGCTAGCTGGTCGCGCAGCTCAATCGCGCGCTCGAAATCAAGTTCCTCTGCCGCCTTCTGCATTTCCATCTCGATATTAATCGCAATTGCGCGAAGCTCGCCCTTCCCAAGCTTCCTGCCGGAAGCGCCGCCTTCCTCTTCCTCCTCGTGCAGCACAAGCTGCGACGCGCCAACCGACTTCACGATGGTGGCGGGCGTGATTCCGTGCCTGCGGTTGAATTCCTCCTGCACTTTGCGCCTGCGCGTTGTTTCCGCGACTGCGCGCTCGATGGACTCCGTTCTCTTGTCGCAGTAAAGTATTACCTCGCCATTCGCGTTCCTCGCGCCCCTCCCCATCGTTTGTATGAGCGAGGTTTCGTTCCGCAGGAAGCCCTCCTTGTCGGCGTCAAGTATGGCGACGAGCGAAACTTCAGGCAGGTCCAGCCCCTCCCTCAGCAGGTTTATTCCCACAAGGCAGTCGAACTCGCCCAGCCGCAGCCGCCTGATTATTTCCGTCCTCTCGATGGTTTCTATTTCCGAGTGCAGGTAGCGCACGCGTATGCCCCGCTGCGTCATGAAATCGGTCAGGTCCTCTGCCATCCTCTTGGTAAGCGTGGTGACAAGCGTGCGCTCCTTTTGCTCCGCGCGCAGCTTCACTTCGTTCATCAAATCCTCAACCTGCCCTTTTGTCGGGCGGATGGATATCTCCGGGTCAAGAAGCCCTGTGGGGCGCACAAGCTGCTCCACAATCTGGAACGAGCCCTCCCGCTCGTAAGCGGACGGGGTGGCGGAAACGTAAATCACGTTATTCAGGAATTTCTCGAACTCGTCGAATTTCAACGGGCGGTTGTCGTATGCGCACGGGAGCCGGAAGCCGTAGTCAATAAGGTTCTTCTTGCGCGTCCTGTCTCCGTGATACATCCCGTGCAGCTGCGGGATTGTCACGTGCGACTCGTCAATCACGATGAGCGCGTCCTTCGGCAAAAAGTCCATCAGGGTATAGGGCGGCTGCCCCGGCGAGCGCCCGTCGAAGTGCCGCGAATAATTCTCAATTCCCTTGCAATAGCCCAATTCCTCAATCAGCTCAAGGTCATACTTCGTTCTCGTCTTGAGCCGATACGCTTCAAGCTCCGAAAGTTCGGGCAGCCGCTGTTCAAGCTCGGTGCGGATGTCGCGCAGCGCCTTTTCCTTCCTGCTCTGCGGCACAACGTAGTGCTTTGCCGGAAAAATCCGGACTTCCTCGAGCTCGTCGAGCTTGCCCGCGGAAACCGGCTCAAGCAGCAGGATTTTTTCCACAACGTCGCCGTCCAGTATCACGCGCACGATTTCCTGCTGATAGCCGGGCACGATGTCAATGGTCTGCCCCCTCGCGCGGAAAACGCCCGGCGCAAGCTCCACGTCATTTCGTTCGTACTGTATTGAAATGAGCGAGCCAAGAAGGGTCGAGCGCCCGATTGTTGCGCCTTTGCGTATGTCCACGGACATGTCAAGCCATTCCTTCGGCGAGCCAAGCCCGTATATGCAGGAAACCGTTGCCACGATGACCGCGGGTCCCGGCGAGAGCAAGTAAGCGGAGGACTGGAGCCGCAGCCGCTCGATTTTCTCGTTTATCTGCGCGTCCTTCTCAATATACGTATCAGTCTGCGGAATGTAGCTTTCCGGCTGGTAATAATCATAATAGGAGACAAAATAGCCGACCTTGTTCTTCGGGAAAAACTGCCTGAACTCGGAATAAAGCTGCGCGGCAAGCGTCTTGTTGTGCGAAATCACGAGTGCCGTCCTGCCGGTGCGCGCAATCACGTTTGCGATTGTGAATGTCTTGCCCGAGCCCGTTACTCCGAGGAGCGTCTGCTTCCCGCCTCGCGCAACACCTTCAACCAGCCCCTCGATTGCCTCTGGCTGGTCGCCTGATGGCTTGAAAGGGGATTCCAATTTGAAAGAGGGCATTGATTTGTAATCTGGCATGCTATCAACCGATGGGACAATGAGACAAGTGGGCAGGTGGGGGTTAAAACCGTTGCGAGCCGGCGGGAGGTTGGCGATGCGGCTGCGCGTGCGCTACTTTTTCTTCTTCAGGTCGGAAAGCGCGTTGCTTATCCGGTCAACATGCCCCATAACCATGTCGAGCTTTGCCCTGCCATACTCCTGTATGCTGAAAATCACGTAGAATCCCGCGCCCACTCCGACCAGCATCAAGGGAATGGTGAACATCCTGCCGTAGTACGTTTTCGGGACAAAATCCCCGTAGCCCACGGTCGTAATCGTGGAAGTGGTGAAATATATCGCGTCTTCCCAGCCCCATCCTTCGAGGAAATGGAACATCACGATTGCCGTTATGTAGATGGAGAAGAGCAGCATGAGCGCGTATATTATAGCAAACCACGAAAGTAATTTGACACAGTCATCTATGCTTTCAGTCGTGGTTTGCTAGGTAGCAGAGCCGCAGTACTTTCCGGCTCTGCTATATTTTTTTGCGCACCCGCCCTTTTTCGCGCTCAATCTCGTGCGCCATGTGCATTTCGAGGTCAAACATAGTTTTCTTCGCAGTGTTTTGCCTGACTATTTCATATCCTTCGTCTTTTTTCTTGTCCATCCGTGCCACCTGCGCCTATCTTTTCGCGCCCGCGCCACCCAGCGCCATTTCATAAGCGCGATAGTAATTCTTCACGAGCACTTTCCAATCCACGTTCTTCATCATGCGATAGGCGTTCATCTTCCGCGCCTCGAGCTTTTTCGGGGGAAGAAGATACGCCTTTTCCAAGTCCTTCGCAAGCTCCTCAGCCGCCTGCTCCTTTGTCCTGCCCGCCATGTGCAGCACGACCACGCCGCTGTCAGCACTCTTTGCTTTCTTCGCGATGAACCGCCCGAAGCCGGTCATGTCCGAGGTTACGGCAATCGCCATGCTCACCGCGGTCTCGACAGGCGTGTATCCATACGGCTCGTAGCGCGACGGGAAAACCCCCACATCCATCGCGGAAATGATGTCGTAATAGTTCATGTTCATAAGCCCGTCGTTGGGCTTCATGTAGGTCGGGTAGAATATCGCCTTGACCACGTTGTCCCGATTGTTGTCCAGCCCGGCATTCACGCACGCCTGTATTATCGCGTCGTTCGCGTAGGTGAGGTCGTAGCAGTTGATGTGCGGCTTCTCGCCGTCCTTGGCAAACCCCCGCGCCATGTTCTCCAAGTCCAGCCGGATGCTTCCGTGCAGCCCGGAAATCGCATCCTGCACATTCACATACGGCTTTCCGTGCAGCTCTGGGATGCGCTCCAACACCTCGTTGATTTTGTCCATCAAAAGGTAGTTCTTTATTATTGAAATCTTGGGTCCCTTCACCGAGCTTGGCGCGAAAATAAACGCGAACACCCTGCGCTTGTTCCTCTTGCTCTTTTTCAATCGTGAATTCAGCCGCCCCATGGCGTCAATGAACACATCGAACCCCTTGTTGGTGAATTCATACCTCCCCGAAATATAGACGAACAGCGCGTCGTCATACTTCTGCTGGTAATAGCTCACGAAGCACGCTTCGAGGAACTGGCGCAGCTCGCCCCGCGCGTATTCGGACAGGTCGAGCGTTTCCTTCTCGTTCTTTTCGCTCCCGAAATCAATCCCGTTGACGGTTATCACGTCCGCCTTCCTTCCGAGTATGTATTTCACTTCCTGCGCGACCGTTTCGCTCACCGTCGTGAAAATCGTGCATTCGCGCGCTGCCGCCGCTTCGAGCTGGTGCTTGCCCTCCACCCTGTTCGTGTATGCCACGTTGAGCGAAATCGGCTCCTTTGCCTTCATTGACTCGGTGAAAACGTCCACTCCCGCGGACGCGAGCGTCCTGCCGAGAACGGTGGCGTGCGTGGTGAAGACCGTGCCTGCGCCGACCTTTTTTATCCTGCAGTAAAGGAGCGCGGCGCCGGAAATCCACTCGTGGAACTGCATCACGGTTTCATTCTCGGAAAAAAGCCCGCTTGCGAAGAGCTTTTCAATCAACATCCCCGCCCCTGCGCCCCACACGATGTTCTCGTCGAAATCCCACGCCTTTTCCATGAGCGAATCTACCCCGAAATTCTTCCAGAGCTGGTATTTGAGGTGGTTTATCTGCTTGCTTTTCTGCAGCCCGTGCTCATCCGCGAATTCCACGATGCGCTCGCCCGCCTGCCGCGCATCCACGCAGATTATCCACGAGTTGTCCCCGTAAATCCACGTGCCGTACTTGCAGCGCACGCCCTCCCGCTCAAGCTCTGCGAATATTTCCCCGAGCTTGCCTTCCGGCTCGCACCACTTCACGTCTTCGTTGCATTTGTCATCCAGCATTCCGATAAGCAGGTATTTGTCGCCGAATTTTTTATGCAGGTGCGCCGCCTTGCTCCGGATGACGGTGTATATCCCGCCGATTTTCCTTCCGACTTCGGACGACACTTCAATGAGGGCTTTGGGTTCGGTGCGTGCCATGCGAATGGAATGGTTCGGAAGTTTATAAAATCTCCGTCATCAGTTCGTAGCCCGCCAATTTTTTCGGAGTGCGCCAAGCCGTCGCTGCAGCGTTTCCTTTACTCCTGAGCCCTATACCATCGTTCGTATTCCTTGTGCGTGGCGAAGCAGTGCAAAATCAGCAGCGTTTTTTCCTCTTCGTTGTAAACAATCCTTGTTTGTCTCGTGACATTTTCGACGTGGCACGGAACGCCGTGACGCATATGCCGCCGTGGCGGCATCTTGCATATCTTGATTATATGCTTTTGGAAAATTTTCTGGAGTTGCTTGTCGAGGGACAGGAATTCCGCCCGTGCCTTGGGCGTAAATTCGGCTTCCATCTTAAAGCCCCGCCTCCCTAAACACCCTGCCTGCGGGCACGGTTTTTACTCTGCCCTTACGCACGCCATCCATTTCCTTCACAACTGCGCGATGCACAAGCTCCGCTTCTTCAAGCTCGCCAACCTTTTCCTGATAATTGAGCAACGCCTGCCTCAGGACTTCGACTTGACTGGACGCGTATCCCGCCTTCATTATCCTGATTATTATGCTCTCGTAAGGCGCGCCAAGATTCACGTTTACCATAAAAGCACCTATAGTTAATATGCACATAATGATTATTAAATGTTTGTTAAAAGGACATCTGCCGCGCCCTTAAAACAACTGGAAATCCACCACGACCTGCACGATTGTCTTGGAATAGGGGCGCACCGTCCTTCTGAAAATGAGCTTCGCCTTGCGCCCGAGTTTCGCAGCCGCCTCAACTACCTGCCGTTCCGCCTCTTCGCAGGGATTTTTCGAATCGCCAAACGCGTAATAGTGCAGCACGCCGCCTTTCTTCAGGCAGGGGATGGCGTTTGCGAGAAAGCCCGACGCGTCCTTGGGGAGCGGCATGGCAATCCTGTCCGCCCAGCCCGCGTATTTTCCAGGCAGAAACCTTCCCACGTCCCCGCAAACCACGGCGACGTTCCTGCACCCGTTCCTGCGGGCATTCCCTTCGAAAAACCTCGCTGCGTCGGGGTTAAGCTCCACTCCGACGACTTCCCCCTCCTTCGCCTTCTTCGCAATCCTTATGGCGAACGGCCCCACTCCTGCGAACGGCACAAGCACGCGCTCGTTTTTCCCAACAAGCTGCGCCAGCCGCGTGCGTTCAGTCCCGAGCCGCGACGAGAAATACGTCTTGTTCAAATCAAGCTCGAAATCGCATCCGCCTTCGCGGTAAATCGTGCGGGTCCTGTTCTCGCCGGCAATCACTCGGACCGGACGGATGCGGAATTCCCCCGATGTTCCGCCGGTTTTTTTCGCAACCACCTTCACGTTGTGGTGGTTTTTCATTATCGCGCCTGCGACGAGCGCCTCCTTTTCCAAAAGCGCAGGCGGTATTTCCACGACCGCGATGTCGCCGACAATATCAAATGATTTCACAAGCTCCTCGCGCTCGCGGAGAGTGAGCTTTCCCGCAAGCTCGGCAGACAGCGGCTTTCCCTGCTCTGTGCGCTTGAGAAGTTTCTTTTGCACAGTGGGGAGTTTTGTCTTCACGCCCTTTGCCAATGGAAAGTAGACGTATTCTCCGTCCCTTTTCGGTATGTGCGAATGGTCCAGCGCGCCCTCTGCTGCAAGTTTCTTATGAACAGCTTCGGCGTTTTCCCGCTTTACTTTCACGCAACGAACCATATTACCGCCCATACGCCTTGTCATAGTGCTCAAAATCCTCGAACACCACGGTTTTTCTCGTCTCATCAATGGAAAAAACCAGCACAAACGAGCCGATGTGCGCCCTGCGCTTGCCCGTCATCACATTACTGCGGGGCTTGTAGTGGTTCGGCATTTCCAATATCTCTTTCACTTTGTTTCTTACTGCTTCATGGACTACTGGGCTCTTTTTGGCAAGCTTCTTCAATATTCGTTCTAGGCTTGGCAGGAACTCCGCAGCATACATGTCATTTCTTCATCGAGTCAAAATATGCATCAATATCTTTGACGGGTATGGGTTTCTGTTTCCGGATTCGCTTGAGTTTCCTGACGTATTCGGGGCGGAGCTGCGGCTCAAGGACGTTCTCTTCGTATTCCCTCGCCATCAGGTTTATGGACTCTGATTTCGTCCGAAGTCCGTGCTTCGCCTTTATCAGGTTCAGGACGTGGTTTGCCCTCAAGCTTATGTCAATGATTGCCTGCACCATATTAACACCGTATTAATACGGCATTAATAGGTTAAAAAGGTTGCTGGCTACTGCCAGCTTAAGAAACCAGTATGCTCGGCTTGCCCGGCAGCGCGTTTTTCGCCTTGGGCGCGCTGCTTGTCTCCTCTCCTGAAATGGAAACCTCTGCGCCGAACTCGGCTCCAAGAAGCTTTTGCGCGGACTGCAGGGCCTCAAGCTCCGCCTTCCCGCCCATCGTTTCGCCAAGCGCGCCAACGTTCTTCATGTAGCTCGCCATGGCTTTCGCCACTTCCGCGCCGTGCGGCTTTATCTCCGCATCCGCCATCGCGGCTTTCATGGCAACGTCGAATTTCCTTTCTTTCGTGGCAATTTCCCGCAGCTTGCGCTTCCAGTCCGAAGCAACAAACAGCTCAATCTTCTGCAGCTTCTCCATTTTCACCAATTTGAGAATGGCGGAAACATCCTCCTTCACGCGCAGAATGTAGTCCTCCGCCTGCTCAAGCGTCGCATCAACTTTCGCGCCGTCGCCTTCCGGCATTTGCGCGATTGAAACGAACTCCGCGTCCTTTACGTATTGCTTCCTGCCGAGCGCATGCCACATCTCCTCGGCATAGTGCGGCATGAACGGCGCAATCAGCGGCACCCAAATCTCGAAGAACTCGCGCAGCTTGGGTTTTTCCGCCCTCTTCAAATACCACTGCAGGTCATTGAACGTGCCATATAGTAGCTCAAGCGAAAGCTCGCGCAGCTGAAAGCTTTCATACATTCCCTTCGCGGCAACGGCGCGCTTGTGCATTCGCGAGAGAATCCATCTGTCCGCCAAATCCTTTTTTCCCTCGTCCTTTCCGGCGGCGTGTTTTTCCATCGCCTCCTGCATGAACCTCATGCGCGAGATTATGCCCTCCGCCGCGGGGCGGTTGAAGTCCGTGTCGGACGCGAGGTCCGCGCCTGAAACAACCGTGAATCGTATGGTGTCCGCGCCGAACTCGCGCAGCGCCTTCCGGATTGGCAGGATGTTTCCCATGCTCTTGCTCATTTTCTTGCCGTCCATGAGCACGAACCCGTTGGTCGCAATCTGGCGCGGCCAGTGCCTCTTTTCGAAAACCGCGACGTGGTTGAATATGAAATACGTGAGGTGGTTGTGCACGAGGTCGGTTGCCGAGTGGCGCGAGTCGAGCGGATACCAGTAGAGGAATTGTTTGCGCATCCCCTCCGCTTCCTTTGGCAGCGCGCTCTTGCCTTTCTTTGGCTGCCTTCCCAAAAACACGTAATCGAAAAGCTCCTCGGTCAGCTGCTCCGGTTTCATCTGCAGGGCAATGTGCGACACTGCGTAAAACGCCATATAGATGGTGGAATCGGACAGCGCCTCTATCATCTTGTTCTCGTCAAACGGGAAGCGCGTGCCCAAGCCGGACGAGCGCGTGCATGCCTTCTGCTTCAGCCAGCCGATGGTGTATTCGTATTCCTTCCTCGCCTTCGCGGGCATGATGTTCATTTCGGCAAGGCACTCGTTCGCCTTCGCCTTCCACGCCTCGCTGCCATAATCAATGAACCACTGGTCCTTCACCATTTTCACGCCGACAAGCCCGCCGTAGCGGCTGTAGATTGGCCCGTTTGAAATTTCGTAGAGGGCAATTGCCTTGTCGTCCGCGAGCAGGCGTTCCCGTACCTTTTCCTTGGCAGCCATGCCCTTCATTCCGGAAAATTCGCCGACCGCCATCACGCCGGTATGCGCCTCCTTCTTGTAAATCTCGGCAGTCGCCTCCTCGGCTTTCGAATCCTGCTGGTTTTTGATTCCCATTCTCTCGCAAATCTCCTTTGCGGGGAAATTTCCAAATCCGTCGAGCTTGAGAACCTGCACGAGCTTCACTTTTTCTTCCATGCCCGAATCGCGCAGCGCAAGATAATCATAAGGCGCGTGCGCGGGAACCGACATCACCACTCCAGTGCCGTGCTTGGAATCCACGAACGTTGCGGGGAAAAGCGGCACTTCATCGCCGGTAATCGGGTTCTTTGCCTTGTGCGCCATCAGCTCCTTTGCGGAAAACTCGCCCTCAACGCGCAAATCCATCTGCATTGAAAGCGAGGGAAGCGCCTCCTTGCTAATATAGTATATAGTGTGCACGCGCTTGCGTGCAACGCCCGCGCCGCTTTCCTTGCTTTCCTTTACAGTTGCCTTCACTTTCACATACGCCGCCTTTTCATTCACCCAAATATTCGTAACTCCGTAAATTGTTTCGGGGCGGTAAGTCGAGCAGATAAGGACGCCATCCATGAACGGGAACAGCACGCCAGTGGTCTCCTCGATTTGCGGGTCGGCGTCGCCTTTTGTGTCGTGCGCGCCAATCGCCGTGTCCCCGACAGGGCACCACGGCACGGGATGCTCGCCCTTGGTTATGTGCCCGCCCTCCTTGAGCTTGGCAAACTGCCATTGTATGAATTTGTTGAACTGCGCGTCGTACGAGTAGAATTTGCGCCGCCAATCTATCGAATAGCCCATCTCCTTCATTCCCTGCTCGATTTCCCTCGAAAAATACGCCACGAGTTCCTTCGGGTCGGTGAGCTTCTCGCTCGTCGCGCGCGGGATTCCATACACGTTCTCGAATATTTCCAGTATCTCCCGGTCGCCCTCGCCAATCCGTTTCGCCATCGCGAGAATCGGCGTGCCGGTTACGTGAAAGCCCATGGGGAAAAGCACGTTCTTCCCGCGCATCCTCATGTAGCGCGCGTAAATGTCCGTGGTGGTGTAAGTCCTGCCGTGCCCGATGTGCTGGGGGGAATTTGGGTAGGGGAATGCCGCGGTCAGGTAGAATTTCGGCGTGCTGCCCTCGCCCGCCTGTTTTGCCGCGCTGCCCGCCACTTCGTGTCCCGCGCCTGCCTCCGGCTCGAAAAGGCGCGCCTGAGCCCATTTCGCCTGCCACTTCCTGTCCATTTCCTGCATGTTTTGCGCGGGGAGCATGGGAAAATAATTTTCGGGAAGGAATATAAGAGGATGCGCCCGTGTTCGGGCTCGCGCTTTCGACTCCTACAGCCGCCCCCTTCTTGAAAAGCCGGAGACTATTTTTCTCCTTCCCTTCTGCAGGATTTCACCCGTGGCTCCCAAGCCCATCCTGATTGTGATTTCACCGTGCTTCGCGCCCTTCTCAACCGCCCTTCGGGTGAAATTCCAGCCGTTGAGCGCCTGGCTCACCGCGCCCATTGTCGGATAGACCGCGATGAGATTTACCACCATCGCCCGCTCGCCCGAAGTGTTCTTCGCCTCGTGGCAGGCGATGCGCGGCGCGAACGCAAGCACGATTGCCATGCGCATCAATCCCGACAGCAGGAAAACCAGCAGGATTCCGCCGAAGCCGAACAGCGCGTAATTCCCGCACGCGCCCAGAAACAATCCGCCGGCAGCCGCGCCCGCAGCAAAAAATACGCCGGTGAATGCGTTGTATTTCGATATGAACGAGGGGCGCATCTCCCTTCCCACTATGGAAAGCGCGAAGTTGAACGACGCCAAGTCCATCCCCGCCCAGACGAATCCCGAATACACCTGAAACACCATAAGCCAGAGCGGGCTTGAAGTGAAGAGCCAGAAAATCGGGATTACGGTGGTGGCGAAAGCGCAGGACACGAGCACGGCGCGGTTCCCGAACCTGTCAATCGCCTTTCCCCAATACGGATACGCGATGATTTTTGCGAGGACGGACGCCGCGATTATCGCGCCGAAGGTTTCCACGTTCAGCCCCAGCCCGTTGAGCATGTACGGGGTGAAAAACGGCGCGGCGAACTGCGTGGAGAAATTCACGAGCGCCACGAACGCGATGAACCACAGCTCGTTGCGGTGCGCGGGCATGGTGAAAAGGTCAATGAGCTTAATCTCCTTGATAATCCCCAAATCATAATGCACGTTGCTCATCCGGCTGTTGAAAAAAACAGTGGAAAGCCGCGCGAGGAACGGCAGAACGAAGACAATCGCGAATGCGACTGCCGCCGGAAAACCAAGCTCGAGTTCGTGGAGGATGAAGCCGGTGACGAACATTGTTGCGAAAAGCGTGAGCTGCATGAGCCGATTGCGCCTTGCAAAAAAATCCGCGCGCTCGTTGTCGGGCACGACGTCCGATATCCAACTGCTCCAGACGGGATTTATCATGAGCGAAACGCCGGAGCCGAGCATGAAGAAGAAAATGATGAGCGGCACGCCCATCTCGCCCTGCCAGAGCAGCACCGCGATTATCGGGAGCCAGCTGAGCGCCTGAAGAATGCAGCCCGCGAGCACGAGCAGTTTCCTGTCCCGCACCGCCCGAAGCGCGTTGAGCGTGAGGAACTGCAACACCGCTCCGCAAAGCTGCGGGAGGGCGGCGAGCATCCCGATTTGGAAATTGGTCGCGCCTATGGCAAGCGCGGCTGCGGGGAGGTAAGCGTCGCCGATTCCGGTCATCGCGGAGTATCCCATGCCGTCGGCAATGCTGTAGCGCATGGATTTTTTTCGCTCCTCGCTTCCCAGCGTTCCATTTTCTTTTGCGCCGTCCCCGTCCATTTGCATTGCCTCTTCGGATTTTCGCTACTTACACTTACTAAAACTAAATAGCATTAAATAGCATTAAATTGTTTCCACCCGTTGCATCATCGGTGTTCCGATGCCTTCCATGCCTCCGCTTCCCAAAATGTTCGAGCACACTTTCCAGCACGCGCTTTTCGGAGTGGGCGCGCTTCTCGCGTTTTCCGGCGTGATTTTTGCCATTGCCAACGGAACCACGTCGCTTTCCGCAGGCGTGGCGGAATCCCTCTCCTATGGCTTCGCATCATTCTTCCTCGCGCTCTTTTCGGGCGCGCTTATCGGCGTGGGAATCGCAATGGCAACCGACAGTTTGATACTCGGCTTGCGCGGGAACAGGGCGCACGTCGCAGTGACTGCGATTTTCTCGCTGCTCTCCCTTCTCATCGCGGCAAGCTCGGTCTTCCAGCCGGAAACGTCCAGTTTCCACCTGTTCGTCCTGTTCTTCGCCGGGCTTTCCGCCTCGGGCGCGTTCATGCTTTCCGCCGCGCTCTTCGGGTTCTCCGCGCTTTTCCATTCGTTTGCCGTGCACTCCGGCGCAGTTCCATCTCCCGCCCTTGGGCAATCCCTTGGAAAACGAGCGGCTGAAAAGCAGCAGGCGCGGCGCGGAAGCTCCGGCAATTCCTGACGGGCGATTCTGGCGAACGGACTGACAGGCAGACCGGCGAACAGGATTCAAAAATCAGTTTTGCGCGCCGGAAAAAGGTTATAAACAGCACAGTGCAATCATAATAAGGTATTTCGATGAAATTCGCCTTGGCAGCATTTTTCATTTCTATTTTTCTCCTGCCGGCTTTTGCCGCCGGGGATTTCAATGGCGATTCGCTCCGCTCTTTCTGCCAAACGTTGTTGAACATATCCGATGCATCCAGCTTTGAAGTCAACATGACGAATGTTTCGGCGTTTGCCCCGCCCATCAACATCACCACTCGTTCTGATGCATATTACGAAGCAGTTGCCGAGATGGTTTCCGCCAATGCATCCATCCAGAAAATGGCGAATGCAGGGCTGCCAGTCATCCACGCCCGCGACCTGTATCTCGCAGCCGGGCAGTGGCTCGATGGGCAGTCTGCCAAGGAGGAAATAGGCGAAACGTCCGACTATCGCTTCGTGTCCCAAAACGTGCAGCAGATACTCCAGCTTGAGAGCAGCTCGTTCGCGCTGCAGGACGAATTCAACGTGCTTGACTTGCGGCTCGCGAATGCCACTTCCGGCGCGAACCTGACTGCCGCGCTCGCGCTCCGCGACTCCGCGCTCGCCGAATTTCGAGACGAGCGCTTCGATGAAGCGAAAACCCTGATTGACCAGGCATACGCTGAAATATCCAGCGCCGAAGCCGAAGCGGTCCGCTCGCAAACGCTGCTCGAATCCACCCGCAAGAACGTCGAGACTTTCCTGCGCGAAAACTGGCAAACGATACTGGCGATAATTGCGGTGGTCTGCGTCCTGCTCTTCATCTTCCAAAAGAGAATACGGCGATTCCTGATAAATTCAAAAATCAATTCCCTCTCGCGCGAAAAAGTCGTGTTGCAGGGGATGCTCCGCGACCTCCAGCGCGATTACTTCCAGCACGGCTCAGGAAACGAAATGACCTACAGGATAAAGACGAAAAAATTCGCAGACCTCATCCGGAACATAAACAGGCAACTCCCGATGCTTAAAGAAGAACTTAAAAGGATTTAGTTGGAATGGTGTGCATATGGCGCAACAATCGAACGTGGAAGATAAGCTTGGCGGTTCCATTGCAAAAACCCGCGTGCGCGTCGCAAAGCAGGCAGTTTCTCTCAAGGGAGACGCCGGGCAAAGACTGAAAACAGGCATAACTGGCTTTGACAAATTGGTTGGTCAGGGCATTCTCGCGGGCTCGTCCATCCTCGTCGAGGGCGGGCCGGGCTCGGGCAAGACGCTTTTCTGCCTCTCAGCCGCGAACAATTTCTGCAAGCAGGGCAAGCGAGTGCTCTACATGAGCTTCGAAGAGCCGGAAGAGCACCTGTTCCACCACATGGCTTCGTTCGGATTCGACGTGAAAAAATTCGTGGACAATGACCTTCTGCGGATAAAGCGGTTCAACGCGCTTGATGTCGCAAGAAGCGTGGAAGCGCTTCTGTCCGAGGCGAAAAAGGAATTGCTCATTGAAATAGACCCCGTGCTTTTCCCGCATGATTTCGACCCCGACATAATCGTCATGGATTCGCTCACTTCCATCTCGTCCGCGTTTTCCGGCGAGTTCAGCCGCTTCAGGGTGTATATGGAGCAGCTGTTCCGCTATCTTGAGCGCAAGAACATCAGTTCGTTCCTCATCCGCGAAGTCGCCAACCCCACTCACACGGGCAAGGCATACGTCGAGGAAGGCGAGGCGGTCAGTTTCCTTTCGGACGGCATAGTCGTCATCTACAACGTGCTTTATCCCGACGGAAAGCGCGGGGCTGCGCTGGAAATACTGAAGATGCGCGGCACGCAGATTGACAAGAAAATAGTCAAGCTGGACGTGACAAAAAACGGCATAGTGGTCTATTCGAGCAGTCCGGTTCCGCTCCACTGCACGCTGACGTAACTTTGGTGTGCGGAGATTTCGCGCTTCGAAAATTCCTCTTCAGCGCGAGCAAGCGGCGCTTATTTTGAAGAGCAAAATAGAAATTAGAAATATAGAAAATAGAATTCCGTCGCCGAGTTCGGGCAATCTCGCTTAAAGTCAAGCATTCGTCTTTCTGGCATTCTCGTGCGCTGCCCTGGCGCTGCTTTTCCTCTGCAAGCGCATGATTAGCTGCGCCAGCATTCCTGCGAGCACGCCGCAAGCAACGTAAAATGCGATTATCATCACGAATATCTTCAGGCACCTTGCAACAATCTGCACCAGCCCATGCTCCGCAAGCGGTTCCTGCGCAAGATTATCTGGCAAAATTCCGACAATGGTGAAAACGAGCGCGAAAACGCAGACGCCAATCGCGGCGCAAATGCCGAGCGACACGCCCACCTTTATGCACTCCCCTGTCCTTACCTCGTTCCCGCTCTTGTGCTTGACCACGCCCCACGCAAGAGCCGCGATGCTCAGGCACACGATGAGAAAACTCACTATCGCAAAAAGCACGCTGACGCCCAAGCCCTGCATGGTTAGGTAATTCGAGGCAGCTCCGATTATGATTAGTTCGCACGCCCCAAGAAGTATTGCAGACCAAAGCGGGGAAACCGAGAGCGGCAAATCAATGTCCGCCTTCGCGCTTGCGCCCGAATCCGCCTTCAAGCTCTTTTTCGCAGCCACTGTTTTAGCTTCGGGTTTCATCAAAATACCATTTCGGATTGCTCTCGAATAGTATATAAATGTTATTATCGTTTTACCTGCCGTGGGAAGGTTCAAATTTCGCTATCTACTAGCGTTTTCATTACTGGCGTTCCTGCCATTTCTCAGCGTGGATTTGGGCGCAGTACAACAGGACGCAGGCAACTTCTCAGACAGCCTCTCGCTTGATTTGGCGAACAACGCCGTGCCCAATGAATCACCGCCGCTTTCACTTCCCGACAACATAACCAACGGCAGCAGCACAGGCGCGAACAACAGCACCGGTATAGACGCAAACAACAGCGACGGCGCAAACATAAATGAAACAAT
>Ga0172368_10002237_pt1 | contig 24960 bp, 26 predicted proteins | sample Lak11m_FD_114540 | JGI IMG/M metagenome (GOLD analysis project Ga0172368, IMG submission 114540) | Freshwater microbial communities from Kabuno Bay, South-Kivu, Congo - kab_022012_11m | ecosystem: Environmental > Aquatic > Freshwater > Lake | place: Democratic Republic of the Congo: South-Kivu...
AAAACAAAAAAGCCCTCCACCAATTGGCGGGCTTTTTTCATGCTTCGATTTTATAACTGTGCACTACCCGGTAGTGCACAGATGGTGCTATATGAATAAACCTTTTTCTTTTTTAATTTTTGCGCCACTTGCTTGGACGAATTTTTTATAATCATTTGTTTTTGAATGTGCTTCAAGAATGAACTGGGTTTCTAAAATATTCCCCCATCGATTTTGCTCTGTATAGTCTTGATAACTTGACCATGGGTATGTTTCTGGATTGTTTTTCCATTCCTGTAACTCGATAGGATTCAAATGTATATACGCAGAAAGATAATTGATTTGATTATCATCAAATACATGAACACATTTATATGGACCCTGAAAAACATGCCCGTTTTTGTCATATTTTTTGTTGAAATATTGACTATAGCTATTGAGAAGTTTATGCATATACCGAGAAATCCCACCTTCTTGTAATTCGTGAAGAGTCATATGAAAATGATTAGGCATTATACAAAAATTCAATATTTCAACAAGACGACCTTTTCCAATTTCTGTTTTGTTTTCGTTAATATAATTTATTACTTCAGACATTTTACCTTGCTTAACAAATCGAGAAAGATTTCGAGCAGAAAAATCACCTTGAACGCTCAAAAGAAGAAGTACAAAGCGACAATAGTCTCCATTATCAAAAAATAATTGCTGTTTTAACGTCCCACGGTTATAAATATGATAATAACCTTGTGCAGAAAAATTACGTTTCATACGTTTATAATAACATTCATATTCAATTTGTGCACCACCGGGTAGTGCACAGTACAAGTGGCTTTTTCCCAACGCAAAAGCGGTCGAGGGACCGCTTTTGATTTCTATTTGTATATTCGTAATGAATTTGTAACTTGCTTCGCCGGCAAGGCGGGTTCGGCGTCTTTAAATTTCTTCAAATATTGGAATAGTGACACAAGCTGCACCCGTACAAGGAATTGTACAATATGAGGTGTTAGCATCATAATCTTGTGGATTTGCTTGATAGTCAGAATAATTTGGATCACTGGTGTTAGTAGGACAAATAGGAATCAATCCTCCTTGAAAAGTACAGTAGTCATATCCACCTCCGCTTAGTGGATTCACAATAATAATTTGCCCCGGATGATTATTATTCCAACTATTGATATCTGCCTGTGTTTGGATACCATAGAAAGGACTGCTTGATTGAACATTCTGAGGATCTGGACACAGGTCAGTTGGATCAGCGCATATGTGTGTTCCAGAGTCATATACAAGATTTGTCCCATGAGCTGTATTGTAATTAATCAAATCCTGAGCACTATCAATCGTACCAATATAATTTATACAATACGTTGTTGGAGGATATATACATGAAGAAGGATCGCTGATGATAGCATTCACATTAAAGTTAGTTGCTGCTGGATCTGTACAACCTTTTGCTAAATCTGCAGTTGCATCAAATTGTACCCATCCAACAACTTCATCACCCCAAGCAAAACCGGTTAAACTTCCATTACTATTTAATGTTACACCCCAACCGTTACCACTCATACCAATGCAACCATCCCAATAATTGTCTCCATTACCTGCACTATATATATGAGCAAATCCTGTTACTGGAGCTGAACCATTTGCAACGAGCGTTGCCAAATTAACATGTGGTGCACCTCCTGGACATGGAAATGGTGAGCGTCCTTGAAAATCTACCCAACCATAATTTGATGACCAACCTTCACCAAAAAAATCTCCGCTTGCATTAATTTTTACACCAAAATCTACACCGCTACAGTTACCTGGGCTTGTACAATTATTTAAAACTACCCAACCTATACCATTACCATCACTCGCTCCCCAAGCATTGCCGTAGACATTATCAGTTGACGATGCTTGTACAGTAGGAATTGCAAAAAACACTCCTAAAGCTATCGCGGCGAGCGTAATAATTCCTAAAACAATCGAAATGATGCGAGTATTTGTCATGTAAAATTTAAAAAATTATTGACTAGCAAGTTGATCCAATATTGCCTGACGTTCAGCTTCGGTTAATTCTGGACCTGATGATTGATTCTTCTCGTCTCCTACAGAAAGTTGCGTAAGAATTGCTTGACGTTCGGCTTCGGTTAATTCTGGACCTGATTCTAATGCATCTTGTTGTGCTAATTGTTCAAGAATTGCTCGTTTTTGTTTTTCAGTCAATCCATCGCGTCCTTTACCTCCAAAAATAATAATAAGTAGAATAATTATTACCACAGCAACAATACCCGTGATAAAAATTTTTTTCCAACGATTATGCAATGGATTCATTTGTTCTTCTTTCTTTATAGCCATAAATTAAAATCGAGAGAATTAGTTAATAATATCTTCCTTTATAGTACCATGTATCATTTATAATATGAGCGTGGGTGATTTATCTGTGTGGATAACCATGACACCTAACCCGCCTTGCCGGCGAAGCAAGTTACAAATTCATTTACTAAAAATATCATAAGTTATCTGACATTCAATGACCCACACTCCGTGTGTGACATATGAATGTCGATAACTTATGCAAGACTAAGAACCATAATAAGTAGCGAAACTCCTAATATCACGAGCGCCATACCAAATACTCCTCGTGTTTGTGCACGTACGATATCTTTACGTCCTGAACCATCGCGGTGGACTTTATTTTTTTTACGAGAAATTATTTTTTTCCCTGAAACATTTTTTGTGACACGAGATTTTGTGCGCACAGAAATTTTTCGGTCGAGATCTTTTCTTCGAATCATAGGGATAGTATATCACTATTTTAGAGATGAGAGTCTAGAGAATAGAGATTAGTTGTGGGTTACTCAAAAAATTATTGGAAAAGAATTTCTAATTCTCAATTAACCTAATTTCTAAATAATATAAAAATCCTAATGAAAAAATAAACTTAAAAGTACCGAGGTTCGATCTTTTCCCGTCGTAAACCTCCTCCTCAAGATCGAACCTCGGTACTTTTAGTGCTTGATTTATTTCCAAAAACTTGCTACTCTAGTATCAATATCCGCTCTTTAGCGGATATGTTTTTTCCCGCCTGCGCAAGCAGGTCAAAGAAAAAACGTATTAGAAAAATTTAATAATCGACTTGTGTATGATTTCGATCTCTTGGGAGACGGGATGTAACAAGATCGAACAATCGCATATGCCATTATTTGACTTAAAAGCTCTTAACACAACGCTTACTCAATTAGAGGAAGAAAAGAAAATACCCCGAGAAAAAATTATTGATGCTATCGAGCAAGCTCTTGCTGCTGCATATAAAAAAGATTACGGAAAAAAAGGTCAGATCGTTCGTGCATCGTTTAATCCAGAAACAGGAGATTTGGAATTCAATCAAGTAAAAATTGTTGTCGACGACACCGTCGTACGTCCTGAAGTAACCGATGACGAAAAATCAGCAAAAACACTCACCAACGAAACTGAAGGTGTCATTGCTGAAGATACTGATCCTCGCATTCGCTTCAACCCCGAACATCATATGTACATCCAAGATGCTCGAAAAATTAAAAGCGACGTACAATTAGAAGAAGAACTTATTTTTCCACTCGAAGGTCAAGAAGATTTTGGACGCATCGCTGCACAAACTGCAAAACAAGTTATCATCCAACGTATTCGTGAAGCAGAAAAACAATCAGTTATCGAAGAGTTCGCAGAAAAACAAGGCGACATTGTTTCAGGTATTGTACAAAAAGTTGAACGCGGGACCGTGTTTGTTGATGTACAACGCATTACCGGTATTATGCCAAAAGATGAACAAATTCCCGGAGAATTCTATCGAACCGGACAACGCACCAAAGCATATTTGTATCTTGTAGAAGAAACACCTCGCGGTGTCGTATTGCGACTATCTCGTAGTCATCCACGATTTATTGAAATGTTATTTGCTATGGAATCACCAGAAATTGCATCGGGAACCGTTGAGATAAAAGCCATCGCCCGAGAAGCAGGAAGCCGTTCAAAAATCGCAGTGTGGAGTACGGATGAAAACATCGATCCTATCGGTGCATGTGTTGGACAAAAAGGTATTCGTGTCACCACCGTCATGAGCGAACTTGCCGGAGAAAAAATCGACATTATTCCATGGTCACAAGATCCAGCAGAATTTGTCGCTGCAAGTTTGGCACCTGCAAAAGTATTGGATATCGAAATCAACGAACAAGATCGTTATGCAAAAATTGAAGTCGCTGAAGATCAATTATCTCTTGCTATTGGCAAAGGAGGACAAAACGTTCGTCTTGCTGCAAAACTTACGGGTTGGAAGATTGATATCGCGGGAACTCCCGTTCCTCCTGGATCACCCGAAGATGGTGATAAAAAATCAAGAGGAGGAAAAAAATATACTGCTCACAAAACAGCAAAACCCTCAGAAGAATCATCGGGTGAAGAAGTTGCAGAAAAAATAGAAGAAGAAATTGCATAATTTTAAAGAAAAATAAAATTCTGTTATAATTCTTGTATATAAGAAAAGTTACTGAAATAAAAATATGAAAAAAATAAAAGTTTTTGGACATCAGTCACCTGACACCGACGCAACCGTAAGCACTATTGTATGGACTTGGTTTTTAAATAATCATCGAAGCCAAGAGGCCGTGGCGTATGTTCTTGGTAAACCAAATATAGAAGCTCTTTTTGTTCTTGAAAAATGGGGCACTCAAGTTCCTACAATTCTAACAACAATAACAAAAGAAGATTCTGTCGCCATTGTTGATACTAATAATGCCGATGAACTTTTCCCAAACATAAACGATGCGGAAATCGTATCAATTATTGATCATCATAAATTAACGGGCGGTCTTAAAACATCTGCACCGCTTGAAGTTGTCATTCAACCCTATGCATCAACGATGACCGTCATGTTTAATATCATGAACATTGAACCAAAAGATCTTCCAAAGCCGATTGCTGGGCTCATGCTATCAGGAATTCTTTCAGACACTCTCGAGTTCCGTAGTCCAACAACAACACCTGATGATAAAGCATTGGCTTCAGAGTTAGCTAATGCCCTTGGAATTAACATTACAGAATATGCAAATCAAATGTTTGAAGCAAAATCAAATATTTCTGAATTTTCAGATGAAGCATTAATTCGAATGGACAGCAAAGTATTTGATATTAAAGGAAAACAAATACGAATATCAGTCATCGAAACAACGAACCCTTCTGTAGTATTAAAACGCAAAGAATCACTATTAAAAAATATAGAAAAAATGAAAACAGAAGAAAATATTTCAGATATTCTATTTTTTGTTGTAGATATTTTAAAACAAGAGTCTATCGTCTTCATTCAAAACAATACTGTAAAATCAATTATTGAGAGTGGCTTTAACGTCACTATCACAGACGACACCGTGGTACTACCAAACATTGTTTCAAGAAAAAAACAAATCATCCCGGCATTAAGTTTATCTTAATTAAAATCATTATACATAGCTGATATTGTTATATTTACTATTCATGATGCACTAGATTTATTTATAAACCCAAAACGTATTGTCGCAACCATACGACCTTAGTAATTATATGAGTGATAAAAAAATAGTACGAAAACGACAACCAGGTGAACCTTTAACCATTCCTCATGGTAAACCAAAAATTGTGTTCCGTGGAAAACTTGGTGCTATGGTGCAATTTCCTGTTCTTCAAGATCGTGGTCATGGATATGAAAAAATGACATTTGAAAAATTTTCTCGACCACCAGGAACACGACTTATCATTATTCGTGATAATAAAATCCTTCTTAATAAAGAACGACGACTTGAACTGGTGCTCGGTTCAAATAATTCTAATACAAGCTCACATGTCGATTGGCGTCTTCCTGGAGGAAAAGTTTTTGATTCTTTTGATGAATACGAACAATATCTTGGAAAAGAAATTCCTTGGAAAAAAATAATTGCTGGCGCACGAAAAGAATTACAAGAAGAAGCTCATCTTGATACAAATAATTTAGAAATTTTCGACAAAAGCGTCTGTGGTTCTAGTATTGAATGGGATTTATATTATTATGTTGCACGCGACACACAAGAGTTCCATCTCTCTGATCATAATGAAGGTGAAGAAATAGAAGAAAGCACATGGTTTACTTTTTCTGAAATAGAAACTATGTGCAAACGTGGTGATATTCAAGAAGGTCGTAGTGTAGCTGTATTAATGAAGTTTATCTCATAATAATTGCTCTTTGTTGGACATTCAATGTCCAACAAAGAGCAATTGACGTGTATTGAAAAATGTGCTACCATGCACAAGTATATTGCTTGACCTATACTTAATTATGGTACAATATACCGTACCAGATAATCGTTAAATTTTCACATACTATATGAATACAACAACAATTTCTCTCAAAAAATACGTTGCAATTACCTTTATTGCAGTCATGATTCTTGCCCCTCTGCAAGCAATATTTGCACAAACAACTAGTGTAACATTTACAGAAAAACCATCTCTTTTTGCAAGTTTACGCGAACGACAAATAACCAACCGAGAAAAAGTCAAAGAAAACCTTCTTCAAATTCTTTCATCAGAAGATGCTAAACAAGAAACACTCACTGAAGAACAAACATCAGTGGGACAAACCACCGTCGTTTCCGAAGAAACTACAGCAGTAACGATTGCAACACCTACAGCACCTGTGTATATATACGACATTTCAACTCTTGCAACGATCACCTATCGTTTGACTGATATCGCAGACCGTTTAGAAAGCAGAATGCTCATATTAAAATCTCAAGACGTATCAATTCACCAAGAAGCGTACACAAATTTAGAACTCGCACGCACAGGTCTTGAAAATATTCTCTTGCAGCTTATGATTCCTGACCAAACAACTGTCGATGGAGATGCTGTCGTTACAGAACTTATAACAATACGCACTGAACTACAGAATGTCATCGCAACACTTAAACAAGTCCTTACTCAATAACATTTAATACTCATTTTTTATAAATACCCCTTTACGGGGTATTTTGCTATACTAGGAAAAGACGTTCTTTAACGTATTATTCATTAACACATACATTATATGCAAACTATTTTAAAATATTTTTTTATTGCTTTAGCTCTGTTTTTATTATTAGGTACAGGTATTGTCTTTGCAAGCAATTCAGGTAACGGTAATAATGATGACGACCAAATCACTGAATCGGATGATCGTAACGACAGTGATAGTATCAACGATGATGATTCAGATGAGGATGAGGATATCAATGACGATAATGAAAATGAAGACGAAGATCTTTTTGATGATAACGGTGATGAGGACGAGGACGAATCAGATGATGACAGCGACGATAGCACTAGCGATGATGACTTGGACGATAGTCTTGATGGCTCGGGTCAGAATCGAGGACCAGGAGGATCTTTGGATCGTATCAGATCAAATATGGAAGAACGACGAAATTTCTTTGATGATCGACAAGCACAGCGCGTTATTGATATCGAAAATCGTCGTGAAATACAACAAGAAAGAATTACGGAAATGAAAGATCGTATTGACAAACGGAAAGATGATATACAAGAACATCGCATCAACGCTCGTATTGCACTATCAAAAAGAATCACGGTTCGTCTTGAAAATATTTACGAACGTCTATCAGTAATTATTACAAAAATAGATACCCGGATAGAAGTTCTTGCAAGTGAAGGTGTTTCAATTGATGAAGGGAAAAAATATATCGCAGAAGCAAAAACACACCTTGACCTAGCGACAACAGCCATCACTGAAGCTCAAGCATTCGCTGATTCATGGATAACTCTTGATATTACAGGAACTCCTGACGAAGTTAATGCTACACTTCTTGAAAACAGCGACCAATACCGAAGTCTTATTCAAACCGCGCGAGAAGAATTACGCGCAGCATATGAATCAATGAAGCAAGCAATCAAATCACTCAAAGAATCACTTCCAGAAAAACAAGATGATAATAGTGGTGACGATAGCTCATCGTAATCTATAATTACAAATATTATTTATTTATTTATTAATATATTTTTAGAAAACATATGGAAACAATTCCAACAAAAAAAAGTCCCACCACAGCAATTATTCTTATTGTCGTTATTATCATCATTCTTGCAATTCTTCTCCTCACAAGAAAAAAAACACCTACTCTTGATACTATTCCCCCAGAAGGTGTCACTGGGGCAGAGTTACAAACTATAGAACAAACGAATGATCAGCAAGCATTGTCAGAAAATAATGATCTTGATACTATCGAATCTGATCTCAATGCAACAAATTTTTCTAGTCTAGAAACTGATTTAGGAAGTTTCTAATATACTGAATCCGCCCGCAGGCGAGACAGGTTACGAATTTCTTACGAATATACAAAAAATAAAACCCCGGTATGGGGTTTTATTTTTTCCGCCTATTCGAGTCATAAGAGGTCGTACCTTGAGGAGGCAAAGCCGGGAAAAGGTCCGACCTCGGTATTTCTCCCCCAAGGGGGGACCTGCCTCGCCGAGTCAAGGCGGGGTGCCCGTATGGGCGAGGGGGTATTTTTCGTTAGATATTTTTATTTTTGTTTATTCTTTGACATTCAATGACTCACACTACGTGTGCGACATATGAATGTCTTTTATAAACAATTTTGGGTAGTAAAAAGTAACGAAGAAATTTGACTCCCCCTCATTTTCTGCTAAACTGACATCCGTATTGATAGCTAATTACATAATAACTATATGGAACTCACGAGTGAATTAAAACAAGGTAACGACGGAACCGTAACTATTACTGCAGAACTTGCGTCAAAAGATTTAGAATCTTTCCGAAAAGAAGCTCTCAAAAAATTGAGTTCGCTTGTCGATATCAAAGGATTCCGCAAAGGAAACATCCCCGACGATGTTCTTGTGAAACACACCGGTGAAGCTGCGATACTTGAAGAAATGGCTCATTTTGCGATTAATACGGCCTATATCGAGCTTATTAAAAAACATGATATTCGCGCTATTGGACGACCAGAAATTTCTGTAACAAAATTAGCGCCAGGAAATCCTCTTGGATTTACTATTATCACAAGCGTTATGCCAACCGTTGAACTTCCTGACTATAAAAAAATTGCAGAGAAAGCAATGAAAGAAAAAGAAGATCTTGAAGTTACTGATAAAGAAATCGATGACGCTATCAAACAACTTATGCATATGCGAGCAGAACACGCACCATGTGATCATGATCATGCTGAAGGTGAAATATGCAATCATGAAGACAAAAAAGATGCACCTCTTCCAGAAATCGATGACGCATTTGTTCAATCTCTTGGCAAATTTAAAAATGTCGCTGAATTTAAAGATAAACTTCGCGAAAATATGACAGAAGAAAAAAAACATCACGCAGGAGAACAAAAACGTATCAAAACTCTTGAGCACATTATGGATAAAACAAAAATTACTATTCCCCAGGTGCTTGTTGATTACGAACTTGAAAAAATGATGCATCAAATGGAACATGATATCGCTATGAGCGGTATGAAATTTGATGAATATCTTGGTAAAATTGAAAAAACAAAAGACAAATTACGCGAAGATTGGAAAGATACTGCAACAAAACGAGCAAAAATGCATTTGGTAGTTAATGCTATTGCTGATCAAGAAAAAATCGAACCAAGCGACGCAGACATTGAAACGGAAACCAAAAAAGTTATGGAACAATACAAAGACGCAAAAGACATTAGTGAACAAAGCGTTCGTTTGTATGTTGCAGGAATTCTCACCAATCAAAAAGTCTTCGAATTCTTGGAAGAACAGAAATAATTCTTGAGGTAAATAAAAAGCACAAAATAAAAATCCCACCGTTTATGCGCGTGGGACTTTTTATTATTTAAAACCGGAAATCAATTACTGTTGTCCTATTACATTAAGAAGTTGGTCCATCTCTTCCACTGACAGTTTTAAAGTGTCAGCGTCCAAAAGAATTTCTTCTGTTTTGTAAGTACCACAAGAAAATGTGGTCTTTTCGGCATCTCCAACCATTATCCATGTATTGATTCCAGTAGTTGGTCCTGAATACAAGTAATACGGTTTGATATAAGCTCCTGCATTTTTACCGGGCATTCCAGCGTCAGCATCTAAGTCAGAAGCCTGAGCATGTGTCATGTATGCAGTAATCATTCCGTATTTAGTGCAGAAAACCGCAGAATACATGAGCTCCGGAGTGGAACTCTGAGGATTCATAAAAGTTCCCGCTTCGCTTGAGTTAGTCTGTGCAACTGCTTCGCAAGGCTGGGCTTCAGTTCCAACATTAGAACCGCTGCCTGTATAGTCATACATTTCGCAAGATGATAAAAAAAGTAAAATAATAATTCCGATTGTTATTGTTATGAAGTTTTTCATGATTGTTTTTGTTTTTATTGATTAGAAATAACTCTAAGAATAAAAGATATTCTGTGATTGTTGGACATTCAATGTCCAACAATCACAGACGAAGTTACTTTTACACCCACAGTTATTTCTAACCTACCTCCCAGCCTCCACTATAAGTTTTGGCAGGGCAAGCATGAAAGCCTTGTTTTTCAACGAACCATTACTTATTCTTTGTATATTATAGCAAATTACAACATCTTTGTCAAGCGCTATTATTACTTATAAGAATTTACCTTATCCCCCCACTGTTGGACATTGAATGTCCAACAATCTACTTAAAACAATTATAATACAACACATTTTGGACATTCAATGTCCAACAATAATTTTAATTTGTGTTTAGAATGATAATTCTCTATAATAAATTCATTATTCATTTCAAAAACTCTAACATTATGTTAATACCAACAGTTATTGAAAAATCACAAAACGGCGAACGTGCATATGATATTTACTCTCGCCTTCTTAAAGATCGTATTATTTTCGTGGGGGGACCTATTGATGATCATATGGCCAATTTAGTTATTGCTCAACTTCTTTTCCTGGAATCAGAAGATCCTAAAAAAGATATCTACATGTATATCAATTCTCCTGGCGGATCTGTAACTTCGACACTTGCTATGCTCGACACTATGAATTTTGTGAAACCAGACATTTCAACTGTTTGTGTTGGTATTGCAGCTTCGGGAGCTTCTATATTACTTACTGGAGGAACCAAAGGAAAACGATTTGTACTCGCTAATTCAGAAGTTATGATTCACCAACCTTGGGGTGGAGCACAAGGACAAGCAACTGACATCGAAATCACTGCACGACACATATTAGCAACACGTGAACGACTTAATAAAATTCTTGCAGAACAAACAGGACAAAAATTAGCCAAGATTGAAAAAGATGTTGAACGAGATTTTTATATGTCAGCCGAAGAAGCCGTCACCTATGGTATTGCTGATAAAATTATGAAATCGAGAAGTAAATAGATACAACGAACCTGCCTCGCCAGCAAGGCGGGTTACGAATTTCGTACTAATATACAATCAATACCCCGCCTATACGAGTCATAGCTGTAATGATATACAAGACCAAACGATCCATGCACACAGGAAGACCTTCAATGTCACACCTTTGGTGGGTCATTGAAGATCAAGGAGTGAACTTGTGTTGGACATTGATATGTCACGCTCGCGTTTAGCGAGATGGGTCATTCAATGTCCAACACTCTTCGAGATTCGACCTTTTCTCGTCGTAAACCTCCTCCTCAAGATCGAACCTCGGTATCGCTAGTTCATACCCCCTCGCCCTACGGGCACTCCCCCTTTAAACGGTGGAGAAAAAACCGAGGTTTTTTCCAATTACCCCGAGGTTGAACCTCGATATTTTTTCGACAAAAAAGAATACATCTGCTATACTCATGATAGCTGTAGAAACAATATTTCAGAAATTCTCTCTTGAAAGACCTTACAGCATTTATAAACCTAAAGATTTCGCACTCAAGAATGACACTCGATCGCTTTTTACATCAACTATCTGACCGAAACATTCAAATATAAACGCGCAACCATGTGCGTTCTTGTGCTGTGAACCAACATTATCTATGACAACATCAATCGTTGCTGTACTCGTTGGAGCTCTTGTCGGAATCTTGGCAGGATATTTTTTGCGTTATGCAATCGCCCTCGCTAAGAAAAAATCCATGGAGATCGAAATTAAACAAGCTCGACTCCAATCCAAAGAAGAAGCTCAAAAAATCATCGAAAAGGCAGAAGAAAAGGCCGAGGAAATACTAACGGAAGTCAAAGCGAAAGAGGAAAAGAAAGAACAAGAATTTAAACAAACGAATGATCGTTTATTCAAGCGTGAAGAACAAATAGATAAACGACAACAAATCGTCGAAACGGAACTTACAAGTATTAAACAAAAAGCCGAAGATTTGCAAGTCATTAAACAAAAACTTGCACAAAAAGAAGAAGAAAAAATCGCTGAACTAGAACGTATTAGTAACCTTTCAAGCGAAGAAGCAAAACAAGAATTACTCAAAGACATTGAACGTCGTGCTGAATCTGATCTGGTCACACGTATTCAAAAACTTGAAAGCACCGGCCGTGAAACACTTGATACAAAAGCTCGCGAGATACTCGTTAGCACTATTCAACGTTATGCCAACAGTACCGTGAATGATCTTACAACGACATCTGTTTCAATTCCATCTGATGATGCTAAAGGAAAGATCATCGGTAAAGAAGGCCGCAATATTCGTGCTTTTGAACGCGCAGCAGGTGTTGAAGTCATCATCGACGACACGCCAGGTTCCATCATCATTTCATCATTCGATCCTATCAGACGACAGATCGCACGCGTCGCTTTGGAAAACTTAATTCTTGATGGGCGTATTCAACCAGCAAAAATTGAAGAAGCTGTTGAAAAAGCAAAAGATGAAATCAATACCATTATCAAAGAAAAAGGTGAACAAGCAGCGTACGAAGTCGGAGTACTCAATCTTGATCCACGCATCACTGCAATTTTGGGACGACTTTATTTCCGTACGAGTTATGGACAAAATGTTTTGCAACACTCGATTGAAATGTCTCACATCGCCGGAATGCTTGCAGAACAATTAGGAGCTGATCCTTATATCGCACGTGCAGGAGCATTGGTTCATGATATCGGTAAAGCGCTTGATCATGAAGTTCAAGGAACTCACGTACAAATTGGTATGAGAATTCTTCGCAAGTTTGGTGCTGATGAACGTATTGTTTCTGCAATGAAAGCTCATCATGAAGAATATCCTTATGAAACATTAGAATCTATCATCGTACAAACCGCAGATGCAATTTCTGGAGCACGCCCAGGTGCACGACGTGATACTGCTGAAAATTATGTAAAACGATTACAAGAATTGGAAGGTGTCGCTACAAGTTTTGACGGTGTAGAAAAAGCATTTGCTCTTTCTGCAGGACGCGAAGTACGTGTATTCGTATATCCTGACAAAGTTTCTGATCTTGAAGCTGAAAAAATGGCCCGCAACATCGCTGACCAAATTGAAAAAGATCTCAAATATCCTGGAGAAATCAAAATCACCCTCATTCGTGAAAATAGAGTTGTTGAATACGCAAGATAATAAAAATTCCCAGAAAAAAGCCGCCTTGTTTATCAAGCGGCTTTTTCTTTTTAATAATATTTCTTATTTAAGAACGTATTTGTTGACGTCTGGTCATTACAATACGCAAGAGTGACAATGCGACAGTTATCGCAATAGTCAGAAATCCATAAGCAACATAGTCACGGGTTGTTTCTATGGGAAAAATGTCGTAATTTCTAACAATAAGAACACCGTGCGGTATCAACATGAGACAAAGCAGCAATAAAAAAACCGCTTTGAATGAATCAAAGGGCATTACTTTTATTACAATTCCCGTAATCATATAGTGTATCTGGACCATTAAAATAAGCGCGGAAATCAACAGCATCCAACCCACATGGAATACAAATAGGTTAAAAATAACAACAATAAGGCCTAAAATAAAGGCTCCTACTCTGTGTTTAAAGGCAATCGGTTCGTTTTTCATTGGTTTTTTAAAGTATAAATGGTTAGATTTAATTAATTTCTGTTCAACATTAACACAAATACGAAATTTGGCAAGTTTCCCCAAGTATGTTTTACCCCTTTACTTCATATTTTGTTGTACTATAATGGTTTCTAGAGTTCTCAAGTAACTTGGTCGACCATTAACAGTGTTTAAGCAAAAAATATCTATGAAAAAAGCAGATTTAGCACAAAAAGTGCAAGATGAATTGCAAGGAACACGTGCGCAAGCAGAACGTGTTGTACAAATGATTTTTGATTTGATAACAGGTGAACTTGCAAAAGGTGGGCAAGTTGATGTTGCAGGATTCGGAAAATTTGAAGCAAAAAAACGAGCAGCTCGCGATGCACGTAATCCACGTACAGGCGCAACAGTAAAAGTTGCAGCAACTATGGTACCAAAATTCAAATCTTCAAAAACTTTGAAAGATGCTGTTGCACACAAATAATTTTTCACTTTATTCCAAACAAGAATCCGCATATGCGGGTTTTTGTTTTGCTTCACAAAATGAAGAATCGCACGGTAAAAATAAGTTATCGACATTCATGGATCGCACACGTAGTGTGAGTCATCTACCTCGTCGGCAAGACTTTGAATGACCAACAAAAGATGTAACATAGGAAGTCTCCCGGTGTGCTATGAGTGTGACATTGGAGATCCAATAAATATAAATCCAAGCAAACGAAAAGCCCTTATAATTTTTTTATCAAGGGCTTTTTGTTTTTTTTCTGTAATGAGTTTTTTATTATGACCAAACACCTCTTCCGTCAGCACCAAGCTTTTCTAAAACAGGTTCCATGGAATTTTCTACATATAAGATGTTTTTTTGTAAAAAATCTTTCGATAATAACATTTCAGTTTTTCTAACTTCAAAAGCACCATTATCCGCGACAACTACTAAGTGCTTTTTCTGAATGAGAAAGTAAATTTCTCTGTCTTTAACTTTCATCTTATGTAAAGCTTCAAAAACATTCGGCATAAACATTCTTGCTTCACGATCAACACTAGCTTCTTGTTTAAAAAATGTAGTTTTGATGGTTTCAAAGGCAGTTACAGGACACGCACATGGTCCTAATTGTTCAAGTTTTTTAAAGAATTCTTGCAATCTCTTTTTCTTATCCAATGTATCTAGTTTCAAGTTTGCAATATAATACAAAAGTTAGATTTCTTGTCAAGTAATTGAAATTAAGTGAATTTTCTGCTACTATGCTCCAAGTATTTAATGTTATTGCTAAGCGGGCATGTCCGCCGAAGCGATAGCGTAGGCGGGGCTAGTTTAGTGGTAGAATGACTGCCTTCCAAGCAGTATATAGGAGTTCGATTCTCCTGCCCCGCACAATACAAAAAAGTAACCTTTGGGTTACTTTTTTGTATATTGTCGTGAGTAAAGTAAAGCAATTTATTGCTTTACGTGGAGAATCGAACGTCGGAGTATGTCGCTTTGCGACTACGAGACGGTGTCTAGACCGAGAGTAGCGAGAGTCGAAGGAGATTCTCCTGTCCAGCACTCTTCAATGAATTCAGCATAAACACCACTTCGTCACATCAAACATGACTACGCGATGCACAACGCTAATAAACCAATTTCAAAAGAAAAGATAAGTATGACTTTGATGAGTAATATGTTTTTTTTGTCCAACATACATGCGTCATCCACAGCGACCGCTTTTGATGCCGCATGTTCGTGCACAAAAAAAGGCTTCCGTTAATTGAAAGCCTTTTTGTTTGGGTTTATCCCAATTTTTTATAACAATTCATTAGCAAGATTTGCCAATTCACTCCGTTCCCCTTTTTCAAGAGTCACGTGAGCGCATATACTGCTTCCTTTTAATTTATCAATGAGGTAAGAAAGTCCGTTACTCCGTGCATCCAGGTAAGGAGTATCTATCTGATGAATATCACCAGTGAAGATAAGTTTAGTATTATCACCAGCACGAGTAATTATTGTTTTGACTTCGTGAGGGGTAAGATTCTGTGCTTCATCAACGATAAAGAAAATATTTGAAAGAGATCTACCACGAATATAAGCAAGCGGTGTTACGATTAATTTTTCATTATCCAGTAAATCTTTTATAACCTGATCTTTTGGCTTACTTTTTGAATAATCCTTGGATAACTTTTTTTTCTTTGGTCTGTTTTCTAAAGTGTCTTCGGATACCCTATGTAAGTCTCTGATAAAGTTAAGATTATCCCACAACGGTTGCATGTAAGGATCAAGTTTTGATTTAATATCTCCCGGTAGGAAACCAATGTCTTTATTACTCAGCGGAACTATAGGACGTGCAAGAAAAATCTGGCGAAAGTTACCTTTCTGTTCCAAAGCTCCTGCAAGCGCTAGTAGCGTTTTACCAGTACCTGCAACACCTTGAATGGTTGCCAAAGATATGCGAGGATTCATAATGGCATGCAATGCAAACGCTTGTTCAGCATTCAGTGGCTTTACACCAAATGCATTAAATTTTTCCACTCGTTCTATCTTTGAACTTTCAGGATTAAAATAACCCAATCCTGAAGATTTCCCGTTATTAAGAAAAAAATAATGATTGCTCAGTGGTCTTTTAGTAATAAACTCAGAAAATGGAACACCTGTCTCGTCAGAGAAAAGTTTATTGATTGATTCTCCAGACAGGTTTTCAAGTTTAGTTTTCCCTGTATAAAGCTCATCAATATTCTTGATCTTTCCTGTTTCATAATCTTCAGCGTTCAGATCAAACGATTTTGCTTTAAGTCTGAGATTTATATCTTTGGAGATAAGTATCACCTCATACTCTGGGTTTTCTTCCTTTAACGATAAAGCAATATTGAGAATTTTGTGATCATTCTTCTCCTCACCAAAAATCTTCTCGGTATCTATTTTTCCATGACCATTCATAGCTACTTTAAATTCCCCACCATGATCTTCACCAAGTGGAATCCATTCCGCTAAAGTTTTTGATTTTTCTGAAAGCTCATCAACAAGACGAGTGAATTCCCGTGCAGTGAAATTTTTTGTATCTTCACCCTTCTTGAAGTCATCAAGTTCCTCAAGAACTGTAATCGGGATAGCAATGCGATGCTTACGAAAACTGTTTATGATATTAAAGTCATAGAGAATTGCACTCGTGTCGAGCACAAATATTTTTTCCTTTTTAATTTCTTTTTCTCCTGCCATATTTGATTTTTTCAGGTTTTTGTTTGTATCAACAATACGCGTATTTTTGCCAAGAGTCAAATATACAAAAAAGCCTCTATTGTTTTGTAAATAAAGGCTTTTTCGACTCTTGATGAGTATTAATTTTATAAGAGATGACGAGAAACAATATCTCCTATCTCCTGCCACCCATCAACGCGCATCACATTAGATGGTAAATCAGTTTCAAGATATTTATTCCATCTTCTTTTGGGAACAAAGATACACATCCCGGTAAATTTTAACGCCATTGCTGTTGCAGTTTGACCTGAATCTTCCACAAAAATACTGTACTTTTTGTTCCCCATTGCAACATACTCCGATTTACACTTAATATCTTTGTAATCACCGCCACGTATGTGGCTAACATCATTAAAAAGTGCTGGTGCATATTGCACAATTTTTGTATGTGTTGCATGATAATGATCAACATGTCGTGCTGACAATATATCAATGTAATTACACTTGGGATGTGTTTTTATATACGCAAGCACAGCAAGAGCTTCCTGATCGAGCGTGAGCGCTTGATATTTCTCTGAGAGAAAATATTCTGTCTCAATCAGAAAAAACTCTTTTTTTGAAATTCCAAAAAACTTCTCAAAATCCATATACGTATCAAACTCTTCATACGTCCGTTTTGAACCGGTTGTTTTGACAATGAAATTAAAAAATGTCTCGATAGATTTAATGAGTGGTTCGTCAAAATCGCAGAGTACATTACTGCATTCAGAAAGATAGCTAAGATTTCTCTTAAAAGGTTCAGTTATCATTGTAAGTATTTTTTCCTACCATACCATATAGACCTCCAAAAGAAAACTTACCAAGAGATCTTTGAAAAAATAAGAGAAATGACAAGAAACTATGGCTGCAAAGCGGTTGCTGAATCTCCTTCTACAGCAATCGTAACCTCGCGAACAGTTGGAAATTGTTTCAACGTTTGTTCAATTTGTGCGCGTATTGCAGTCACCATACATGATCCACTTGTATTCAAGTTACTACTGAAATCTGCATACGCTGTACTATCACCAACGGCAAGATTTAAAAGTTCAACCGATGGATTAATAGCGGTTGAAAAACCTTGATTACGCTCTATTGTGGTTGGACCTTTAAGTAATTCGTAGAGGGATGATCGCCCAACAGCTGTTGTTTTTGGAATAGTACGCTCGACAGAAAATACTTTCGAGCAATCTTCGTTAGATCCTCGATTTGAATTTGGAAAATAGACGAATGTTGTCATGGTCTCTTGTGAAGGAGTAAGTGTTATAGGAATTTCAAAACGTTGTCCATTTCCCGGAAGTCCTGACGGGTTACTATTTTCAATCACAAGTTTTCCTATGGCATCAGAACCTGTGTACACCACATGAAGCACTGATCTAAAAGGAACAAGTTCCGATGTCATCCATTCCCCTATAAATTGTGCAACGCCCCCAGCAATAACATTACCCAATACATCTTCAATATGTATTGGGTAATCTCCTTCGAATGCAAGTGCGCCTGTCGCGCGACCTGTGAGAATTATTTGCCCATCAAGTAATTGATTTTCAGAAAAATCATCAAGAACAATAATATCTTGTACAAATGCTTTTCCGCCAAGGTAACTAATCGTATCGTCAGTCGGCAGTAATTCTTCTGCTGGAATTTCCTCTTGTGCTTGTTCGTCATTATTTGAGACACGAGAAAATATTAATGCCAAAGTAGATGACAAAATGATAAGTAAAATAAATATGCCAATAAATTTAAAATTTTTCATAAAAAGAGAGGTTAACTATTGTACATTTATTATACAATAAGCAACCAAAAAATCATAAAAATAATTTTATTTGCGGGGTACCTGTCTCAACAACAAGGCGGGCTGGGATTCGGTCACCGCTCTGACTCTCGTGCTCCTTCTGTAGGAATTCTCCCTCGACTATTCGCTTGTAGCGAATGTCTGGGCACTGCCTCGTTTGATTCGCCAAGCTCATCATAATTCCGGCGTTCGAATCCCAGACGAAATGTGCGCAGGCACATTTCTTGCTCCTCCAATATTCACTTCGTTCATTTTGTCGGGGCACTGGGATTCGAACCCAGAGTCACTCGCTCCCAAAGCGAGCATGTTAGCCGTTACACCATGCCCCGAAGAATCATTAATAACAACGTACACAATACTAACACTCAACAACGAAAAAGTGAAGTGATTAAATTTATAACAAAGATCTCCTGAAGAATCAAGAAAAGTTATACTAGATTTTCCATTATTTCTACCCTTGCCTTTTTTTGAAGCACATCAAGATACACAGCAAGCCCATTAATCTCACAAATTGTTTCATGTGGAACATTGTGAGAAACAAGATATTGCTCCACCGATTGTATAAATCTCTTTAATTTCTTGGCATGAATATTTTCAAAAGGATTATATGTTCTGTTCCCAGACAAAAGATCTGATTGCGTAGTTTTTACCTCCCAAAAGTGAAGTTTTCCATTTTTTGACGTAATAATATCGATTTCTCCTGTTTTTAAAGTATAATTTCGTTCTAACACATCAAAACTATGTTTCACGAGAAACTTTACAGCTATATCTTCACCTAACTCACCTATTTTCTGATTCTTTGAGGTAAATCGTTTCATGGAAAACAATTATTAAGCAAGCCATTTAAACAAATAGTAACCTCCAACAAAAAGAAGTATGCCCACTAGCCAGTGAACAAAAATTGATAGCAAAATACAAATAATTACAAGAACAAGCCAATGCATAATAAAAAAGAATTAAATATATTAATTTAATTAACATTTATATTGTTACACGAGAAACAATTATTGTAAAACAATGATGTAAAAAACAGTGGATATCTATTCATTGTTCTACGTGAAACAAGAAAATATAATAAACTATTATATAAAGTGTTTCACGTGAAACACTTTATATAATACAAGAGTTAAAATTTACCTAATTTTACAAAAATTCATTATGACGTTATATTATAAAGGTTTTTTTATAAACGACATATAAAAAAGACATTAAAAGACTATGTCGTTTATACACAAATCAACAGAGTTATCCCCATAAAACACATATTTGTTGGACATTGAATGTCCAACAAATTTCGAACAGATCCATAAATTTCTCGACCCAAACTCGGCTAGCGGCCTTTGGCCGACTTCGCAGCCTCCGTCTTTCGATTCCACCTGCCGCTGTAAAACACAAAAGCCCGAATGCTCTCGCATCCAGACCTTGTGTTTTATGTTTACCCTGAGTTTATCGAAGGGTGCGGCCAGGGAGAATCAGTCACTCTCACGGATCTCGTTTCGTGCTTTGCACTCACTACGATCTCGCTCCATCGACCCCCACTCGGACTGTCCGCTACGCAGGTTTCACCGGTCCTCGGTTCGATTCTCTTCCCGCATGTACACCATAACAAAACCCAACGCTCTCGCGTCAGGTTTTGTATGTTGTATGTGCGGCCAGGGAGAATCGAACTCCCATCTCATCCTTGGCAAGGACGTGTTCTACCACTAAACCATGACCGCATATATACGTCGCTAAATTTTACTATGAAGAAATTTTCTAAGCAAATCAGACACGCCAGGACTCGGTCACTCTCGCTTCCGCCCAAGGCGGATAGCTCCATCGACCCCCACTCGGACTGTCCGCTACGCAGGTTTCACCAGTCCTCGGTTCGAGTCCGTTGGATTCAGCAAAGCAAAGTCATCTATTCCTCCGAAATAGATTCATTTGTTTTGTGTGCGCCCGCCAGGACTCGAACCCAGAATAACTGATCCGAAGTCAGTTGTGATATCCATTTCACCACGGGCGCAAAATAAAAACTATGCTTATTCTTATATTACCTCCTCGGTTCGGAACTAAGAAGGTACTCCTTTTTTCTTCGCTCACTCTACGTCGGAAATAACAGAAAGTAGTATACGTTTTTTAACTATGAAAATCAATGAGAGTACGTTATGATATTCTTTATGAAGAAAGATTTCTCTATACCAACAAATGTTACCCATGTCGTAGAAACCTTACAGAAAAAGGGTTTTGAAGCATATCTTGTTGGAGGATGTGTGCGTGATTTAGTTTTAGGAACACAACCAAAAGATTGGGACATCACCACGAACGCAAAACCTGAAGAGGTGATACCGCTTTTTGAAAAAACAGTTCACGAGAATAATTTTGGAACGGTGATGGTTGTTTTTGAAAACAAACCAGCAGATTCATCGACACGTTCTATCGAAGTCACAACGTACAGAAAAGAAACAACCTATTCAAATAACCGACACCCCGACAGTATCGAATACGCAAAAACACTCGAGGAAGATTTAATGCGCCGAGATTTCACTATGAACGCTATGGCATATGATATTTCAAAACGACATCTAAACGACATTTATAAAGGACAAAACGACATAAACGACATGGTTATAAATACTGTCGGTAACGCCCATGATCGTTTCGCCGAAGATGCTTTGCGTATGTTACGCGCGGTACGTTTCTCGGCACAATTAGGGTTCCGTGTGTCACGTGAAACACAGGACGCAATTGAGAAACATGCAGAACTTCTTAAAAATATATCCTCTGAACGTATCCGCGATGAATTTTCTAAACTTGTCGATTCTCCATTTACAGAACAAGGGTTACAAGTTGCACGTGAAACAGGATTGCTTGAACAATTCTTACCCGAATTACTTGAGGGTTATCAAATAGAACAAAATCGTTCTCATGTGTATGATGTGTGGACTCATCTTATAAAAGCTTTGCAGTATGGCACCGATGAAAAATATCCGTTCCACGTGAAACTCGCTGCATTATTCCACGATATCGGAAAACCTCGTACAAAACGATTTGATAAAGAATTAGGCGATAGCACATTCTATGGACACGAAGTTATTGGTGCGCGAATGGTAAATACTATTATGAAACGTCTCAAGTTTCCCAAAGACATCAGTGAAAAAGTTGAAAAACTCGTCCGCTGGCATATGTTTTTTGTTGATACAGAACAAATTACACTTTCCGCAGTACGCCGTATGATTGCAAATGTCGGTGAAGAATTAATTTGGGACCTTATGAAAGTTCGCAAATGTGACCGTAAAGGAATGGGGCGACCAAAAGCAGAACCTTACAAATTGCGTAAATATGAGTCCATGATCGAAGAAGCACTGCGTGATCCTGTGTCCGTGAAACAGCTTAAAATTGATGGAGAATACATGATAAAAACACTCGCCATGAAACCAGGACGACGTATGGGATGGATGTTACACACACTTTTAGATGAAGTATTAGAAGATCCAAAGAAAAATACTCTTGAGTTTTTATCTGAACGAGTTCGTGATCTTGATGAGTTACAAGATAGCGATCTCGAGAAGCTAGGCGAGCAGGGGAAAGAGAGTCGTCAAGAAGCAGAAGAAAAGGAGCTTGAGAAAATTCGTTCGAAACATAACGTCAAATAACAAAATAAAGTAACGCTTGTTTTTAAAATTTATTAGAGTTAATATTTTATTATATGGATAATACACAATCATGGGAACAACCAGTAGTAGAACGTAAAGGTGATAAATATGCCAAACTTATTGGGGCTAATAATCCGGGTAATTGGGGTGCTAATGTTCGTTTAGAAAACTATGGAGAGAGCTTTATTTCTCGCTTGACTCATATGTTTGGACGTGTAAGTAGTGTTTTGCATTTTAATCAAAAAGAAGGCGAACTATTCGAAACTGCTCTTGATGATCTTGGAGAAGCCTACCTTGGGTCAACGAAAGAAAGCACCTATCTTGTATCGGGATATGAAAAAGATTTTGATACATTGCAAAAACTCCACGAAAAATTAGCACCTCTCCATCAAGAGATGATAGACTTAGCTGCTCTCTATGAAAAACTATACTCAACCCAGTATCAAAACGACTCTACAGAAATAAAAAAAGATCTCCAAAAAGCAATCGGCGAAAAAGGTTCACATTTTTTAATAGTAATACAAGGATTGAAAGAAGATATAGTAAATAAAAGACTCCTTGGTATTGAACCAAATGCCCGTAAACAAGAGGAGGCTCAAAAGCACGAAACAGATAACGGGAAGAAAAATCCGCTCGAAGCATAAAGTAAAATAAAGTAAAATAAAAATATCAACTCATATGTAACCGGTTTTGGACATTCAATGACCCACAACGCTCTGCTTTTGTGTGACATTGAATGTCCAAAACCTTCTGCAAAACTTTTCGTTAAGACTTATAAAAAATTAAATAGAAAAAAACGCTTCGAGTTGTTCGAAGCGTTTTTTCTTTTTTGCAGTTTATCCGCTTTATTTCAGTGAGTTTCCAAACCACCGTTGTAAATCGATAAGTATTTCTACCCACGCGTCTATCAACGGTTGTCCACCTTCGGCAAACCTTCTTTTCATAAAAAGGTGAGCCAAATACATCTGTTCCAGCTCATTACCCTGTTTTCCTGTCTTTTCTTTTAGCGTGTTCCATGCTGTATTCGTTATGTCAGAGGAATCAGAAGTACAGCCTCCAAAACAAAGGTCATCCACTCCAGTTGCCGTTTGATATTGGTCAAACTCTTTTGCAAAAGTATGTTGAGTCATCGCCTTCAACAAATAAAATGACACAAAATTTGCGTCAACGTTCCTTTGTTGTTTATCAGTAATCAAGCGCATAAACATACTTATATTTGTATGATAAACAGCTTTGAGAACGGCAGGTTGCGCCAACATTTTTTTTATCACATCAGTTTGGTCATCATTGAGACTAAACAATTCTCTCAAATGACCTTTCAAATACATGATACCGGTTGAACCATCCCTGTCAAGAACCTCACTGCCATCAATGTCGATGGTGTCAAGATTAAGGACCGGTAGTAAGTTCATTTTGGTAAAGTAGGGTAAAATTCCCAACTTTGCATTTGCTGCATCTAAAGAGTCTGAAACCTGATTTCTCTCCCTTCTTATATAACCGATAACTTCATTTAAGGAATCAGTTGCCGCCCGGCTGATTGCAGTCGTATCAACAGTAACTGACTCCTGCTGGTTCTCACCAGTGTTGCCATTAAAAAGAAGGTAGCCGCCAAGCAGCCCTACGCATAGGGCAATCAAAGAAAAAATTAGTGTTTTCATTTTTTTAAGTTTGTAAGGTGAATTTTAGTTAGTTTATTGCGTTGTATTATATCATATCAATAGTTAAATGTCAATTAATAACGTGTTAGACAGTGTTGGACATTCAATGTCCAACATCTCTTTATTTTTCAACGTTATAGAGTAAAATAGACCAAAATGCAAAAATCCCGGTTTTTCACGGGATTTTTCAAGAGAGTAATATTTCTATTTACATCTTCTTTATTATTCTTCTTCTTTTACTTTTTTCAATTTTCTTTCGTAATCCTCAACTTTGAAGATTACTTCTCCTGCAAGAGATAAGGTTTCCAATATATTGTTGTGCTGGAAATCTATGACGATCACCATAAAATCTTCCAGAATCAAAGACAATTCTGGATGCCCGTCTTGGTCCAAAGCTCCCATGACGTGCAAGAGCTTCTGAAGAAACTTTTCTTTATTAACCCATATGATAATTTCATCTTTTTGGAGAACGTTACCCGGGCTATATGAAAGGAAAAATTTCTCGTTGAACTGAGCTACTAAACCCGTAGCCGAGGTGACAGGGTCTTTAGAAAATTCAGCGGGGCATGATCCGCTTACAAAATCGAGGTTAAGTTTTACCATTACCATTGTTTTTAACGTTTTAAAGGTGAAAAAGGGTAATGTGCACACACATATGGCGGTTTCTCCTACAATGGAGGAATGAGCATAAATATGGCTAAAACAATTAAAGAAGAGCGAATTAGATGGATACTTCCCATCTTCAATAAAGAAGTAA
>Ga0172368_10002240_pt1 | contig 24948 bp, 25 predicted proteins | sample Lak11m_FD_114540 | JGI IMG/M metagenome (GOLD analysis project Ga0172368, IMG submission 114540) | Freshwater microbial communities from Kabuno Bay, South-Kivu, Congo - kab_022012_11m | ecosystem: Environmental > Aquatic > Freshwater > Lake | place: Democratic Republic of the Congo: South-Kivu...
AAGGAATTCGCATGCTTGATATTACCCATATTTTTTCGGATTTTTGGATGTTAGATTATTTAGAATCATTCTACCACTAAATTATCTCATATCCTACTGTCCGAATTTCGGGGTAAAGCTTAAAGGTCGTGAAGCTGATTGAGATACTGAAAAGAAGAAAAGTTATTACTGAAGTTGAGGAAAAAGAAATTTTGTCCATGGAGCCGTTCGCTAAATTGTTTATTTAACATAATTATGTCAAAGCCGCTCATAATTGCTTTCGGTTCGCGGGTCAAAGGCCGGGCGACGGCAAAGTCCGACTTTGATTTCGGCGTGCTTAAAGAAAAACCGTTAACGCTTTCCGAAAAGACTGATCTTGCGGAATATCTGTCAAAAAAACTTAACATAAACGAAGATAGAATTGACCTGGTTGATCTGGCTATGGCCTCGCCAATTTTGAAATTTGAGGTAGCGCAAGACGGAAAACTTATAGACGGAAATTATGTTGATTTCATCAGGTATAAAGTCAGGGCTTTTAAAGAGTATGTTGACACCGCTAAATTTCGCCGTTTGCGCGAGCAGGTAATGAAGAAGAAATATGCTTAATGATATTATTATAAAAAAAATTGAGCAGATGTCCTTATTGCTTGAAGAATTGCGCGAGCTTCTTGGCGTTTCTTTCCAGAGCTTTAAGTCGTCGTTTAGAAATGTCCGCTCCGCGGAAAGAAATTTTCAACTTATCATAGAACTCGCGAGCGATATAAATGCCCAGATTATCGCTGATCTTGGGGCGCAAATCCCCGATAGCTACCGAGAATCTTTTAAACGGCTGGCGGCGCTGAAGATAATTGATGAAAAATCTTTGCCGGAATTCATAAAGAGCTCTAACTTAAGGAATATTCTGACTCATGAGTATGACTTTGACCAGGATAATTTTATTTTTTACGAATCAGCCAAGAAATTTATTCCGCTCTACGAGGAATATATTCGGTTGATTCAAAAACACATCGGGATATGACTCATACTAATATAATGATAAGAGAGAGAGAGAGAAAGTAAAAATTCGCCGGATTTTTTATTTACTTTAAATGCTGTTTTTAAGCCAGCATTTTTTTATTTATGAAAAAAACGGAAAAAATTTATAAACGGCAACTTAAGAATTTTAAATTTTATTGCCGAAATAACCGCCGGGGCGTTATATTAATGGCGCTGGTTATTTTAATTAGTTTTTCGGCCATTAGCGCGGTTAAGGTTCGGGCCGGCAGTTTAACGCCCTCGTCCGCTCCGGCCGCCTCCGGTTATACCTTAGGCGATATTTATACTCGGCTGGCTACCAACGCGGCGGCCACGGCCGGCAATCACACTTTAGCCACGACCACCTCGCCGGCGGCCAGCTTTTATACTCTTACGCAGATATATAACGCCATCCCGACGATTTACGCGGGCGATCTGCTCGCCAGTTCTACCTATCTCGGCGTTACCGGAACGGTTGAAGTCAAGACGGGCAATACCGCCGTGGCTTCCTCATCCGCCCAAGGCACATCGCTCGTCTTTACAATCCCGCAAGGATATTATGATGGTACCGACACAGTGACGGTCGCGACTACTTCTGCCGTCTTTATCGCCGGAAATATAGCTAGCGGCGTCAATCTCTTTGGCCTCGTCGGTACCCTGCTTGGTTACGCTTACGGAGGCGATAGCATTGATCAGGTGCTAACGACCGCGACAGGAACTCCTGGAACTTATGACCCGAGCAATCTTATTGCAATTAATGTAAAGAGCGGAATTACTTTCGGCACGAGCACGACAGGATCTCTTTTGCCTTCGGGCGGAACAGCAACGCCAGCGGATGTAACCTCCGGCAAAACCTTTTTCGGCTCTTCCCAGTCCGATTGGAATCTCCAGACCGGAACGGCCTCGGTTATTGATTACTCCTTATGGAATCTTCAGACAATAGACGATTGGATTTGCTCGGGCGCGACGAGTTGCACGGGCAAGACCGAATACACGGCCGAAGAGGGAAGCTGGTCTAACGTCGCCGGTTCGCCGTTTAACGCCGGTTTCGCCACTTCTTCCGCGCCGTTAAATTATTATCCGGTGGGAACAAATATATATTTAGCGAGCGGCCAAGTCAAGCAAGATAATAGAACCGGCTTGTGGTGGTCTGACGCGGCTTCTACCGGAGCGGTAACCGCGGTGGCCACTTCAACCAGCAATGATTTTTATTTAGCCGGAGCCGCCGGAGTGGGCGACGGCACTAGGCCATGGGATACCGGAACGACAACCGCGACAAACGGCAACGCCATAAATTTTTGCAATGCCTTAAACGCTATCAGTTTCGCCGGCTACACTGATTGGTATTTACCCACCCAAAAAGAATTGATGCAGGCCTATATTAACGGCGCGGCCAATAATTCGCCTAATGCCGGGTACGTCTTTTGGTCGTCCACGGAGGCCTATAGTGATCCGGCGTACGCCTGGCGGGTGGCCCTGTACTACGGCTACACGAACTACTACGCTAAGACTAACTCCTACTATGTGCGCTGCGTCCGCAGGTAATGGATTTAAGGTTATTTGGTGATTAAGAATTTGATTAATTTGGTATTTAAAATTTGCGTTTATGTTAAATTGTCAAAACATGGCGAAGAGAGAGAGAGAGAGAGAGAGAGTAAACTCCGCCGCGCGGATTTTTTCCTATGAAAATCTGTTAAGATGCTATTATGCTTGCCGCAAGAAGAAAAGATATACGGTTAACGCGGCGAAGTTTGAGATGAATTTTGAAGCCGAACTTTTAAAATTGCAAAAAGAGCTAATAAGTCGGACTTATAAGCCAGGTCGTTCTATCTGTTTTGTGGTTACTAAGCCGAAGCCGCGCGAGATCTTTGCGGCGGATTTCCGCGATCGCATCGTCCATCATATCCTAGTCGGCTATCTTGAGCCGATCTGGGAAAGGAAATTTATCGGCCAGTCATACGCCTGCCGCAAGGAGAAAGGCGCGCACCGGGCGATCAAGGATTTAAAAAGATATATATGCCAAGCCGGCCGCGGCGCTTATTACCTGCAAATTGATATCCAAAGTTTTTTCGTCAGTCTTAATAAGGAAATTTTATTTGGCATGATAGAGAAAAAAACGAAAAATCCGGAAATACTCTGGCTCGCGAGAACGATAATATTTCATAATCCGATAATAAGCTATTATTATAAAGGCAGGCAGTCGCTATTTAAGCTGATTCCGGAACATAAGTCTCTTTTCCGGGCGCCGCTCGCAAGAGGGCTGCCTATCGGGAACCTGACCAGCCAGTTTTTCGCCAATGTCTACCTGAATGAGCTGGACCAATATATAAAGCATGCTTTAAAAATAAAATACTATTTGCGCTATGTTGACGACTTGGTAATTCTATCCCGCGACTTTAAACAGCTGAAGATTTGGCGCGAAAGCATAGATGAATTTTTAATAGAAAGATTAAAGCTAAAACTGCATCCTAAAAAGCAAGTTCTAAGAGAAATAAGCCGGGGCATTGATTTTTTGGGTTTCGTGGTTAAACCGGACTATACGATTATTAGACGGAGAGTGGTAAAGAATCTTAAGGAGATGCTTTGGCGATTAAACAGCGGTTTAGGCGCTTTAGCCGAGCCGGAAATCAGGCAAGCTTTGTCCGCGGTTAATTCGTATTTCGGGCAATTTAAGCACGCCAAGACTTTCGGTCTGCGGCGGAAGCTCTGGGAAGATAGCTTCGGGAAATTGCGGGGCTGGCTGGAGCCGGCTGATAAGAATTTCAGTTATTTTAAAATAAGTGCCCGCGCCAAATTTGGCGCGGAGATAAATGAAATTGCCAGAGCTCGCGGGCTTAATCCTTAAGGGTTGCTAGCGAGGAGAGCGTAAAATCCATTGCGATTCCGCCCAGCCGTCAGTTCGCGCTGACGGCTATAGACAGAAATAATTTATACTTTGCCAAGGCCAAGATTAAATTAAAGATAGGCGAAGAGTGGCGGAATAATTCGCCTAATGCCGGAAACGTCTTTTGGTCGTCCACGGAGAACTATAATGATCCGACGAACGCCTGGCGGGTGAACCTGAACAACGGCAACACGAACAACAACGCTAAGACTAACTCAAACTATGTGCGCTGCGTCCGCAGGAAATGGATTTAAGCTCGGGCAGGAAAAATATGGCCAAATTTTCGCATTTACCGCTCTTTATTAAGACTTACGAGTTTATAAAACCGGTTTATCGGTTAGTCCGGCAATTCGGCAAAGAATATAAATACAGTTTGGGTGCTGATTTAGAAAGAATAATTTGGCAGATGTTAGATGAAATAATTAGAACTAATTCTCTGCCAAATGAGCTAAAAGGGGCTGGCATTGAAAAAATCAGTTTGCTGTTTGACCAATTTAAAATCCGTTTTCGGTTCGCCCTGGAAATCGGCTTAATGAAAGACCGCCACTTCGCTTTTGCTCAAAAAGAAATGGTAGAGATCGGTAAAATGATCGGCGGTTGGAGAAAGTGGGCGGGATAAAAAATATTGTTATTTAAAAATTGGAAAAACCAAAAACCACCTCTTTTTGAGATGGTTTCTGAAGTGGAGCTAAGGGGTATTGAACCCCTCTATCCGAATGTCGATTCCGGAATCCTCACCATGAGGTAGCCCCTTAAACTCCACGTGAAAATTCTATCATAAATTTTACAAAACAAAAAGCCCGATCCCCGTTAGGGTCTCGGACTTCGGGAGTTCAACAGAATCCGGAATCGACATTGTCAGTATAGCAAATACAGCCGTTTTGTCAATAGAAAATTTAAAAAATAATAAATTAAGCTAAAATTAGATAAAACAATAAAGACAATGTTAAAATTTTATATTACAATTTTGTCGGTTATATTTTTTGCCGGTTTGGCGTCCGGTGGTTTAGTTTATGCTTCTACAACTAACGGCGCGATTGATTCGTCCGATAGATACGCCTGGAGCGAAAACGCGGGCTGGATTGATTTCGGCTGCGATAATTGCTCCGTCTTGGTAACGGATTCGGCTCTAAGCGGCTACGCATACTCGGAAAACATGGGTTGGATTTCTTTAAATTGCGCTAACGGCGTCAACACCTGCGCTACAGTGGATTTTAAAGTCGCGAATGACGGCGCCGGCAATCTCTCTGGCTATGCCTTTAGCGAAAACGCGGGCTGGATAAAATTTAATCCGGCGGCCGGCGGCGTGATCATAAATTCGTCCGGCGAATTCACCGGTTCGGCTTACGGGGAAAATATCGGCTGGATAAATTTTAACAGCGATTATAAAGTTATAACCGACTGGCGGCCGCGCTCGGCTCGGCCGGCGTGCAATAACGCGGCCGACGACGACGGCGACGGCCAGACTGATTATCCGGCCGATTCGGGCTGCTCGTCTTTGGACGATACCGACGAAGCCAATGCCGCCGGCGGAGCGGTCATACCATTCTTTTCCAATTTTGGCGCGTCCGCCGGTTCAGTTAATCCGCCAGCATCGGAGAAAACAGCTAATGAAATAACCGCTGATTTGTCGGACAAGCTGACGGAAATAAAAGATAAAACGGCCGAGGCCTTAAAACCGATCATTGAAGCTCCGGTTAAGGAAATAAAAAAGATTGTCAGCGGACTGGTTAAGCCGTTTAATGGCGAAGCCAAAAAAGCCGCCTTAGAGAAAAAGCAAGCCGAGGAAGTAAGGCGGGCCGTACCGGCCGATGTGCCTGAAGCTTTAAAAGGAAAGTGGACGCTCTTACCCGAGGGGCCGATAAAGAATTTCGCTTTAACGCCATTAACTCGAGAATTAAGCTTATTATTGAATAAATTTCCCGAGCTGGAGAAAACCTTTATTAATTTAGGCGTTAGTAAAATAGATGATTTAGAAAAACTGGATGGCGTGAAATTATTTTTGCCAGGCTTTACTCGGGCGCTGGGGCTAAGCGGCGGCGCCACCGCCGACGGCGGAATAAAGTTAAGCGGCGGCATTCCTTTAAATGATTTGCCGGCCGCGGCCAAGGGAAAAATACCCGCGGAAGTAGTTTTCGCCACAGCGGCCGGACAGCTCATAGATTTTAACATGGAGCTGACCGTATCAAATCGGGGAGAGGCCGAGAGCAAAATTAACGTAATTTCCGGCCGGTCTTTAAGTTTATTGATCAGACCGGAAAATCCGGCCAAGAGCGTTAAGGGTTCTATAATTTTTAGAGATAAAACGGCCGAGTTGAAGTTAGGCAAAACTTTGGCCGGAACTTTAAAAGATTTAGTGATTAGACCGGTTTTAGCCGAAATCGAAACCAGACTGGTTTTAAATGAATTCAATTATAACGACGCGGACGAGGACGGCATCTGGACCGCCGATTTACAGATGCCGGTGGTTACCGGTAAATATGAGATTATTACTAAGATTGATTATCGGGACGAGAAACTGGAGGCCAAAGAAATTCGGCTAATTACCGTCGTTGATCCCGAGGGCTATGTTTATAAGCAAGACGGTCAAAACGAAACCAGGCTGACCGGCGCCGTAGTTTCGCTTTTTTGGCTGAACTCGGCCAATAATGATTTTGAGCTCTGGCCGGCCGAAACTTTTCAGCAGGCCAATCCGCAGACTACCGACCCGACCGGCCGCTATTCGTTCTTAGTACCGCCGGGCGAATATTATCTTAAAGCGGAACTGGCCGGTTATCGGACTTTTCAGGGCGAACGATTTACGGTTAAAGAAGGCAGCGGCGTTCACGCCAATATTGAGCTTAGGTCGAAGTTGTGGAATTTTAAGACCATTGATTGGAAGACGATTTTTTTGATAGCGCTGGCGCTGTTGTTAATCTATAATTTTTACCGCGACAAAAAGCGCGCCAAATAATCATCTATGAAAACAAAAATTATTTTAGTAATTATTATTTTGGTTTTGGCGGCCGGTAATATCGTCTTGGCGATTAAGTATTTCCCCGCGGTTAAAGAATTCGCGCGAGCCCAAGCGGCCTGCGCCACCCGAGAAAAGAATCAGAAGATTTTGGAATTTAACAAGCAATTTATTGAAGAGGTTTTGGGCGGAAATAAAGAAATTGATTTTGAGGCCAGGTTAAAACTGGAAAATTCGGTCAGGGGGCTAAATGACCAGGAGATTTTAAGCGACTGGCAGAATTTCACTAAGAGCAAGGACGCGGCCGAAGCGCAAATGAATGTTTTAATACTGTTAAAGGCGCTGGCCAGCAAGATGTAAACCGCTTAGTTTGGAAAATTATTTTTTCTGGCCGATTGTGGATAATTATTTATAATATAGTTAATAGTTGGATTTAGCAGATGTATTACGGCTAAGATTAAATAAAATAAAATACTCTTGCCAAATTAATAATAATTTCCCCTAAAAACCCTTGACAAGCTGGATAATTATTGTTAGTATTTAATAAGTTTTTAGCTAAATAACATTTGTCTAGTTTTTCCCCAGATGTCATTTAACTAAAATTTACGAGTAAAAAAACTAAAACGGCTCCGCTAAAAGATCAACTGAAGCGGAAGAGGAATATTATGTCTAGCCGTTTTTTTGTTATCTATTTTAAAATCCCCAAGCGTTTTACACATATTTTAAATCTAAAATAAGTGCTCACTCACTTCATCAATTAAATTCTATCTTAACTCAAGACCAGATGACGGTTTGAGATTTTTTTGTTTTTTGTAAATATAAATTAGTTCGCCGCCGCAAGCTTTAAGCGCTAGCGGATGCGGCTTTAGCAACCTCGAATTAGCCGTAGCGATACGGCTCGGGGAAAATAATAAAAAATATGACCACTAAATCCAAGCTAATGGGCAGAAAATTTTTTAACGAAACTAAAACGGCGATTGATCTGCCTGATCTGATTGAAATTCAAAAAGATTCTTATAACTGGTTTTTACGTGAAGGTCTGGCTGATTTATTTCAAGAGATTTCCCCGATCACTGATTTTATCGGCCGTAATCTGGAATTATCTTTGGAAGACTATTATCTGGATGAGCCGAAATTCGATGAGAGTGAAAGTAAGGTTAAAAACATAACTTACGAGGCTTCTCTAAGGGTTAAAGCCAGATTAACCAATAAAAAAACCGGCCAGACATTAGTGCAGGAAGTTTTTTTGGGTGATTTCCCTTTAATGACTAATAATGGCACGTTTATCGTCAATGGCATTGAGAGAGTAGTGGTCTCCCAGCTAATTAGAAGCGCTGGTGTTATTTTTACTTCGGAATTTATTAAGGGGAAAAAATATTACGGCGCCAAGGTTATACCTAATCGCGGCGCTTGGCTAGAGATTGAAACCGACGTTAATGACGTGGTTTGGGTTAGAATTGACAGAAAGAGAAAAGTCGCCATCACTTCTTTATTTAGAGCCTTTGGCTATTCAACGGATGAAGAAATAAAAGAACTTTTTTGCGGCCAAGACCAAGATTTGAAAGATGCCCTAAAGGATGAAGGCAAAACCGAGTTGAGCTTTATTGAAGCAACCTTAGCTAAGGATGCGGCCAAGAATGAAGCCGAAGGCTTAAAAGAGGTTTATAAGAGAATCAGGCCGGGCGATTTAGCCACGACTGATAATGCCAGGCAGCTGATTCATTCCATGTTTTTTAGATTTGACCGTTATGATTTTGATCGCGTTGGACGCTATAAAATGAATAAAAAATTCGGTTTGGATATTCCCAATAATAAGGAAAACCGAGTTTTGCGTAGAGAAGACTTAGTGGCTATTGTTAAAGAAGTTATCAGATTGAATATTACTCAAGAAAAAGAAGATGATATTGATCATCTAAGTAATCGTCGGGTTAGAGCGGTCGGAGAGCTGATCCAAAATAAATTTAGAGTTGGCTTGGCCCGTATGGAGAGGATTGTCAGAGACCGGATGAGTATTATGGATATTGATTCTTTGACGCCCAATAAATTAATTAACGCCCGCCCGGTTATTAGCGTGGTGAAAGAATTCTTCATGTCGTCTCAATTATCACAGTTTATGGATCAGACCAATCCTTTGGCCGAGCTTGAACATAAACGAAGATTAAGCGCTATGGGACCGGGCGGGTTAACTCGCGAACGAGCCGGTTTCGAAGTGCGCGATGTACATGCTACTCATTATAGTCGTATTTGTCCGATTGCTACCCCTGAAGGACCGAATATCGGCCTGGTCGGACATTTATCAAGCTTCGCCAGATTAAACAGCTATGGCTTTATTGAGGCGCCTTATCGGGTGGTTCTTCATGACGTAGAAAATAAGCCGGAAATTACCGAAGGTAAAATTGCGCGTGAAGATATTTATGAAATTAAGGATGAAAAGCAAGGCAAGTTGATTATTAAGGCCGGAGAAGTAATTGATAAAAAGACCGCTCGCGAACTTAAAGAAAAATTAGGTCATGTCACTATACCGATTAAGCCGGTTTTAACCGATGAAATTATTTATCTAGATGCTTTTGAAGAGGAAAAATATATTACTACTGCTTCGACCACGCCGGTTGACGCTGATGGCCACTTTACAGTTTTAAAGGCCGAGGTCAGAGAATACGGCCAGCCAGCCATGGAAGTAGTTGAGAAGATAGATTTAATTGGCGTGGCGCCTAACCAAATAGTTTCCGTGGCCACTTCTTTAATTCCTTTCTTAGAGCATAACGACGGCATTCGAGCTTTGATGGGAACTAACATGCAACGTCAGGCCGTACCCTTAATCACCGCCGAAGCGCCGTTAGTCGGCACCGGCATTGAGAGGCGAGCCGCCACCGATTCTGGTCATATTATTTTAGCCGAGCATGATGGTGAAATTGTTAAAATGGATGGCGGAGCCATAGAGATTAAAGATAAGTCCGGAAAAATAACTAAGCATGTCTTAAGTAAATTTTTGCGCTCTAACGCTTCAACCTGTATCAATCAGCGGCCGATTATCAATCGAGGAGATAAAGTTAAACAAGGCGATGTTTTAACTAATAGCTCGGCCGTTGATCATGGCGAATTATCTTTGGGGCACAATGCTTTAGTCGCTTTCATGAGCTGGGAAGGCTTTAATTATGAAGACGCTATTATTATCTCCGAGCGGCTGATTAAAGAAGATATTTATTCTTCAATTCATATAGAGCATTATACGATTGATGTTTGTGATACTAAGCTTGGTCCGGAATTAATTACTAACGACATTCCTAACATCAGCGAGGAAAAATTAAAAGATTTGGATGAGCGCGGTATTATTCGCATCGGCGCTGAAGTGTCGTCCGGGGATATTTTAGTCGGTAAAATTACGCCTAAAGGAGAAACCGAACTGTCGGCTGAAGAAAAATTATTGCGGGCGATTTTCGGCGAGAAAGCCAAGGATGTCAGAGATTCATCGCTTTATCTTGAGCATGGCGAGCACGGCAAAGTGGTTGATGTTAAGATTTTTTCTCGAGAAGACGGAGATAAGCTGTCTGCCGGAGTTATTCAGTCCATCCAGGTAACGGTAGCTAATTTAAGAAAGATTCAAATTGGCGATAAAATGGCCGGCCGACATGGTAATAAAGGCGTTATTTCCCGGATTGTGCCGGTTGAAGATATGCCTTGCCAAGCCGATGGCACGCCGATTGATATTATTTTATCGGCTCTGGGAGTTATCTCCAGAATGAACCTGGGCCAGCTCTTAGAGACTCATTTAGGTTTTGCCGCTAAAAAATTAAACTACAAAGTAGCTGTGCCTTCTTTAAATGGTATTTCCGAGGAGCAAATTAAAGAGGAGCTCCAAAAAGCCGGACTGCCGGCTGATGGTAAAGTTGTTCTCTATGACGGTAAAACCGGCGAGCCTTATGACAATAAGATTGTTATTGGCGTTCAGTATATGTTGAAGCTGAACCATATGGTGGAAGATAAGATGCACCAACGCTCCATCGGACCTTACTCTTTGATTACTCAGCAGCCATTAGGCGGCAAGGCTCAATTCGGCGGCCAGCGCTTCGGCGAAATGGAAGTCTGGGCCTTAGAAGCTTATGGCGCCGCTCATTGTCTTCAGGAAATTCTAACTATCAAATCGGATGATGTGCCGGGCCGCAGCAAAGCTTATGAATCAATTATTAAAGGTGAACCGATCAGAAAAATAAATGTTCCCGAATCATTTAATGTTCTAGTCAGAGAATTAAAAGGCTTGTGTCTAGACGTGGAGCTTATGCAGGCTGGACAGGTAATTGATTTGGAGCGCCAGATCAGCGATAAGCCGATGGCGGAAGGGGAGAAAAAGGACAATTTTGAGGATAAAGGGCAGAAAGAGGATAAAAATAATTAAATAAAATTTATTATATTATACTAGTATGCTTAATCCAATCAAAACTTCCGATTTTGATGCCATTAAATTAAAATTAGCTTCTCCAGAAGTAATTTTAAATTGGTCTCATGGCGAAGTTACCAGACCGGAAACTATTAATTACCGAACGCAAAAGCCGGAAAAGGATGGCTTATTTTGCGAGCGTATTTTCGGGCCGTCCAAGGACTGGGAATGTTATTGCGGCAAATACAAGAAAATTCGTTATAAAGGTATTATTTGCGATAAGTGCGGCGTGGAAGTTACCAGAAGCTTGGTTAGGCGCGAGCGCATGGGCCATATCAAACTGGAAGCGCCGGTTACTCATATTTGGTTTTTGCGGGGGACATCTTCAAAGATCGGCTTGATTATGGATATATCCATGCAGGCTTTAGAGAAGGTGGTATATTTTGCCAGCTTCATAATTTCTGATGTCAACGAAGAATTGCGCTTGGCGACGATTGAGCAGATTAAACAAGAGTATAAGAGCAAGAAAAAAGCCATTGAACAGGACGGGCAAAAGCAGATTAACGAAATAAAGAATCGAAAAGGCAAGCTGCTTAGCCAGGGCAAGAGTGAACTTGAGATTGAAGAAATTTTGAGCGCGGAAATCGAGGTCTTAGAGAAGATTAAAAATGATAAATTTAACGATCTGGATCAGGCTTTTGACCAGGCGCAGAAGGAGCTTAAAGAATTAAAACCATTGACCATTATTTCTGAAAGCGTTTATCAAAATTTGAGTTTAAAATACGGCCATATTTTTACGGCCGATATCGGCGCGGACGCTATCAGAAAGTTATTAGCCAAGGTTGATTTTGATAAATTAATCCCTGCCTTAGAGAAAGAATTGGCCGTGGCGATTGATTCTAAGAAGGATAAGTTAATTAGACGCTTAAAGCTCTTAAAGAGCCTGCAGGCGAATAATTTAAGGCCGGAGTGGATGATTCTAAACGTTGTACCGGTTATACCGCCGGATTTAAGACCGATGGTGCCGCTGGATGGCGGCCGTTTCGCCACTTCTGATTTGAACGATTTGTATCGCCGTATTATTAATCGCAATAATCGTTTAAAGCAATTGATTGATTTAAATGCGCCTGAGGTTATTTGCCGCAACGAAAAAAGAATGCTGCAGGAAGCGGTTGACGCTTTGGTGGATAATTCAATTAGACACGGTAAAACCGTGGTAGCTTCAACCGGACAGAAAAGAATGCTTAAATCATTGGCCGATTCATTAAAAGGCAAGCAGGGGCGCTTCCGGCAGAATTTATTAGGTAAGAGAGTAGATTATTCCGGACGTAGCGTTATTGTGGTTAATCCTAATTTAAGACTGGATCAGTGCGGTTTGCCGAAGCGCATGGCTTTAGAATTGTTTAAGCCGTTTATCATCTCCCAGCTTATTAACAAAGAGATAGTTCATAATGTTAGAAGCGCTTCTCGCTTTATTGAGTCGGGCAAGGAAGAAGTCTGGGATATTTTGGAAGATATTGTTAAACAAGCTTATGTTTTCTTAAATCGCGCGCCGACTCTGCATCGTTTAGGTATCCAGGCCTTTAAGCCGATTCTAATCGAAGGTTTGGCTTTACAGATCCATCCTATGGTTTGTACGGCTTTTAACGCGGACTTTGACGGCGACCAAATGGCCGTTCATGTGCCTTTAACCGAAGAGGCGATTGCCGAGGCTCGCGATATTATGCTTTCCAGCCACAACCTCTTAAAGCCGGCCACTGGCGATCCGGTAGTGACGCCCAACCAGGATATTGTTTGGGGAGCTTTCTATATTACCAATATCGGACCTGACTATTTAGCCGCTGATGAAAAGAAATTGAAGAATTTTTATTCACCGGAGGACGCTATGTTGTCTTATAACCTGAAGAATATAAAATTGCAGCAGAAAATCAGAGTGATGATCAACGGTCAGCCGGTTATTACCTCGGTCGGCCGAATTATCTTTAATGAAGCTTTGCCGATTAAATTAAGGTTCGTTAACGAAGTCGTTGGCAAGAGCCGGTTAAGAAATTTAATTAAGGAGTGTTTGCGTCACTACGGCGAACAAGCGACCATTGATTTACTTGATCAGCTTAAGAATACGAGTTTCCGCTATATTACTAAGAGCGGATTATCTTGGGGCATGGATGATATTCCTCATCTCTCCGATAAAGACCAGATGATTGTTAACGCTACCGCGCAAGCGGAAGAGATCGGCGAACAATATAGCGACGGCCTTTTAACCGATAGTGAGCGCTATTCTAAAATTATTGAGCTCTGGACCACGGTTAAGGAAAAAGTTACGGAAATTTGTCGCAACCATTTGCCTAAAGACGGACCGGTCTATTCCATGATTGAATCAGGCGCCCGCGGTTCCTGGGCGCAGCTAACGCAGATTCTGGGCATGAAAGGTTTAGTTACTTCGCCTTCAGGAGATATTATTGAATTGCCGGTGACGGGTAATTTCAAGAAAGGTTTCAGCGTTTTAGAGTATTTCATCGCCACGCACGGCGTTAGAAAGGGTTTATCGGATACGGCGCTTAGAACTTCTAACGCCGGTTACTTAACTCGGCGCTTGGTTGACGTTTCCCAGGATATTATCGTAGTAAGTGAGGACTGCGGCGACAAGGAAGGCCTTTTAGTCATTAAGAAAGAGAGTGAAGAGATGGGAGAAAATTTAGTTAAGCGTATCACCGGTAGATTCCTGGCCGCCGATTTAAAGAATCAATCTGGCAAAGTTTTATTAAAGAGCGGCGAGCTGGTAACCGAAGATATCGCCGATAAAATAGTCAAAGAAGATATCCAGGAAGTTAAGGTTAGGTCAATTTTGACTTGCAAGATACATCGCGGCGTTTGTTCGAAATGTTATGGCTATGACTTGGCTTATAATAAACCGGTAAAAATAGGTACGGCCGTTGGTATTATCGCCGCTCAGTCCATCGGCGAACCGGGCACGCAGTTAACCATGAGAACTTTCCATACTGGCGGTGTGGCCGGCCAGGAAGATATCACTCAGGGTCTGCCTCGCGTAGAAGAAATCTTTGAAGCCAGGCCGCCCAAGAAAAAAGCCTTTATTGCCGACGTAGCCGGTACGGTAAAAATTGAAACCGGCCAAAGGACTATCGCTGATGAGAGCGGTGAGATGATCGTCTCTAATCCGCAAGCTAAGATTCTAAAAGTTTATTATCAAGGCCAGGAGACGGATAAATATCATTTTGCTGAAGCGATTCGCGAAGCCGCGCTAGAGAGCAAGACCAATAAAAAGCAGGAAGTTAAAATGTTGGTTAAAGATGGTGCTGAGGTTAATAAGAATAGTGAATTATTCTCTGTTGGTAAAAAAGTCTTTAAGTCCAAGCGGGCCGGCATAGTCAAGATAGAAGATAAATTGATTAAAGTCGCTAGCGAAGCGGAGAAGACTAAGGAATATGTCGTGCCTAAAGGCTTCGGTATCTTAATTAAGGACGGCGATAAAATTAATATTGGCGATCAACTGACCGATGGTTCGTTAGATTTGCACCAGCTATATAATTTACGCAATAAGCTGGAGGTGCAAAAATATATTATCAGAGAAATTCAGTATGTTTATTCGTCGCAGGGTCAGCCGTTGAATGATAAGCATATTGAAATAATCGCCCGTCAGATGTTCGGCCGAGTTTACGTGCAGACGGCCGGTGAAACTGATTTATTGCCCGGCGAAATCGTAGAAAAAGCGATTTTTGATCGCACCAACGAGGAAGCTAAAGCCGCCGGCAAGAAAGAGGCTAAAGGCGAAGAATTGCTCTTAGGTATTACCAAGTCATCATTAACTACTAACAGCTTTTTGTCAGCCGCTTCGTTTCAGGAAACCGCTCGAGTCTTAATTGATGCGGCCGTTACCGGCAAAATAGACGGTTTAGAGGGTTTGAAGGAAAATGTCATTATCGGCCGGCCGATTCCGGCTGGCACTGGTTATCGGGCGAAAGTAGAGTAATTTCATTGGTAATTTTTTTAACGGGAAAATTGTTGGGTAAAGATGTTGGTTTTTCGCTTAAGATGAAATTTGGGCGATTTTTGGAAAAATCGCTACAATTTCATATGCGCTCAAAACCAACATCTTTACCCAACGTAAGATGATATTATTATTTGTTCTTTAGATATAAAAACAAAAAAGCCTTGGAGCGAAAGTTCCAAGGCTTTTTTGTTTTTGATAATATGCGCAAAGGGATTATAGATTGTATTTTTTGGCGTTTTCGTCGGCCAGGTACTGAATATAAGCGATTTGTTTTTTGCCGCGCTCGTCTTTGAATAAATGCTTAAAACGGCCTTGGGGTTTTAGGTATTCTTCAACGCGCGGCGGCTGGGTTGGTCGTTTTAAACTGTCGGTTAGTCGGCCGTCTGTATATTCAACTACCGGATAAATTCCGGTTAGGGCGGCTAATTTTGCCAGTTCAATCGTGTCCTTGGGTTCGGTTTTCCAGCCCGGGATGCAGGGTACAAGAATTTGTAAATATGACGGTCCGGGAGTGGCTACGGCTTTTTTGACTTTTTTAATGATATCTAAGGGGTAGGCGACCGTAGTTTGGGCCGCGTATTTTAAGCCATGAGCTAAGGCGATTGCCAACATGTCCTTTTTCATAAAATGCGAACCAATGCCAGCGAGATCTGGGGACTTTCCGGATGGAGTAGTGGTAGTATGGGCTGCCCACGGCGTGGCCGCGCTGGCCTGAGCGCCGGTATTCATGTAGCCTTCATTATCGTAGCAGACATAAAGAATATTTTCACCCCGCTCCCACATGCCGCTAATAAGTCCGAAGCCGATATCAAAGGTACCGCCGTCGCCGCCCTGGGCTACGACTTTTACTTCTTTATCTTTGCCCTGGGCTTTAAGCGCGGCGGAAATGCCGGAAGCCACGGCCGAAGCGTTTTCAAACAGCGAATGGATCCAGGGCATACCCCAGGAGCTTTCCGGATAAGCCGTAGTTACGACTTCTAGGCAGCCGGTGGCGTTAGCGATAATGGTATTCGGTCCGAGCGTGTCGGCGACTAAGCGAGCCGCGATCATCTGGCCGCAGCCGGCGCAAGCGCGGTGGCCGGGAGAGAGGAGAGTGGTCTTATGGCTAGCTGATTTTTTAGCTATTATGGTATTGTTCATATTTTGTATAATTTATAATTAAGGTATTGTCATTGCGGCCTTCGAGCCGCAATCCAGAAATGCGTTTCCGTCGTTTACCTCCTGGATTGCGGGTTCCTGCCTGCCGGTAGGCAAGAAGCCCGCAATGACAGTAAAACTTCTAATTCGTTTCCATAATTTGTTTTTTAATAGTTTCCAGTTTTATTTTATCAGTCTGACCGACGAACTTAGAAGCATTCAGGATTTCAATTAACACCGGTTTTCTGGCTTTGGATAAATGGATAATAAAATTCCCGAGCTCTAAAGCGTGATCAATCGGGTCTTTAGCTATTTCCCAGCTTAAGATATTGGTTTCCAAATCGTATTGCATATGGATCATTTGTCATTGCGAGCGACCGAAGGGAGCGTGGCAATCTCACGAATATTTTAGAGCATGAGATTGCTTCGTCGCCCGAGTACGAGCTCCTCGCAATGACAGATTGGGGTTATTTTACCGGAAAGAAAGTTATGATTTTTAACATGTCGCCATCCTTTTTGTAAATCACCTTAACGCCTTCTTTTTGCGCGGCCATGAACTTACCTTTGCGGTTTTGCTTGTCCGGCGCGGCCACGGCTTCTTCAACCTGCTCACGCGTGAAAAAAATTTTATGCTTATTCAGCATGTCAAATTTGTTTTCGGCGTATTTAGTGAAGTAGAGCATATTCATGGCTTCATAAGCATTTATAGATGTCATGCTTTCCGATAGAGATAAGTATTATATCGCTGTTTTTTTGTCGTTTAAAGATTAGGCGGTGTTTGGCAGTTATTGAAATAGACCAGAAATTAATAAGCTTTCCCTTAAGCATGTGCAAGCGGAGAGATGGATGCAGAGGATTTTCCCTGAATATTTCTATTTTTTTGACGGTTAATATTTTTAGCTCCTCGGCCAATTTCTTGAATTGTTCCGTAAAATTCTCTGAATAATGTATGTTAGTTATTTGCATTTCATTAGGTCTAAAGCGGATTTTAATTTTTTTGTCCTTCCCTTTTTATAATCACTTTCCGCCCTTTTTGCCATTTTGAGCAGCTCTTCTACCGAGATCAATTCGTCGTCCGTTTCTAATAAATATTGAATATAGCCGCTGACGGTGGAGAAGCCTCTTTCCTCCACTCTTTTCTTAATTATTTTTGTAGTTTTCTGGGGAAGCGATAAAGTTAAAACTTCGCGCATAATTTTAGTGTTAATGATAGTGTTTTTATTGTAATACAGCTGTATTACAATGTCAAGAGGGTTGATTGAATAATGCGGAAAATTCCTTCAGTATTAGCGCAATTCATTGGTTGTTTTCCGCCTGCGGTTTTAACTGAAAGGGTATGTACAATCTGTACCCACCCTTTAGCTAGCTCCGGATCGCGCTGCTTCATGCGTTGTATATATTGCTTCGGGTCATTTGAATCAATTAAAGCCAGCACTACATCTTCAACAACAAACCACCATTCTTTGTTAAAGATAGTCCTTCTGATACTTTAAGTCCTTTATGGTAAACTCTGATGCGGTGTAGTTTATTTATTAGAAATACAATTTTTGTTTTTATCACACGTAGCATTAGGAAGGAAACTGGCGTTAGGTCCTTTGCAATTTTCTAATGTTGCAGTGTTGTCATTACAACTTCTTTGTTGAGTTCTATCATTAATTATAAAAGAACAACATGGGTTGGGACATTTTCCGTCCTCTACAAATGTAGCATATGATGCTATACATTGTTTCTCTTCAATATTGTTTGTACATGTATATGGAGCCTCTATTAATGTGCAACTTCCTTTTATTAATTTTCCTATCTTTGTTATATCCGTCGTCTGTAAATTTACCAGCGCCGGATTTACTGTGTTTAAGATTAAATAAGAAGTTAGGGCGAGAACCAGGCCGGTCAGGGCGGCGCCGATCCAGGCTTTGGCTTCGCCGATTTGCGTGGCGTTGCCACCAGCCATGATCCATAAGACGCCGCCGACCATTAAAACCACGGCCGCCAGAATGCCGACAATGCCGATAGCGTAGTTATAAATAGCTTTAATTAAATTGGCGATATTGCCGGTTGAGGAATCGTTTTTATCAAAGTTAAACCCAGGCAGTTCAACCTGCGGCGTGAAATCTCCTGGCTGTGTCATAAAGGTGCCGCTGGCCTGACTGGCGACCGGTGTGGCTAAAAGAAAAAACAGGCAAATGATTTGCAAAATAAAAACCGAGAGGAATAAGATGATTAAAATTTTAGGGAAGGACTTTCGCATAAAATTAAAATTATTTTATTTACCGATAAATCGCACGCCGGAAAACTTTTTATTAGACTGCTTGATTATTTTTTTAATCATTTCTTTAGTAATATCGCGTCCGCCCAGGCCGACGATGAAGCTGGAAATATTGGCTTTGGTTTTGCCTTGGGCAACGGCCATGATATCCGAAGCTAGCGGGCCAATATGCCCTAAAGAGATTGATTTATCTATAACGGCTACATTTTTGGTTGGCGCGATAATCTTTAAAATTTGCTCGGCCGGAAAGGGGCGGTAAGCTTTGATTTTTAGAATGCCGATATTCTTCTCTCCGGCCACGGTGTCCTTAATCGTGCCTAAAACAGAACCCATGGCGACAATAATAGTTTGTGGCGACTTTGGTCCGGTATATTCTAACAGGCCATTATTAATAGCGCTCTTAGTTTTTAACTCTGGAAAAATTTTATGAAAAGATTTATATTCCTGATCAATAGTTTTAAGGCTGGCCGTCAGTTTATCGTGCAGTTCCTGCCTAATATCCATATAGTGCGCCGGCGTAGCCAAGGCGCCGAGAGTGACCGGATTTTTAGGATCTAGAAACTGGCCGGCCGTAGGAACGTAACCGGGCAGGTATTTTCTGATTTGTTCGGCCGTGGGAATTATAACCGGTTCATAGGAATGAGTTAAGACATAGCCGTCCACATTGATCATTACCGGCAGTTTTAACGCCTCGGCGATTTTAAAGGCCATGATATGCTGGCTAACCGCTTCCTGATGGTTTTCAGCGAATAAAAGGATCCAACCGGCGTCGCGGGCGGCCATAACATCCTGCTGGTCGTTCCAGATATTAATCGGCGCGCCAATGGCTCGATTAGCGCACGTCATAACTAGCGGCAAATGCATGCCGGCGATATTATAAATCACCTCCATCATTAAAAGCAGTCCTTGCGAGCTGGTAGCGCTATAGGCTCTGACGCCAGCGGCCGAAGCTCCGGCCACGATTGAGGCGGCGGCGAATTCAGATTCGGCTCGGACATATTCGTATCTGGCCAGGCCATCGGCTTTAAATTTTGCCAGATCTTCAACGATATGGGTTTGCGGCGTAATCGGATAAGCGGAAATAACCGCCGGATTGATGTTTTTGACGGTTATGGCGATAGCGCGCGAACCTTCAAGAATTTGTTGCTGATTATTTTTATTTGATGCCATATGTTTTGTGAAATTTTTATTTTTCATCCAATTCCATGATGATCGCTTGAAATGGACAGGCTCCGGCGCAGAGGCCGCAGCCTTTGCAATAATCAAAATCGCAATCAAAAGGCATCTTGCCTAAGGAATTTGTCTTATTAGTTTGATAGATGATGCCTTCCGGGCAGAGGCGCTGGCAGATACCGCAAGCCGTGCATTTATCGGCTAGGAATTTCGGCCGGTTAGTGCGCCAGGCGCCGGTTTTATTGTTTCTGGATGAGGCAGGTTTAGTAGTTATTTGCATAATAGTGCTTAATTTAGACGTTATAGGCTTGTTCCACGGCTTTTAAATTTTTAGCTATTAGTTCGTCATGTCCGGAAAATTTTTCCGTGATGGCCTGTTTTAAAGACTCTAGACTGATCAACCCGGTAGCTTTAGCGAAACTGCCAAGAATAACCGTATTAACGACATTTTTACCGATTATCGCTAGGGCGATTTTCGTGGCATCAATCGTATGGATATTATTTTTAGGCAAATTTATTTTTAATTCACTTTTATTTTTAGCCGTATTGATAACGACCAGGGTTTTTTTGGAGCAGCCCTTAGTTACGTCCATAATATCCAAGAGAGTAGAGTCTTGAATAATCAGAATATCCGGCTGATAGATTTGTTCTCTAACTATAATTGGCTGGTCGTCAATCCTAGCGAAGGATTCTACCGGCGCGCCGGTTCTTTCCACGCCGAAAGAAGGAAAGGCCTGGGCCTGTTTACTGCTCTTAAAGGCGGCAATAGCGATTAATTCCGCGGCTGTTACTACGCCTTGGCCGCCGCGGCCATGGATTCTTATTTCAATCATAAAATATTATTCTTTTAATTGTTCAATTATTTGAATAAAAACGTCTAGCGGCACGTCGCCGGCCAGTTTATATCCATTGATGAAATAAGTCGGCGTGCCGGTGATGCCGAAAGCCTGTCCGTCGGCTAAATCTTTTTGTATTTGCGGTAAATATTTTCTTTGACTAAGGCAATTTTGAAATTTTGTTAAATCGGCACCGATTTGATTAGCCAGGGCTAAGAGCTGATCGGCTGAACTAACGCCTTGGTTTTGTAATAGCTTATCATACATGAGCCAAAACAGGTTTTGTTCGCCGGCGCAGCGCCCAGCTAAAGCCAGGGTGGCCGAATAATCGGCAACTACCGGGTAATCTCGCCAGATGAATTTTATATCATCTTTATATCGTAAGCTTAATTCTCTGACCGTCGGGTAAGCGCTTAAGCAATGCGGGCAGGCAAAATCGCCGAATTCCACTATAGTAATTTTAGCGCCGGTCGAGCCTAGCCAGTAGCTATTGTCGGTTGCGGCCGGATATTGCTCGCCGCTTAATTCCGGTCCGGACTGACTAAGCTTAAGTCTAGCATTTTTAATTTCACCGATAAAGTAAAAAGCGCTGGCCGCCAGAAAAAAGAGAATTATGGCCAGGAAGATGATTATTAGGATTCCCCACCATTTTTTATACCAATTTTTGCCTGAATGTTCCATTGATATTTTCTAAAATTAGTTTTACTATATTAGAGTAAAGTCAATTTAGAGATATGAATATTATAACATTAATTTTATGAATAAACAAAATTTGGATAAGCTGGCGGATGAAGTCGAAAAAAGCCTAGTTAAGCGGGGGCGACGGAAACGAAAGAAGATGAAAGTCAGCGGAGCCAGCGTTAAAAAATTACAGAGAATAATCATTGCAAAATAATTGTAAAGCTGTATAATTAAATCACGCCTTTTGGCGTTTATTAATTAATTCTTTAAACCAACAGAGAATAAAAAAGTATGTTCACACCCAAAAAAATGTTTTTAACCAAAGGAGTCGGCGTTCACAAAGACAAGCTGGCCTCTTTTGAGCTGGCCCTAAGGGATGCCGGCATCGAAAAACATAACTTAGTGACCGTCTCCAGTATTATGCCGCCCAACTGTCATATCACTTCAAGGGAGAAGGGCGAGAAAATGCTCCATCCGGGCCAGATTGTTTTTTGCGTTATGGCCAGAGCCGAAACTAATGAGCCTAACCGTTTAATTTCCGCGGCCATCGGTTTAGCCAGGCCGAGTGATGAAAATAATTACGGTTACTTATCCGAACACCATGCTTTCGGTGAAGTGGCGAAGAAGGCCGGCGAGTACGCCGAAGATTTAGCGGCTACTATGTTGGCTACCACTTTAGGCATTGAATTCGATTCGGCCAAAGCCTGGGAAGAACGAGAACAGATCTATAAAGCCAGCGGCAACATCTTCAAAACTTCCAATGTTTGTCAATCAGCCGAGGGTAATAAGGACGGCCTCTGGACCACGGTTATCGCTTTAGCGGTTTTTTGCGAATATAATTTGCACAAAGACGTCGTCGCCCCGATAATTAAGGATGAAATGCACAATAAGAATAATAATAGCCATAATACCCATAGCGCTGCCGGCAAGAGCTAGAGAATTATTAGAATGATATAAAACGAGCCTAGTTCTTTTAATTAAGGATTAGGTTCGTTTTAAAAAAATATGCGAATAATTTCTTGGAACGTTAATGGTATAAGAGCGGCGGTTAAAAAGGGTCTGGGCGATTTTTTAAAAAAAGATCGGCCGGATGTCTTATGCCTGCAAGAAATTAAAATTAATGACGCGGCCAGAGCCAAGGAGCAGTTTGACTTTAGGGGTTATAAAGAATATTGGCATCCGGCCGAAAGGCCGGGCTATAGCGGTACGGCCATATTAGTGAAAGACGGCTTTCCGCCCCTGTCAGTGAAAAACGGCCTGGGCGAAACGAAATTTGATCGTGAGGGCCGGGTGCAAACCGCGGAGCTAGAAAAATTTTATTTGGTTAACGCTTATTTTCCCAACGCCAATCATGAATTATCCCGGCTTGGGTTTAAACTGGCTTTTAATGATCAGATTTTGAAATATGTTAAAAGATTAGAAAAACATAAGCCGGTCATTTTGTGCGGCGACTATAATGTTGCGCACGAAGAGATTGATTTGGCGCGGCCGAAGGATAATGTCGGCAATCCTGGTTTTACTGATGAAGAGCGCCGCTGGATGACGAAATTTTTGCAGGCCGGCTTTGTTGATACTTATCGGCAGGCTAATAAAAATAAAATTCAATATTCCTGGTGGGGCTATCGTTTTAATTCGCGCGCTAGGAATATCGGCTGGCGCATAGACTATTTTTGCGTTTCTAAAAGTTTTAGCAAAAAGGTGAAAAAAGCTTTTATTATGGATAAGGTCATGGCTTCAGACCATTGTCCGGTGGGGGTTGAAATTAATGGTAGAATATGATACATTTTATAGTTATTGCTCTTTTTATATATTTCCAGCTTTCTTTTTGTTTAATTTAAGCCAAATTGAGCAGAAAGAAGGCTGGAAAAACCAGTTTTCTCCTTGGCTATCCGGTTGAGGAAACTGCCCATTTAGGGCGGAAAGACAGAGAAATGAACACGAAAGTATCCGCTGATTGTTTGGTTGAGTGGTGGAGAAGTTTAACCGATCCGCAAAAAGATGCCTTTGCCGATGATCCGGCTAAGGTTTCGGCGTTACTTCTAGAGCGGGTCAAGAAGATCGCGGCGAGCATCTTCGTAAATCCGCTTTCAGACCAGGAAGCTATTGCACTTCTGGTCCAAGGGAAGAAATATTCGCCGGAACAGGCCGAGGTCATTGTAAAACCATGGCGCAAGTACGCTGCGAGCCTGGGTTATGCCGGTCCAGTCGTCTGGAAAGTAAGACAGGGGTTTACTCTTAAGACTCATGCCCCGTTGGCCGGCCCTTGCTACAAAGATTTAGCCTATCTGCAGTCCTGGAACTTTCCGGACAAACCGACCGAAGATTCCCTGGTGTTCTGGGTACCGCGGTTTGCGGAACAAAGCACGAATAAGAGCATTGGGCAAATGGAGGCGCATCGCGCCACCCTGCTGAAGGCCCATAATTTGCCAACCAGCCATTGCGACCGCTTCGGCTCAATTGGTCTGCAGTTCGCTCTCATTCTGGCGCATCACAAGCGCACGGGCGAGCGAGTGCCACTAAACTATCTTTACGCGGCATCTGACACCCTGGACGCGGGCGGTCGCCGCTTGATTGCCGGCCTCTTCGACCAGGGCGGCCTCAGCTGCAGCAGCTGGCGCGGCTCGCGCGGCAGTGACGGCGTCGGTTTCTTCCTCCTGGGGGTGGAGAAACTCGGTCAGCCCGCCCCTAAGGCGGGCGAGTAGGATTCTCGGTGATTTCTACGTCTGGATCCATAAAATTCTCATAACCTCGGGTACTTGTTGTCCGGGGTTCTTTTTTCGTCGCGATTTTTATGGTAAGATTATTATTGCCGCGTTGTTAAATTCCTGGTCTCCAAGGACGCCAGGCAACTGGCGCGAGATAATTTTCATTCAGAATGGCGTTGTCCAAGGATCGCGCCAGCGCAAGAAAATTATCCCCAGCATTCTTTTCGCACCCCGTGGATATTATTAAGGAGATAACGTCTCCGCATGAGATTCAACCCGAAGAGTACTCAACGGGCGGTGTTTTAGATGGTAGTATTCACAATAATTGACCCTGAACGCGGACGGTAACCGCTTGATTGCCGGCAACTTCAACCAGAACGGCCTCAACTGCAACAACTGGAACGACTCGATCGGCAATGACAACGTCGGTTTCTTCCTCCTGATGGTGCGAGAAGAAAAAAAGAAGGCCTTTGGCCTTCTTTTACTTTTGTTCAAGGTACCTAATTAACCCGCCGATCATTTTACCGATAAAATCCAATTTACTCGCCAGTTCCGCAAATTTTTTATTGTCAATGCCTTTTATTTCCCAGAGAATGGTTAAGAAATATTTTAAATAATCTAGATATTCACTTATTTGTTTTAATTTTGTTATTTTTTCAACCTGCCTAGTGTATTTGGCGGTTAAAGCGATGGAAATCGCGTGCGTAAAAAGATTGTCAATTTTGGCGCCTAAGGTATAACGGGTAGCGCGGGGCAAACGACCTAAAAAGCCGTGCCATAATTCATAGCTTTCTTTTAGATGGTTTAAAATTGGAAAATTATCTTCATTCCGTCGGGGGGGGGGGGCCAGACTAAAAAAAATCTTTATAAAAGGAAACATAATCCAAATTTTTATACATATTACAATTTTGAAAATTTTATTTTCCCCTTAGGGGG
>Ga0172368_10002242_pt1 | contig 24945 bp, 17 predicted proteins | sample Lak11m_FD_114540 | JGI IMG/M metagenome (GOLD analysis project Ga0172368, IMG submission 114540) | Freshwater microbial communities from Kabuno Bay, South-Kivu, Congo - kab_022012_11m | ecosystem: Environmental > Aquatic > Freshwater > Lake | place: Democratic Republic of the Congo: South-Kivu...
CGTTCGCTTGCAGGCTTTCTGTATGTGCGCCCGGCAGGGCGCGTGGGGCGCAAGCCCCATCGAATCAGCAGTGGTAGCTGATTCGTGACTTGGAGGTGGAAGTCCTCTACGGACCCTGATGGCGGGAACCGTTAGCTGAACCGCAAGGGCTGCCGCCGCGAGGCGGGGTCTGAAGGAAGCGGTGAGCAAACCCCCGGCCCGAGGAACACGAAGCGCATACGAGGCAACCGCGCCTGGGCGAGGGGGCAAAGACATCCGAAGCCCGATAGTCATCCGGGAGGTGCGGGAGTAGATGCGACGGGTATATGGGGGGAAAGTGGGTGTGCAATACCCGGGGAGATCTGTTCGTCTGCCTTGACTGGCTAACGCCGCCGAGAGGCGATGTGATGGACGGGCAGAAGTCAGCCGAGGGCATAGTAGCTCCTGCGCACGGGAGCGAAGGCCCGAACATGGAAGACCGGAAGGGTGCCATTACCTCGTCGGACGAAGGAGACGCAGGCAGGATGGCTGAGAAGCCAAAGGACTCCCGGAAGGTCGCGGGCGGAACCCGTGAAGGTACGGAGAGGGAGCGTCAAGCGTTCGCGGTGGGAACGGAAGAACCCCGACCGAAGGCGGAAGGTCTTCTGGAGGAGGTGTTGCGCCGTGAGAACCTGATGGAAGCCTTAAAGCGCGTCCGGTCCAACAGGGGAGCGCCGGGAGTCGACGGAATGACGGTCGAGGCCTTGACGCCGTACCTTAAAGGAGAGTGGCCGCGCATCCGGGAGGAGTTGTTCGGCGAGACGTACGTTCCCCAACCGATCCGGCGGGTAGAGATCCCGAAGCCGGACGGGAAAGGCGTGCGTCTGCTGGGCATCCCGACGGTTCTGGACCGGTTGATCCAGCAGTCGATCCTGCAGGTGCTGACCCCCGTCTTCGATCCCCACTTCAGCGAAAGCAGTTACGGCTTCCGTCCGGGGCGAGGGTGCCACGACGCGGTCGTGGCGGCCCAAGCCCATGTGGAAGCGGGCTATCGCTTCGTGGTGGATATGGATCTGGAGAAGTTCTTCGACCGCGTGAACCACGACGTGCTGATGGCACGGGTGGCCAGACGGGTCGGAGACAAGCGTCTCCTTCGTCTGATCCGGCGGTATCTCACCGCCGGGGTGATGATCGAGGGAGTCGCACAGGCCCGTGAAGAAGGGACCCCTCAGGGCGGCCCGCTGTCGCCGTTGCTCTCCAACGTCCTGCTCGATGATCTGGACAAGGAATTGGAGCGGCGGGGCCACCGCTTCTGCCGGTACGCCGACGACTGCAACGTGTACGTGAAGTCGAAGGCGGCCGGTGACCGGGTGATGGAGTCAGTCTCCCGGTTCTTGGAGAAGCGGCTGCGTCTTAGGGTCAATCGGGACAAGAGTGCGGTGGATCGTCCGTGGAACAGGAAGTTCCTCGGGTACACGATGACTCCGCATCTCCGCCCGAAGCTCAAGGTGTCGCCTCAGTCGGTGAAACGGGCCAAGGCGCACATCAAGGAGATCATGCGGAGGGGCCGTGGACGCTCGCTGCCGAAGGTGATCGGGGAAATGACCCCGTTTCTTCGGGGGTGGGTGGCGTATTTCCGGCTATCCCAAGTGAAGAACGTCTTCGAGGAGCTGGACAAATGGATACGGCGGAAATTGCGCTGCATCCTGTGGCGGCAGTGGAAGAAGCCACGCACCAGAGCCGGGAAGATGATCCGACTCGGGATCGAGAAGGTGAGAGCCTTCGCCTCAGCCAGCAATGGTCACGGGCCTTGGTGGAATGCCGGAGCGTCGCATATGAACGCTGCGATTACCGTCAAGTGGCTCAGTCACCGGGGACTTACGAGTCTTCTGGCAGAGCATCAACGCCTTGCGTGTCTTGCATGAACCGCCGTATGCCGAACGGCACGTACGGTGGTGTGGGAGGTTGGGGGCCGTAAGGCCCCCCGCCTACCCGATTAGGAGGTATCCCGATGAAAACTTTGGCCCCTCTTCCTCCCGAGATGGAACAGCTCCGAGCGGTCGGAGAGCGAGAAGCCGTGGCAATCCTGGGTGTGAGCATCCAAACCGCCCGGAATTGGCGGCACCTGGGACGCGGCCCGCGGTATTGCAAATACGGCCGCGCCGTACGGTACCTGCTCGCGGACCTGCTCGCCTGGCGGGAACGGCACCGAGTCACGCCCCGCGAAGAGGCGGAGGGGTGAGCCGATGACGATGGAGGCCGCATTGCGGTACGCGGCGTTGGGATACCCGGTCTTCCCCTGCGTCCCCGGGGGCAAGGCGCCATTGACGCCTCGGGGGTTCAAGGATGCGACCACCGATCCGGGGCAGATCCAGTCGTGGTGGGAGAAATATCCGGACGCCAATATCGGTATTCCGACCGCCGGGTTGTTCGTCGTCGATGTCGACGGAGCGGACAACCCCTGGCCGGCCGACGCGGAGAAAGCATTGGACCTCGTCCGTGGTCCCGTGTCCCGCACCCCTCGCGGGGGGCGCCACCACATCTTCCGACAGCCGGGTGGGAAGGCGTGGAAGAACACGGCCGGCAAGATCGCCCCGCATGTCGATACCCGGGCAGACCGCGGACATATCGTGGTGCCGCCGTCGGTCGTGGACGGCAAGGCGTACCGGTGGGCTGAAACGTCTGAGCTCGAGGTGGGACCCGCCGACCTCCCGGAGCCGCCGGGGTGGTTGATCGCGATGCTGGATAGCCCGGGCGAACTTTTTTCCAGGCGTGCCGAGGAAGGCGACGGGGACGGCCAAATCCCGGCGGCTGGCGCGCACAGTTCGCCCCAGTGCGCGGATCTTCCGCAGGACGGCAACTTGATACCGGAAGGTCAGAGGAACGACACCCTGGCGCGCCTGGCGGGCACCATGCGGCGGGTGGGGATGAGCAAAGAGGAAATCCTCGGCGCCCTGGAACAGGTCAACCGGATCCGGTGCCGCCCGCCATTGCCCACCCGCGAGGTCGAGCAGGTCGCGGCCTCCATTTGTCGTTACGAGTCCGATCAAGTGGCCGTTGCCGTGGTCGAAGATCACTGGGGGCAGGACCATGCGTGCGAGCCGTCGATCGACGACCCCGCGTCCGCCGTCCCCGATCCCGAGCTTCTCCCGGCGGAACTTCTGCGGGTCCCCGGGTTCATCTCCGAGGTCATGGACCACTGCATGGAGATCGCGCCGTACCCCAATGTCGTGATGGCTTTCTCCGGGGCGCTGGCCCTCCAAGCGACCCTTGCCGGACGAAAGGTGCGGGATTCGGGAGACAGCCGCACGAATCTCTATCTCCTGGGGTTGGCGCACTCCTCCGCCGGAAAGGACCAACCGCGGAAGGTCAACATGGAAATCCTGAACGCCGTGGGACTCTCCAACCACGTCGGCGGACGATTCGCCTCCGGAGAAGGAATCCAGGACGTCTTGTTTCTGCAACCCTGCATGCTCTTCCAGACCGATGAGATCGACGGAATGCTCCAGTCGATCAACAAGGCGAAAGACGCTCGGCACGAGAGCATCATGGGCACGCTACTTACGATGTATTCCTCGGCCAACTCGGTCTTCCCCATGCGGTGCAAGGCCGGCAATGAATCCGCGGGGAATATCGACCAACCGCACCTGGTGATCTTCGGCACGGCGATCCCGAACCACTATTACGAGGCGCTCTCAGAGCGGATGCTCACAAACGGGTTCTTCGCCCGCATGATCATCCTGGAATGCGGCGCCAGGGGCCCGGGTCAGAATCCCAAGATCCGCCCGCTTCCCGAACGGGTGCTTTCGACCGCTAAGTGGTGGGCCGATTTCCATCCGGGCACCGGGAACCTCGATAAATGGCATCCGGTACCCCGAATCATTGCGCACACGGACGCGGCGATGGAAATTCTCACCCAGACGCGGCTGGAGGCGGAAAGGGAATATGCCCGAGCGGAAGCCGGGGGTGACTCAGTCGGGACGACGGTCTGGGGCCGGGTCAGCGAACACGCCTTCAAGCTCGCGCTGCTCTATGCGGTGAGCGAAGACCACGAGAACCCGGAGATCGGAAAGGCGGCGGCCGAGTGGGCCAGCCGCTTCGTCGTCCACCAGACGAAACGAATGCTTTTCATGGCCAAGAACCACGTGGCGGACAATCCCTTCCACGCCGAGTGCCTGAGGTTCCTGCAGAGGCTTCGGAAAGCCCCGGGAGGCGAGCTTGCCCACAGCGTGCTCTTGAAGCGGATGAAGACCGATTCCCGCCGATTCCTCACCCTCGTGGAGACGCTGGAACAGCAGGGAACGATCACGGTCCACGCGACGGGGGGCGCCTCCGGTCCTGCCCGCCGATTCTATCGACTCCGGGATCGGGGTGCGGCGATGGCCGCCCATGGCGAGACCGAGAGTGAATAGTCGGTCGGGGGGTGAAAGGATTGGTGAACAGTTCAGGCAACCGCGACGGGGAAGGGGTGAAAAGTGGTGAAATGTCAGAAGAGAGTATATGGAGAGAATCATATATATTTCAATACATTACATATTCTCTTCACCACTGTTCACCTTTCACCCACTCTCGCACTAATCAGTAATCGCGTGTTATTAGCACCCGTTTTCGTGTGTATGCGTGAGGGGGGTGTGAAAGGTGAAGAGTTCTGCAGACACCGAAAAGGAGGAGTCGGAATGAGACGTTGCGATCCCATGGCCCCCGTGGCGGGGACCGTATGAACTGCCCCGGCTGCGGCAAGTCCATGTTTCTTGCCGGTACCCTCGGCACTTGGAACGATCATCTCACTGGCCGCCAGATCGTTGTTTACGCGGTCTGCCACGAGTGCATGGACATGTTGGAGAAGGCGACGCCGGAGGAGCGGTCGGCGTTTACCAGTATGTGCGAGAAGGTCGCCGGGAACGGAAGGCTGAACTGACCGGGCCGCCCCGGCCATAGGTACTTCCGGGGCCTTTTTGATCGGGGTAACGCCGACGCGCGGCCTTCGTTTAGCGATAGGAAATTTTTCATCAATGTCGTTTCGCTTAGGGGGTCCGACCCTTGAAAAATAAGGAGAAATGCTGACTTGCCGCGAAAGGGAATGCGACGTACCCGGAGGCATTTCGTCGATTTGAGCACGCTGGCGCTGGAACTGGGGATTTCGCCTCGCAGACTTCAGCAGCTCGTTCGCGCCGGTGTTCTCCAGCGCCTGCGCCCGGGGGTGTACTGGCTCGAAGGCAATTTGATCTTCTACGAGGTCTACCTCAAGAAATTCCGGGAACGTAAGGGGTACACGCCATGGGCCGGATTCCACGATGACTATCTCGGCGGATTCGTGAGGACGCGGTGAATGCAGGTCACGGGGCGCAGACTGCATCAAGAACAGGGTGTGCGAATGAGCCCTCGGGCAATAGCGCCCCGAAACACATGCTGCCGATGCCACGGCAAGTACCGGCGGTGGCCCACGGCGAGATGCGAGATACTGAGCGCCGTGTTCAGGCCGAGGTGGGTTCGCGCTTCTTCGTCGAGAGCGTCGGCGACAATGACCGCGCCATCGTCTGCGATGGTGATAAGGCCGCGGTCGAAGGCGGCGTCGAAGTGCGGCGCGAGCAGGAAGCCATTGAAAACGTCCAGACGTTCGGCGTCGTTCTTACAGTCGGCCCAGGGTTTGATGTGGCTGGCGCGAAGGAGTTCGGGTACGCCAAGGCCAGAGATGGCGCAGCGGGCCTCCCAGTAGTCGATCAGCCGATCGCGAAAAACATCCTGGCCGATGCGCTGAACGACGAGCCGCTCGGCCTCGGTGGCCCTGGGCAGGCTGGCTGTTCTCTCAAGGAATACCTTCAGTGGTTCGTCCGGCAATGCCCTGGCGAGCTGAAAGGCTCGTCGAAGAAGCCGGTGTAACGACTGCGGGTCGCTTACGCTGCGAGAGGCAACGGCCCCGCACGGGATGGGACTGGTGACCGCCAATCCAGCGTTGCCGAGCGCATCGAAGACGTCGGTGCGAGACAGGGCCACGAGAAATGATGACTCGCTGGGTGCGGCAAGCCAGATCAGCAAGGACACCTGACTGCTTCCGAAAGTCAGCCAGTCACCATCCTTGCCGCGTTCGAGGTCGAAGCCGTTGTCTATTGCGGCCTTTTCGAGGCGCGTGCTGCTCGTCGGGTCGAGCATTATCGTCCTCTTCCGAGTGTCTTTCGCAGCCAGGCCACGCGAATGCTGACGAACGGAGGAAACGGGTTGCCTGTCGCCAGCTCGAATGCCCGCTGAGCCCGCTCCTCGGGCGAAGCCGTTGTCGCCGCGAACTCCTTTTCCAGGCGTGTCCGCTCGCTGTCGAGAGCTGCGGCTCGCGCGGCAACCAACGCCGGGTGATTCAGGTTGAGCACCGCGCTTCGCCTCCGATCGCCGTCATGACGGTCGTCGAGCGCAAACTCGAGGGACTTGCGCGTGGCATCGTCGAGCGTAGCATCGCTCCGGACGTAGATCTCACCTCGGCTTGTGAAGCCGAGCAGGTCCTCGTAGGCGAGTTCCGTTGGCCAAGGCAAGTCGGGGTCCGCGTTGTCCCATTTCAAGGAACGATTGCCTTTCGCATTGTCGCACGTGTCGGGCGTGGGACACGACAGGTACAGGTTCTTCCAGTAAAGAGCGTGCTGGTGGTCGCGGCTCAGCGGCCTCCAGTGATCGATCCTCGGTGTCGGGTGGCTCTCCTGGATGAGGCGCTCGCAGTACACGCAGAGGGAGCGTTGCTCACGATACATCACCTCGCGCAGCTTACGTTTTTCTATCCGGTCGAAATGTCCCCGCGCGAACGCGGTCTTATCGGGTACCGCGTCGAGCGCCGCAAGGTATTCCTGCTCGGCGCGTACAAATGTGCGTGGCGCATGACCATCGGGGCTTACGTCGCCGGGCGGCCAGGGCTTCGAGATCCGTCGCATCTACTTCTCCCAGTCCATGAAGCCCTTGGCGCGGATGAGCGCCGGATCGGCAACGCCCCAGCGAGCCACGAGCTCCGCGAAAAGCCGCTCGGCCTGTTCGCGATCCCCGCGGTCGATGGCATCGTGAAGGTCGCGGAGCGCACGAGTACCTTCCTCGTCCCGATCATCGGTCCCCATGAAATCCCTGAGGATAGAGTTGGAGTCGCGTCCTTCGACGAAAACCTCATGTTCCTGAAGGATGCCGGTCATCAGCCGGCGCACCTGCCTGTTCTCCGCGCTGCTCAGGACCTGCGGCGAGTGCGTGGAGACGACGAACTGAAGCCGGGGGAATGCTTTTCGGAGACCCTGGAGCGCTACCCGTTGCCATCGCGGGTGCAGGTGGAGATCAATCTCGTCGATGAGGACCACGCCCTCCACACGCTCGGGCGAATCGGCGCCGTCGATATCGTTGAGCATCACAGCGCGCCGCGCGATGTCGGCAACGAGCGCGATGAATAGGTGGTATCCGTCGGAAAGCTCGGGCCAGGGTGTAACGTGGCCCGTCGTGAAACGGACTAATGGGCTCTGAGCTACCGGATCGTACCAGGCGTTGACGACTCCCGGTGTGGCGCGCACCGTCGCCTCCATCACCGCTTTGTCGTAAAAGCGCTCGGGTTCCCCCTGGCGGCGCCGGACGGCGTCTCCGAGCATTTCGTCCTGCAGCCACTGGAGCAGCGGTGCATCACTGAGCGCAGGGTCGAGTGAAGACGAATAGGCTTCCCATCGATCCCTGGTCGCCTCGTGACCCTTGCGCTGTTTGGGCCCACGTTGCAGGCGATCGACGCCATACCAGGCGAACAGGGGCCAGCGGTCCCCGGGGACACGGATCTGCTCTATGGCTTCAAGGATCGGGCGATGCTGTTTGGTAGTCCTGCCCGAGGCCGGATTGACGGTCGTCGACCACTCGACCGGCATGGCGGAGCCCGACACGGCAGTCCACGTGAGCGTGCAGGGCCCGGCAGGCTCTCGTCGGCCCTTCTCGTCGAGGGTGACTTGTCGTGGATCACTGCCGACATTCAGCCGCAGCTCACGCGGAGCGCCTCTTTGAAACGCGGCCAGCCCCATTGCGAGTGCGGAGAGCAACGCGGTCTTGCCGCCGCCGTTCTCGGCGAACAGGATGGTGAGGTCCTCCTCGAACTTCAGTTCGAGGGACTCGAAGCAGCGATAGTTCTTGACGCAAAGCTGGTGAAGTTGAAACCGACTCATATCGCTCTCCTTTGCGGACGAAGCGGCAAGGCATAAGGTTGCTTCACGGCAGCTGGAACTGCCGCGTCATGAGCATCAATGTTCACACGGGGGGTCATGCCAGATGCTTCGGGAGCACTTTTCGGCCGACGAACAGGATTCCGCTCTCATCCAACCGACGACGAGCCTTCTCCGTATTGGCGAAATGAACATCCCCCGAGGCGACCCAGAGCCACTTCGAAATTCCCTTCCCGGGCTTGAGGTGTTCTGCAAGTTGTCCTCGAGCTGCCTCTTTCTTCCTGATTACGGTACTGATTTCGTCCTGTTTGGCGGAATGAGGCTCAAGACCGATAATCTTCGTCGTGGTATTGTGTCCGAGCAGGTAGTCCCACCGATTCTCCTGGGGGAGTGTTTCCCTTAGCGCAGCGTCGAGGTCCAGGCTATCAGCAAAAACGTTGCGAACCTCTTCCGATAGATAGCGGCGGTGGCGTTTCTGAAGCGCTCCGTTTCCGTCCTGGACCATTGCCTTCAGTGCAGATGAACTCTTCAATGCATCGCGCACCGGCGTCCTTCCCCTTGCCGGTGCCATCATTCGCTCTCGTTAACCGCAGCGCGGACAGCATCGCCGAACCGGGAGCTGAACTCGGTGAGTCCGCCCCATCCGGCAACCTGCTTGTCATCGGAACCGGGATCCAACTCTGAAATGTCGGTTGAGCGCACCTTTCCATCGCGGCCGAAATCCAGCAGATGGACGCGATAGTCCTTTGTCAGCCCGCTCTTCGCAACTGCCTGCATCTGCTGTGACGCGCTAACGTTGAACCCCTTACAGACGAGCTGCCATCGGGCAGACCGCTCCTTGAGCCTTCGTAGCATCCAAATAGCCGTCAGCACGTCGGGAGAGTGCGTTGAGATGGCCACCCGATACCCCCTCCACAGGAGGTCCAGTACAAGGAGCATGACCACGCTGATCGCCTTCGGGTGCAGGCCCATCTCCGGCTCTTCTATAACGACCCAGTCGATATGCGGTTCCTTCACGGACCTCCGGGGTGGAAGTAGATGATACAGTCCGAGCAGGAGGGGCGTGAACTCGCGTTGGCCCGCCGTCCATGTCATGAACGGAAGGCGCATCGCTCCGTGAGTCAGCCGCAAGCGCTTTGCGTGTTGTTGGTCCTCCTCGATTCCTACCTGCCCCTTGTGGAATACGGCCTCGTCTATCTGCTTGCGGTACTCCTTCTTCAGAACGCGTTCGAGGGGAAATAGGGGACCTTCTCCTCGGGCACTGAAGCGGTCATAGAGATTCTGGCTGAAGATCCGGGCAACGACGGGTGTGTCCGTGGTGAGCTTCTGAAACGGCGCAGCCCATCCATCGCTAATCAGCATGGAGCGGTGCGCCGGAATGTAAAATACCGTCTCTCTGCCGTTACCAAGCCGTCCAAGGTTTCTCGGCGTGATATCACCGTGGTTCAGGCTGACTTCCGTGTCGGACTGCCAAGCTGTGCCCATCCCCGCGCCGAAAATCAGGTCGACGAGAACATTGGGTTTGTCGGTCGGATGGCCGGCTTCGCGGAGGGCAGTTACGACCTGTCGTCCATCCATGGCGACCTTCAGCCACTGGAGGGCCAGGCTCTTTCCGGTACCTTGAGGACCGACGAGGACTGTGAGATCACCGAAGATCAGATTGGCCTTGGCGATGTGTGCGAACTGTCGGATCTTGAGACGGGTGGTCATGTCGCCCTCCTTGGCGGTCCGAGAGGCGATACATAAGGCCTGCCCGCGGCCGCCGCCTCGGCCAGGGCGCCGTAAATCTCGAGGATCACTCGTTTGGTGCGGTAGTCGCCATGTGCACGCTCGTCGCTACGCTGCAGGACATCGAAAGTGTCGAGGATGTAAACAGCATCGCTCTGCGAAATGCCGTAAAGGTGGAAGAAGGCAGCGTCGAGTTCGCACTGGAGCTGGAAGCGTCGCTCGGGGTTCCAGATGAACGGCGGTCCGGAGTCGCCACAGTCCTCAGCGAACGATTGAAGATCCCAAGAAGTGTATGAGAGCTCAAGGACGCGGGGGAGGAGCCAGTCGCGAAGCGGAATGGGAGTGGACCATGGTGTGGGCACACCATACGCGTTAGGCTTGAGCACTGGAAGCTGCCGCATCGTGAAGTATTTCAAGCTGAGCCCGCCCACCTTCTGTCTCGCACAATAATCCAGAGAGATGCTTGATAGATTCCCGTATAGACAAGCCGCCAACCGCGCGTCCACCGAAGGCATCATCAGAAGAAACTTGTCATTAACCGCTACGCGCGGAATGATGCATGCCACCACAGTTCGCACGCTCGCCCGTGCGTCGGTCACATCCCGCCAGCCGAGCAACCAGCTACGATCCCAGACGCCGTCAAGCTTCGCTTCAACCTCGCTTTCGGCAACCCAGTAAAACGGAAGTGGCACATAACGCGGGTTGGTGAGCTGCTCATCGGAGGGCGTGGGCAGCCGGTGTAGTCGCTCGCCAGGTTGTGCTCCCTCAAAGGTCCCGCTTCTGTGGTTGTAGATGTAGGTCATCTTCGCTTCGTACAGCGGCAGCATGGCCTCGCCATCCTTCAGGAATCGGTTCCCCTCGATCTTCCAGCCGGCAGACGCGAGTTCCCCTTGCTGGCGGAACAGGCCCGAGTCGTTGGCCATGTGGAACATGGCCATGAAACGCAGACCCCATGGGTTGCCGTCGGGGTCACCCTCCCGCCACAACACGCCGGCCCGGTTATAGATCGAAAGTGCGATGGATGCGTCGCGCTTGGTCCGGAAGATGGGACAGGTTCCGGTGTTCGGATTGATGGTTTCGATGTCTTGCGCGGTCAGTGTAAAGTGGTGCTCTACATCGTCCAGGTCGGATACCGCCTGGCCCTGGAACAGATAATCGGCCGCTTCTGCCTTGTCGTCGCGTCCCGAGAGCGTGGTGAGGGCGAACCGAAGCATATGCCCTTTTCCAGCCGTGAAAAATCCTTCGTTTTCGAACTCCCACATCGCCTTAAGTGCGTATGAGCGCGTAATCGCCTGGAAATAGTCCTTGGTCGTGTCGTCGGTAGCGATCCCGCTCGGTACGATGAATCCCGCGCACCCGCGCGGGCCGAGGATACGCCAATTGTGCTCGGCAAAAAGCGCATACGTGTTGACGTCACCCTTGCCGCACAAGGGATATCGTCCGGAATGCCTGACGAAGTGGCTCTGCCCCTGCGCGCTCCGTGTGGCAATGCACCACTCCCGCCAGAGCCCTGGGTTTGTGGACGGAAGGGCTTCTATCCGCTTCCTGCGCTCTGCGGCGTTTCGAGCAATGGCGATCGAAGGATCGCGATTGGCAAAGAACTCCTGCTCCTGGAGCTTCACCCGCTCCCACGGTGGATTGCCCAGGACCACGTCGAATCCTCCGCGCGCGAACACCTGAGGAAAGGCAATCTCCCAATGGAAGAGGGAGTATTCTTCGGCTATCGCGCGGGTCGTCTCGACGAGCACGTGCGACGGAGGGGTCTCCTTTTCCCTGAGGGAAAGCCATATGGCCGTGGTTGGAGCAGCATCGAGGACCGGCCCGGGTTTGTCCTTAGGCCACAAGAAGGCGGCGCACCATGCGTCGGCCACGAGCTTGGTGTGCTCGTATGCTTGCGAGGCGAGGAGCGCCTTCCACCGCTCTTCCTTTTCGACCAGCGCAACGGCGTCCGTGTCCGAGGCCTGCTCCACGGCGCGCATGGCCTCCCGGAGTGCACCGGTCCCGTTCACCTGGTCGAAACGAATAATCCGTTGTCCCGCGAGTTCGGCCTTGTTGCGCCTCTTGAGCGAGGCTGTGAGCTTTTTGTCGTCGCCCTCGAGCGCTCCCCAGGCGTCATCCGGCACGCAGTCGGCCATAAGGTCGCGAGTGGTGCCGAGCAGCGAGTTGCCAACTCGGATGTGATGCTCCAGGAAAGTGAGAGGAAGGCCTGGATCAATTGATTCCATCCACAGGCTCACCTTGCATAATTCAACCGCGAGCGGGTTTACGTCCACTCCGTGGACGCAGCGGCGGACCACGTCCCGGAGTGCGTGTTGATATTCGTCTGGCGTTGGAGTACCGGCGCCCCTAAGCCGTGCCACTTGATCGGCGAGCCGGCGCGCCGCCGCAAGGAGAAAGTGCCCCGAGCCGCACGCCGGGTCGACGACGGCGAGCTCAAGCAGGGCTTCCGCTGGCTTGTCCGGGTGGGCCTGCACGGTGCGCCCGATGACCGGGTCGAGTGCGCTGTCGAGCAGGAGCTGCACCAGATCGTCAGGCGTGTAGTAACTGCCTGTGGTCTTGCGCGCGTGCCCGCGGCTTTCGCCGGTACCGGCGAACGCGAAGGAGCGACCGTCCTCCGTGATCAGCGGAACAAGCTCCAGGAGCCCCTCGTAGATGTAGCCGAGCTCGTCCGGACCCATGTCACGCCAGTTTACGCGCACGAGGCCGCCCGGCTCCTTCAGCCACGCGAGGCAGAAGATGGCGCCAAGCAGCGCCCGGTTCTCGAGCCGCGCCGAGTCCAGATCCGGACACTCGGTTATCGAAAATAGTCCGGCGAGCGCCGGAAGACCAAGCCGTGATTCCCCGCTCGCGAGGCCGCGGAAGACGATCTTTACGCTCTCCCAGAGGTCAGAGTGGCGGTCGTGGGCGGTCCGGCGCACCGCGCGATCCCGTACGCGTTTCAAGGCGTAGCCCTCGGCGTAGAGCTGCCTGGCCGACTCAGGTGCGCTCTTCGCGTGAAGCAGGTTTCGCTCTTCGACCGTCAGAAGGAAGATCAGCCGGTAGACGAGGCGCAGGAGCTGCCCATAGAACTCCTCGTTGTGGAGTATCCCCTTGTGTAGCGCCTCACGTAGCACCTTATTCTCCGGATGAGAGACGAAGCCCTGACCGAGGATCTCGAGCGCCTCCTCGAAGCCCAGACGCAGCTTGCCACGGGCCACGGTGCCGGCTTCTCTTCCGGTCTCGCGCCACACCTCGAGTGGGCAGGCCTCGGGTGCATCCCCGGCTCGGCCAAAGCGCGATTCATGGCACAGGAGCCACAGCGCGGCAAAGTCGGGGTACAGCGACTCGCCGAAGATCCGCGCGAGGTCGACCTCAACCCACGCCGGCCGGGTCAGGCTCGCATTGCGGCGACCGAGCCGAAGCGAGAGCCCGTTCAATGCGAGCCCCCAAAGCGTGCGGTCCGAAGCGTTCAGGAACTCTTGCAGCAGGGCGAACGCACTGCGGCGCCTGCGGCCGTCGCCGAGTTCGGGAATCGGCGTGTCAAGGCCCGCGCCCACCGGCGCTACGACGATAGGCACCCGGACACTGAGGGCGAAGAACCGCACCGGATAGATCCGCTCTCCGAGCAATTTGGGCTCGGAGGGGGTGAGCGACGCGAAGCCGAAGGCATCGCGGAGAAACCCTTGGATGAATCGCTCGGTGAGAGCTATGGGGTCGGCGCCCGACGCGCGACCTGCCTCGAGGTCACGGAAACAGGCCTGGGCGATGCGCCAGCTTCGTCCGATCTCGTCGCGAAGTTGCAGCCCCTTGGGTACCTGGTAGTCGTCGCCGCTCTGCCTGGGTGCACGGAGCTGTGCGATACTGGCCAGCAAATCGGTGGCCAGGAGACCTCCCTCGATCGCGAGGGCATCGAAGCCGATGTGCGCGAGGGGCGTGTTGCGTCGATGGTTCGCCATGGTCAGCCCACCCTCGGTAGCAGCACGTAGACCCCGATTATGTCAGGTCGGGGCAGTGCTTGGACGGACGCACCGCCGGTGGCCCGGCTAGCCTCACGAACACGCAAGTGATCATCAAGGAGAGCCTGCGCACGCGCACTCGCGAGATCTTCGAGCTCAAGGTCCCGCTCTTCCAACATACTAATCGCCCGCATCGCCTCGCGCTCGCGGACATGCCGGGGTGGATCCTCGATGGGCGGCAGCGCGAGCAGCGATAGCGCCTCGGTGCCAACTATTCGCTCCTCTCCCTGAGCCCCGGCCCAGGCGATGGCGGTCGCTTCTTCGACAAGCAGAGTCGTTACCTCGCGCCGCCGACGCAGCACAAGCTGGTGGCGCAGGCGCAAGAGCACGACGGTCGTCCGAACGCGCACACCTTCCGAGATCCAACACCCGACCCGGCCTAGAACTGAGGGGTTCTCGCCTGGGGCGCCGTTGTTCGGAGCGAGTGTCCGGGCGAGGAGCGTTTCGGAGAGCACGGCCACGAGCGGGTGACCGCGCTGCAAGGGCCGGCACCGTGGCGCCGGCGGATATGTGAAGTCGATTGCGACGGTGCCCTCGATCCCCTCCGCCTCAAGCCGCTCACGCACCTCCTCGGACAGCGGAAAGGTTGCCACCTTGAATCCTCGGCCGTATGGCTCCAGGCCTGAGCCAAGTCGCAGGAGCGCCCGGCCGACGAATCGTTGCACATCCTCATGACTGCCTACCGCGGCGAGGCTCTTATGCCATTCGGGAAGAACCTCGTCGGGTTTGATGCGCCGTTGGGCAAAGACCGTGCGGTTCCTCTTGGCCTTCGCGGCGGCGTCATCCCACTGGGCATCGAAGAGCTCGAGCTGCCGGTGTTCGAGCGTGCTCGCGCCTCCTCGCCGTCGCAGGAGCACCGCCTTTAGGAGCGCCTGGGTCAGCGTGTGGCCCTCGTCGGGCACCGGGACCGGCACGCCGAGCTCCTCGCGAATGCGGGCTGCCTTGCGGAGGATAACCTGCAGAACGGCCCCGTCGACGGGGTTGTTCACACCATAGAGAAGCGTGGCCCGGACCGTCTTGCTGGGTTGGCCGAAGCGGTCGACGCGTCCCTCGCGCTGCTCATGGCGGGTCGGGTTCCACGACAGGTCGTAGTGGACCACCGCGTCAAAGTAGTCCTGAAGATTGATGCCCTCCGAAAGACAGTCGGTGGCGACAAGGACGCGCCCTCGCTCGGCCTCCCCCATCAGCGCTACCCGCTCCTGACGTTCCTCGGGCTGCATCTCGCCGGTGACGACTCCTACGGTTGCACCGCGGAGGTTCTCGGCGAAGTGGCGACCGACATAGTGGGCCGTGGCGATGAAACGGCAGAAGACGACGACGTTGAAGCCCTCGTTCACGAGCTCTGCAACATGGTCCGATGCCAACTTGAGCTTTGGGTCGCCTGCCTGGCCCGCGAGGCGTTCGGCCTGCGTGATGAGTGCGGCAAGAGCAGGGTCATCGCCGCCCAACGGCGGCTCGACGTCGTCGTCGAGCAGGGCGTCGCTTTCGCCATCAAAGACGCGGTCGAGCAGATCCTCGCGTGCCTCGGGCCCGAGGTCCTCTCCGGCACGGGTGCGCAAAGCCAGAACAGCGGACACGGGGCTTGATGCCGCGCAGCGCAGCAACGCCAGCGTGCCCCAGAAGTTGAGTCGCTGCCTCAGGATGTTGTCCTCACCGGCCGCGACCACCTCGGCGCAGTAGTCGAGCACCGCGTTAAAGAACGCTTCCCAGGCGCCGCTTAGGGTGTAGGTCAGCTCTCGGGTCTCCCGCTTCGGGAAGAGGTCACCATCCCGCCACTCGGCGATGTCGGCGCGCCTGCGCTGGACGAAGTGGTTCGCGAGGCGCTCGCGCAGCCGTTCCCGCTCGGTGCCGACGAGATCGGACAGCCGCTCGTAGGCGGGATCGAGAAGACCGAGCAGACGGTAGAAGGCCGTATCATCTCCGCTGTGCGGCGTGGCAGTGAGCAGCACGAGATGGCGCGAGGCAGAAGCGGTAAGGCCCTTGAGAAGCTCGTGGCGCTGGTGGCGTCCCTGGCCGACGGCCGCGCAGGTATGCGCCTCGTCGACAATGACGAAGTCGGGACAGGCGTGGAGAAAGTGGTCCCGTCGCTCGCGGCTCTTGATGTAATCCAGGCTGACGACTGTATGGGGGTGCACCGAGAAGATGCTGACCCCGGGCGGAATACTCTGCTCGATGCGGCGGGCGTTCTGCGCGGTGACTGCCACTGCGCGAATGTGGAAGCGCACGTCCAGTTCGGTGACCCACTGGTCGACGAGGTGAGGAGGGCAGAGCACTACGGTGCGATCGATGTCGCCTCGATCAAGGAGCTCGCGCGCGATGAGGAGCCCCTCGATGGTTTTTCCCACGCCGACGTCGTCCGCGATAAGCAACCGCACCGGATCGAGCTTGAGTGCCATGAGCAACGGCACGAGCTGGTAGGCTCTCGGCTCTACGGATATCTGGCCGAAGCTTCGGAATGGGCCGGCACCGCGTCGGAGGGAGAGAATCAGTGCGTCGCGCAATAAGAGTGCCGCATCGTGCCCACCGAGCTGTCGAGGGTCGGGGGCAGGGAAGCGCGCCTCACACACCGGTTCGGACTCGAGCGGGAGGTGAATCACGGTCTGGTCGTCGTCGGAGCCGGTGACCGGACGTACCCGGAGGGATTCGAGCGTGCTGCCGGTCAAGACGACCCACTCTCGCCCGCGAGCGCTTACGAGGCTTCCGGGACTGAAAAGAAGATCGCTCATTTCGTACGCCCCAGGGCCGCGGATAGCCGTGCGAAGCCCGCACTCCACGTGGCGAGATCATCGAATCGAACGATGTCTAAGCCGAGGTCCTCCACCGACTTCAAGGTCGTCGAGTCAATCTCGTCGACCATGGCCGCGACATAGTGGCGGCGCCAGACGAAACGCAGCTTCGTTCCCCCTGCCAGCAGCGGCTCCGGGTCATGGGTTGGAATCCCTCGACGAGCCGCTTCGACGAGCCAGCGGCCTTCCTTCGAGTCGTCGTTTCCAGCCGTAAATATGCGGGAATCGCGCGGAGCGCGCGACACGGTCCTCGCGCCTGCGAGCCGAAGCAGCAGATCGCGGGCGGCCTCGTCGCGGCGATCGATGAGCTCGTGATCCGGTTGGTTGTAGTAGGACATCAGGCAGCGATAGCAGGCTGCAACGCAGGACGACCCGGGCTGATCGACGAGCTTGGACCCTGTGTCAGGGAGCGCTCCGGTGTCGGCGATCGCGAAATGCATGATCTGTAAGGCCTTGCGCGCTACAGCTGCGAGGCTGGACTCCTCGCTGACCAGCCGGGTTAGGACACCGGCGCCGCCTTCGGTTGCCTCGTAAAGGAGAAAGCCCTTGCGAAGGTCGCGTGTTGGCATAGGCTCAGAGAGCATCTCGCCCTCCTCGAGCTGGAACACGGCCTCGATACCGCGCAAGAGCGCATGCTGCACCGTGGCCAACGTGGCCGCTGAGAAGTCGTCACCCACGGGCTGCAGGAGAAGCGCGTTCTTCCGGTCCTGAACAATCGGTACGATCAATTGTCGAGGCGAGGCCGTCGGGTCAGTGGCGTTGTCGTCTTCGTCTTCGTTCCTGGCCCAGTATCCCGAGACCGGGTCGATGCGGAAACCGAGCACCCTCTTGTCGGCACGTCGCCGCAACCCCTTGTTAAGTCGCGTGATCGTCGCGCCGGCTCCGAACGCCAAACGCGCCACCTCACCGTCATCGATTGAGGTCACAGCCTGCCGTACATCTATCTCTTGGTCGCGAACCGCCCACTCGAAGGTTGTCTGCAAGTCGAAGCCCTGGCGTTGGCGTTCTTCGTCATTGGCGGTGATCCGCTCGGCCGGCAATGTGGCCACATTCTCGATGCGGTAAACGTTGCCAACGACCTCCGCCGTGCCGAGCGACACACCGCAGGCGTGACAGTTGGACGTTTCGTCTTCGAAGTGCCCGGCACCACACTCGGCGCAGATTCGCACGATCCGCGTCGGCAGTTGTGCATCTGGGGTCGCCGAATCCCGGTGACCGAGTGACAGGAGTGCGCGAACTACACGGTAGGCACGCCCCTCGTGGTATACGAGGCTACGGGGGCCGAACTCCGAGAGCGCCAAAAAACGGGGCCGCTGCAAATAAGTTTGGCGCCCACGGCCATCGCGGGTCGACGGGATGTAGGCCATCAAAGGCAGGCGCGGGAAATTGTACCCCGGCAGGAATCCCTCGGTGGCGAGATACCGATAGCTGTAGAAGTCACTCGACAGCGCATTCGTCCCGCGCTGCAAAAGGTTGAGCTGATCGATGGCCTGAGCATGCCGGCTCTGCGCCGCCCGCTTCTCTTGGTAAGGTGCCGAGTAATCGTCCATAGTGCGCCGGGCCGCGTCTCGTTGCTCCTCAGCGGCGGCAAACAGATCGCGCCAGCGATTGAAAGCGTCCGTGAACCGATCGAAGGCCGAGGCTGTGATCAGGTTGGCGTAGACGTCGCGACCGGGATACCAGGGGGCAAACTCGGGCCGAAGGTCGTCGGCAACGAGATCGAGGACATTGCGGATGTGCTCGACAGCATCCCGCGCGACTCGCAACTCCTTCATTACCGAGGTCAACTCAGGCTTGAGCGGCCGTGCCTTGTCGTTGAGCTCAAGCAGCTCCGCGATGCACGGATCGAGTGGCTGGTCTACGCTGGAAAGCCAGACCGCCTGCAGGTGGCTGTCGATCAGGTCCCGGTTGGCCAGCTCGAGAAGGGGCGCGCGGACCTCTCCATGAACCATGGCCCTCGGGTCACGGAAGAAGTACTGGTCATGCGGGCTCTGGGAGGACGCGTAGGCGATGACCAACGCGGCCTGCCCGCTGCGGCCCGCCCGCCCGCTACGCTGGGCATAGTTGGCCGGCGTGGGCGGGACGTTGCGCATGTGAACAGCGTTGAGGGCCGAGATGTCGACCCCAAGCTCCATGGTCGGGGAGCAGAACAACACCGGAAGAAAGCGATTGACCTCGTCGAGCTCGCGCAAGCGCTTCTCGTCGGCCGCAAGCTCCTCGCGCTCCTTTTCCCCGTACCGGAAGCGTTTTTCGCGGATCGCCCGGTTGTCCGGATCGACCTGCGCCGTGTGCTCGCGCGCCTCAAAGCCGAAGAGTGGATGCCCCGGAGCGCGGAGCATGCTGGCGAGATTCTCGTACAGGTCTCTGAAGAACAAGTTCTCGGTCGGGCCCGTCGCGCCGCTCGAAGCGTTGCCGAGCCGAAACAGTACGCACGCATCGTTGAGCCGCCAGCCGGGCTGATCGAAGGGCGTGCTCTCTTCGGACACCAGGCCATGCTTCGCAGCGGCACGCAAAAGCTCGTCGACGATCTGGTCCAGTTCCTTGGACTTCAGGCTCCGGAGGCTGAAGTTGCCGCCCCAGAGGTTGGTCGAGCGCAGCGTCTTGCCGAGCCCGCTGCGCGAGCCCCCGTGCACGATGAGTTCCATGTCCCGTAGGGTGCTCGTACGTCGGGTGGGTGCGGCGATCATGAGCCAGCGCGCGGAGCGCGGCTTTTCCATGACACCGAACCCCCAAGGCGGGCGAATACGGCTATGCGACTTTGCAACCAACTGCTCGAGGACACCTGCGTCAAGTACCTGGCTGCGGATGGCCATCCACTTGCGCAGGTGGTCGAGCAGCACGCGATAGACGGCGGATCGGACCTGCGGACTGGCCTGCTTGAGCACAAGGTGTGATCGGACGAACAGCTCCTCGTCGGTCGCAAGATCGTCGAGCCCCAGATATTCCACCTGCACCATGCCGAGCTGCTCGAGGTTCGGGTTCGTGTAGCGCCATCCTCGTCGCTGATCGAACCAGACCCTGTAGGCGAGCACCTGGCGCAGCGTCGTCTCTGCCTCTTGGAGGTTGAAGCCGCGCAGGGACGGTTCGAGCAACCACTCGGTCCGGATCGTGGGGTCGGGACGGTCGAAACCGAGCATGCGCTGCTGCGCGGCGCCCAACTCGTCGCTGCGGAGCCCTGTCGTGCCAGCGTCTTGAAGGGCGCCGAGAAAGCCCGCGCGAACCAGGCTCACGAAGAGGAAGTCGTTGAAGTGTCCGGCCTGAAGTGCGGCGTCCTGGCGGTTGTCGGTGAACCCGAGGAGCTTGCGCGTGTACGGCGCCATGCCCGATGCGGCGCTGTGCATCCAGCGAAGCACGCTGGCCACGAGCACGGTGGTCGCGGAACTGCGCCCCTCGGCCGAGAGCGATGCGAGCCTGGTGCGGTCACGCGCCGCGCCTCCCTGCGTTCCTCCGCAGCGCAGGCAAACACGGAACTTGCCGGGCAGGAACCACGTCTTCGTCCCCGATCCGACGCGACCATCCGGAGCGACTTCGAAACGTCGCGCGCGCGCTCCTCTGTAATATGGCTTGAGCCGCGGGTTGCCTGCCGCGTCGAACTCGAGCCAGGTTTCTGGGTAGTCGCCGTCCCGGTCGTCGAAGGTGAACTCGGGGTCGTTGGCGGGGTGCGGCGTCAGGAAGCCGAAGATCTCACCCTCGGGCTGCTCCTCTGGAGGGGTGTCTTCCTCGCCAACCACGGGTGGAGCGTCATCGATGTCCCGAGCGAGGAAGATGGGTTGGCCATCTTGCGAGATGAGTCTCACGGGGTGGTACTCGTGGCCGCATTCGCGGCAGAAATGGACAGCGTAGAGACGCTTGTCAGGATGGCCGGGGAGGAATTGCTGCCCATCCACGGTTACCTTCCGAGTTCCGGGAGGCTCGATGGTGGCATAGGCGTGCCCCGCTCCTGAGATGAACTGGTGGAGCTTGAAGGCAAAAAAGCTGGCGTCGCTGGCATTGGTAGCGGAGGTCCGTATCCGTTCTGGAACGCTTGAGACCAGGAGGAGCTCACGAAGCGCGCGACGACAACCCTTCGTGTCGCGAGCTGCCTCCGTGGACAGCGCTGCGACGGCCTCGGTCACGGTCATGGGTTTCGCGCGAACCCAACGCTGATCAACCTCGGAGAAGGAAACCCCGAGGCGGGTCTCAACCCAGACCGATAGCGGATGCACCCGCAGGTCACCATCCGTGATGTTCGGCGATATCGCCGCATCTATGGCTTCGCCGAGCTGGGGACGCACGGAGTCCGCCGTCATCGTCGGCTCCGTGATGCGCTCCAGCGTCTCGACGACCACGTTGCTCTCGGGGATCGGGACTGCGAAGATTTTAGAGGCTACACGCGCTACCACACGGCTTTTGTCTTCCTGGGACCCCTCGCTTGCCATGGTGGCCGAAGTCCCGATGCAGAGAAGCTTCTCGGGTTGCAGCCTCTCGCGAACGCGACGAACCAAGAGAGCTACATCAGCACCTTGGCGTCCGCGATACGTATGGAGTTCATCGAGGACCAAGAAGCGAATACCGACGCAGTTTCCGATGACCCGGCGATCGACCTCCTCCTGACGCGTCATTAGGAGTTCGAGCATCATGAAATTTGTCAGCAGGATATCCGGTGGTTCTTCCGCAATCCGCTGCCGCTCGTCCGCTTCCTCTTGGCCGGTGTAACGTGCAAACCGGATGGGTGGCGTTCCTCGAACGTTGCCAACGAACTTGCCGAGTTCCTCGATCTGGGAGTTGGCGAGCGCGTTCATTGGATAGACAACGATGGCGTGCGTGCGAGGCGCGCTCGCTTGGCGTCGAGCGGCGAGAACATGGCTGACGATAGGGATGAAGAAGCAGAGCGACTTGCCCGATCCTGTACCGGTCGTGACCATGAAGCTCTCGCCGTGGGCAGCGAGTGCGATCGCTTGCTCTTGGTGCTTATAAAGTGACAGGGGCCGACCAGCTGCCTGGAATATATCGGCGCAACCGGATTCCAGCACGCCGGCTGCCACGAGGGCGGCTACATCAGTCGAACGTTTGTAGCTAGGGTTGATCTGTATGAGCGGTTCGGGCCAATACCTTTCCTGGGCATAGATTCCCTCGACCTGTTCACGGATGTCCTTCGCTTGAATGGTCGTGAACGAGGTTGCGAACCGCTTGTATTCGTCGACAACACTGTCGCGGAGGGAGAAAACATCGAGACTTCGTGTCGTCATTCTTTACCCTTTCGTTCTTCCTCTTCCGCTCTGCCACCCGCAAGAACCCAATCATCGACCTCCGAGATCCTGAATTTCCACAGTCTCCCCATCCGGTGCGCGGGGAGCCCCTTAGTCTCGATCCATCGGTAGACCGAATCCTTCGCGACACCGAGATGGCTCGCAATTTCCTCTACAGAAACCCAAGGTTCAGGCATCGCACGTCCTTTTATTAGCGCTGGCATTTGGCGTATTTCGGAAAAACCTCTCTACATGTAAGTCAAACTAACACCTTCCATGAGGGCAAACAAGACCAAGCTTAAAGCGGTGAAAGTCGATGAGATCAGACCATTTGGTAGGGGTTGCTGGATGACTTGTTTTCGGGTGGCACGTTTGACGCGCGATCTTCTGACGAGGGAACACGAACAATACCCTGTGCGCTCTCGATCCTCAATTTGGCGATAGGGCCAAGTATCGGCTGCCGACGCAGCTTCCTTTATGACAAGATCCCGTAATTACTTGTTGTTTTTCCGAGTTGTTCTTGACGCGCACCTGTGGATAAGTTAGAGTTACGGGGTTCTCGCATCAACGTGGATCAGGCCCGACACGGGCGCCGTATCCGACGGAGGATGCGAAGGCGCCATCTTGGATGGGGCCGGACGGGTAGGCGACGTCGCCATCGTAACAGGGGCGACGGAGAACCCCGGGGAACACGGCCTGGACCCGACTGCTGTCGCAATGACCGGAGCTCTTTTCCTGGAAGGGACTCATCGGACGGTTGGCAGCATTTGTTTTCGGCTCCGGGTGTGCGTATGCGCGACGGCCTTGCCTCCGGCACCTAAAAAGGTACGATCGAAGGAGGTGAGGCGATGCAGGGCTGCGCATGCAAAAACGTGCCCGAGGGGCACGGTGGCCGGCTTGGGTGTTCGTAGTGGCCGGGGTTGTTCTCGCATCAACGTGGATCAGGCCCGACACGGGCGCCGTATCCGACGGAGGATGCGAAGGCGCCATATTGGATGGGGCCGGACGGGTAGGCGACGTCGCCATCGTAACAGGGGCGACGGAGAACCCCGGGAATAACTGCTTCCTTCAGCAGTCGGGACAGGGCTTGCCGATGGGTCCCGACACGCGGATTAACTCGGACGACAATGCCAAGCCAGACACCCTTCCGGCAAGTCCGAAGCCAGGCGATCCTACACGACGCTTGGCGGAAGATCCGCGAGAACGGGCTTCAGTCTCCTTGCAAAGATACCCGTGACAAGATACGAGAATTTGATCGCGATGCTCTGCGGGGTCTACGCGGAATTGGAGACCAACTGCGGCAAGGTAGGTTCCAGTTCGAATCCCAAGTCGGCATTCTCAAAAAACGCCCGGGGAAAAAGCCGCGTCCCCTGGTTGTCGCCGCAGTTCGAAATCGAATCGTTCAACGGGCGATTCTCGATGTTCTTCAGCGCAACCCCGCCATACATGAGATCCTGAATAATACGACGAGCTTTGGGGGGATCAAGGAGCGAGGGGTACGTGATGCCATCGCCGAGGTGTGCCGCGTAATAGAAGGCGGGGCTCGGTATTTCATCCGGTCGGATATCGAGGGATTCTTCACGAAGATTCCGCGGCCGCTGGTCCTTGCACGAATCAGGGATCATGTTCCTGACGCCGACTTTCTTGATCTCCTGGGAAGAGCTACCGATACGGACCTTGCAAACCTGAAACAGCTTGGTCAAGACGCATACCTCTTTCCGCTCATGAGCGAGGGCGTGGCCCAAGGATCGCCCCTATCCCCCCTTTTCGGCAACGTATTGTTATGGGAATTCGACCGGGAAATGAACGGCAGGGGTATCACGTGCTTGCGCTACATCGACGACATCATCCTCTTCGGTCCGACGCCAAGCAAAGTTCGGCGTGCGTTCGAGAGCGCGCAGAGAAAACTGAGCGCATGGGGGATGAGATCTTACGATCCGAGAACTGAGGCGCACAAGGCCGAGGAAGGACATGTGGACGATGGTTTCGTCTACCTTGGCTGCCAGGTCAGCTCGGGAAGATTGGTTCAACCGTCGGAAGCTGCCAGAAGAAAGCTCCTCGCGTCAGTTCGTGAATCGCTGATGGAGGGACGCAGAGGGGTTCGAGCCGCTGCCGATGCGACGGACATGACGTTGCCGAAGCAAAGGTACGCGCAGACGATTACAGACGTCGATAATATCCTCAAGGGTTGGGGGCACGCCTTTGCCTTCTGCACCAGTCGTATGGTGTTTTCGGAGTTGGACCGGAAGGTCGACGCGCTGCTTGCAGAATTCCATGCGTTTGTAAGACGCCACGGTGCTGGGATGCCTCCCGCCATCCGTCGTCGGATTCTTGGCGTCCACCTTCTCGCGGAAACGCCGCAAGTCTCTTTTCGTTCATGACTCTCCCATTCCACCAGGATGAAACAATTGAGGGTCATGACGCCAATAAACCCATTATCGCGAAGGTTGCCAATGATTCCGGAGGGAATCCATGAGAACTCTGACCACGCCCAGCGGGAAACCATTCAGGTGTAGAGAATGCCCAGGCGGTGAATTCGTCGTGTACCCGTCCGATGAAGAAGGCAGGCATCAAGAAAAGGACGCCCTGGCTATTACGCCTTATACGGTCAACTTGGTTGCACGTGCTATCGGTGATCGCGGCCGGATCCTCATGGGTGCGTCGCGAGACGACCCTCCGAATAATTCCCTCGGGAAAATTCTAAAGAACGAGGGTCAGTCGCCCCAACAGCTGAGCTACCTTGCGGCTATTCTTGCAGCGCGCGGGTCTTGTACGATTGAGAAGGAAGGGAGAGCATTTGTCTTGGTGGGGCGTGTTCCAGTTCGTTGAAAGCATGAGACAGGTCCCCGCGATTTTGCTCCTTCGGGGCGATATCCTTGTCCGAAATGTGTTGGAACCGGTGTTGGAACCGAATCCGGTGGTTCCGGGGCAAAAAGAAAGGGGCTACGCAACTATGCGTAACCCCGTGGTATTCCGTGGCGGTCCCAGCGGGGTTCGAACCCGCGTTTTCGCCGTGAGAGGGCGGTGTCCTGGGCCACTAGACGATGGGACCGTTATGGCTGGGGAGCCAGGGCTCGAACCTGGAAACCGTGGGTCA
>Ga0172368_10002244_pt1 | contig 24929 bp, 13 predicted proteins | sample Lak11m_FD_114540 | JGI IMG/M metagenome (GOLD analysis project Ga0172368, IMG submission 114540) | Freshwater microbial communities from Kabuno Bay, South-Kivu, Congo - kab_022012_11m | ecosystem: Environmental > Aquatic > Freshwater > Lake | place: Democratic Republic of the Congo: South-Kivu...
CGGCACCATCCAGCAGCCCATCGACATCCGTATCGGCCAGCACCGGACTCGTCCCGATCTTGGCCTCCTGTGCATCGCTCAATCCGTCGGCGTCCGAGTCCGCATCGCGGTAGTCAGCCACGCCGTCCTTGTCTGTATCTACAGGCGGCGTCTTGAGATCCGCGTCGCCCGCCTCCGCGCTATCGGCAAAGCCGTCGCCATCGCTGTCGTCGTCCAACGCGTCAATCGTGCCGTCGCCATCGCTGTCGATCGCCTTGCCGCCGTCCGTCTCCGTCCAATCGCCGATCGCATCGCCGTCGCTGTCCGCCTTGTTGGCAAGCGTTCCTAGCGCAACTTCTGCAGCGTTCTTGAGGCCATCGCCGTCCGCGTCGCCAAAGGCATCGTCCTTGGGATTGAGCGGATCCGTCAAATACGTCAGCACTTCCTCCCCATCCGCCGTGCCGCCGCCATCCGTGTCTTGGTTGTTTGGATCCGTCTCGCCCGCATCCACTTTGCCGTTCTTGTTCTTGTCCTCCGCCGCGTCCGCCAGGCCATCGCCGTCGCTGTCTTTGAGCAGCGGACTGGTCTTGCTCACGGGATCCGCATCGCCCGCCCCACCCATTTCCAGCCCGTCGCCCAGCCCGTCGCCGTCGGTGTCGATTTGCAGGGGATCCGTCTCGCCAGCGTCCGTTTTGCCGTTCTTGTTCTTGTCTTCCGTGCCATCGCCCAGGCCATCGCCGTCGCTGTCGGCCGCCACCGGATTGGTCGTCGTGTCCGTGTCCGCATCTGCTTTCTTGCCCAGTTCCAGTCCGTCTGCCAGGCCATCGCCGTCGGTATCGGCCAGCAGCGCGCTCGTGCCGAAGTAGTTCACCTCCAGCCCGTCATTGAGACCGTCGCCGTCCGTGTCGGCCTTGCTCGCATCACTCTCGCCCAGCTGCTTGTCCCAGATGCCATTGTGGTTCTTGTCTTCCGCGCCATCTGGCAGGTTGTCGCCATCCGAGTCGCTCTTCTTCGGATTCAGCTCGCCCGCATCGAACAGCCCGTTCTTGTTCTTGTCTTCCAGTCCATCCGCCAGTCCGTCGCCATCCGTGTCGGCCTCGTTCGGATCACTGCCCTGAAACAGCGGACTTGAGCCGCCGAACGTGCCTTCCACTTCGGCCTTGTCTGGCAGACCATCCTTGTCCGTGTCCATGGCGCGCGGATTCGTGCGGTTCGGCACGACCTTGCCATCCTTGTCCAGTTTCTGAACACCATACTCCGCCTGGTTGGTCAGCCCATCCCCGTCGTTGTCCGCCATGCCATCGCCGGCATCAAGGGGCTGCATCGGTGCGCCCTCGCCCGCCGCCGTCGCGTACTTGGTCTCCCAGCCGTCATCGAGTCCATCACCGTCTGTGTCGTACTTGGCTGGATCGGTCTCGCCCAGCAGCGGTTCCCATGCGCCGTCGCCATTCTTGTCTTCCGCGCCATCGGACAGCCCATCCTGGTCGGTGTCAGCAGTCAGCGGGCTTGTCGTCGTCGCCGGATCGCTGTCACCTTTCCATGTCCCCTTGGTCGCCGCCGGTTGCTTGGGCGACAGTTGCGGAGTCTTCAGACCGACTTCCAGCCCATCCCCCAATCCGTCGCCATCCGTATCGAACAGAACGGGCGAACTGCCGAACAGCACGTTCTGCGCCGTGCCATCGACGGAGACGCCACCCTCACTGCCATCGAGCCGGCCGTCGTCGTCCGTGTCCGCGTCCATCGGATCGGTCAGCAGGTGATCGGTCAGGCGCAGCACCTCCTGGCCATCTTTCAGGCCATCGCCGTCCGCGTCCGCGTCCTGGTCCGGCGTCTTGGACACCAGCAATTCATAGGAGTCCGAAAGCCCATCCCCGTCGGCGTCATGGCTCTTGTCGTCAGTGGAACTGTTGGGATTCAGGCCATCGTGGATCTCGACCGGGTCGTAAATCCCACCGCCGTCGCTGTCGGCGCTCAGTGGGTTGGTCTTGTGCTGGTTGACCTCGCTGCCGTCGCTCAGGCCGTCCCAGTCTGAATCCGCGAGGATCGGGCTGGTCTTCCACTTGTCGACTTCCGCGCCATCGGTCAGGCCATCGGCATCGGTGTCCGCCAGCAGCGGATCGGTCTTGTAGAGCTGCACCTCGAAGCCATCGAGCAATCCGTCCGCGTCCGTGTCCGGCACGGTCGGCTTGGTCTTGGCCGTCATCACCTCGTCGCCGTCCTCGAGCCCGTCCTCGTCCGTGTCCTTGGCAAAGCGGTTGGTCTCGTAGGCATGGATCTCCTGCCAGTCCGGCAAATTGTCGCCATCTGAATCCTTCTTGTCGTCGTCTGGTTTGCTCGGATTGGTGCCGTCGATCAACACCTCCGCGCCGTCGTCGGAAAACCCACCATCACTGTCGACGGCCAGCGGATTCGACTTCCAGATCAATACTTCGACATTGTCGGGCAGGCCGTCGCCGTCGGTGTCGATCTTGGTCGGGCTGGTCAGGTACTTCAGGACCTCGTCGGCATCGCCCAGGAGATCGCCATCCGTGTCGATGCTCGTGGGATCGCTCACGAATTTCGGGTTCTTCGGCTGAACTTCCGCGCCATCCTGCAGGCCATCGGCATCGGTATCCGGGTTCTGCGGGTTGCTGCCTGCTGCCTGTTCGTCGGCATTGCTCAGGCCATCCTGATCGGGGTCGCCGGCTGGCGTCTGCACCAGATTGCCGAAGTAATTGATTTCCCAAGCATCATCCAATCCGTCGCCGTCCGCGTCGGCAGCCAGCAGCGGTGGGGACCACAGCAGCCCGAACAACAGCACCGGCGCCAGCCAGCCATGCCAAGGCCCCGGAGCGATCTGGATCGGATGTCGCAACATGCCTTGAATCTCTGGGTGTTGGAGAGTGTCGGGCGCCAGTCCAGCAGAAGTCACCGATTGTACCACGGCCCAGCCAGCGCGGCGAAATCCCCGACGGCCTGCGGTGGCCAAGAACCGTCGCGCCGTCTACGCTACGGGCCGTCTGGAGGAACCCTGGCATGAAGACGGTCGACATTCGCTTGCCGGTGGCGCGCGACGGCCTACCGGGCGATGACGATCCACTCGTTGTTTCCGCCGTTTGTGCGGCCCTGCACGTCGATCGCGAGACACTGGCCACGGTCATCGTGCGGCGCCGCTCCCTCGATGTGCGCCAGCGGCGCGCGCCATGCTGGGTCTTGCGCTGCGACGCCTTTTCCGCGGACGAGGTACCGCCAGATCGGTCGCTGCCGCCGCTGTTGCGACCCGTGCGCCTCGCCAGGCCGCGCAACGACGTGCGACCGATCGTCGTCGGCATGGGCCCCGCGGGCCTGTTCGCCGCCTTGGCCTTTGGCGAGGCGGGCGTGGCCTGCACGGTGCTGGAGCGTGGCGACGCCGTCGAGACCCGCAACCTTCACGTGCGCGATCTCCGTGTTCACGGCCAGTTGCACGCGGATTCCAACCTCTGCTTTGGCGAAGGCGGCGCGGGAACGTATTCGGACGGCAAACTCTACACACGCTCCAAGCACCCGCTGGTTCGACCTGTCTACGAGCGGCTGGTCGCGCTCGGTGCGAGTCGCGAGATCCTGGTGCAAGCCCATCCGCACATCGGCACAAATCGCCTGATTCCGATGATGAAGGTCCTGCGCCGTGCGCTGCTCGAAGCCGGCCACACCCTGCGCTTTGGCGCCAAGGTCGTCGATCTGCTGCTCGAAGCGGGTCCGCGGGTGGTGGGCGTGCTGCTTGCGGATGGCACGGAAGTGCCTGGATCGCCCATCATCTTCGCCGCCGGTCATTCAGCGCGTGACACCTACGCCATGCTGGCGCGGCACGGCGTGGCGATGCAGCGCAAGGACTTCGCCATCGGTGCCCGCGTCGAACATCCCCAGGCCTTCATCGATGAGGCACAACTGGGGCCCCTGGCCGGTCATCCGCAAGTCGGCGCTGCGGAATACTTTCTGGCCCAGAGCGTGCCCGGCGGCCGGGGTGTCTACTCGTTCTGCATGTGCCCCGGCGGCTTCGTCCTGCCGTCACCGGCCAGCCTCGGCCGCCTGAACGTCAACGGCATGTCCAACGCGGGTCGCAACTCGCCGTTCGCCAACGCGGCCCTGGTGGCGCAACTGCCATCGACCGAGTTCTGGATCGACCAGCCTGGCGATCTGGATGCGGATCCCGATTTCGGCGCCCACGTCGCGGGCGGCGCGCTGCTCGGCGTGGCGTTGCAGGAACACCTCGAGCGCGCGGCGTTCGCCCAAGGCGGCGGCCAGTACCGCGCACCCGCACAGCGGTTGATCGATTTTGCCGCCGGCCGCGACTCCGCGGATCTTCCTGAGCATTCTTCGTACCGGCCAGGTCTCGAGTTGGGACGCATCGATCACCTGTTGCCGCCGCGCATCGCCGCCGCGCTGCAGCGTGCCGCGCGACAGATCGATCGCAGCCAACTGCGCGGCTACCTGCACCGCGAAGCGCTCATCCTCGGCGTCGAAACCACAACGTCTGCGCCGGTGCGCGTCCTGCGCGGCGCGGATCGCCAGTCCGTCAGCCACCGCGATCTCTATCCTTGTGCCGAAGGCGCTGGCTACGCGGGCGGCATCGTGTCGTCGGCCATCGAAGGAATGGTCAGTGCATACACGGCCCTCGCGGAGCGCGGTTTGCTCGATGGCGAACAGTTGCGCCTGCTCGGTGCCGTCTGAGTGGACGCAATGCTCACGGTTTTTTGGATCAACTCATCGTTGCACGGATCCTAGGAGTCTGTCGGAGATGCTGTCATGCGATGCGCAACTCGCTGAAACTACATGATAGAGACAGGATCGCCAGACTCCAAGGAAGGCCGCGGCCGCGGACTCCCATTCGCATGAAAAAACCCAATGAATGACTTCATGGCTTTTCTCGTGCGAATGGCCCTAACAACAAGCAGCGTCGGAGCGCTGGCGGACGATAGTCCGACGGACTCCTAGACCCGCGGCACGCGGCGTTGCTCCGCGCCTGGCTCGACGGCAAGCAGGGCGGGCGCCTTGGCCTGGACATGGCGCAGGTACGCCTGCGCTTGCAGTTGCGGCGCGATATGGCCCGCTTGCACCTCTGCCTCCAACCAGCGCACCACTTCGCCCAGCCACGGCCCCGGCCCCAGCCGCGTCGTCGACATGATGACGGTGCCCAGCCCTTTGGGCAGCGGCGGCACGCGTGCATCCTCCGCGGCGATGCGCGGGATGCGCTCGTTCAGTTCTTGAGCCAGAGAGCGGACTTCTGCAATACGCCATGCCCGCTTGGTTGTGAAATCGCTCTGCGAAAACGCAAGCACGTCGGTCAGGTGCGGCCCCATGTCGCGGATGAGCCGGCGCACCGCACTGTCGGTCCAATCCGTGGCATAGACGTTGGCACGCGCATGGTTGGCGATGATGTAGACGACGCGATCGCGCAACTCGGCGTCCATGTGGAAGCGTCCGGCGACGCCCTCCATGAGCGATGCCCCCATCTCCTCGTGGCGAAAGAAGTGGACCCGCCCCTGCTTGCCGACCGAACGCGTCCAGACCTTGCCGGCGTCGTGCATCAAGGCCGCCCAGCGAACGACGAGCGAAAATGGACATTTTTCGACGACTTGCAGCGTGTGATCCCAGATATCCTTGTGGTGCACGGCGCAGGTCTCGTGGAAACCGACCATGGCGCAGACCTCGGGCACCATGAGCTGCAATACTCCGGCATCAAATAGGAATTGCAGTCCGGCGCCGGCATGCTCGCCCAGGAGGACCGCACCGAATCGCTCGCACCACACCGCGCGATCGACTTGCAGCACGTTGGCGGCGTCGCGCTGGGCAATGCGCAAGGCCTCGGTGGTCGGGCGCAGGCCCGAACGCGCAACCCAGGCGGCGAGTTGCAGTGCGTTGCCGGCATCGGCGCGCAGGAAAGCGCGCACATCGCCGCGCAGGCGCAAGCGACCTTGCGCGGCATCCGCCAACGCCCCGAATGGATCGACGACCGTGCCGTGCACGATCGCAAGACCCCAGGCTTGCACGGGTTCTTGCTCCAGATGCGCGCGCAGAGCATCGAGCCAGGACAGACCCGCATCCGCCGACGCCCCCGTCGCGAGAGATTGCAGTTGCACCCGATCGTCCGCGGCAACGGATCGCGCCGCAGCCAGATCGGCGTGCCGCACCGCCACTGTCCACGGTTCTCCAGCAGGCAGTGGAGCCTCCAGCGCAAGGGCCAATGCGGCCGGGCCGACGATCGCCGACTCGACGCCGCGCTGGAGCAGGGCCCGTGCGTAGTCAAAAAGTGATTCTGATTCGGAGTCGTGAAGCACAACTACTCCCACGCAGGTATCACCGCGAGCACGCCTGGCACCTGCAGCCAGCCACGGGCGCGAGGGGTGTAGTCATCCATCGGGCCCAGGTCAAGGGCTGCAAGGCCGTAGCCTCACACTGTTGTTGACATGCGACCGGGGCAATGGTACTCCAAAGAGGGGGCGTGACCCCTGTATCCGACTGACCCCCCGGATGCGCAACCGACCTCGTGACTTTCGAAATCGTCTATGGTTTGCAGTGCTTGAGACCGCCGGATCGAACACGCTGCTGGAGATGCGCGTGCTGGTTCTTCACGAGACCTGCCTGCGGAGCATACTGGATTGCTGAGTCCGACAATCAGGCGCTGCGACGCCTCGCACCCGCGCACGAGACGCGACGCATGGGGACACCATGACCAAGAAGACACTTCCAAAGCTGAAGAAAAGCGCCGCCGACTTCCTCTCCACCGAGGAGGGGACGATTTCGGAAAAACATGGGGCGCGCGTGTCGACCTTCCTCGCGCTATCGGCCATCAGCGGGACCGAAATGGCGTCGGGCGGGGGCGAATTGGGCGCTGAGCATTGCAGCCACGGCTCGCACGGCAGCCACGGCTCGCACGGCAGCCACGGCTCGCACGGCAGCCATGGCTCGCACGGCAGCCATGGCTCGCACGGCAGCCACGGTTCGCACGGCAGCCATGGCTCGCACGGCAGCCACGGCTCGCACGGCAGCCACGGCTCGCACGGTTCGTGGTAGCAGGGCGGGAGGACGCGGGCCGCAGAGACGGCACGTGATCAGGCAAGGGGCCGTCCCTCCCGCTCGAATAGTTCCGTGGCTTGGCGAGGCTGCGGGTGCGGGCGCTGCGCTGGTGAGTTCGCGCTAGTGAGTTCGCTGCGCTGGTGAGTTCGCTGCGCTGGTGAGTTCGCTGCGCTGGCGGCGCTGCGCTGGTGAGTGCGCCGTGTTGAGGTTGCAGCGCGAGCAGCGGCGATCCAGCCTGCGGAATCTTGTCGAAGTGGGGAGACGATGAAGAAGATCCTGCCCAAGGTAAAGAAGACGGCCACGAGCTTTCTGTCCGCAGAAGAGGAAGCGATCAGCGATCAGCAGGAGGGGCGTGTCGTCTCGATGCTGGTGGCGACGACCCAAGGCGCGACCCTGTCGACCAATGCCTTTGAAATCGTTGGCGAACACTGCAGCCACGGCAGCCACGGCTCGCACGGCAGCCACGGTTCGCACGGCAGCCACGGTTCGCACGGCAGCCACGGCTCGCACGGCAGCCACGGCTCGCACGGCAGCCATGGTTCGCACGGCAGCCACGGCTCGCACGGCAGCCACGGTTCCTGGTAGTCCGCGCCGCATCTGCCATGGTGATCACGGCTTGAGCATCTGCCCGCGCAGTCTGCGCAACAGGCTGGCATGGGCGCGGTGCAGTTGGCTCTCACTGTAGTCGCTCGTCTGCGCCAACTCGCGCACGGTTGCGTCCCCCGCATAGACGCCGTTGAGCACGAGACGTTCCGAGCTGCGCAACTCGGACGACACGGCTGCAATGGCGCGACCGACGTCGATACGCGCCGTGATCGCGAATCGCTGGCCGAGCGAAGGCGCCGCCAATTCTTGTTGGTGCAGCGCCAGACACGTGCGGTGGTGGCGCGCTTCGCGGCGCAGCATGTCGAGGGCGCGTCCGCGCATCCGCACGAAAGCATAGGTGTCCGGCGCGAAGCCGCGCTCCGCGTCGAAGCGCCGCCCGCACTCGATCGCGGCCAGCATCGCCTCGCCGGTCAGGTCGGCAGCGCAGGCATACGTGCGTTGCTGCGTGCGGGCGATCGAGCGCGCAAGGCGCCAGGTGCTCGGCCCGACTGCCGGGCAGGCACTGGGCAGCGGGCGTTGCGAGGCTGGCAGAGTTGGGTGCGGTGTCATGTCCGGCTCCTGGTGGTGGCGCGTCGTGCGCACCGCATGTCTGATGCAAGGATCGATGCAGGTGACGAAGAATCCATGTAGTGCGCGTGTTATTGAGCTGTTGCGTGTCGATCTGTCAGGTATCGCTTGGCGTACGGTCGGGGTCCGGCGACCCCACGCCTGGGCCGCATCCGGTCAGACAGCGAGGACAAGCGACTCCAGCCGATTTCGTTGACGGCCGCCGTGGTCCGATTATCGTCACCTTGCGCACCCCGCGCGCCATCAGGCCCATGCGGCGCGGTTTGCCAAGGAACAACATGTTTTCACGCGGTAATTGGACCGTTTCGCTCGCATGGATCGCGCCACCGTTCGCGGTCGCACTCGCCATCGCCGCCTCTGGATGCGACTCGCAGCCCAAGGAGCTGCCGCGCAAGGCGTCCGCCGCGGCGCAAGCCGAAGCTGCCGGCCAAGGGCAATCGCCGCCCGCCGGGACACCCGCACCGAGCCACGTGCCGACGCTGGCCGAGCTGGCGGCGCGCGTCGCAGCGGCGGTCAAGAAGGCAGACGTTGCCGAGGTCGCGCTGCAACAGCAACTGCAGAAAGCAGCTGGAGCAGATGCCAAGGTGCTCAAAGGCTTGTACGCAGAGCAGAAGTTGCGCTTTTTTGAACGTGACGGCAACGTGACGGCCGATGGCAAGGCGGTCGTCGACCTGCTGGCGGAACTGGATCGTCATGGCGTGGATCGATCCGGCTATCGGTTGCCGCAATTCGACGCCGCTACCAAGGCGATCACCGATGCGTTTGCCGCCGAACGCGCCGCCCTGCTGACGCTGTCGCCGCACGCGCGCGCCGTGCAAGTGGGCACCGCAGCAGTGCAATGGTTGCGTACTGGCGACGGCGGCGAGGTGGCGCTCGTGCGCGCCGGCGGTGATCAGATGGGCGATGCCGATCGCGAGGCGCTGGCCACGCAACTGGGCGCACTGTTGGCGGCGGCGCAGAAGGCGCGCGAGGCCGTGGTGACCGCAGATGTGGAGCTGACGCGGCATTCCGTTCGCTACCTTGTTGATTTTGAAATGGGAAAGCCTGCCCACCCCGTGTTCTACACGGCGCCAGCGGCGGTGCGGCGTATGGCAGAGACACAGGCAGACAAACTGGTGGCGCGTTTGGGCCCGGCGCGCGGGCATACGGCCGAGTTGCTGACGGCTGCCTGGCCGAGCCATCCGCAGTACGAGGCGCTGCTGGCGTCGTATGACGCGTACAAGAAGCTCGTTGATGCAGGTGGTTGGCAGCCGCTGCCCAAGCCGCCCACCAAGAAGCTGGCGCTGGGCGATTTCGGGCCCTTTGTCCAGGCGCTGCGCGATCGGCTGCGCAAGGAGGGCTACGGCGTGGGCGAAGGTGAGGCATTCGATGCGGAATTGCAGGACGCGATCAAGGATTTCCAGGGCCGCCACCAGTTGGAACCGGACGGCGTCGTGTCCAAGGCGACGATCGCCGAGATGGACACGCCGGCAGATCAGCGTCTCAAACAAGTTCAATTGTCATTGCAGCGCTACCGTGAGAGCGAAGGCCGTGATCCCGGGGAGTTCTACATCTATGTCAACATCGCTTTTCAGCAGTTGTGGCTGATCGACCACGGCAAGGTCGAGCAGGTGCACAAGGTCATCGTCGGCAACAACGACACGGACACGGATCAACAGACGCTGCTCAAGGGAAAGATCAACCGAACCAAGATGTTCAGTCAGAAGATGACGCGCATCATCCTGGCGCCGCGCTGGTATCCGACGCAGCGGGTGATCGAACTGGAGATTGGCAAGTCGCTGGCCAAAGAACCGGATTACTTGGAGAAACACGGATACGTCAAAGAGGTGGCGGCGGACGGCACCGAGACCGTCTACCAGATGGCTGGCAAGGATAACCTGTTGGGAGACGTGAAGTTCCAAGGCCCGAACAAGTACAACATCTACCTGCACGACACGCCGTTCAAGCAGTTCTTTGCCAAGGCGCGGCGAACGTTTTCGCATGGTTGCATCCGCGTGCAGAATCCGGTCGATCTGGCGGAGTTTCTGCTGGCGCGCGATCGCGACATGACGCCGGGGCAAATCCGCGCCGCGATCAAGGAGAAGGAAGAGAAGATCATCCAGCTCAAGACGCCGATTCCGGTGCACATCGACTACGCGTCGGCTGGCGTGGACGGCGAAGGTCACACAGTCTTTGGCGCAGATGTCTATGGTTATGATCAAGCGTTTTTCGACGGACAACTTCCCGTAGAAGAGGCAAAGGAGTACAAAGCGGCTTCGGTTCGCGGGCTCTAGACCGCAACCGCGTGTGCGGCGTCAAAGGTCGCAAGCCAAGTCGGTGCAGGTGGTCAAGGGGACAGCGACAGCAGAGGCGGCAAAGGCGCTGGCTGGTCCACGGCTGGAGGTGGCCATCCACATCCTTGCGGATGGCAGCGTCGTGTTTGGGGATCTGCCGCTGGCACTTGGTGAAGTTGCGCAAATCTTGCGGGGCGAGCAGCCCGTTCAATCGACAGCCAGGTCTGCAGAGACTGCCGCGTCCGGAGAGTGCCAGTGATGCGTCTGTGCCCGAAATGCGGCAAGAAATCCGAAGAAGCGCGCTGCCCGGATGACGGAACCGCGACGCTGGTGTTTGCCGCCAACCCTGACAGCCGCCTGACCGAAGGCACCGAAGTCAATGGACGTTACCGCATCCGCGAGATGATCGGCCAGGGCGGTTTCGGCGCCGTGTACCGCGCGACCAGCATCGCCACCGATCAGGACATGGCGATCAAGCTGCTGGCGGTGTCGCTGGACTCGGATGATTCCGATGTAATTCAGCGGTTTTTTGCTGAAGCGCAGGTGACGGCGTCACTCAAGCACCCGAACACGATCCGCGTGTACGACTTCGGCCAGACCGAAGGTGGTGCGCTCTATATCGCGATGGAGCTACTGAGTGGACTGCCGCTCAACGAGCTGCTGAAACGCCGCGTCGGGCAAGGCGAAGTGCTGACCGAGGAAGAGGCGATCAACATCGGCGTGCAGGCATTGAGAAGTCTGGCCGAAGCGCACCTGGCCAATCTGGTGCACCGCGACTTGAAGCCGCACAACATCTTCCTGCATGAAGTCAGTGGCGACGAACCCGTTGTCAAGGTGCTGGATTTCGGTATCGCCAAGAGGCTGGGTTCGAATCTGACGGGTACGGGCAAGGCGTTTGGTACGCCGACCTACATGAGCCCGGAACAGGCGCAGAACAAGCCGATCAATGGACGCAGCGATCTATATTCGCTGGCGGTGGTGCTGTATCAGTGCGTCGCGGGCAAGCCGCCGTTCGAGGCGGAGAATCCGCTGTCGGTGCTGCTTGCGCATTGCTCGGAAACGGCAGCGGATCTGCGCGAAGTGGCGCGCACACCGGTGAGTGACGCGTTCGTATCCGTGATCGAGCGGGCCATGTCCAAGGATCCGGACGATCGGTTTGCCACCGCGATCGAGATGCGGCAGGCGCTGGAGGCGGCGCGCGGCAGCGAGAAGACCGAGACGCTGCGGGCGCCGCGCGGGCCGATGGCGGCGGGTGTGCCGGGCGGGCAAGCGCATACGGTGGGTTACGAGCCCTCGGGCGATGAGCGCACGGCGGCCTATGTGGCGCCGGTGGCCCACGCGACGCGGCCGACCGGCGTGCCGCGGGGGGCGACGCCGCGCACCGGCACGACGCCCAAGGGCATGACGCCGCGCACGGGATCCACGCCGCGCCCGGCCGTGCCGATGATGGCCGCGCCTGATCAGCCAACGCTTGGATTTTTTTCGCAGAGCCGGACCACGGATGAGGATGCGGACGCCGATTCGCCGCTGCCGGCGCCGGGTGGCAACAAGACGCGGATCGTGTTCGCAGTGCTGGCCGCCGTGCTCGTCCTGGGGGGCATCGGCCTGGGCCTTGCGTTGTCAGGCAAACAAGAGCCGGCACCGGCAACAGCGGTCGCGGGTTCGGCAACGCCAGCGCCTGCTGCGGAGGCTACCCAAGCCGCCCCAGCTGTTGCCCCACCCGCGGCGGCCGCTGCGGAAACGCCGGCACCGGCGGCACCTGGGACTGCGCCCGACGTAGTCGCTGCGCCACCGGCAGAAGTCGACATCGAGCTGGCGTCGGAACCCGCTGGCGCAAAGGTGGAAATCGGCGGCAAGCACGTGGGCAATGCACCGGTGCACGTCAAAGTGATGGGCGAGAACCACGTCGATGCGACGCTGACCGCGGCGGGCCACATGGGCATGGTGGTGTCGCTCGGACACGAAGATGCACCGCGCAAGACCATCAAACTGAAGCCCTTGGCCGATGCGACGCCGGCCGCGATCAAGAAGCCTGGCGCGCCGCGTCCGACCACGCCGCGTCCAGAGGGCGAGCGGCCGCCGCGGCCCAAGAGCGCTTTGGAAGAGCGGTTGTAGTCAAACCGACCTGCCGGCCTGCGCTCAGCGCCCGGTGTCTGGCCGGCCGCGCAAGCGATGCAGACAAGTTCGTTCGCCGGTGCTGCAGTAGGCGCGTTGACCCGCCGCGGCGAAGGCGGCGGCAACGGGATCGCCAGGCCGGGCCGGCAAGAGCACGAGCCGGGTGGTGTAGGCCGGGCCGAAGCTCGCCGTTTGCAGCCTGGGCTCGATGACCTTGATGGCGTCGGCGACGCGTGAACCGCCTGTGCGGCCAGGGAGAACGGCGGTCGGTTCGAGGTGAGCCGCCAGCAACGCCATGTCCTCGGGGGCCAGCACGGCCGGTCGCAGCGGCGCCGTGAAATCGAGGACGCCGGGCAAGTGCGCAAGCGTCGTGCGGCGATCGTCGCGACCCAGGCGTGCCTCGCCCAGCCACGACGCGACGAGTGCCAAGGCGAGTGACACGGCACCGGCACGAGCGAGCCAACCGGGACGCGCCCACGCCGCGCGGGCCAGATCATGGGCCGACACAGCCGCCAAAATGCCCAGCAGCGGCGCGATCACCACCAACAGATCCAGCGAGTCCGGCACGGGTTGGCCCACCGCGGCCGCCAAGACGAGCCAGGCCAGTACAAGGGCGACGACGAGAGCCTCAGGGCGCTCACGCAGGGGGGGCGCCTGCCGGGTCAGCAGCGCCAGCAGAACCAGCAGAGCCAGCGGTATTTGTCCGGTCAGTGCGACGAGGGGGCCGAGAATCGGCAGCGACGCCAGCCAGCCAATCTGCAAGCCTGACGCGGGCGTGCGCAACGCGCCGAGGGTGTGCAGCCAGATCCCCTTGATGCCGCCGGCTGGCAGCGCGGCTGACACCAAGCCCACGGCCAGCAGCACGGTGGCCAGCCAGGGCAGCCAGACGGGACGCGCCGGCAACAACGAGCGATTCGGCGCACCCGGCGCAGCACGAGGCCCCGGCGCCAGCAGCAGGGCAAGGGGCACGAGGGCGGCGGCGGCGAGACCGACAGGGTGCACGAGCATCAGCAACGCGAGGCACACACCGCCGAAAACGACAGCGCGCAGCGGTGATTGGGCGGCATCCAGCCACGCGCGAACCGATCCGAGCGTGGCAAGGGCCAGCAGCGATTCGACGGACAGCACCTGCAGCGACTGGCGCGCCGGCGGCCACAGGAGCAGCACGGCCACCGCCGCGGCTCCTGCTGGGCGCGAACGCAACCGCGATGTGACGCGCCCGACACTGAGCAAGACAAGGCCCGCGGCAAACAGCTGCAGCAGGCGCACCGCGGCCGACGGGCCGAGCCCGGTGGCGCGGGCGAGGTGGCGCAATGTCCAGGCCAGCAGGCCGTCGTCCAGGATCGAGCCGGCCTTGTCCACACCCTGCAACCAGGGCGCCGCCGTCGCGGAGACCCACACCCCTTCGCGCAGCAGCACGGCCGCCACACCGAAGCTGGCCGCAAGCGCCACCAGCCATAGACTCGCGCTCAGCAGCCGCTGGGTCGGCGAGACCGGTGTCGGCAGATGCAGCGTCGGGTCATCCATGGGGTGCGCGCTCCCGTGGCGGCGGTGGCGCACGCCGACCGGTCATCACCAGTTCAGCGCACGCAAGGCGCCACGCGTGGTCCGCGGTCGACAACTCGACGCGCAACGGGGCGCGTGGCTTACCCGGCGGGACTTGTGCTTCGAATTCCGCAACAGCCCGCGATTCGGCGGTGGTGGCATCCAGCAACGGATGATCATCGGCAAAGACCCGGAGATGCACGTCCGCCCCTGGCCCGACATCATCCAAGAGTGCGAGCCTTCCGCGCACGCGATCACCGAGTTGCACGTCCGGCCAGCGCAGTACGGTCACCGCGCCGCCCGCTTGAGGGTGCATCCACGTGCAGCGCAGCGCGCGGCCGTCCGTCTGACCGGCATAGGGACCGACAAACGACCAAGGATCTTGCGAACATGTGAAGCGTTTGTCGCCGCTGTGCCATGCACAGGCACGCGTCGTGCCACCTGAGCGAACCGAAACTTCGGCGCGGGCCAATTGATCATCAAGGCGAAATACATCTGCGTTGGCCCGTGGTGGCACTGTCGCTGGCAGCAGCGTCAGGCCCCAGGTCACAGCAGCGTGCAGCGCCAGCAGCAGCGCAAGAAGGCCGATCGCTGGCGTGCGCGCCGGCTGGCTCTTGGCACCTGTCCGATTGGGCAGCGTTTGTCCGTATCCCAGATGGCCCATGCCCAAGCCCTCGCCGCGCGCGGCCAAGAGGAAGTAGCGCAGGCGCCGCCGCGACGCAAGTTCGCGGATCTGGTTGATCAGTGGACGCCGGATGACGTTGACAGGACACAGGACCGCTCGTATCATCCCGTGGCCCCGTGGTGGCGCATCCGTGCCGTGTCCCTCGTGCAGCGCGCAAGTCCGTGCTCCGCGGCAAGACTTCGGCGCTGGGTGTGCAAGGCCATGGCCGTTGCCGGTCCAGGTGGATCGCCGGCCGGGGCGTTTTTCGGGCAGAGCGCAGAGGCGAGCTCCAACGAGTTGATGCGCCGCGCAGCCTGGAAATCGGCACGAACGAAGGGTCCTCAAGCTGGCGCAGATGGCGCACGAGGACCGGAGCAGACCCGATCGGCGAGCCCGCCAGAAGGTTTGCTCCACGAGACAAGTGGCGGTACCGCCTATGGGATTCTGTGACCTCGCAGCCAACGTGCTGAGCCCCTGCGACGGCCTTCGCGCCGGCGGTGGCAGCCGTTGGCGACCGATCGCAGCGTCCTGTCGCGCCCCCCACCTCGCACCGTTCCTGCCACCTGGACCGCGTTTCGGTTTCGGTTGCAGACGGTATCGCTTGGACTGACAGCCCGGATCGCGTCCGCTGTGGCGGATGCGTGGGCCTGCGTGCAGTCCGGCAACCGGCCTCCATCGACCGCAAACGCAACAGCGCTGCGCGATTGCGCGTGGCCGTGTGGAGTGCGCCATGACCAAGAGAATGCTGATCAGTGTCGATCGCGACGAGTCGCGCGCGGCAGTGGTCGAGGACGGCCAACTCGTCCACCTGGAGATCGAACCCGTTGCCCGCAACACCTGCAAAGGCAACATCTACCGCGCGGTCGTCGCGCGCGTGGAACCGTCGCTGCAATCGGCCTTTGTCGATTTCGGCAATGACAAGCAGGGCTTTTTGCCCGTGGGCGAAATCCATCCGAAACTCAAGCCGGCCAATGCGGATCGCAGGGCGCCGATTCAGGAATTGCTGCGTGCCAAGCAGGAGATCCTGGTGCAGGTGGTGCGCGATGAGATCGGCCAGAAGGGTGCGACGCTCTCGACGTTCATCTCGCTGCCGGGGCGCTACCTCGTGCTGATTCCGGAGAGCGACAAAGACAAGGCTGGTGTATCGCGCAAGCTGAGCGATGAAGCCCGCGAACATGTTCGCGAATTGACCGACACGATGAAGGTGCCGGAAGGCTTTGGCCTGATCGTGCGCACGGCCGGCGAAACGGCATCGAAAGTGGAATTGGCAAAGGATCTGCTTTATTTGAGCCGGCAGTGGACACACATCCAGGAGAAGTTCGAATCCGCCAAGGGCCCGACACTGCTGTATGCCGAACGCAGCCTGCCGGTGCGTTTTGTGCGCGATTACTTCACCAAGGACATCGAAGAGGTGGTGATCGACGACGACGCCACGCTGCACGAGGTTGGCGAGTTCTTGCAAGTGCTGATGCCGCGTGGCCTTTCCGCGGTGGTGCGCTATGCCGGCGATGTGCCGCTGTTTGCCCGCTATGGCATCGAAGGCAAGGTCGACGACGTCTTTGCGCGCCAGGTGTTCCTGCCCTCGGGCGGTTCGATCGTCATCGATCAGACCGAAGCGATGGTGGCGATCGATGTCAACTCCGGACGCATGAAGGAAAAAGACATCGAGGAGACCGCACGCGCGACCAACATCGAGGCGGCCCAAGAGATCGCGCGTCAGATGATCCTGCGCGACATGGGCGGTTTGATCGTCGTCGACTTCATCGACATGCGCGAAAAGAAGTACGTGCGCGAAGTCGAGCAGGCGATGAAGGACGCCTTCAAGGACGACAAGGCGCGCACCAAGATCGCGCACATCAGCGATTTCGGGCTGATGGAGATGTCGCGCCAGCGCATCAAAAGCTCTGTGAACAAGGGCGCTTTCGATGCCTGCCCGCACTGCAGCGGCACGGGACGGCTGCGCGCGATGGACAGCGTGGGCATGTCGATCCTGCGGCGCATCTACGAGCTGGTGGCGCAAAAGAAGGTGCGGTACGTGATCGCGATGGTGCCGCCGGCGACGGCGCGCTACCTGCTCAATGCGCGGCGCACCGAGCTGGCGGCGGTCGAGCGGCAGTACCACATGAACATCGAGATCGTGCCGGTGGATGGCATGACGGCGACGCAGGTCATTCTCGAGCACATGGAGGACATTCCGAACGAGACAGGGGCCGAGCGCGCCGATCGGCACAAGCTGCTGCGCGTGACGCAGGAATTGGACCTTGTGCGCAACCAGCTGATCAAGCGGGAAGAAGTGAAGATCCAGCTGGAGGCGGCGGCAACGCAGCGCGGCGCGAAGGTCGACTACGCGGAGTTGTACAAGGAAGTTCGTGAGATGGCGCCGCCCGAAGACCAACTGGAGGCGCGCGGGCGCCGCCGGCACGGCCCTTCGACGCATGTGGAAGCAGCGGCCATCGCAGCCGCCGTGCCGGCACCGGTCCTGGACAGCTATCCGGAACTGGAGCACAAGCGCAGCTTCTGGTCGAAAATAGGTGAATTTCTTGGTTTTTCTGAGCCACCGAAGGCTGAGGCCCACGTTGTCGAGGCTGCGCCGGCCGCTGCCTTGGCTGCGGCCGTCGCGGTCCAACCGGCCGCCCCACCGGCGCGCGATCGCCAGGAGCGCGGCGAACACCGTGGCCGCGGCGACCGCCCAGAGCGTTTCGAGCGCGGCGATCGCCGCGATCGGCATGACCGTGGCGATCGCCCGGATCGCGCCGACCGACCGGAGCGCGGCGACCGACCAGAGCGTGCGGATCGTGCCGACCGTGCGGATCGTCCCGATCGCGGCGATCGCGGTCGCCCGAATCCGCGACCGGCGGAAGAACCGGCAGTGGCCGCCCGGCCGGTGGCGGTCGAGGCGACGCCCGTTCGTGAAGAGTCAAGTGATGACGCAGACGTGCGACGCGGCCGCCGCCGCCGCCGCCGCCGCGGTGGCCGCAGTGACGGCGACACCGCGCAAGGGGCAGGCGCCCCGGGCGAAGCGGCAGGCCACGAGGAAGACGAGATCCTCGATGGTGCGCCCGAGGCAGCCGAGGAACTCGCTGGCGTCGCACCGCAAGCCGCTGCCGAACCGGCACAGGGTGACGGGATGCGTCGGCGTCGGCGTCGCGGCGGTCGCGGCGGGGATCGTGGCCATGAGGGTGGTGCGCACAGCGAACGTGAAGAACTCGAATCAGCTCCGGAAGAGGCCGGCGGTCAGGCGGAGGCTGAGGAAGTGACTGTCGCCGCCTCGGGTGATGAAGTGGCCACGGCCACGCCGAATCCCGAAGGGCATACCGAGCAAACTCATGAGTCCGAAGAAGAATCCGTGGACGCGCGCAGCCTGATTCAGGCGGAGATGGCGCGCCTGCGCATGGAGCAAGCCCAAGCCCAAGCCCCGGAGACGGCGGAGGCGGAACCGGCCGCGGCTGCGGCACCGGAACCGGCTGCGGAGCCCAAGCCGGCGTCCAAGCGCTTCGTCGTCGATTTGCGCACTGGATCGCGCTGAGCAACGTAAGGAGACCAACACAATCAACTCGATCGAGTTGATCCGTGACCGTCGCCGCGAGGCCGCATCGGCGGGCTTGGCGACCAGACAACGAGGAAACGGAGCGCTGGCGAGTTCTTCTCGCCCCTCCCAAGAGGCGGCGATGTCTGAACCGCTGGGCGCGCAAACAGAGGGCGCCGCGCAGGCCGCATCCGATGCCATGCGGGCAGGGATTCGCGTCCAGCCTGGCGGCGTCGTGCTGGTCGTCGACGACGATGCGTCTAACTTGTCGAGTGTGCAGAAGATTTTGCAGCGCGAAGGGCTCGACGCGCGCGGTGTCGCGGACGGTCGCGAGGCGCTGGCGATCTTGCGGCGCGAACGCGTGACGGTCCTGCTGACCGATCTGATGATGCCCGGAGTCGACGGCATGGCGTTGCTGCACGCCTGCCAGACGACGAGTCCCGGGACCGCGGTCGTCATGATGACCGCCTATGGCACGGTGGAGACGGCTGTCGCGGCGATGAAAGAGGGCGCCCACGACTTCATCACCAAGCCGCTGCGCCGTGCCGACGTCGTGCGGGCGGTGATGCGGGCCATGGATCGTTCGGCGCTCCACTTTGAGAACATGAGTTTGCGTGAAGAGTTGGAGCGGGCTGGCCGCAGCCGCGACATCATCGGCACCAGTCCGGCGATCCGGCGCGCGGTGGAGTTGCTGGAGCAGGTGGCGCCAGCGCGTACGACCGTCCTGCTGCAAGGCGAGAGTGGCACGGGCAAGGAAGTGGCAGCGCGGGCCCTGCACCGTCTGAGCGGGCGCAAGGGGCCGCTGGTGGCCATCAATTGTGCCGCAATTCCTGAGAACTTGCTGGAATCTGAGCTGTTCGGTCATGAGCGCGGCGCGTTCACCGGCGCGGTTGCGGCGACGCTGGGCAAGTTCCAGCAGGCGGATGGCGGCACACTCTTGCTCGATGAGATCGCGGACTTGCCTCTTGGCCTGCAGGCCAAGCTGCTGCGCGTACTGCAGGAAGGCGAGGTGCAGCGTGTCGGTTCCGCGGTACCGATGCGGGTCGACGTGCGCGTGGTCGCGGCCACGAACCGCGATCTCGAAGCCGAAGTGGCACAAGGTCGGTTCCGCAGCGATCTTTTCTATCGCCTGCATGTGATCTGTGTGGACATGCCGCCACTGCGCGAGCGTGGTGAGGATATTCCGGGACTGGCCCAGCACTTCCTGCGCAGATTCTCCGTCGTCAACCACAAGGGATTGTTGGTTATTTCTCCAGATGCGATGGCAGCGTTGCAGGCCTATACCTGGCCAGGAAACGTGCGCGAATTGGAGAACGCCATCGAACGCGCCGTGGTGTTGGCGCGCGGTGACACGATCGGCCCGGGCGATCTGCCGGAACGCATCGTGCGCGCCGAGGGTGGCAGCCGCATCCTGACGATTCCCGTTGGCACGCCGCTCGAGGAGATCGAGCGCCTGGCCATTGCCGAAACGCTCAAGCTGACCAGCGGCGACAAGCGGCGGGCCGCGCTGTTGCTGGGCATCGCCGTGCGCACGATCTACCGGCGGCTGGGCGAGCAAGTCGGGTCGCGCTGACGGCGCTTGGAGGGGCGGCGCATGGCAGAACCAGTTGGACAGCTGAATGATTATATCCACTTGGCAGTGGATCACCTCGGTAGACCGCACCTGGCACGCCTACCCGGTGCTTCGTTGGCGGCTGCGTTCGATACTGCACAAATCGGCGTCATTGCATCAGAAGTGTGCGCATGGTTCCAGTCGGGCGCGCGTCCGGACGGCCTGGCGCACGCGCTTTGCGCCTGGTTGGCGGAGCGCAAGGACGCGGTGCTCGACCCGATCCTGCCCGCGGTGGCCGATTGCGTCCGCGCCGCCGCTGACGCGGAACCGTCGCGCGCGCCGTTGGCATGGGTCGTGGCCGCGCAGTTGGCCGGCGAGAGGCTGCGCGTGGCCGCCGTAGTCGCGGGGGATCTAGCGGAAGGAAAATCGGATTTTGAGGCATTGCGAGCTGCCGTGGCGGCGCGATCAGGTGCCGAGGCCACGGCCATTGCGCGCCGCGCGCTGCAGCATGGCACGGACTTGGCCACGCTGGAATCGTGGCTGCTGCGGCTGGCGGCGACGCATCCCGGCGACGGTGGCGTCGCGGCGATCGCCGCGCTCAAGCTGAGTGATCTGCGCGCGGCAGCTGGGAATTCCGGTCTGGCGCCGCTCATGATCCAGATGGCCGGAGCCTTGGCCGAGCGTCCCGAGCAACTGGCCTATACCCGGGCGCACGCGCTGCGCATGGCGCCGCTGCTGCCGCGCCTCGAAACCATCGCTGCGGCCGAAGATCCAGAAAAACAGCGCATTTTCGTTGAGCCCAAGTTTCGAGTGCACCTGCTCGGCGACCGGTCGGAGTTAGCCTGGAAGGCGACGCTCAAGGCGCTGGAGGTCGGCGTGCCGCACGCGCTGTTGGCCGGTTCCGTGAGCCTGGCTGCCGCCGAGCGCATCCTGCGATTCGATGCGCGACACGAACACGATGAATCTGTTGTCGAAGGTTGGGCGGACGTCGGGCATCTGCTCGTGCTGGCGTCCGCTGTGCGCCAATTGCGGGTGCGTGTGCCGGCGGCGGACTGGATCGGCCTTGTGCTGTTCGCTGCCGGACTCGTGCAAGCGTCCGGTGAGTTGGACGCTCCAGCAAGCGAGCGGCATCCGCTGCCGGAACCCGAAGCGCTGCACCAGACCTGGGATCATGGACCGGAAATCTCGAAGATTGTCTCGCTCTTGAATGCGGGCCAGAGCCAACGCGCGACGGCCGTGTTGCGGGGCTACTTGCTGCTCGTGCTGCCCGAACAGCCGCTGTGTCGGCAGTTGATCGAGACCGCAATGGCCGCACCTCTCAGCGATGCCGTGCAAGTTTCCCAAGGAATCGCGTGGATGGCGGCCGCGGTCGATGAGTTTCACGCGCTGGCCCAGCATCCGGATCGCGCCTTGCCGCTGTGCGCCGCGCTCAGGGCACTGGCCGCGCCGCGCGCTGGCGGCGGTCGATTTCGCCTGGCGCTGGCGGCGCTCGATGGCTCGACGCAGCGATACCTGATCGGCGCCGGGGCTCCCGCATCGGTCGGTGCATGATTCAACCGCTCCCGACCGCCAGGCCCGGGTTGCAGTTGACGCGCAACGCGCCTATCATCCCGCGCCTTTCCGCGCTGGAAAAGCACCGTAATCAACTTTCGATGAGGCACCGTCATGTGGACACGTCGCTCTATTTCCGCTTGCGCCACGGCTGCACTGTGCACCGCGCTGCTGCTGCCGGCGGGCTGCAAGAAGAAGGAAGAGGCCAAGCCGGCGGCGCCTGCTGCCGCTGCGCCCGCTGCGCCTGTGGAGGCGGCCAAACCCGCCGCGATTGCCCTGTTGCCGGATGTCGAATTGGCGGCAGGCGAAGGCATTGCGGGCTGGCTGTCGCTCAAGTCGATCGGTGCCGCGTTTGACGTGGCCGAATCGATTGGGGGCAAGGTCGGAGCGGTGCCCGCGGGCGGATCGCTGCGCCAAGGCGCGTACGACCAACTCACCACCCTGCTCATGAGCGTCGGCATCACGGGTCACGACTGGCTCGACAAGACCCGCGCCATGCACATCGCCTTCCAGGACGAGAAGCAGCCCGATCCGGCACCGGGCGCCGTCGCCGCGCCGGTCGATCCGCAAGGTGGCGTGTTCGTCGTGCTGCCGATCACGGACAAGGCCAAGACGCTGGCAGCGATGGCTGCAGCGAAGAAGGGCGCCGAGGCTGAAGGCCACGAGGCCCTGATCGTCGCCGGCGCCAAGAGCGTGTATGTCGATTTCAACGGCAACAACATGGTGCTCACACTCGCCAAGGATCGCTTTGCCAAGGTCAAGGGCTTTGTCGAGCGCCTCACCAAGATCGAAGTGCCCGCGCTGGTCTACCTCGGCATCTCGGTCGACGATGTCGCCAAGACGCGCCAGAAGGAACTCGATGCATTCATGGGTCAGATGGAGCAGATGGGCGGCCAGATTCCAGGCGCCGCGGCAGGTCAGCCGCAGGTGATGGCGGCGTACGGCAAGATGATGCGCGGCTGGATCACGGATCTGAACCGCGTCGAGCTGCTGATCGGCGCCGACAAGGACGCCACGCGTCTGGAAGTGCGCATGACCGCGAAGGAAGGCAGCAAGCTTGCCACGCGCCTCAACGCCGGCAAGGGCCGCACGCCCAAGGAGATCCTCGGCCTCTTGCCCGCCAACAGCTATTTGAGCTTTGGCGCTTCCGTTGATCCGACTTCCGTCGAAGGTTCGCTCGATGAATCGCTGGTCATGGTCAAGGACATGCTCAAGCTCGACGACGCCACCTATGCGGCTTTCGTCGCCGACGTCAAGACGGCCAACAAGCTGCAGGACGGCACCTCGGCGGTGGCGCTCTACCCGGACGGCAAGGCGGCGCTCGGCGCGCTGGTCATCGCGGGCAGCACGGACGGCGACGCTGTCCTGAAGGCCATCAAGCACATCGCCACCAGTCTGATTGCCAAGGTGATTGCCGACCAGAAGGCGGCAGCCAAGGCAGCGAACCCGGCCGCGCCGGATGACCCGAAGCTGGCGATCGTCGAGGGCGCCATCAAGGAAGGCAAGATCGACCCGATTCTCACCGCTTTTGGCCCGATCGCCAAGGAGATGGGCGTCACGTTGACCGCCGAGACCGTCAAGGCCGGCGACGCGACGTGCGATGTGCTCCATGCGCAGATGGATTGGGCCAAGCTCGCCACGCAGGGCGGCGAGGATGCCAAGAAGGGCGAGCTGTTGCTGGGCGACCAGGCGGCGATCGCGCTGTGCTCCTCCAAGGCCAAGATGGCGCTGGTGTTCGGGCCGTCGGCGCTCGAGACCGGCAAGAAGGCGGTGGCGGGTACAGCTGGTGGCCTGAATGACGCGGCCGGCTACAAAGCGGCAACCGCGAAGATCCAGGACGCTTCCTGGCAGATGTACCTCAATCCCGGCGCGGCGATGGCGGCGTGCAAGGTGGCCTTCCCGGAGATCCCGGCTTTCCCGACGACGGCGGCGGCGGTTGCTTCCTGCCAGAACCACGTGCACTCCGTTGGTTGCACGCTGGAAGTGCCGGTCGAGCTGATTGCCGCCATCAAGGCGGTGGCCATGCCGGCGGCTCCGGCCGCCGCCCCCGGTGCCGCGGGCATCGGCGCACCGGGCGTTGCCCCGGCCGCTCCGGTTGCGCCCAAGCCGTAAGCACATGCGTCGCGGTCAGGGCCCGGCGAAAAGCAAGTCGATCGACTTGTTCGCCAGACGTCGCGGCGAGTCCGCATCGGCGAGCTTGGCGACCAGACGAAAAGCAAACGGAGCGCGTCGGAGCCATTCGGAGACAACTCCTTACCGCTGCGCCCACTTCGCCTGCCAGACGCAGTAGCACAGCAGCGCCCACAGCACCTTCCTGTGGTCAGCGCGCCCGTCCAGGTGCTCGCGCACCAACCCCTGCACGCCATCGACGTTCAGGAACGGCACCTTGCGCAACCGATCCGGCGCCAGCACGTCGGTCATCCACGGCTTCAGGGGCCCGCGCAGCCAGGCGGCAATCGGCACACCAAAGCCCTTCTTGGGCCGTTTCACGATATCCCGCGGCAACTTGTTCTCTGCCAGCTTGCGCAGCAGCCACTTGGTCGTGCGCCCGCGTAGCTTGAAGCGCGTCGGCAGCGCCCGCGCCAACTCGACCACCTCGCGATCCAGAAGTGGCGCGCGGACTTCGAGCGAATGCAGCATCGAGGCGCGATCGACCTTCTGCAACACGCCGTCGCCCAAGTAGAAACGCGCGTAGAGCCCGGCCAGCGCATCTGCGTCGTCGCGCGCCACCGACTGCCACTTTTCCCAGGTCTGTGCGATTTCGGTTTGAATCGTCGCGCTTTGGGCTTCGAGCGCGCGCAGTGCGTCGCCGTCCAGAACGCGATGGTGTTGGCGTGGCTCCAGTCCGCCGATCCAGGCGACGTGGCGCAGGCCGCCCTGGTAGCCCAGACCGGCCACGAAGCGCTTCAGTTGGAAGTCGAGCGACAGATTGCCGTGTGAAACCGGAAGATTTTGAATAATGGACTGCAGCAGCGGTTGAATGTGCTGCAGACCCATGCGATCCGCCAGTCGCGCCACCGGGTCGGCGTAGAAGGTCGGGTAGCCCAAGAACCACTCATCGCCGCCATCGCCACCGAGCGCGACCGTGACCTGTTCACGCGCGAAACCACAGAGAAACCATGTCGGCAGAATCGAGGCATCGGCCAGCGGTTGATCGATGGACGCCAGCAACTGGGGCGCGAGATCCAGGCACGCCTTGGGATCAAAGGTGCGCTCGTGGTGGCGCGTGCCGAGGTGCGATGCCACGGCGCGCGCGTGCGCCGATTCGTCAAAACTCTTGTCTTCAAAGCCGATCGAAAACGTGTCGAGTTCACGCGCCGCCCGGTGGCGCGCCGCATAGTGCGCCACGAGTGACGAGTCGATGCCGCCCGACAAGAAGATGCCCACGGGCACATCGGCCATCAAACGTCGCTCGACCGCACGCGAAATCCGCTGGTCCAGCTCGCGCAGGGCCTCGCCTTCTGACAGCCGCGCCAGTTCCGGATCAGGCGGCGACGGCGGGGCGTAACAGCGGCGCTC
>Ga0172368_10002246_pt1 | contig 24920 bp, 28 predicted proteins | sample Lak11m_FD_114540 | JGI IMG/M metagenome (GOLD analysis project Ga0172368, IMG submission 114540) | Freshwater microbial communities from Kabuno Bay, South-Kivu, Congo - kab_022012_11m | ecosystem: Environmental > Aquatic > Freshwater > Lake | place: Democratic Republic of the Congo: South-Kivu...
CGAGATGGCAAACTCTTTTATCAACGGATCACTTTGTAGCAATTTCAATCGCTCCAGTTTATCAATCCCAATGAAGTTGCCGCACAGCATGGTCTCGATGTGGTTCATTTTGATTTTGTTGGTGGAGGAGTTCTCAAAAATTAGATCTAGATCAATCAGGTCAAAAACCCCATTTTTACTGGCATGCTCCAGTAATAGAAATAACCCGGCATTGGAAGTGAGATTTTTGGCTGAGAATTCGATTTTATTGATCACGGCAGTATCCTTACGGCATTTTTTCTTTCACTCAAAATTTTAACACGGCATTTCTATCAAGAAAATTTAATTCACTTATTTAGTGAAATCTTGATTCTAACGAATACATCCAAAGTGGGTGGAAAGTGGTGATTTTGGCTTCAATTTGATGAAATATTGGCAAATATCACCTGTTTTTACTCATGAAGTGGGGCTTTTAATCAAATTTCACGTTTTGACAGATTCGGCGACGTGGAATCCGGGTGTTCAGTATCTCGAAATTGGTGCTTATGACACTCAAATGCAGAAGATGTCAGGTGTTGTGTGGCTTGTTCCTGATGTTTTAGAAATAATCCTAATATTGTGAAAATAATCCTAATATTGCTTTTCTCCATGAATGTATTTATACTAATTTCATAAATCTAACTCGTTGAGGGATTGATCGAATCATACAGAGGATAATGCCTATCAGTTTATTAACCAGCTTCCTGCCACCGCATACCTTGGATCCATCCCATCCCTCAAAAAGAGGGCACAATGATATTAAGGAGCTCAAGAATGAAACTCAATGTTATGTTTATCATCGCGGCTGTCTACGGGATCACGCTTGGTCTGTTTGAGTTGCTGGCGCCTGCTGCCGCCTCGGCAGGTGCGCTCACCGCAGGCATGCCAGGCATGGTGTTCATGATGGTGCGATTCTGGGGTGTTGCCTACTTCGGGCTCGGGCTGATCGCCTGGCTGGTGCGCAATTCGGAACCATCGAAGGCGCGCGATGGCGTTGCACTCGGCTTGACCGTATTCTTCGCCCTGCACGCGCTGACCAGCCTTTACGGTCAATTCACGGATACGTCCGTGTCCACACACTGGATCATGGCGACCGTCCAGGCGCTGATCGCGGTCGGCTTCTTCGTTGCGAGCAGGAACAGCCGTTCGTAGCGGCAAGATCGGTCTTGGATGTCCCGCAAACGTCAACTTGCGGGACAAGGAGTTCCCAATGAGCAGCCAATTAAAAGTCTTAAGCACGGGGACGTGGCTGTACTGGATCGACTCGAACGGATTCTCCTTCGGCTGGATGAACACCACGACGGGCATCACTTTCGGTGTGGGTGGGCTCTTCTCGTTTATTGGCTGGGGGACGGGTTTCTTCTTCTCGAGCACAGGCGCGGCAATGGGAAAACTGGCAGGTCAGATTCGCGCTGCACCAACTCCCGAACAGCAGTCGCAACTGGCGGTCTTGGGCAGGCGGCAGGTCAGTTTCGTAAGGTTCAATCTCGCCAGCCTGACCATCGCAACCGTGCTGATGGCGGTGGCGCAGTTTTTGTAATTCTAAAAATTAACAACCAAAGAAGTCACTCATGCTTTATCAATTCGTTGTTTTTCTGCACGTCCTGTTCGTTTTTGGATACCTGCTGGCGCACGGAGTCTCGGCGTCAGTGTCTTTCGCCATCAAGAAGGAACGTGACGTCAACCGCATCCGCTCCCTGCTTGACCTTTCGGCTGCATCCTATCCCATCATGTTGTGGACACTGCTGGCTGTCATCGTGTTCGGACTTGGTGCGGCATTTCTCAACATGGTCTGGTGGAGATTTGGATGGATCTGGGTCTCGATCGTCATCCTGATCGTGATCGTTGTGCTGATGGCAATCTTCGGTGCGGGTGTTTTTGGCGAGATCAGGAAAGCAGCAGGGCTTCCCTACACGGTCAAGGGAAAACCCTTCCCTGCCGAACCCGCCAAAAGTGATCAGGAAGTCTATGCGTTGGTATCGAAAGTGAATCCCACACTGTTGCTGGTCATTGGTTACGGGGGAATCGCCATCATCGCCTGGCTGATGAGAGCCAAGCCGTTTTAGCGATGTTCACCATTTGCTTCAACCCTGATCGGCAGAGCTGTTTTCTTAATCGCTGCGCTTGTGCGTCGAATTTAGAGGTATGACCATAAACCTCGGCGGAGACGGCGAATTCAACGCCATGCAGATGCTCCTCGCCACTCTTGCCGCAAGCCATCATCACAGGAGGTTAACATGATCCGCAGATTTCCAATCTTGTGCTTTGTAACAGGTGCGCTGCTCCTGGCAGCCTGCCAACCAACGTCCTCCTCACCAACCGTCTCTCCACCGACCAAAGTCCCTGTCCAGGCGACCCGCACCGCCTTGCCCACAGTTACCCTCTTGCCGACAGTTACCCCCTTGCCGACAGTTACCCCCACCCCCGAACCGGTCGGCGATGGGATCCACTGGACTGTTCACCCCGATCCGGTCCTGGATGTGGGCCCGCAGGGGGCATGGGATCAGACCCTGGTGGGCGAGCCGCGCGTTTTTCGCTCCGGGGACCTGTTCAACATGATCTTCGTCGGGCAGAACGGGACGCGCGCCGGTAGTGGCTCCATCTCTCCTTTCTACGGGTACTCCCTCGGACTGGCGACTTCTTCTGATGGTGTCGCCTGGGAAAAAGCCGACTTCAATCCCATCCTGGGCTTGAAAGGCTCCGAATTTGGGATGCTCTGGCATGGCAGCCTGCTTCACCAGGATGGTTATTTCGTGTACTACATCCTCGGCTCCACGCGCGGCGGGCGCGTCGGTCAGCGCATTTACCTCGCCACCTCCCCCGACGGACAGACCTGGACGCCCCACCCCGATCCTGTGATCGATCTCGGGTCGGCGGACAGTTACGATGGCTACACCCTGGCTGCCTCCACCGTCCTCGTCGAAGAAGGAGTCTTCAAGATGTGGTACAACGGCATTGACGCTGCCGGGCGTATGACCATCAATTACGCCACCTCCCCCGATGGTATCACCTGGACGAAATATGAAGGCAATCCCGTGGTTGATCTCGGTCCCGACACTGCCGCCTACTACCCTGCGGTGGTGCGGGTGGAGGCAACCTACATGATGTGGTTCACCTCGCAAGGCATCCGCCTGGCGACCTCGGCGGATGGCATCACGTGGGAGGTTTACCCCGACCCGGTCCTGGAAAAGGGACCGGAGGGAAGCTGGTACGGGCACTCCGTCCTGGAACCGAGCGTGTACTTCGACGGGCGCGTGTTCCATCTCTGGTTCACTGGTTCCAGCGGACCCTTCCAGGAAAAGATCGGTTACGCCACCAGCCCGTAGCGTAGGTCACGAAATAAACCCAGAGTACATTTCTTACCACAATGTTGTGATTTACCATAAAGCGGTCTAGCAAAGGTACCGGATCAACCACCCGGCACTTTGATCTGGGTAGTTGGGATTCTGCGGGACTTCCCTTGTAAAAATTTAAAAATGGTAAAAATTGGGGTTGACCTAAGTCACGGTATCGTATACAATACCAACATGCAGGAATACCAAATTGTCATCGGGACAAATGTTTTCGTTACGGCTTTGCGCTCACAGTTCGGGGCAGCTTACAAACTGTTATCGCTTATTGACAAAGGTGTTTATCAAATAAATCTCTCCATTCCTCTGGCTTTTGAATATAAAGCGGTTGCCAGGAGAATGATCGCTGAAATTGCTTTGAGTGAAAAAGAAGTTGACGATATCCTTGACTTTGTTATCAGCAGAGCAAACCAATGGCAAATTTATTATCTATGGCGTCCTCAACTCAAAGCTCCGGGCGACGATATGGTTTTGGAAATAGCAGTTACAGCAAATTGTGATCACATCATCACCTATAACGTCAACGACTTCAAAGGAGTTGAAAAATTCGGTATCAAAGCCATAACACCAAAAGAATTTCTAGAAATGGCAGGTGAAATATGAGTACATTAAGTTTAAGACTTCCCGAGTCACTTCACAAATCCGCTCGTGAGTTGGCAGAAAAAGAGAATATTTCCATTAATCAACTTATCACCCTGGCACTGGCAGAGAAACTTTCAGCGTTGGGTGCAGAAGATTATTTAAAACTTCGCGCAAAAAGAGCAAGCAAGTCTAAGTTTCAAAAGGCAATGTCAAAAGTGGCAAAAGTTGAGCCACCAGAATTTGACCGATTGTAGATCGGTTTTGGAGTCTTAAGGTCAAAAGTGCTTCAAAGAAATATGCCGGCAGTTCGCTCAGCCTGTTTTTTAGCGGAGGAATGATATCCCGGTATTTTGTGCCGGAACCACCGAAAATGCATCGGCGAAGTCCCGCGTGGATTTCGCGGCGATGTCACCAAACCACAGGGTAAAGAGGGGACGGTGCAACTGGCGATGCCAGGGAGTGCAGGTGACGCTGCGCTGACACCTTCGGAAAAGGACATGACACGACAAACATTGAGAACATACTTATGGCGCTGGCTGCCCATCCTCCTGTGGGCGACCGTCATCTTCCTGGCTTCCGCCAACCCGAACCCCTACAAATCACTTGCCTCCTGGTGGCTGCAACCCTGTTTTTCTGCCGGAGCCGGCAGCCCAAGTTGTGCCGAGCTGCTGGGCAGGGTGCTGCATACCAGCGAGTATGCCGTACTGGCTGTCCTGCTGGGGCGCGCCCTGGTGTGGCGGGGAGAGCTGCGCCTGGCGAGCCTTGCTTTTGCGCTTGGAATTTCGGAGCTCTATGCGCTCTCGGATGAGGTCCACCAGTTGTTTGTGCCTGGCAGGACCTTCCAGTGGATGGACCTGGGTCTGGACCTGCTGGGCGGCGTGCTCGGCTTGACGGTGTTTGCACTCATCAGAAAGAAATCAGCCCAGCGAATCGTAAATGATCCGGACAGATGAACAATATTTGAGCTGGGCTACCCGTCACAGAAAGAACCTCGCGCCTGGCGGTAAAGATGTGCCATGCAGGTTACAAAAATGGTACAATTTTAAATATTCCCCCGGAATGATCCATCCGGCGTAAGTAAATGGAGGGATTTTTATGTTGACGTGGAATTCAAGCATTGATCCTACTTCTGGTGGTTCGGGAGGCTGGATCTCATGACCGATCATAACGCTGAACAGGAGCGATTAAAAAGGCTTCGAGACAAACAATTGGCAGATCGCGATCCCCACATTAAACAGCGGCATTACAACCAGGTTTATACCGTCAAAAGTAAAAAGATGACCAAGAAGCTGACCCTAAAAGGCATGTGGTCGGATCTGCCCCATATCATCAGATCTCCATTCATCGGGCTTGTATTGGGACTCCTGGTGCTCTGGTTCCTGCCCCAATTCTGGATCTCACGTTATGCCGTTCCTGTGTCTGTTTTTTGCCTGATCCTGTTCTTGATAGTGGGAGTTCTGATCGGAAATGCTCTTGATCTGAGGGACAATATCCGCGATCTCTCTTAATTCTTTGAAAACTGATCTGGTCATTGCGGCAGCCTTGCCCCGGCGGGAAATGCCACGGCAGGTGTGCATGCAGGTGCAAGTGTCGTTGCGCTCAGGAAGACAATTAGATGGGTTGCAGTCCCGCTGGTAGAGAAGTACTTTGGGATAGGGATGTGTTAACGGTGAGGCTGCCGTTCTCGAAGGTTGATGGGATCTCCTGGTCTTTGAGATCGATTCATCCATTTTTTCCAAGATTACTTATTATCGACAGGATAAAGGCGAGTACCGTAAAGATGATCACCACGGTCACCAGGATCTTCCTGTTGCGGGGAATGGGCTCGCGCGCCGGGCTCAGGTATTCCCTTTGTTGTGGGCTGAGTCGTTTGTACTCGTCCCCCGATCATGCGACCGGTGAAGTCCCGGCGTGGTTCCCAGGTCATCATGAAAAGACAGCCCATGAACTCGAGCGTGAGTCCCAGGATCATGCCGATCAGCGGATTGCGCCCTTTGCCCCTGGCGACCTCGCCGCCCAGAAAAGTCCAGAGTCCCAGGAATCCGGCAAAGCAGCTCAACCCGGCAATTCCGCGCGTCAGGCAGATCCCCTCCGATTTCAAAATGCCGCCAGAGTCAGTGCAGCCAGCCTCAGCGCTGATATAGAAGATCGCAATAAATGCGATGATCCAAACGCCGATCAGACCCATCACCAGGTACTGCTTCCAATTCTTTTGCAGTTTCACCTTCACCTCACGATCCTCCTTTTTACCTTTACTAGGAAAGGGGAAGGATCTGACCGGGGTCCTGGTCCCAGACTACATACCAGTCCCTGCCGCACTTGGCACAGGTCATCTTCAAGGAATAGCGTCCCGGCTCCTTCTGAAAGTACATGGCCAGCATGTCCCCGTTGATCGGCCAATCCCGTGCAGATTGAGGCTGATGGCAATACTGGCAGTGCAGGCTGGAGGCAAACTGTGATTGGGAACGCAAGCTGGCTGTTGTCGAGCTGTCCGGGATGTAGGACAGACCGAGGGCACTGGCGTAATCCTGCATGGTGGTAGCCTGGGTAGCCCGGGCGACCCGGTTTGCATCGGTCTGGATGGCAGCCATATAGTTATCCATGCGCCGGTCTTCATAGATCTTGTCCTGCCGTAATAATAAAAAGGGTAAGACTTGCAGCACACAGATGACCAGCCAGACCCACACAAGATGATAATGGTTATAGGTCCATAGCGCCAGGACAAGACCGAATCCCATCAGCAGTAAAGTCAGGCGGTTGATATCTCTTTCGTAGCTGGATTGCTCCAGGTATTTATACAAGCCGAAGAGACTTGCCGCGGCAGCCAGGACGGTCAGGAGTATGTAGAGCAAGGATCTTGAGATAATCCAGATGATGACAATGGCTGCAATCCAGGATAAGGCTGCCAGGATCAGCGTGACCAGGATAAATTTTTCAATATTCTTCTGCAGAAACTTGGGGTTTTCCATTTTGTCTCCTTTCACCGCGATTAAAGACAACCGTGCAACCATGATTCAAGAAGAGCCTGGGTTAACATGCAAAATTAAGTGATAACAATCACAAATAGTATAGCAAATATACCCTGCTAATACAATCACTTTTCCATAAGAGGGGGGGGAGGAACCGACCAGCCCCCGGGATGGTTGATAATGGGATGTGCAGTGGAGGGTGCAGGGTGGATAGGAAACAAGTATGCCAAAAAAAGGAAATCTACCATAATCTTCAACTTATCATTTTTATAAAGTGAAAACAGTATCATTCCATTGGCTTAAGTTACCCCTGCCAATTGTGAGGATTGTATTGAATGGTTTATGGCTCCACCCTGATCCTGATCCTGAGAGGTGTCATCCCGCCCGGTTGTACTCCAAAACGGGTACCATCGGGGGCTTCCAGCAACCACAGACCTTCATAGACACCGGGAATAATGGGAGCGGTTATGATCACAAAAGGGTAAGTGTAATCGTTGATGTGAACCACCGTCCCAAAATTTATGAAATCGGGGGCAGACATTTGATCCCCACTGACAAAAACCAACCGGAAGTTGGGATCCCACTCACATGAACCGGTATTCCGGATACTCCAGGAAATGGTATTCTTTTCTCCGGGTTTCAAGGGCACTTCAAATTCCATTCCACCCCCTCTTTCAGCGGAATAACAAGGGCGCGGGGTTTCGGATGGCAACACCTGATCCGTGCTTCCGATGGTAAAGGAAGATGCAAAACTCTTGCTCCAGATCCAGAACATCCCCCCATGTGGCATTTTGATCTCGATGCTCAGGATGTCACCCGCTTGCGCATGGAGTTGCGGACCATTCTGCTGTCCCATACTTGATGATCTGTCCATCCATTCCGCCAGGACAGTCTTTTGTCCGTCACGCTCATGCAGGATATGGACTTCGTAATTCCCGCCGATCGAATTTAATTTGTAACTGTAAAGATTCCCCTGTATCGTCCGATCAAGCTCGATGCTCCAGGTAACCGAGCAGGCAGAAAGACACTCATGGAAGGATTCACTGTTATCAGCCGGTGGATCCAATGTCAGCAAGTTCATCTCGTTCAGATAAAAACGCTCCCCCGGCATATCAGTGGGTGTCGGGGTCGAAGTTGGCACCTGGGTCCGGGTTGGTTTTGGCGTGGGTGTTGTAATGGGTGTTCCCAGGCCCCAGATATAAACCGCACCCTCCTGGCTGGATCCTCCGAAATCGCAAGTGATGGATGCCAAGCGGGTGCCATCCGGGTTGAACGCCAACCCTGAATTGCTTTCACTAAAAGTATCCACTCCCGGTGTATTCAGGATCATCAAAGTCTGCCACGTGGCTGCATCCAAAAGTATTATTGAGTTCTGCGAAACAGGGACTGCCAGGAGTGTTCCATCCGGGTTAAAAGCCAACTGCCCATCGTTCATGAGAACATCCGTTACTATTGACCTTGCTTCCAATGTGCCAGGGTCCAATAATTGCAACCCTTCAAACCCAAGCGAAGCCAATAAACTCCCATTCGGGTTCCATGCGATCCTGTCTGTAAAGTCGCTAAGCCGGGAAGTAATTTGCTCCCCCGTGGCAATTTCCCACAGTTGTATAGTTCCAAACCGATCCGTTGTTGCCAGGCGGGAACCATCGGGATTGAAAGCCAGGCTCGTAAAGTTGAAGTCGCCATCTTCTCTCATAACGCGGGGGGGAATACTAAAATCCGTTGTATCATACAACCACACCGAGTTTTCACCAGAGGCTGCCAGTATGGATCCGTCTGGACTGAATGCAAATGGACCGTTCCTGTTTTGAAATTCTGCTATCCGCTCTCCGCTCACCACATCCAAGACCTGCAGGGTACCGCACCATGAAGCCAGGAGGCTTCCATCAGGGTTGAATGAAATATTCTTGATATGGGTGCCAGTATGGCACTCAAATGAGTTTATCGCATTGAGTGTCCCGGAATCATAAAAGGTGATATCACTATCCCGACCTACTGCAAGCCTGGACCCGTCCGGTGACCATGCCACTCCCAGGGCTCCCCCGGATTCAATCATGCCTAACAGCACAATTTGATCGGCATTCCCTGGAAATATCCGTCCATCGCTGGCTACCGTACCAGGTGTGGATTTCGTGGGAGAGGCTCCAACCTCAGGTGAACCCGTGTTTTGACCATTGCCCTTTTGTGCATCAGGAGTCGATACACTGGTTGGTGAAACAGAAACACACGTCACTGAAAACACCAATAATAAGATTAAGAAGACGACCTTTAGGGGTTTCATCTCTTTCCTTCCGTATGAGACTTCGAAAACTCTGCAAAAGGAAAAATCACTCTTAACTTAGTATAACTGAAAATCTTTTCAAAACATATATCAGGAAAGCAGGGTGTTGAAAAAATCGTTATTTCTTGTATATTGTCTTTGCGACACAGTCCCCATTTTTAGGGGGAGACCGGTGTTCCTTCCACCGGTTGTGGCAACACTTGTCCCCTTGTGGGATCTCCTTACCAAATAGGGGATTGGTTCTGGCTGCAGGTCACAGCCCGTTTTTTTTCTCCTGACCAATTCGGTCGAAGCATTGCGGGCTGACCTATCGGTAGGATTGCCGGGTTCTGCCTCTCTCAACCCGGGTGTGCGGACATGAGCGATCCGTTGTCGAAAGGGTTAACTCACCTTCTCCAGGTGATCAATAATGAATTCCCGCATGTCTTCTTCACCATTGGTTTGGTTGGACAGAATGTTGACCAAAACCTGTTTTTCCGGCATAAAACTAGAAACGAACCCAACGCCGGCATCCCCTCCATCAATGAAAAACTCCATCATCCCCTTCGTTTTGGAAATGTAGATGCCGTAACCGTAATCCAGTGAACGGTGGATCCTTACCTGGGGAGACAGGAATTGAGCCGTCAGTTCTTTCGATAGTACGCGCTGGTTAAGCAAGGCACTCCACATTTTTCGCAGATCATAAGTGGTTGTGTATGCGCCTCCATCCGAGGCCCCGCGCACTGGAAGATTATAGATATTGGTCGCATAACCCCCGTTTGGAAGGCTTTTGTAACCAAAGGCGGTATTCCCGGGTAATTGATCAAAAGCAAAATAACCGGAATCCAGCATGCGGGCTGGAAGGAAGACTGCCGCCTCGATATAATTCCGGTAGGTTTGCCGGGTGATTTTCTCGATGATGATCCCCAGGCAGATATATCCGCCATTCGAATAGGAGAAGCGTTCACCTGGCAGGAACTTGGGGCTTTTTTGAGAAAAAAGGGGCAGGTAGTCCGCAGGCGTTTCCAGCTGATACCATGGGATGTCGACGAAGAAATTATCGAAATCTGTGACCAATTCTTCATCATAATAATCGTAGATCCCGGAGGTATGCTTCAAAAGATCCGCAATGGTGGCGCGTGGATCGATCCAGGTCAGGTCGCTCTGAAAGATCTCATGGACCGTTGTCTTGAACGTGAGGAGTCCCTGATCGATCAGTGTGCCGATGCCCAATGCCGTGAACAGTTTGGTCCCGGAGGCGATGCCAAAGCGGGTGGACGGGGTATTCTTCCTGGCATTGGCGATATCGGCATATCCAAAGGCCTCATTAAAAATATCTTCTTCTGCCCGGAAGATCGAAATCACCCCGGAAAAGGAGAGCTCGACGGCTTTCTTTCTGATTTCTGGAATGATGTGCTTGAACGTATTCTCCATTTCCTGACCTGCTGTTTGCTTTTGTTGCCTATGTACGGGTGTGGTCATTCTAGATCCTGATAAATACCTGATCGTTATATTCCCAATCGTAATTCCCGTGGACCCTAAACTGCAACCTGTTCTCGATTTCCTGGAAATGTAGTTCTACAGGAAATGATATTAACTCAAACACATCATCTGCCAACCATCTCATGGGCATATAAGGCCAAAATAAAGACGTATATAGACATTTGTTGTTATCGTCAAAAATGATGATCCATTCCTCAGCCTCGGCGCCGTTCCGCCATCGATACGTGCCCAGGTATCGTTTCATATTACACGGATTTGGATCGACCTTCATATACTTCAAGCCTAAAAAAGCGATGATCCGCTGAACATACTGATCCCATAGCTCTTCGCTCGTGTCTATTTTGATCTTTGAGCACTGTAAATCATCAAATATCTTCATCATCTGGGTCTGTTCAAATTCAATGGCGGCAAACATGCTGTTTTCATTTACATACGCATGATCCTTAAAATACACATGCAGATCATCCCTCCTGAGAATCAAGTCTCTCCACCAGTTCCCACGCGCGATAAATGCTTTTTCCAAACTTTTCCGAAGATCAGGACGGTATAGAAAGATAATGATGGGATCTAATTCGTTAATCACCTCCAATACCTGCGAATAATACGTCGCGATCTCATTTTCATTCCAGGTACTATGGATAAAATACCGGTCATAAGCATGCAATAAACATCCTTCGGTAATACATACTTCCCCGGATGACTTTATTGAATCTCTAAATGCCATCCATTTCTTCAACATCCCAATCCTATTTAATTCCATACCGTCAGCAGTATCCAATTTCCCAAAACTGAATTCACCATGCCGTATTGGATGGTTTTCGCACTCTTCATGCAGCCAATATGCATCATGATCTTGGGTGATTTGTCGATATACACTTTTCGAAATACTGGATTTACCTACGGATGATTGCCCATCCACGATGATAAGTTTTGAAATCATACAGAATCTCCAAAATTTTTTTCAGTTCCCTTGGGTCCAATTCGTGGATATGCAACAAGATCTCCGAATATCCCATCGATTATATTCTTATCTTGATCGACTAATTTGAATTTGTCGATCTGATAAAAGCATACAGGAATACGGGTCGTTTTACATGCTGAAGCCCTCCGAAACCTGGTGACCTTTATCTGTGCCAATGTCAGGCTGCTTTAGCTGGATGCGGTATATCGTTGTCATTCATATTCCCAGCGGTCGGTTCCATTTAAGAGAGCACGGAGATGATTAATTTCACCAGCATGATAAATATCATGGGCGATCATGATGCGGATAATTTCGCGGGTTGGCAGCCATTCCCCCCAATTGGTAAGACGTTCCATCTCCAATTCAGCGTCAGCGGTTAATGCGCGCACAGAAGCCAGCCAGTATGTGTGCCCATCCATGAGCCAGGTTAAAAGTTCAGGATAGGGACGTGAACGGGCAGCATTCATTGGGATCAGGGGTGGCCGGTCACCTTTCATGGTCGCTGAACCGAAAGCATAATCTTCATACATCCATTTGCACCAGCCAACATGTTCCAGGATGTCCGCTATTGAGCGTCCCGCACCGGTTGGGAGACGGGTCCATTCGTCCTCTGTCATTTCGTGGAGATTTGCCAAAAGGGAATGTGTGGGGTCACCCTGGAATGCATCTTCGATCAGCCACACCAGGGTATCGATGGCGGTATGGTAACCCGAATTTCCGTTGGCTGGTTTGTTAAGAGTCATGGTCTTATTCTCCTTGTTTAATTATCTCATATCGACCAGGAAATACCAGTCTATGGATTGTGTAGATCCAACCTCAAACCCCGCACACGATCAGGAAGACCAAGAGCGGTAGGATGCTGGTCAGCGTGGGCTCATTCAGTTCGTACCCACCAGAAATCCACTCCTGGAGCGCGCCTCGCTGGTGGGATCCTGAAGTGGAGAGCTGGTCCCAGTCCCTGCATTTATCTGTCACAGCTGGGACTTTCCTGTGGAGGATGTGCTTTCCAGCTTTTGTGATCGCTACAGGATCCTCCTGAGGGCCGATTGAAGGGTCGGGGAACCAACCTCGTAATGGCAGCACTAACTATGAAAACTGAAAGTTCTTCTGCCTTTCTTCACCAGGGTGAACAACTTGTTTTTCGTTATTTCGTGGATGATCTGATCATCCTTCATATGATGATCACTAAAACATAATATCCCATTGGGTTTTAGAACTCGCTTAAGTTCAATGAGCACATCTTCCTGATTGTCAAGTTCATGATACACATCAAAGAAGATAACATAATCAATGCCATGGTCCGGCAATGAGGTGGAACAATTAGAGAGAATGACTTTTACATTCGACAGGTTCTTTCTATGTGCCTGACTCTCTGTGTATTTCTTCGCAAGTGGATGGATATCAAGAGCATGGACAAAACCGGATGAACCCACTTTTTCTGCTATTTTTATTGCGAATGTTCCAGGACCACAGCCAAAATCGAGAACTTGATAGCCTGGTTCAATATCCGTCTCGGCTAACATCTTCGCTGGTGGCATGAATAGATCCCTGAATGGCATACCAAAATTTACCATCAACCAATATTCCAGGTCGGAATTTTGTTTTTCCATAGGATCATCCTTTCATTTAAAAGATGAGAGCATTTTATTGAATAATCTCCTTGAACCCGGTGCTTTTGGATGAAGCTGTGCCAGGGGGTTCCGGTTGCCGATCGTGGGTAGCGTTTTGAAAACCATTTTCCAGGCATTTTCTCCGGTTTTCAACCGATCTTGAGCTGAACCGTCACACTGTCTCCCACTTCAAGACCTTCCGATCTTTGAACACTCTTTCGAACAGGTACAAGATAGAGTCCATTTTTGGGGAACAGGGAGGTCTTCCACTCCGTATTGCCGATGCGCGCATGGACAGGGATCACTCCCCAGCCATAGGTGACCAAAGCGGAGATAGCCTTTATGTCAAAACTCTGTTCTTCCGGAACGGGGATGAAGAGAAAAGGGGCCGGACCGCGCCAATAGATTATTTCACCTGTGAACTCGATGTTCATCCTTATAGTTTACCAAATATTCAAGGGTTAACGCCCGTGGACTGCAAGAACAAGCTGGACATTGTTCAGGAATCCGCCCGGGTGGGTCTTGCAAAGATACCGTGACGCAAAAAATGTATGACCTGGTACGCCACCAGCTTTGAATCCATGATGAAGGTGTGGTCGCGCGGGACGACCAGGTGGTCTTTCATGCCCGCCAGGCAGGTACCCCGGACGGACACGGTGCCATCATGCGGAGAGGGCAGGCAGAAAGGACCGACCGGATTGATCCAGTGGCTGCCGGCAATGACGCCAAACTCGCAAGCGGGTGGGGGCAGCCTGGCGGGCAGGTCACCCGGCCCGGTCCCGCATTGGGCTGAGAGTGGAACCGTGAGGCTGCGGAACAGGCGCCAGCCCCCCAGGCGATCCACGATCTCGCTGCCCGCGTTGGGAGGCGCCAGCATGACAGCCCGACCTATTCCGAGTGGATTGTATTCAGACAACCAGGCCCGCAGGACCAGTCCCCCGAAGGAATGGGTCACAAAGTGGAGCTGGTCACCGGACAGCGCGCCGCAATCATTGAGACTGCCATGTATTCCAGCCACGATCGTTGCGATGGCATCCGCCCGGCGCGGATAACCGAGGTTGAAGACCTGGTAGCCGGCCTGCGCCAGCCGCATGGCCAGCAGATCCATGCTCCAGGCGCCGCGACCGAGCCCGTGCAGAAGAACCACCGCTTCAGTATTTTGTGCGGGTATCATTAGCTCCTTGATGCAGGCATGGGAGGGTGCAATGCATGCGGAAGTATACCGTGATTATCCTGCCAGTGATGGGTGGAAGATACTACGCCCAAAGGCAGGCTCCATTGAACTCTTTACCAGCCCCGAATTACTTTTCAGAAGAACAAGAAATAACGCGGGATCTGTCCGGTGTATATGCGATAGGATTCGCCATATTGTTTAAGACAGATCTCTTCTTCCGCCAGGATCCCAAAATGCTGCAACACCCTGGATAGAAGCAAGGCAAATACAGCCAGCCATGAGCCAATGGCAAGACATATTCCCAGGAAGATGAAAAACAGGGAGACGATCTGGGGGTGGCGCGATCGTTTGTAGATTCCCCTGGTCACCGGTTGATCGGGCGGAGTATCTTTAAAATTCTGCATGGCAACCACCAGCCCGGTTATCCCAAGCACAAAGAAGATCAACCCAACCATGAAGACACCCGCGTTGATCTTTAAAGGTGTCAGGACAATCAGAACCAGGCAGACCAGGGAAAACACCTTGCCGGCAACTGTAAAAACCTTCTGCTTCATACTCCAACCAGACCTGTCAAATAGCCGGGATACGACAGGTTTGGGATACGACAGTAATAAGAGACCTTGGATCGAAAACTCGATCGCAAGAAGGATCCATCCGTTGAGCCAACCGATCTCAAGTTTGGGAATTAATTCCATGGGGCACCTCCGATCCAAGTAAATTTGCTGCTGAAAAAAAAAACAAATATTATGTCCGCAGTCCAACGATGACATGACGAGCCTGGTGTGCTGTTATTAGATGAAGGAACAGGGTAATACCAGTTGGATCATCCATAAACCAGATACCTGATCATAAGCATACAAGAATCCGGGTGGTTTTACAAGACCCCCTCCCAGCCACCCCCAATTACGACAGTTAATATTAATTTAAAAAGAAACCTTATTATGTCGTAATTGGGGGAGGTGCCCTCCAGGGCGGAGGAGGTCGCAGGTGTGGATCAAATAACAGGGAAAATGTTGTTTATTGAAAACAGCTGGAGGATATGCTATCATCTTCATGTGTACGCAGCAGGATCCTTTAAGTAGTCAATTGGAGGTTCGGGATGACAAACAGTTCGAATTCTGCAATATGGAAGCGTCCGGTCACCAAAACCTGGGATGGTGGGCGGTCGGCCTGGCAGCCGCCTATATCTTGATGATGTTCCTCAACTCCAGCGTGTTCATGCGCTTGCCGGTCGAGGTAGCCTGGCGGCAAACTATTTTGCCCTTCTATGGCATTTTTATGATATTGTGCGGCCTGGCAAGCGGGGTGGTCGGCCTGGTGGCGGTTTTGCGCAAGCACGAGCGCTCCTGGCTGGTGTGGCTGAGCCTTTTTATCGGGATTTCCGTTTTATTTTTTGTCCTGGGTGAATTTCTGATCCCACATTAATCGGGCCGGCAATACCAAAGAAAGCCAAACAGGGTGCCTGTTTGGCTGGCGGGGAACCACCCCCGCCTGAAACCCGTTTTCTCCTGGACGATCTGAGATCTCAGGCTTGTTTTAAGTTTGATCCGACCTGCATGGTCCTGGAATACGGGGGATTGGCAGGGTAGCCATCCGGCGGGCTGTGAAATGGTGGGAGCGGGAGGTTGTAATGAATAAATTCAAAGAATGGCAGAATAATGAAAATTCTGCAGGAAATCTATCCATTGCGCTTTTGATAGGGGCTTTAATATTTCCCATTGGTATTCCGGCTATTCTTGTACTATTACTTCCACAAGTGGATAATAGAATTGGAATTGGATCCTTTTATGTTGGAAATGTAAATATGATTGCTGGTGTGATGGCAATCATCCTGGGTGGCTTCCTTGCATTTTGGACGATAATCGCTCAAATTAAATTGGCATCCGGTACACCATTACCGATGCTGCCAACCAAAAGATTATTAATTGTCGGACCCTTTAAATATTGCCGAAACCCCATGACATTGGGAACGATAATTTCATATTCGGGAGTAGCTATTTGGGTTGGATCGTATACGGCGCTTTTGGCAGTCACCCTGATTGCGTTGCTGTTGTTGGTTTATCTAAAATTGATCGAAGAGAAAGAATTGGAGTTGAGGTTTGGGCAGGATTATGTGGAATATAAGAAAAACACCCCCTTCATTCTTCCCATCCGGTTCGTAAAATAGGTAACCTGGACAATTGCCCCGAAGTGAGTGTCGCACATCCGGTTGATGGGAGGCTGTGGGTTCACGAACATGGTTGGCTTTGTATCAATAGATCTCTCCGCAGAATTTCTGCGGAGAGATCTTTAAACTTGCTTTCCAATCGATGATCGAAGAATTGATCGGGTTATTATGGAATATATCTCGGATGCACGATCCTGTTCTTTTGCAGGGTAACAGCCGTCTGCGCCAGGGCTCGGCCATTCAGTGAGGCACCAGTTCGTAGATGGATTGCCGTCCTGGCCAGGATGGTGCCTTCCATGTGAGCATAAGTTCCAATGACGGCGCCTGAACCTCCAGCAACCTGCCAGAAGACATTCCTGGCCAGGGCACCACCTGACAGGATCACATTAGCGTCTGTAGCCAACCTGAGATTTCCTGAGATCTGGAAGATCCAGACATCGGTCGCACTCCCTTTGAGAACGAGCGTTTAATTTATTAAAACACCAGTGCTCCATTTATACAGGCCGGGTCTGAGGGTTCTACCGCTAAGATCTCCTCCATAAAGCTCGGTGAAATTAGGGAATTTCCGCCCGGCAGCGTTTGCATAGGCAGTTTGCATATCGCCAATCGCAGTGGTCAGGTTGGTGGGTGTGGGGTCGGCATAGTTGGCTGCATAGATCTTCCCAACAACTTGATTTGAAGTTGAAAATCGGTTGGAACTATGAGCCACCATTGAAAATCCGGTTATGGCAGTCCCGGCGATCGGGCTGACCCCCATATTGCCATAGATCGAGGAGAGCGGAACATTGGTGATACCCGATTTTGACAAAATCGCAAAAGGACCAGCCGTGCCAAGAAAAACCGGATTCTGTTGCACTGTTGCTTCTGCCCGTGCGATCTGCCCGGTACCAAATGTGAGCGTCACAACAAGGATTGCCATTAATAACATACGGACTTTATTGCCCAGTGGGCGAAGTGCTGATTTTTTCATTTTATTATTTCTCCTTTTGAATTCGATAATGGGTCATGATCGACCCGAGAATTTATGAAACTCTATGTTTCAATAACTTATCATACGATACATCCTCCCCGTACGCATCCTGCATACGGGGAGTTAATCTCTCCGCCACTTGGGGGAGGAGGAGACGCTGTGATGGGCAGTTCCAATGCGGGTTGGCAGCTCCACCCAGAAAGATGGCTAACGTGGGCGATCATGCTGCGGGTAATCCCGCCAGCAGGAAACCAATCCCACCCATTTGGTAAGGCACTTTTACTCTACAACAGCATCACTGCTAAGAGCACGGACTGAAGCAAGGCAGTCCCTACCCTGTTCTTAGCCAGCGGAGAAGTAAACCCGCCAACTGCCGGCAGCGGGGTTGCATAAATAGTAAAAGGTTGATGAAGGTCGCAAATCGTTCAGCAGCCAATTATTAATGCAATTCCATGCTAATAGTTGTACAATAGCCTTGATAATATTATCGTTTCCAAGGGATCCGGTAACCGGGCGTCATGGACGCCTATTATCATCACCCCCAGCCCCAGCCGTAATCCTCCAAATCATGTTTCAACCTTTTTAAGATGGACCTTATTGACAAGGTCCTTGAAAGGAGCAGGAGATGAGGTACAGGCTGATCCATATTCACAGGTTAATTTCCAGAATAGTGCTGCTTCAACTCCTGTTGATCTCCTTCTTTGCGGGGAGTTCAACACGGGTACAGGCTGCCTCCAACCTGCGCTACGTGGCTCCCGGGGGAAACTGCGGCGGTGCAACACCCTGTTATGCCAGCCTGCAAGCGGCGGTGAATGCTGCCGCGAGTGGCAACGAGATCCGTGTGGCAGCGGGAACCTATAACGGGGTCAACACCCAGGGCGGATTGTCACAGATGGTGTACATCACCAAGAGCCTGACGATCAAGGGCGGCTAAACCACCTCCAACTGGACGACGCCCAACCCGAACACGAACGCAACCGAGCTGCAGGCCCAGACGCTCGGGCGCGTGATGTATATCAGCGGCGCTGCCACATCCGTCACGCTGTACGGGCTGCACCTGACCTACGGGAATTCCACAGGACTGGGAGGACACAAGCCCACTAATATTCAAAACTACGATTCAGGTGGCGGGCTGTATGCCTCCGAGGCCGATGTCACCCTGGATCATTGCTGGTTGACAGATAACGCCTCTCCTTCAGGTGGATACGGCGGAGGTGTTTACATTTCGAATGGGATTCTGAAGATCCTGAACACCTCGATCGATGATAACGAGGCTGGATACGGCGGGGGAGGCTTCTATTACAATAGCGATGCCACGATCCAATCCAACAGTGAATTCAACCGCAACAAGGTAACCGCCAGCAACCCAGGAGGCGTGGCATTTTATGCTTACTTTGGCTCCCTAGTATTTAAGGATGGTGTTGCAGCTGACAACGAGGTGACCTTCGGTGGAATAAGCGGGGCAATTTACATTTATAAAGCTCAATTCTTGATCGATAATATTGAGATCAGAGGATCTAAAAATAGCAATGGTTTTTCAGCCTTTGCAGCTGACGGCACCCTTAAGAACAGTGACATTCACGATAACGATGGCACCGCGATCAATATCAACAATAACACTGTTGTCATATCAGGAAATGAGATCTACAATAATAATGCGGGTATATCGATTGACGCCATATCCAGCATGGAAATCACTATTTCCGAAAATAACATCCACAACAACCAGATGAGCGACCACCTTTCGACCGCCTCGGGAGCAGGGATCTACATGGATGTTCAGACCGGTTCGGCGACCGTGAAGAACAACATCATCCGGGACAACACGGCGGGGCTGGCGGGGGTCAATCCCAGCTGGGGGAATGGCGGCGGGGTATACATCCTGGGTAATAATGCCAGGCTGGAGGGAAACCAGATCCAGGGTAATAGCGCGGTTGGATTATTGGGTGGGGGAAGCTATCAGTGGGGAGGACATGGAGGCGGGTTGTATATCATCGGCGGCCCGACCCTGATCAATAACAACATCACCGGTAACGCAGCCATATTCAAAGGATCAGGGATCAACATCATTGGCGGGGCAGCAAAACTTTATCACAATACGATCTCCGCCAATTCCGCCGGCAGCGGAAACGATGAGACAGGTGTGTACTTGGAGGAAAAATCCGCCTCACAAAAGAGCCAGGTGGTATTGTGGAATTCCATCATCACCAATCAGGAGACCGGGATCTATGTGAAAGGTGATGTCACCGCCAATGTTGTAAACGTGGACGGGATCCTGTGGTACGGCAACACCCACAACACGGCTGGCAGCGGGACCTTTTTCCTTGCACATGAAAACAGCGGCGACCCCTTGTTCGTCAACCCTGCTTTGAACAACTTCCACATCAAGAACGGATCGGCTGCGATCAACCAAGGTTTGAATGCCAACATCCCGGCAGACCTGACCACCGATATTGATGGCAAAGCGCGCATCGCCAACGGCGTGGTGGACCTGGGAGCGGACGAATACGACGGTTTGTACCTGCTCAAGGTGACCAAGAACGGGAACGGCAGCGGCAGGGTCACCAGCAACCCGAATGGGATCAGCTGTGGAGTGAACTGCACCCACAGTTTCAACAAGAATACCATCGTAACGCTCTCCTTCACAGCCAACACTGGTTCGGTCTTTGTGACCTGGTCCGGCGATGCTGATTGCACAGACGGCAAGGTGAGCATGAATTCGGATAAGACCTGCACGGCAAGATTCGTGAGGAAAGTCACCAAGACCTACTCCTCCCAGGGGACTTACGATGGCTGGGTGCTGGAAAGCAACGAAACCAGCAACATGGGCGGCACACTTGACAGCACTGCCACCACTTTCCTTCTCGGTGATGACGCCCAGGACAGGCAATACCGCGCCATCCTGTCCTTCAACACCGCCTTCCTGCCAGACAACGCGGCGGTCACGCGGGTCACGCTCAAGATCAAGAAGCAGGGTTTGACGGGAACGAATCCTTTCACCATCCTTGGCGGATTGAAGGTGGACATGCGCAAGCCATTTTTCGGGACAGGTGCCGGGTTGGTCAGCGCTGATTTCCAGGCAGCAGCCAGTAAGACTTCGGTGGGCACCTTCAACAAAAAACCGGTCAACAACTGGTATACAGCCATCCTGGACACTTCAGGAAATTCGACCATCAACCTGACAGGCACCACCCAGTTTCGCTTGCGTTTTGAACAGGATGACAACGATGACCTGGGAACAGATTTTATGAAGTTTTACAGTGGAAACTTTGCCACTGTTGCAAACCAACCCAAGCTGATCATCGAGTATTTCATTCCCTGATGAGATTCCCTGCGGCATTGTCCGGTCATCGCTGCGGATTTCTTTGACCCGGGTAAATAACCTGCCCTGGAGGTCCACCTTCAACTGCTGGAGGTGCGGCGCTGTGACGGGCAGTGCCAGTGCGGGTAAGGTGCGCTACCACCCGGAAAGATGGCTATCGTGGGTGATCATGCTGCGGATGATCCCGCCAGCAGGCGGTCCTCCAGATGGCAACCCCTCAACAGGTAAGAACAGGACACAAATTTTCTATTGACAAAATAAATATATTGTTGTATAGTACTCTAAATTACAGAGTTCTCTACTCTTATTTACTATCAAACGAGGCTAAAATGAACATCTCCCCCACTGAAGCCGAAGAAGCCCTGGAAGCCATCCAGGTTGTCATGCAAAAAACCCGCCGCTACCTGTCCAACAGCGGCGCCTATGCCTTCCTGATCGTCTGGGGTGCCATCTGGCTGCTGGGCTTTTCAGGTTCGCAATTTCTGTCTCCCCAAATGGCAGGATACACCTGGATGGTGCTGGACATCCTGGGTGGAGTGATCTCGATGGTGATCGTTTTGCGTATGAAAAAAAATGTTCGCAGTACCAACCCGGTCACCACGGGTACCCGCATTGGCTCGTTCTGGCTGCTGCTGTTCCTTTTCTGTGGAGCAGCGATCTGGGTTTCCCAGCCGGTGGATGGACGACAGGGGTCCATGTTGATCATCCTGTTCGTTATGCTGGGCTGGATGGCAATGAGTTTGCTATTATCCTTCGCCTCTGCCAGATGGGCGCTGGTGCTGACTGCCCTGGCATTGATCGGATATTTCCTTCTCCCGGGTATTTTTTATGCCTGGATGGCGGTGTTGGGTGGCGGTGGAATGATCGCCCTCGGGCTGACCATCCGCTCGAGTTGGTAGAAGTATGAGCTCATTAAACGAAACCATCCACCAGACGGTACGCCTGCGCATCATGGCTGCCCTGGTCACCCTTAAAGCAGATGAGGAAATGGATTTCACCAGCCTGCGGGATCTGTTGGATGTAAGTGACGGCAACCTGGGTGCCCACCTGCGCAAGCTGGAAGAGGCGGGTTACATCGTTATCCAAAAAGTCTTCGAGGAGCGCAAACCACACACCTACCTTGCCGTCAGTCCTGAAGGCCGCAAAGTCTTCAAAGAGCATGTGGACGCCCTGGAAGCGATCTTGAAAGGAAAGTGAGCATGAACACACAAGTTGTCATCAAAGTGGAAAACCTGAGAAAAACCTATGGGGCGACGATTGCCGTGGAGGATGTCTCGTTCGAGGTCATGGAAGGCGAGATCTTTGGCATGGTAGGTCCGAATGGAGCAGGCAAGACCACCACGATTGAATGCCTGGAGGGTCTGCGCAAGCCCGATAAGGGCAGGCTGAGCGTATTGGGATTGGATCCACAACAGGAAAGCCGTGAACTGCGCAGGCGTACAGGCATCCAACTGCAGGAATCCAACATACCGGAAAAAATGAAAGTCTGGGAGGCGTTGGATCTGTATGCCTCGTTCTACCCTAAAACCACCAACTGGCAGGAGTTGCTGTCACAATTGGGATTGGAAGAAAAGCGCAACGACTCCTTTTCAAAATTATCCGGTGGACAAAAACAGCGTCTCTTCATTGCCCTGGCCCTGCTGCCGGACCCCGAGCTGATCTTCCTGGATGAATTGACCACCGGCCTGGATCCGCAAGCCCGGCATGCCATCTGGGACCTGATCCGCCTGGTGCGTGATAAAGGAAAGACGGTTCTGCTTACCACCCATTTCATGGAAGAAGCCGAGAGATTGTGTGACCGTGTGGCCATCCTGGATCACGGATGCATCGTTGCGCTGGATACGCCGCAAGCCCTGATCCGCTCCCTGGGAACGGGGGAACGGGTCATCTTCAATCTGTATGAAACCCTGACACCTGGATTTGAAAAAGCCCTGGGTACGGTGGGAAGGATCGATGTGCAGGGTGAGCGTATTACCGTTGACGGATCGCCATCCGGTTCAGACTCGCTGGTGAGTGATGTGGTCAGCCTGTTGACCAGGGAAAAAGTCCGCTTCCATGACCTGCGTACGGAGCAGCCGAACCTGGAAGACGTTTTCCTGAGCCTGACCGGTCGGAAAATAAGAGAGTGAGGACCAAGATGAAAAACCTGATAAAAATGTCATGGATGGAAGCCAAATTGTTCCTGCGTGAGCCGATAGGTGCATTCTTTACCCTGGTTTTCCCGTTGATGATGCTGTTCCTGTTCGGTACAATATACGGGAATGAACCCACGGCATATTTTAATGGCTATGGGACGGTCGATGTTTCGGTGCCAGCCTACACGGCCATGATCATTGCCACAACGGGTTTGATGGGCCTGGTGATCACCATGGCCACCTACCGGGAGAAGGGGGTGCTGCGCCGCCTGCGAACTACACCGGTCCACCCGCTGACGATCCTGTGCGCCCAGGTGATCGTCTTTTTCCTGATGACCCTGTTGGGGATGGTCCTGCTCATCATTGCCGGAAAATTGGTTTACAACATGCGCTTTGAAGGCAACATTCTCAGCGTGCTGGCAGGTTTTGTGTTGAGCTGCCTGAGTTTCTTCGCACTCGGTTTTATCCTGTCCAGCCTGTTATCGACCGCCCGCACGGCCCAGGTGGTCGGAATGGTGATCCTTTACCCGATGCTTTTCCTTTCCGGTGCAGGTTTTCCGCGCGAACTGCTGCCAGAGACGGTCAAGAAGATATCCACCTTCCTGCCGTTAACGTATGTGGTCAACCTGCTGCGGGGATTATGGATCGGCGAATCCTGGAACCTGCATTGGTCCGAAGTGGCTTTCCTGTCCATCATGCTGGTGGCGGGCGTGCTCATCTCGGTCAAGCTATTCCGCTGGGAGTGATGGAGCAACTCCGAACCCGGCAAGTGTTATCGTTTTGTAAAAATATGCCCCCCCAGGCTTCCATTCTGGAACTGTTTCATTTATAGTTGGGTTCTTATTCAACTTATGAAGGAGAACCTTATGCCTATAAAATCTGGAATTCCCGCCCCGGCCATCTCCCTGCCGGATGAGACCGGCAGCATGCGTCACCTGTCCGACTACCTGGGCAGCCCCGTGGTGTTGTATTTCTACCCCAAGGATGATACCCCCGGTTGTACGACCGAAGCCTGCAATTTCCGGGACGATTACAGCGCCTATACCAAAGCCGGTGTGGTCATCCTGGGGGTCAGCCCGGATGATGTCAAATCCCACGCAAAATTCAAGGAAAAATATGTCCTGCCGTTCCCGCTGCTGGCGGATGAGGGTCACAAGGTGTGTGACCTGTACGGAACCTGGGGACCCAAGAAGATGATGGGTCGCGAATACGAAGGTGTTTTACGCACGACCTTCCTGATCGACAGCAAAGGGAAGATCGCCAGGGTCTTCGAGAATGTCAAACCCGCCGAACACAGCGCTGAAGTGCTGGCGGCTCTCAAGAGTCTTTAGAAAACATCCTGCAGAAAGCCCTCCCCAGATTCGCAGGATCTGGGGAGGGTAGGGTGGGGTAGAATCAGGTATGCCTCCAAGAAGAGCCACACCAAAGAGCTACGAACGTGCCCGACAACTGCGCCAGGAGTTGACCCCGGCTGAACGGAAGTTGTGGAACGCGTTGCGCGGCAGGCAGCTTTCCGGGTTCAAGTTCCGCAGGCAGCACCCCATAGGCGTATTTATTGTGGATTTCTGTTGCCCCGCGGAAAAATTGATCATCGAGCTGGATGGCAGCCAACACCTTCATTCGCAGGAATATGATCAAAGCCGGACAGAATTTCTCGAATCGCAGGGATATCGCCTGATCCGGTTTTGGAATGATGCGGTCATGAACGATCTGGATGCTGTAATTTACGCCATTGACGAGGCTTTGAATGGCTAAGGACTCCACCCTGCCCTCCCCAAATCCTGCGGATTTAGGGAGGGTTTTCTGCGCCCATCTTGATATCACTCCAAAAATCCTGCGGATTTAGGGAGGGTTTTCTGCGCCCATCTTGATATCACTCCAAAAATCCTGCGGATTTAG
>Ga0172368_10002252_pt1 | contig 24846 bp, 21 predicted proteins | sample Lak11m_FD_114540 | JGI IMG/M metagenome (GOLD analysis project Ga0172368, IMG submission 114540) | Freshwater microbial communities from Kabuno Bay, South-Kivu, Congo - kab_022012_11m | ecosystem: Environmental > Aquatic > Freshwater > Lake | place: Democratic Republic of the Congo: South-Kivu...
AACAGAAGGAACTGTGGCGTCAAGGCTTCAGGGCCTGACCCTGAAAAATGTGAAAGCCAATGTCTGGCTTAACGGAAAGAAGGCAGGTGAAGACTTTGGAGAGATGATCTTTACCCACTTTGGGCTTTCAGGGCCGATCATCCTAACCTTGAGCAGGATAGTTGTGGACGCATTACGGGAAAACCACAAAGTGGAAATTACTGTAGACCTCAAACCTGCCCTGGATGAACAAAAGCTGGATAACCGTCTGATAAGGGACCTGAATGAACATGGGAAAAAGAAAATTGCAAATATATTCCGTTACTGGCTGCCGGCATCAATGGTACCCGTTTTCCTTGATCTTACAGGCTTTGATCCGGAGAAGGAATGTCACCAGGTATCTTCAAAGGAGCGGAAGCAGATCAGATACCTGCTCAAAAACTTCCCTTTCAGGATAACGGGTTACCGGTCGTTCAAAGAAGCAATCATAACAGCCGGGGGAGTTTCCACCAGTGAAATATCATCAAAAACAATGGAATCATTGTTGATTCATGGACTCTTTTTTGCCGGAGAGATGATCGATCTGGATGCGGATACAGGCGGGTATAACCTGCAGATAGCATATTCAACCGGATGGTTGGCCGGAAATTCAGCCATGAGAACAATCAGTCAATGAAAAAGATCCTTGGATATATCCTGACTCCCTTTTTTCACCTGTATTATGGCCTGATGTTAGGAATATTTCATCCGGTACAGGTTGGGGCTTTGTTTTTTTTCGGGGACCAGGCACGGAGAAAGTCCGTTGATATCTTGAATCTCTGCCTGGTAAACGGATTGTACCTGATGGGATGCTCCATCAGATTCACGGGATTTGAGAAAATTCCCGATAACAGGCCGGTAATCATTGTGTCAAACCACCAGAGCATGTATGATATTCCGGCCGTGGTGTGGGGATTCAGGAAACACTATCCGAAATTTATTTCCAAGATTGAGCTGTCAAAATATCTCCCAAGCATCTCACATAACCTGAAGCATGGAAAATCGGCGCTGATTGACCGTAACAGCGGATCACAGGCCGTGAGGGAAATTATTAAACTTGGCCAGCTTATCGAGAAGAATAATTATGCAGCCTGTATTTTCCCTGAAGGGACACGTAGTAGGACAGGGAAGGTTAAGCCCTTCAAGCCTGCCGGGATCAGTGCGCTGCTTCGCGCTACCCCATCCGCGGTGATTATGCCATTTGTGATTGACGGTCACAGCCAGTTATTGCAACACGGTTATTTTCCTTTGAATTTTGGACAAAAAATTACCTATACGGTTCTTGATCCGGTTGAACCTGCCGGTGAAACGGTTGAAGAGTTGGTAACAAGGTTGCAGGGATCTATTGAAACTGCCCTGAAACCTGGATTGTAAGACATTTAATGATTTGATACACAGTTGTATATTCAGGGAAAAAATTTAATTTTGTCGTGAATCTTCCTGATCATAGGCTGGGTGAAACTTTCGGAGAAGATGAATTCCGTTATTTTGTTGACTGATTTATTATTTGCTGTCAGGTTGAAAAAATCATTTCCATATTTTATTATTTTTTTCCTTGCTGGTTTCTGGTTTCAACAGAGTGGAATTGCCCAGAAAACGGATACCATCATTCATGTGAATGGCAATATTATGACCGGCGACTTTAAAAAACTGGTTTATGGTGTTGCTACATGGAAAATGGATGGGATGGGAACCATCAGCGTTGATATGGTGAAAATCAATTCTTTCAAATCCAGGAAACAGTTTGAGGTGAAGATGAAAAATGGAACCTTCTATTTTGGTTCTTTTGACACTTCGGGAATTGAGCGAACGGTTAATATCCTGACGAAAAATGGTAAGAGGCTGCTTCCTGTTGAGGAAATTGTTGAGATATATCCTATCAAACGGAACTTCTGGATGCGTACCAGTGGTAATTTCAGCCTGGGGCTCAACTATTCTAAGGGAAGTCATGTTGCCACTCTGGCATTTTCGGGAAACCTTGACTATCGAAAAAGGAAATCATTTTTTGATCTAAGCTGGGATTATAACAATACATACCAGGGGGACTCCTTGAGTGCCAGCAAAGCAGATATTATTTTGGCATGGCAGCGGTTATTCAAGCATAACTGGTCGTCTCAGGTTTCAATCGGTGCCAGTCAGAATACGGAACTTGGAAATAAACTGAGGTTAAATATTGCACTGATGGGAATTAAAGATATATTCTACAATAAATGGAACAGATTTTATACGGGAGCAGGTCTGGCTGTTAACCGGGAAACCCCCTATGATACCACCGGGATCACCACGGATCTTACCGGACTTTTCCAGGTGGTCTGGAAGGTTTACAGACTGATGCCTCCAAAGGTGTGGGTGGACGCTAATGTCACATTTATTCCCTACATTACCGGAGATAGCCGGTACAGGGTTGTTGCCAACCTGAACCCTAAAATCAGCGTATGGAGTGATAATTTCAAGGTTGGGTTTAATTTTTATTATACCTATGACTCCCGGCCGCCTTCAGGTGCTGTATCCACGGACGATTATGGGATTAACCTGGAACTAACGTTTTCATTTCATTGATAATTTCCTATCTTTGTAGAAATCCAATAAAACAAATATCTATGAACACAAGAAAAATTTATTTTGGTCTACTAGCAGTTGTTATTGCTTTTGTTGTTACATCCTGCGGTTCTCCCATAACGGTGACCAGTTGGAAAAACCCAGCAGTTAATGCACAAATCTCGAATGTTGCCGTGATGCCGTTGTTTGAGAAACTCGAATATATGAAGCCGTTTGAACAAGCAATGGTGGTTTATTTTAATTCCCAGGGATTAAAAGCTATTGGTTCACTCGATTTTCTCAATCCGAATATTAAGTATTCAGTTGATGAGATCAAACACAAATGTGACAGTCTGGGTGTTGACGCTATCCTGGTATTCAATTATACCGGCACTGACAAGACCGAGGATTACGTTCCACCTACAACCTATACCACCGGTAACTTTGGTGGTTATTGGGGAGGCGGTTACTGGGGCGGTGGCTACTATGGCGGTTACGGCGGTGGTTACTACGGTGGACCTGGTTATTATGGCGGATCAACAGTCACGACCGGGGGATATTGGACAACCACTTCCGTAGTAAATCTAAAGTCAAGTCTTTACACCAAGGCAACCCAGGGTGCTGTTTGGACAGCGGATATTTCAATAACGGATCCGAATTATGTCGATCAGGCTGCAACCACTGTTGCTAAGGATATTTTCTCGGATTTCCAGCAGAAGAACATGCTGAAATTCGCTCCTGCCAAAAAATAAAGGAAAAAGCTTAGTCTCTTTTATTTCAGCCATTCAGACGTCATTTTAAGGCCGTCATCGGGTTACATTCTCCTCTCTGCCATTAAACTTGCAACAGAAAGGATGACCCCCAGGATTATGCTGTAGAAGGCAGCGACCAGGATCCGCCACTCTTCTGGCAGCATGAAGTTAAGTGTTTGGGCAGGGATCCACCAGAGCGGGATAGTTCTGCTGATGATAAATCCCCACATCGAGGTCCAGTCCAGGGTTTGAAACTGATACCGGATCCTGACAGGCCTGAATAGTCCCGCAATTGTCCCGCCGGTGGCCAGGATATGCATATCACCGATCCTGTGAGCGATCATGAATACCGGACCAAAAAAAACGTTCAATGTCACACTGGCCGTGAAGGCAGTAAGTAGTTTCAACCAGGAAAAACCGGGATCGTGAAGAATATCGGATGGATCTGCCGCAGTAAATTGAATGCCCAAACTTTCCAGCAGGACAGGTGCTCCTTCAGCAAACAGAATAAATGCCATTTTTAGAGAGATCCCGAGGAAACCCCAGATCACTGCCCGTGGCAACAAACCAAATCCCGGCCTGTTGTACATGCCTGTTCTGATACGCAAACCAACACTTTCACCAAATGTGGCGAGAATGGCAAACTTCACGAAGCTCAACAAATATCCATGAGCAGCATTCACACTTCTGTACCACTCATAGATTTGAGGGAACAAAAAAAAAGGCAACAGTAATCCAACTACTGTCGCTGCAACAATAAAATCTGCGGGGTGTATTCCAACAGTTCTTTTCTTCACTGACAACCTTTTCCCTGACTATATATCAAACGACTTATGTATCACTGTTTGCTTCGTATCTATCACGCCTGTAGGATCCTTGACCCTAAAAACAAACAGGCCTTCGGGGAGATAATCGATCTCATAGTACCTGACGATGTATTCGGAGTCTTTGTTCATACTTTTCCGGAATACCACCTCTCCAAGCATGTTTGTGATGGTAAGCTCCAGCATTCCTGTATACGGATGGCGTATTTTTACGAAAAACCGGTAGAAAAAAGGATTGGGTGAGACCACGACAGGATTGTCAAATGGATCATCTTTGGCGATCGACTTACGGACCATCGAATTTGGGAATCCCTCCCACAGATCAACAAGGTATCCACCCGCCGACGCTCCGGCTGCGATGTAACCGGTATTGTTGATAACGAAGCTTACTCCGTAACCCCGCCCGGTGTCGGGAAACCGGTCAAGTTGTGTCCAGGTATTCTGAATTGGGTCAAACTCCCAGATATCATGCAACGGTTTAAAGTTATATCCCACACCTCCAACCACATAACCCTTTCCATCGACAGAGAATCCCATTGCGCCGGTCCGTTCTTCACCGGCCAGATCCTGCATCCTCCTCCAGGAGTTTGTGGAAGGTGTAAATTCCCACCAATCCTTCAGGTACGCTGATCCGTTGTTGCCCAAGCCGATATAAATCTTATCATGGATGGGAAAAGCCGTCGCATAAGAACGACCTGTTCCCGGAAGAGAAGCTTTTTCTGTCCATGTCTGGTCGGAAGAGTCAAATTCCCATAGATCATTCAAGGCCCTTTCCGTCAGATCAAAGCCGGTCCCGATGTACCCATGGGTGCCCATGGGTACACCTATTGCAGCCATCCTCCCTTTACCGGCCGGGAAAGGAGGACCCGAACTCCACTGGTTGCCTGACTGATCCCAAACAAGCATCTGGTAATTCAATCCGAATGGGCTTCCACCTGTTGTTATGTAGACTTTGTTACCTATGACGAAAGCGGCGCTTCCACGAAGAGGGACAGGAAGATCCAGTTTAAAACTCCAGGAATTGCTACCAGGATCATATTCCTGCAGGTCCTGCAGGAGATTGTCGCCCAACCCGTTCGTGCCGGAAGCGATATATCCTTTCCCGCCAATGGAAAACCCGACGGCCTGGACTCTTGGAGGAGCCGCAAAATCCTGCCGGTGTACCCAGGAAGATCCCTGTGCATGAACTACTTCCAGGCCAGCTATAAAAGAAATACAAACCGCGAGCAGAATTAGTCCCGATATCCTCATTAACATAATTTATGCACTGATGACTGCACTTGGAAACAAATATAAGAGGAGAAAATTCCTGTTTCCAGCAGGATTCCAGGATTTATGAACTACGGATTGTTAATTCAAAGCCGGGTCGGAGGGGAAATTTGCCCAGATGGCATAATCATTTCCCATATTTTTCAGGTAATTCGACCACAACTTTTCGGGATGGTTGTTGATCACTTCATTAACAGATGCCTGGGACAATACCCATGATTTCTCCCCGATTTCATGATCCAGTTGTTTGGGATGCCAACCTGAATATCCCAGATAAAAACGGATCTGGTCTTCGTTCAGCATACCAGCCATCATCATACTGCTGATTGCATCGATGTTACCGCCCCAATAAAGACCGTCCATGATGCGTAAACTAGACTCAATGTTGGGGATGGTGTGAATGAAGAAAATGCTGTCAGTCTTCACAGGCCCTCCTAAGTAAACCTTGAACTCAAATCCGGAAAAGCCTTTGATAACTTCATCCAGACGTACTTCAATCGGCTTGTTCACAATTACACCAAAAGTCCCCTCATCGTTGTGTTCGGCGAGAAGTACCACCGACTGGCGGAAATAAAAATCCTTTAAAGAGGGCTCCGAGATCAGGATAACCCCCTGCTTCGGTTTGATGATCTGATGCTCCATCATATTTTAAAAATTGTTACATTTGCGAGAGCCTCCAAGCAAATATAATACCAATTCATGGAGAAGTCAATCCGCCAGGACAAATTCCTGCAACTCAGGGATGAATTTGCTTTTTTATCCTATGAAGGCTACGACTATAGCTATTCTGTCCATGGCCTGGATATTCGTTTCTATTTCAATCTCGCAGACCGGTATACCTTCTCACCCACGACGTTCATTCCTCTTAAGGATTTTTTCTGCCCTGAACAGGAGATCATGGACCTTCTCCCAAGCCTTGTCTTCCATTTGGGACTGATCGAACTGATCAGTTACTGGAAGACCGCATGCCCGCCTGTCGTGATCATCAAACCTCATGCTATTACTCCGGACCAGATCAAATGGTGGAAGAAATGCTGGTTCAATGGTCTTAGCGAGTTCTTTTACCTTAACACCATCTCCACTGATATAGAACAATTCATAGACGTAAAGGTTACTTCTGTAGATTTTCTGAACCCTATCCAATGCAGCCTGAATCCGGATGTGATCGTTCCGGTTGGAGGTGGAAAGGACTCTGTGGTAACCCTTGAAGTCCTCAGAAAGCTTCCTGGCATAACTCCGTTAATTCTCAATCCGCGGGGAGCAAGTGTTCATAGCATTTTTACTGCCGGATTTTCTCATGCCGGAATGATCGGGATCAATCGCACGATCGATCCTTTGCTTCTACAGCTCAACGCCGAAGGGTTTCTTAATGGTCATACGCCCTTTTCCGCTCTGCTTGCCTTTGAAATAATCCTTTCAGCAGTTATATCCGGAAAGAAATACATCGCCCTTTCAAATGAATCAAGTGCAAATGAAGCCACGATACCCGGCCTGTCAGTGAATCATCAGTATTCCAAAACGGTAGAGTTCGAGAAGGATTTCCGACAATATGTAAATCAGTGGATAAGTCCCGAAATTGACTACTTCAGTTTCCTTCGTCCACTGAACGAGATCCAGATCGCTAGCATTTTCTCCCGGCACACAAAATACTTCAATGTTTTTAAAAGCTGTAATGTCGGCAGCAAAACTGATTCCTGGTGCGGGAGTTGTGCCAAATGTTTGTTTACCTGCATCATGCTTGCTCCATTCCTGAGACCGGAGCAACTGAACGCGATTTTTCACAGGGACCTTTTCAACGATATGTCCATGAAACCTACGCTCGACCAACTGACAGGGATTGCCCCTGAAAAGCCTTTTGAATGCGTGGGGACGCTGTCGGAAGTAGACGCTGCTCTCCGCGAAACGATCTTACAATATGGTGGCAACCCGCTCCCCGCACTCCTCCGGTATTACGCTGATTTTGCACCCCCCAATGGAACACCTCATTTTGACACGTTCCTAAGTGCCTGGGATCCCGACAACTTTCTTCCTCCTCGTTTCGAAGAGTTGCTGAAAGGAGCCCTCTATGGCTGATTTCATCCGTAGACATCTGGAAGGGAAAAAGATCCTTCTGTTAGGGTTCGGAAGGGAGGGAGAGTCATCATACCACACTATCAGGAGGTGGTGGCCGCGAAAAAAGATCCTGATAGCGGATCGCAATCCCTTAATACGAAATAATGCATTCCTGCAGGGTGACCCGAATATTGAACTGCATTGCGGGGAAGATTACCTGGAAGCGATGAATCATGTTGACCTGGTTCTTAAGTCTCCCGGAATTTCGTTGAAAGGAATTACGGATGTAACAAACATATCAAAGATCACTTCACAGACCGATCTTTTCCTCCAGGCTTTTACCCCACAGGTAACAGGCATTACAGGCACAAAAGGGAAAAGTACCACCAGCAGTCTCATCTACCACATTCTCAATACATGTGGAAAAGATGCTATCCTGCTGGGCAACATTGGTACCCCGGCCTGGCATTTCCTTGACAGGATCAGGACAGATACGGTTATCGTCGACGAGCTCTCTTCGCACCAGCTGGAATACATTCACCGTGGACCGCGCATTGCCGTTCTGCTGAACATTTTCGAAGAGCACCTGGATGCCTATGCTTCGTATCATGACTACCAGGTGGCTAAAATGAAGATCTCAACCACCCAGACGACCGGCGATTTTCTGATCTACAATGCTGACGATCCTGTCGTTGAAAAACAACTTCTGGCAATTACATCATACCCATCGCCTGTGGGTATGGTGGACCGCGACCCCGGACAGACCCGGCCAGGGACGAAGCAGACAGGATCCGGGTCTTTCATGGTCCCAATGTCCATGCATCAGGAGTTTAAAACAGGCGCTTTCCTTCAGGATGAATCGATTATCGTTCATATCCCCGGAAGAGAGGAACTGGTCATCCGGGAGGTCCACAACCGTTATCTTAAGGGGGATCATAACCTGCGAAATATCATGGCTGCAGTCACTGCATGTTGGTTTTATGGAGTGGAAAAAGATGGGATCCTTGATGGTTTGGATTCATACAAGGGACTTGCGCACCGGATGGAGTACCTGGGCTTTCATCATGGGATCCACTGGGTAAACGATTCCATCGCAACCATTCCAGAAGCCTGTATTGCAGCTTTGCAGGCCTTACCAGAGGTAGACACTCTTATCCTGGGTGGGTTTGACAGGGGGATCAGCTATGGAGCTCTCGCTCATTTCCTGATAGAATCTTCAGTAAGAACATTGATCTTTGTTGGCGCAGCCGGGCGGAGGATCGGTACGGAAACAGAGGAGGCCGACCAGGCAATAAAATCCTCAAAGCGTCTGTTCTATATTAACCGGTTTGACCACTTTTTACCTCTGGCACTGGAGCATACCCGGCCGGGAGCAACCTGTCTCCTTTCACCGGCAGCGTCAAGCTACGATGAATTCCGGAGTTTTGAAGAACGCGGATTCCGCTTCCGTGAATTGGTACTCAACGTTGAACCTTGAATTTTACACTGATGATTACCCGATTTTTCTACCTGGTCATATGTACTGAAATCCTGTTTTTTTCAGAGTTCCCGATCCAGGCACAATCTTCGTACGATGACGATGTAAGGGCTTACATTGATGCCTACAAAGGTATCGTGATCCAGGATATGCGCACTTACGGGATACCTGCAAGTATAAAACTGGCGCAGGCGATCCTTGAATCAGGGGCAGGCCAGAGTAAGTTGGCAAAAGAAGCCAGCAACCATTTTGGCATAAAATGTCACAATGAATGGTCTGGTATGACTTACCGGATGGACGATGATGCACCTGACGAATGCTTCAGAAAATATGATAATGCGGTTGAATCATTTCACGATCACTCGGAATTCCTTTCGACAAGGGAACGGTATAAGTTCCTTTTTTCCCTGGATGTCCAGGATTACAGAGCGTGGGCTTATGGTCTCAAATCGGCGGGTTATGCGACAAATTCGAAATACCCCGAAATCCTGATCAACCTGATCGAAAGGTACTCTCTGAATCAGTATGACCTCTCCGAAGGAGCCATAGCAGCAGTAGTTACAACGAAAGCTGACAATGACCTGTTGGTGGCTTATAAATCACTTTTTACATATTTTGCCCCTGGCCCGAACAATCGCAACATATACATCAACAACCACGTTCAGTGTACTATGGCATTGGAAAACGATGACTTGCTGATGATTGCAAGGGATTTCCAGCTAAAGCCAAGGGAAATACTGGACTTCAACGATCTGGACCGGGCAGGAGGAATACAGGAGGGACAGGTCATCTACCTTGAGAAAAAGAAAAGGAAAGCTGTACAGAAACGACACGTGGTTGGACACAATCAAACCATGTGGGAGATCTCTCAGGTTTATGGCATTCGCCTGGACAACCTGTACCGGAAAAATCTCCTCCCTGAAGGCTTCGAGCCCCCTGCCGGAAAAGTATTGAGACTGAGGTAATCCTTATAGCCTCATCAGCCTGAATGCTTTCAGTTTTTTCCCGGAACCGATCACCAGGTCGAGGTGATACCTGTCCTCAAGCGTACCAATGTCAAATGGAGTAGAACCGGTTACCCCGGATTCAATTTCTACATAACCGTGCCGGTCAAAAAGAAAAACTTCGCTGGTAGAGGGAGAAACAATCCCTATAAATGTTTTGCCGTTGAGGGTTTTCACAAGGCTTGGTGAAGAAACATCATGCCTGAAGGTATAGAAGTAGATAAGTTTTAAGAACCGGTCATAGTAGTAGAGTGTGTTGTCATTGAAAAAAATGAACTCAGGCGTCCCGTCTTCGATAATATCTTCATATAGAAAATAATGGCCGGCCGAAAAATTGTTGAAACTGACATGGCTGACAATCCCCTGCTCATTCAGATAAACTACATTGCCCTCCGGATCAGTGGTGAGCCAGGGAGCTTTGGAATTTGTCCGGTTCCTGTAAAACCGGGAGTGAGGCGAATTGAAAAAATCATTCCCGGGTGTTATTTTTTCAATTCCATATTCATCAGTGATCAGTACTTTCCCACTCTTCATGGTGATAAACATCGTCTTCTCAGATCCCTTGTCAATACGGGGAACAGTGCGACGAAGCACATCCCTCCCGGCGGCCTTCTCGCCGGTAGAGAGGGATTCCTCAACTGAAAAAATCTGCACCGGGCTGATTACTTCTTCCTCCACTGAAGGCGAGGTCCAACCTTCCGTCAGCTGACCAAGCAGGTTGAAGCTGTATATCTTGTTGTTTTTGAAAGCAATTACCACCTGGAACTCTTCGGGAGTGCCGGAAAAAATCGTATCTGATGAAGCCGGCAGCGACAAGCCGTTGGATGCCCTTACCGGGAATTTCATCGGGAATCTGTCGGCCAGCTTTCCATCACTCCGGATGAGGTAAAGGTGGTTTTCGGTATTAAAGAGGTAGAACAGGGAGTCGTGTCCTCTAAGCATGATCTCATGGAAACTCCCAAGCACTCTTCCGTAGAGTTTCCTCTTCCACTGAACCTGTCCTTTGGTATCAATTTTATACAGGACATTCATCGTATCTGTAACCAGTACAGCAAACGTATCCCCACAGCCGGCCCTGATGATCTGAGGCATTCCCGATACAAGGGTGTCAAGGGTTGCAAGCCAGGAAAGAGGACCCTCTTCAGTCGTTTTCGGGTTGAACCGGATTTGCAGGCTGGTAAAGAACATCTCCTCTTCGGCTGAAAGTTGCATGGTGACTGACTGAAATTTTTTGAGAGAGTCAATGATCGGGCTAAAGAGTGGCAGATAGTCATCTGTTAAAACCTCAGGAAGTTCATCAAAGTATCTCCTGGAGTTACAGTAAAATGATAGGTTCGCCATATCGGATATGTCTTCCGTGATCTTCATGTAACTCGGCGACTCAACCAGCCATTCATTATGGAGGATTTGTGCAAGAAATTGTTTCAACACCTCAGGATCTTTCGCCAGGCAGATGAAATCCCCGGTCATGGTAAAATAATTAAGATCCGATGGTTCGAACAGTGGGCTGAGCCAGACATTCAGCTCTTCTGTCAGCCCGGCACCATAAATCGGAATCCCTTCATAATGAGTTGAATCCTGTTTTTTTCCGGTGATCTTTGAGAGGGTGAGAAGGCTTTGCCTGGCTGAATCAGGATCAAGAGCCTGAAGTATGGTTACAGGAAAGATTGTCCCTTCCCTGGAAGATGGCTGGATCCAGCAGCGACCCATCTGCGATCCGATCCACGGATCAAGGAAATGCCGGATGGAAGTGTCATGGCGGAGGTTCAATTCCCCGAAAAGGTTTATTTCGCCGGCTGTAAAAGTAGCTCGCTGAAGCCGTGCCTGCCAGCGCTGAAAATGATAGGGATATCTCCCGATAGCATAGATCAGGTATGCCTGGGTGATGGCAGGAAGGATGTTTGTCATTGTCAAAGGTAATGGCACCTGGTCGCTCATCAGGGCCAGGGTCTGCATGGCACTGTCGGAAGCAATGGTGAATCCGTTAAAGAGGAGTTCATCTTTCTTAAGGTAAAGGTCCAGCCCACTCCAGTCAGCATAACGTGCGAATTTCACCAGCTCTTTGTTGTAATTTTCATTGACCCCTTTCCACAAGGCGAGTGAGAGGTAGGGAAAGTTTACATATACATTTGCATCAACTTTTTTCCCGGTGGTCGAAGCCACAGTTGTGAACCCTTTCATCACTGAAACGGAGGTGTTTAGTGACAACTGATCTATTCCCCTTTTTACAAGTGCATCCGCAAAACTGAAAATACACACACCCTCCCATACAGAAAAAGAAAGAACGGTTCGCCTGTTCTCGAAATGAATGCGGTAAATATGTGTCTGTCCGTATGGACTCTGAAGAACGGTGATCTTCCCGGGATAATGCTCATCAAGGAAAGTCGCAAGAAAACCCCCGTCAAATCCCGGAGGAACAGGGATCAGGAATAATGGATCAAACGAAGAACGGCTGTGCAGGGAGAGTGTGATTGTAAGAGGGGAGTTCTTCAGGATATCCCTGAGGTCAGGACTCCAGCGGGACATGGAATCAATCAGAAGTAACTGTTCCTGGACAGGCTTTACTCCCGGGTATTTGAGAAACTCTTTCCAGATCAGGTTATTACGGGTAAGGTCCTCCAGAAGTGCCAGAGGGTTGTTAAGCTGAATGATGAGAGCAGTACGGTCGGGGATGGCCTGTACCGGTTCCTTGGCAGGACGGTCTAAGGATTGGTACAGCAAGTAGCCTAAATAGGGGATCCCCACAGACAAAATCACGATTAATGTAAACTGAAATATACGTCTGATAATCCTCATCTCAGCAACATTTTCATCTGTTTCTCCAACCTGAAACTCCTTCGGTGATGGGGCGTTATGCCGTAAAACGAGATAGCATCCTGGTGTGCCCGTGTTGGATATCCTTTGTTTTCTTTCCAATGATAGACCGGGAACTCTTCATGAAGTTGCTCCATGAAGTCATCCCGGTAGGTCTTAGCAAGAATAGAGGCGGCCGCAATGGCCAGAAATTTTTGATCTCCTTTCACAATACAATGAAATGGAATATTCAGCGACGACCTGAACCGGTTTCCATCAATTAAGAGAAGATCCGGTTTCACTTCAAGTTGTTTTACTGCTTGTTCCATTCCAAGGAATGAGGCATTGAGGATGTTGATCTCATCAATAGTTTGAGCTTCCACACGGCTCACGGCAAATGCTATGGCATCTTTTTCCACCTCGGGCCGGAGCATTTCGCGTTGGTTCCTGGAAAGAAGTTTGGAGTCGTTGAGCAATGGATGCGTATAGTCTTTCGGAAAAACCACTGCAGCGGCAAATAACGGACCTGCAAGTGATCCTCTTCCGGCTTCATCGCAACCTGCTTCTGTCAGGTTACCAGTATATTGACTTTTCAGCATCTCAGGCGGGGGAAAATATATCCGTAAAAGCGGTATTCGCAAAAAGGGCAAGGAGGAACAACCAGAGCAAAAGTTCAAACCAGAATGGCTTCCTGAGACGCAGGTAGAAGTTGGCGAGGAACGGGGCAAGAGGTATGCAAAGAAGACCCGTAATATGAAGGTTCAGGGAGTTAGAATAGAAAACTGTCGACAAGGAAAAGAATAGCATCCACAACAATACGATGCTTTTTTTCCTGAGTTCAATAGTCTTTTCTCCGATATGGAGAAACGCATCCCACAGGCCCAGTAATGCAAGTACAGTAAAACCGCCAAACAGGACAAGGACGTTCCATGGTATTTCCGGAGTTTGAAAACCAGGGCGCTTCAGGAAATCAATATACAGTGCAATGAACTCAGGTAGATGGTCTGTCAGAAAGTAGATCACAACCAGGTAAAGGAATGGCGTTGCAAATCCTATCAATGAACTTATCCACTCCCTCAATTTCAAGGAGCGGTATACCAGGAAACAGATCAGAAGAAATCCGTAAAAGAACATCGAGGGAAGGTAAAAAAGAGAAGACAGCCCTACAAAGAAACCAGCTGTATAAACCTGTTCAACAGGATCAGTCTGGTTGTATGATTCAAGAACAGCTTTCAGGATAAAAAGCAGGAATAACGTGGTGATGTTGATGGGCGTCAACGTTAACAATGACGGAAACAGGCTGATGAAAAGTAGAAATAATAAGGCCGACAGCGAGCTGTTGTTTGGTACCAGATCATGACATGAAACAATGTAATTTAACCATAAAGCCTGGAAGGTCACGAGGAAAAACCCAACTGCCATCGCCAGATACTGGAAGCCTGAAACCCATTTGTATAGCAGGGTGTAGAGAGGTACTGGTCCTTCCGGCGGTGGCATCACCGGAGGGTGAACGGCTCCGGTACCCCACAACAACAGTCCGATCACTCCGATTGTTATGAACTGCACAGGGAAACTGGAACGGAAAAAACGAACCATCTTTTATCTATTGCACTTACAACCTACAATCCACCCTAAAGGTCAAATCCTATATCCTTCCTGTAGCACTTCCCCTCAAACTGTATCTTCTCAGCATTTTCGTAAGACCGTTTCAACGCTTCGTCCATGGTTTCACCATATGAGGTAACGGCAAGAACACGGCCGCCGTTTGTCACGATCCGTCCATCATTGGTTGTGGTCCCGGCATGAAACACGAGGCTTCCTTTTACATCATCAAGGCCTTTGATCTCCTTCCCCTTTTCATAGACGCCGGGATAGCCATCTGAGACCAGCATTACGCTGGCAGTGAAACGGGGATCCAGTCTCATCGGGACACGGTCGAGTGTGCCATCGGCAACAGCCTGGCAAAGTTCCACAAAGTCGGCCTGGATCCTTGGAAGCACCGATTCCGTTTCGGGATCTCCCAGCCGGCAGTTGTATTCTATAACATATGGAATTCCATGCACATTCATTAATCCGAAAAAGATGAATCCAGTGTAAACGATCCCTTCTGTTTTCAACCCCTGCAGCGTGGGAATGATCACCTGCCGTTTCACCTTCTCCAGAAATTCTCCCTGTGCAAAAGGTACTGGAGAGACTGAGCCCATTCCTCCTGTGTTGGGGCCGGTATCTCCTGCGCCGATACGTTTATAGTCCTTTGCTTCAGGAAGGATCCTGTAGTGGGTCCCGTCGGTGATTAGAAAAGCGGATAGTTCAATCCCCTGCAGGAACTCTTCAACCACCACTTTTCTGGAAGCCTCACCGAATTTGGCTTCTGAGAGCATGGCAGTGAGTTCGGATGTGGCTTCCTCAAATGTAGGGCATATCACCACTCCTTTTCCTGCAGCCAGTCCGTCGGCTTTGATGACATAAGGAGGTGAAAGACTCCTGAGAAAATCGATTCCTTCAGCCAGCGTTTCGCGTGAAAATGTTCCATAAGCGGCAGTCGGGATATGATATTTTTTGAGAAAAGCTTTTGCGAAGTCCTTGCTTCCTTCCAGCAAGGCAGCCTGTTTTGTCGGGCCAATAACCGGGATGTCCCTGAGATGCGGATCGCCGAGGAAGAAATCGTGGATACCGTGAACGAGGGGATCTTCAGGCCCTACGATGACCATATGGATTTTATATTGAAAGCAGGCTTCACGGATAGCCCGATAATCATTGACATGGATTGGCAGGTTCGTACCGATGGAGGATGTCCCGGCGTTACCGGGTGCGATAAAGAGTGAAGTCAGGCGGGGGCTTTGCGCAAGTTTCCATGCGAGGGTATGCTCCCGCCCCCCCGATCCCAAGAGGAGAATATTCATGTAGTCAGTTTGTTTTCAATGCTTTTTCGATCGATTCCCACAGCCGGTCAGCCGTCAGTTGCCAGGTGAAAAGTCCTTCCCGTACATGGCCCCTTTGGGTGAGTTCCTCCCGCATGGTTTTATACTGGTAGATCTTGTACATAGCCATGGCAATGGTTTCGGGATCAAAAGGGTCGATAAGCAGAGCGCCGTCACCGGCTACCTCCGGCATTGAAGTGACATTTGAAGTTATAACCGGTGTTCCGCAACGGAAAGCTTCAATGATCGGGATTCCGAAGCCTTCGAAATAGGAGACATAGGTGAGAGCCGTTGCGGCGCCCAGCACATAACGAAGGTGCTCGATATTCAGACGCCCGGTAAAAATAACATCCCTGGAGTAGATCATACGCTGGTAGGCCGAATCAATATCCGGAGTCCACCATTTCCTTGCGCCGACAATCAGCAGTTGGATATCCGACGGATTTGTTTTCTTGAAAAGGTCAAACGCCCTGAATAAATTTGAAAGATTTTTCCTGGGATGCAGAGCCCCGATAAACAAGAAATAGGGTTTCCCTTCAGAATAAAACTGGCGGGTCATCACTTTCTCCTCGTCCGTCAGGGGTTTGTAAATCTCGTTGGCCCCGTCGTACACAATATCTATTTTAGCTTCGGGTACTTTGTATTGCTGCACGATATCCTGGCGGGAGTATTCGGAAACAGTTGCGATCCGCACGGCTTTCTGAGCGTATTTCGGAAAATAATGCCGGTAGTATCTGCTGGTAAGAAACGGAATGTCTTCGGGATAATGTTCAAAATTGAGATCATGGATCACGTTCATTGATTTGCCCTTGTACCGGAGGGAGAGAAAACCGTCGGGAGAAAGGAAAAGATCCGGTTTTATCCGTTTCAGGAGGGAGGGAAGGCTGAATTCAAACCAGGTGTAGTAAAGCAGAGGATGACGTGCCGGTGGGAACTGAACCATTGGCGTGATGTTATCCGAGAAGATGAACTCTTCGGAAAAATTTCTGTCAAAGATGAAATAAAAGTGATGTTCGGGATGTTGGGTGGTGATCCGTTTCAGCGTTTCGTAGGTGAACCATCCGATCCCTTCAAGTTTGTCTTTAAGCAGCAAACGCGTGTTAACCGCGATATTCATTCAGCACAATTGTTTCTTGGTTCAGAATATTTCTAACTTTGTTGCAAATATCACAATTTTCCTGCATTTCTCCAACAATCCATGCAACGTAAATTTCTTGTAAATCTCGGACTGCTTCTCTTTTTGAATCTCCTCATAAAGCCATTCTGGATTTTTGGCATCGACAGAACCGTACAGAATACTGTTGGATTAGAAGATTACGGTTTCTATTTCGTCATTTTTAACTTCTCATTTCTTTTCAGTATCCTGCTTGACCTTGGGATCACCAACTTCAACAACCGGAATATCGCCCAGCATAATCACCTGTTGAATAAGCACTTTTCCGGGATTGTCGTATTAAAATTCCTCCTTGGAATTTTCTATCTCCTGATCACATACCTGATTGCCATTCTTATCATGGGATATTCAGGGGATCAGCTTTACCTGCTTGCCTTCCTTGCGTTCAACCAATTCCTTGCCTCTTTTATCCTGTATCTCCGGTCCAACATCTCCGGGTTGCTGCTCTTCAAAACAGACAGCATACTTTCTATCCTTGACCGCCTGCTGATGATCCTCTTTTGCGGTGTATTACTTTGGGGACACATAACCGATATCCCTTTCAGGATCGAGTGGTTCGTCTACAGCCAGACAGCTGCCTACCTGGCCACAGCCGCAATTGCTCTTGCAATCGTCGTTCGTAAATCGGCATTTCGGAAATTGAAATGGCATTGGCCTTTCTTTCTGATGATCGTTAAAAAAAGTATGCCTTACGCCCTGATGGTCCTTCTGATGACCTTTTATAACAGGCTCGATCCTGTAATGCTTGAAGGGCTTCTCGGTAAGTCGCTGGGAAACGAACAGGCCGGTATCTATGCTCATGGCTACAGGCTGCTGGATGCAGCGGCAATGATCTCTTTCCTTTTTGCTATTCTGCTGATACCTATTTTTTCCAAGATGATCAAGCAGAAAGAGCCTGTGGAGCAGATGTTGAAATTATCCTTTACCCTGATTATCACCTTGTCAATTATCGTTGCTTCGGCATCCTTTTTTTACAGTAAAGAAATGATGGACCTGCTCTACGATGCCGACACCATTCAGTCTGCCCCGGTATTCCAGCTTCTTATGCTTGGGCTTATTGCTATCTCCACATCCTATATATTCGGAACCCTGCTGACAGCTAACGGAAACCTGAAGGAATTGAACATCATTGCTGGTATCAGCCTGGTAATCAATCTTGTAATAAATCTCATATTAATTCCCCGGCTGATGGCTTACGGAAGTGCGATCTCCAGCCTGACCACTCAGCTCTTTGCAGCCCTTGCCCAGGTTATCCTGGTTCAGGTTATTTTTAAATTTAAGGTGAACTACCGCTTTCTGATCATCCTTTTTTCTTTTGCGGGAGGAGTGATACTTATTACATGGCTTTCACGCCTGATAACAATAACCATCCCGGGATTACCCTCGCACCTGACCTGGCTTTCCAACCTGGCCCTGGCACTTCTCGTCTCCTTTTTCCTGGCAATAATCCTGAAGCTTCTTAATTTCAGTGCTCTCCTGGGCATCCTTCGGAGAAACAGGTAATTGCGCAGGCTGATATGGAGGGTCGTTTGTTCATTTGTCAAAAATCTCTACCTTTGGCAAAATTTTGATCAATTTGCTATGATCCATGATCCTAAAAGAAGGGAAGATTTTGACTCTTCCAACATCGTTATCTTCCTTTACAAGTGGCGTAAACCTCTCTTTATCGTGATGATTGTGGCGCTGGTCGGCTCCTGGTTCTTTTCTTTGCCGTGGTTTATTACCCCTAAGTTTAAATCAACGGTCATCATGTTTCCGGCAAGCACCAACTCCATCTCGAAGGCACTTCTGACGGAGAACAACCAGAAAGGAGAAGATCTGATGTCGTTCGGGGAAGATGAACAGGCAGAACAGCTGATGCAGATCCTGAACTCCAACAAGATCCGGGACCGGATTATCAGAACATTCAATCTCATGGAACACTATGGGATCGACTCTGGCGCAAAATACAAATACTCCAGGTTGTTTGAAGAATATGAGCGGAACATCAGTTTCCGCCGGACTCCTTTTATGGCGGTCCAGATCACGGTATATGATACGGATCCGCAACTGGCCGCCGACATTGCAAACAACATAGCCGCCCTGCTTGATTCAACAAAAAATGACATGCAGCATCTTCGTGCCATTCAGGGACTCGGCATTGTTGAAGAAGAGTACAGAAATCTTCAAAGCGAAGTACATGTCATTGTTGATTCCCTGGTTTCGCTTGGAAAACTGGGAGTGAACGATGTTGAATACCAGTCGCAGGTATTGAATCAGCAAATGGCGATTGCTATCATGAACGGGAACAAAGAGGCCCAGAAAGCACTACAGAAACGGCTGGATGTACTTGGGCAGTATGGAGGGATCTACATGGCATTGAAAAACGCACTCGAGTTCAAAACGGAGCAGCTCACCTTATTGAGATCCAGGCTTAAAGAGGCTAAAGTTGACGCTCAGGAGAATATCCCTCAGAAGTTTATTGTAAGTGATGCGTACAAATCAGAAAAAAAATCTTACCCGATCCGGTGGCTGATCATGCTTGTATCGACCATATCGGCTCTTTTCCTTACAATAATTATTATTATGATCATTGAAAAAATCTCAGCGGCGAATGCACAGAAGAAATTTCAATTAGGCCAGTCATAACGAATCCCATAAATAAACTAAAAAAAAGATATATGGAACCCTTTTTCAACAGCAAAAACATCGTTGATATATTGTTTCGCTGGAAGATCCACCTGGCGGTCATCGTAGTGCTGGCCCTAGTTCTGTCAGTCATCCTCTCGGGTCCGATGGTGATCACACCACTATATAAATCCTACGCCATTGTTTATCCATCGAATATCTCTCCCTATTCGGATGAGAATGAGACCGAACAGATGATTGAGATCCTCAATTCGGGTGATATCCGTGACGATGTGATCAGGAAATTTGACCTTGCAGCTCATTGGAAAATCGATTCCAGCTATAAATACTTCAGAAGCACCCTTTACTGGATCTATTCTCAACGGGTAAAGGTCAGCAAAACCCCTTATGAAGCTGTGAATGTTTCCGTTCAGGATCCCGATCCCAGGATGGCTTATGATATGGTAAATGCCATCCTTGAATTTTTTAATGCCAAAGTCAGAGGACTGCATAAAGAGAAGTTCTACGAAGTTGTGGTCAATTACGAGATAATCGTTAACAAGAAACAGATGAAGATTGACTCCTTGAGGCAACGTGCAGAGGAACTTGGAACCAAATACGGACTGATGGAATACCAGGCACAGACCCGCGAGGTGATGCGTGCACTGCTTGGAACAGGAAATCAGTCGGGACGCTACAGTGAAGCGCTTAAGTACAAGAAAAACATCGAGGAAAAAGGGGCTGAAATGCTGCTCATCCAGGAGATGATGACTGCCGAAACAGAAGAGTTTGCGGTCTTCAAGCTCGACTACGACAGAGCGTTGCTAGACTATAACCGGCAGTACACGCACATGAACATTCTTACCGAACCCTATGTTTCGGATAAAAAATCTTACCCTATCCGGTGGTTGATTGTGGTTGGTTCTGTGCTGGCGATGTTCTCCCTGGCCCTGATCGTGATAGGATTGATTGAAAGAAACAGGTTTGCTAAACAGTTCAAGCCGGAAAATGCCTAAACTCTACACAGGAAAGGTAGTCTCAGGCTTTTTGGAGAGATACAAGGTGGTATGGGTATACCTCTTCAGCCTTGCCTATATTCTTCTCAACGCTTATATGGTTTACAGGGATTATTATTATTCCCTTGCCATCCCGGTTGTTCTTGTGCTGCTTTATTTTTATTTCACCCGTCTGGACTGGATCCTTCTCCTGATCGCCTTTTCAACGCCAATAGCTGTGAATATGGTACAGTACGAACTGGGAGTCGGGATCTCAATTCCTACGGAACCACTTCTTTTTGGTGTATTCCTGATCTTTATCCTTAAGCTGTTTTACAAAAATAATTTCGACCAGAAGATCTGGACCCATCCGTTAAGCATCCTGATCATCATCACCCTGTTATGGATGTTCATCACCAGCCTTACCAGCCAGATACCATTGGTGTCATTTAAGTACTTGTTAGCCAGGATGTGGTTTATTTTCCCTTTTTATTTCCTGGGGATTTTACTTTTCCGGAAAACACAGAACATCCGGCTTTTCATCTGGTTATATACCATTCCCCTGATGGGAGTCGTTTTTTATACGGTAGCCGTCCATTCCACCTTTGGTTTTGAAGAAGAACCCGGTCACTGGGTGATGGAACCGTTCTATAACGACCATACGGCCTATGGAGCAGTTCTCGCCCTATTCCTGCCAGCATTCGTCGGTTTCACCTTCAGCAGGGTTTACAGTAAGACCACCCGGTTCTTCTCTTTCCTTGTCCTGTTGGTATTGACGATAGCCCTGTTTCTGTCGTTCAGCAGGGCGGCCTGGATCAGCATTGTGGCAGCCTTCATCATCTTCCTGGTGATCCAATTCAGGATAAAATTCAAGTGGATCGCCGTTATATCATTATCCTTGCTTTTGTTTTATTTCATGTTCCAACAACAGATATGGGATGTACTGGAACGAAACAAACAAGGGACTTCAGGGAATTTCATAGAACACGTGCAATCCATTTCCAATATCTCCACTGATAATTCAAACCTCGAACGGATCAACCGCTGGCAATCGGCTTTCCGGATGTTCGAGGAGCGACCGGGTTTTGGGTTCGGACCCGGGACCTACCAGTTTGAATATGCCCCGTATCAGCTTTCCAAGGAGAAAACATTGATCAGTACCAATGCCGGCGACCGGGGCAATGCGCACAGTGAATATATCGGCCCCCTTGCAGAAGAGGGATTATTAGGTATGTTACTGATGGTCACATTGGTAGCCATGGTAATTGCGTATGGACTGAAGGTCCATAAGCAGGCAAAGACTCCCGAAATCCGTTTAATAAGCATTACTATTCTTCTTGGCCTGATCACCTACTTCCTGCATGGTACGCTCAATAACTTCCTGGATACTGACAAGGCCTCCGTACCTTTCTGGGCTTTCATTGCCATCCTTGTTGCCCTCGATTTGTACCAGAACAGGGTCAGTGAGCAGTAGGCAGTCTTCAGTCCACATTTCCACAAAACTTAGTTCTCAATGCATTTGTCCAGGTGGATTCTTTTCACTAATTTTGCGGCCCTGAAAACAACAAATTACGATTCATTCCATTTATGGCAACAACGGCAGATATCCGAAACGGATTGGTGATAGATTTTAACAGCGACCTCTTTTCAGTCGTAGAATTTCAGCATGTAAAACCCGGGAAGGGTGGTGCTTTCGTACGAACAAAATTGAAAAGCCTGCGAACAGGCAAGGTGATCTCAAATACATTCAACTCAGGCGAGAAGATTGAAATTGCCCGGGTTGAGCGGCGCCCTCATCAATACCTGTACAAGGATGATACAGGCTACCATTTTATGCATACAGAGACGTTTGAGCAAATTCCTATTGCAGAGGAACTGATCAGTGCTCCACAGTTCCTGAAAGAGGGGCAGGAGGTGGAGATTGTCTTTCATGCTGACACAGAGACGCCCCTTAACTGTGATTTGCCTTCTTATGTCGAGTTGGCAATCACATACACCGAACCGGGCTTCAGGGGAAATACCGCAACCAATGCATTTAAAGAAGCAACGATGGAGACAGGGGCTATCGTAAAAGTTCCCCTCTTTATTGAAAACGGAGAGATCATCAGAATTGATACAAGGACCGGCGAGTACGGCGAAAGAGTCAAAAGTTAATTATGAACTCCGATTTTCGAATTACGAATTTTTCTTCCGCCTTTTCGCCATTTCACCTTTTCGCTATTTTATTTTTTTACCATGAAATTCCCGCAGCCTTTACAGCTTAAAGAATTAGCAGACTCCTTGTCTGCCAGGTTTATCGGGGACCCTCTTCATTCTGTCACCGGATTGAATGAGATCCATATGGTTGAAGCAGGAGATCTGACTTTTGTCGATCACCCTAAGTATTACACCAAAGCGCTTGCCTCAAAAGCTACCACGATTCTGATAAACAAAGAGATAGAATGCCCTGTGGGGAAAGCATTGATTATTTCCGAACACCCGTTTGACGACTTCGTTTCGCTGGCAATGTTATTTCGCCCTTTCATCCCGGCAACGGCCATGGTAAGTCCGACTGCCATCATTGGGGAGGGAACAGTGATCCAGCCGGGGGCATTTATCGGAAACCATGTCACTCTTGGTAAAAATTGTCTGATCCATGCCAATGCAAGCATTTACGATCATTCGGTGGTTGGAGATCATGCAATCATTCATTCAGGGGCAGTAATTGGAGCCGATGCCTATTATTTTCAGCGCAGGCAGGAAGGTTGGAAGAAACTGGAATCCTGCGGCAGGGTCGTTCTGGAAGAGAATGTGGAGATTGGGGCGCTCACTTCCATCGACAAAGGAGTTTCGGGAGACACCATTATCTCAGCCGGGACCAAGATCGACAACCATGTTCAAATCGGCCATGATACGTTCGTTGGCCGCAACTGCCTGATCGGAGCCCATTGTGCCATTGCCGGGGTCACCCGGATTGAAGACGATGTTATCCTGTGGGCACGTGTCTCGGTAAATAAAGATCTTGTTATCGGGAAAGGTGCCATCGTATACGCCATGTCCGGCATTGACAAATCTATTGCCGGGGGAAAAACATACTGGGGCGTCCCCGCCGAAGAAGCGCGCAAGAAGTGGAAGGACATGGCGAAACTGAACCGACTCATCAGGGAAGAGTAACCTGGTTCAGGGTTCAGCGTTCTGTGTTCAGCGTTCTGTGTTCAGCGTTCTGGGTTCAGCGTTCTGGGTTCAGCGTTCTGTGTTCAGCGTTTTCCTTTGATAATTTACAAATTCCTAATTTCATGTGGTCGTACTTTATCCATGGAGGTACCAGATCGACCACGAAAGGATTCAACCAGATCATTATTCCGATGGATAGGCTGGAGGTAGAATAATTTACCGGCAGGTTGAATATACTGAAAGAACCTCTATATTTGTTTTAAATATACAAATATGACGCTCGGCAACTCCAATCCTTCAACCTTTGCACGACCTCACTCTTTTCCTGACTTCTTGAATTTACCCCGTTAAAACATGATATAAAATCAACACCAACTCAAAAAACCCAAAAGACAAGAATAATATAACAGCAATTCCAGTGCTGCCCAGATGTTATGCACCACTTAGAAAATAAGACAGCTATGAATTATCTAGACATTGTATTTAATATTCTGACTTCAACTTTTGTAGTCGGTATTGCGACATATTTGATTCAGAAGAGAATTGACAGACGATTTAATCGAATTGAAGAGTTTCAAAGGACACTGATAATTATTAGAAAAGAACGTTATAACACTTTGCTGAAAACATTACAAGAAATTTGGGAAAAAATAATTGAAACAGAGTATTATATACGTCATGACATACCAGAGCAATACAAAAATGCCCAGCAAACTAGCCAAGCAATATTAACTTTTGACTCGACTCCATTGAAAAACGCATTTATATTTATCGAAAAGCGAAGTATATTATTAAATGATAATTTGAGTAAGATGACTTCTGACTTGTTTATTAATCATTTGCAAAGTACGTATAATGGTTTTATTGCTATTTTAAATCAAGTACCAACTGGACAAGTAACGATTAATAATGTAAATAATTATATTCCAAATGCACTTGGAACAAAATACAACCGGGACTTAAAATTATTGAAAAAAGAATTTGAAAAACAAGCGAGAGAAATATTGTATGATGACAATAACAAAAGCGGTGCATAACAAGCTTGCAGCCGAAACCATGCAGGCAAAGTGATTCAAAGCAAGCGTAAGAAAAGGAAATGAAGAAAAAACGAATACCAACACCACACCAAGTAACCCCTGCACGTCGGCTGCAAGCGGAGCGTTGGTTGAAATGCAGCAATGAATGAATAAGGATGATGTTTTTCAGGATTGCTTGCAACATATTAAATGTTCTTTGAAAGATTTGAGAAAGCCCCCAGGGCGTGAAAAA
>Ga0172368_10002253_pt1 | contig 24845 bp, 30 predicted proteins | sample Lak11m_FD_114540 | JGI IMG/M metagenome (GOLD analysis project Ga0172368, IMG submission 114540) | Freshwater microbial communities from Kabuno Bay, South-Kivu, Congo - kab_022012_11m | ecosystem: Environmental > Aquatic > Freshwater > Lake | place: Democratic Republic of the Congo: South-Kivu...
CGATGGTGGCATTGATAACATACCACAAACGCGCGCCAAGAATACCGGCCGGCAGAATCCAGACCATCAGATCCCAAATGGCATCCCCTTTCTCTCCCCGCCATGTCACTTCGCGACTTGCAAACCAGGCTGCAACTGATACACCTATCATCACCAGTACACCATACCAGCGCAGCGCAAACACAAAACTGCCTATATTGAACGAAAATATTACCGGGTTAATCATGTCATCTCCAATAAACTCAAAATAATATTCACGATAGCATCCTGGCCTTAATAGCCAGGTCAATCACATTTTCAAACATGCTGGTACGTAGATCACCACACTCGGGTTAACATCTGGATTGCCAATGATGAGATCGCCACTGCCGACCAGGTAGCTGCCCCCAACAAAACAGCCCGAGGTCCTGCCTTAATGAAGGCTTGAATACTTGTATTGAGACCGATGGCTGCCATCGCCATGATGATCAGGAATTTTCCGCTCAGCGCCAGATTCGTGGTGATGGATGACGGGATTCCCCCAACACTGTTTAGGACGGCAGCTGCCAGGAAACCCAGGACAAACCAGGGAAAAACCCTTGCAAGCTTGAAATTTTGCTGTTCCTGGTGATTACGAGATGTGATAAATGCAAGCGCCAGGGTCACAGGCACGATCATCAGGCTTCGCGTCAGCTTGACCACGGTTGCGAATTTCCCGGCAACATTACTGAAAGAGAATCCGGCTGCCACAACCGAAGATGTGTCGTTAATGGCTGTTCCAGCCCACATGCCAAAACCAGTATCACTCAGTTTCAGAAGGTGTCCAATGAGCGGAAAAAGAAAAACCGCCAGCACATTGAACAAGAATATGGTTGAAATTGAGTAAGAAATATCCTGATCTTCAGCGTTGATCGCCGATGATGCGGCGGCGATGGCCGAACCACCACAGATCGCGGTTCCCACACCAATCAGTATGGTGAGTTTTTTGTTAATCTGCAGCAACTCGCCTACAAAGAAAACGGTCAGAAATGCGGCGGTCAAAGTAATAATTATCACCAGCAGAGACTGCTGTCCAACCCGAATTATGCTGGACATGTTCATGTCAAACCCTAACAGGACAACCGCCAGTTGTAAAATGTACTTCGATGTAAACTTGATACCTTTTTGAGATACAGGTGGCAGCTTCAATATCGAGGTTGTTAAAATTCCCAGGCTGATGCCTAATACCGGACCGCCAACAACTGGGATCATTCTCCCCAAATAGTATGCTGTAGCTGCAATGATGAGCGCAATCAAAATTCCAAGCCCATTTCCCCGCATGAATTTGTCCAAAAACGCACTCTCCCAATGTATTAATGTCGTTGTATCTGATTTCCAACAAAATCAATAATAATCGCCCACGATATATTTGTAAAATAGTATAATTTTATAAAGAGAATAAGGAATTACCTATGGACATGCGTCACTTTCGCATCTTTCTCACAGTTTGCGAGGCCGGAACAATGACCCGCGCCGCCGAAATCGTTTATATGACCCAACCTTCCATCAGCCAGGTGATCGCTGAACTGGAGAAAGGGTATGGTGTTCGCCTGTTTGAACGCTTAAACCACCGGTTGTATCTCACGGCTGCTGGTGAACACCTGCGTTCTTACGCAAATCACATCGTCAATTTATCCGAGCAGGTCAGGAAAGAACTGGCAGACCTGAACTCGCAAGGATCGATCCGTATTGGCGCCAGCCTGACGATTGGGGCACATTTATTACCCGGGATTATCAACGCCTATCGACAGGAATTACCTGATGTGGAGATTTTTACACAGGTTGACAACACCAGCGTAATCGAAAAGCTCATTATGGATGATCACATCGATCTTGGTCTTGTGGAGGGGCCAATCTATTCGCCACATATTCAAGAAGAAATGCTCTGCGAAGACGACCTGGTCATCATCTGCGGTCCAGGTCATCCATTGTGGAATGAAGGAGTAATCGGGATTAACAAGTTGGCCGGGAAATCTTTTATCATTCGTGAATCAGGCAGCGGAACACGTGACATCTTTGAAAGAGTCATGAATAATGCCGGGGCTAATTGGAAAATTATCGGGGTTTACAACAACACCGAGGCGATCAAACAGGCGGTCAGGGAAAATCTTGGTCTGGCGGTTGTCCCAAGAATTTCGATCAAGGATGAAGTGGAGCGCGGTTTGCTTCGGACGGTTGAAGTCAACGGGTTGAATTTGAAGAGAAATTTCAACCTGGTCTATCATCATCAAAAATATTTCACGATCGCCATTAAAACTTTCATTGATGTATCGAGAAAATATTCTGTAACTGGGTGAACATCAAACCGCCCCATTTACATTTCTATTTCAGTCTGCGGATAAACAAGCGTTCATAGCCATCATCCGGCAGGAAACCGATCAACCTATAGCCGGCATTAACGCACCCGGTAATCATTCTCATTTTGGCACCAGGATCGTCGCACCAGATTTCTAGTACCTCGCCAATCGCTATATATTGATTACCACCAAGCGCTTCGATCAAATCGCCTGGACATATCGTGGCACGGGCGTCAATCACTCGGCAGGTAGTAATCGGTTTCGTACTTACCAAGGTCATAATAACTCCATAAAATGGGAAAATAGATTTTCTAACCAAAAAATCCAGAGATTTGGCCTGCTTTGTAGATTCTATCGAATATGAAGGCTATTAAGATTTGTCAACGTGTTTCCGCGAGAAATTCACCACCATTCACGGCGCTCCTGTTTGGGCCACGGGAGCGCCGTTCATACAGGTAAGGAGAATGCTTGCGCCCGGTTTAGATATTGGTAGTGGTGTCAGTTTGAAATTTTCATCGAATTCCATAACTTCGGCTGATGTTCTGAATTCGTTATACACATGCCTCGGCGTTGGTTAACGATAACTTTCGGAGTGATCCAATCATGATTCCGTCAAGATAAGCTGAAACCGCGGCTTGAGCGTCCTGAATATCAATGTACCTATATTTCAGGGTGGTTTTGACTTGGAATTTGCTTGTTCACAAAAATCAGGTGCCTACGAAATGCCGTTCTGTTGGTCTGTCACGACTATCTAATGGGCAAAGTACCATTAGGGCACGAGACGGCGTGTCATCTGGGTTTTTCCAGGAATGTGGTAAATAAGCCTCGAAAAACAGGCTGTCACCTGGTTCGAGCACATATGTCTCGTTATCCACCGTATAAACAATGTGGCCTTCCAGACAATATACAAACTCGCGCCCGGTATGCACAATCGGGTTTACGCCGCTGGCGGCATAAGGAAAAAGGGCCATCAACAATGGCTCGGCGCCAGAGCGGGCCATGCCTGCACCCATATCTTCCAATATCCCATGCGCGAACCCGGTGCGCGGATGTGAGCTGTTCTTTTGAAAAACCACTTTCTTTTCAACGTGGATTGTCTCAAAAAAAGCGGTGATTGGCATCCGTAAACTTTGTGCCAATTGCTGAAGAGTACCCACGCTGGGCGAAGTGCGCCCGTTTTCGATCAGACTCAATGTGTTGACATTTAGTCCGCTCATATCAGCCAGGGCTCGGATAGACAACCCCAGCTGTGTGCGAATCTCATGCAGGCGATCTCCCACGCCAATTTGATTATCACATTTGTTATCGTCGACTGGAATGACCCTCCCTGGACCGTTTCGACGATTACCTCGTACGCCGGTAGAAATAATCTTTTCCATATCAGATCCTCCAGATAATATCATAAACAACTAATATTATAGTTTATTTATGTTTGATATTTCGTATCAATTCCTATTATTTTGTTTATTACTAAACCACTTTCGATAAACAGGTAGATGCTATATTGGTATTCACCATCGCCCATAAAAGTTAATCCTTGTAAAGGATGCAATAATTTGGTAACAAAAAGGACTGCGCTGGAATTCAGCGCAGTCCTTTTTGTTGTTTTATTTTTGAATGGCTTCGGCCACTCGTTTGAGCCTCTGCCGGGCTTCATCTGCCACCGGATCAAGCGCCGGATCCTGGATAAAGTCGGTCATCGACAACGGATCAATAATGTGCACGACGGTACCATTACCTTGCTCATACACGATAACATTACACGGCAACAATAGGCCAACATCCAGGCGGGCAGTAAGCGCCCTGTGCGCCAAAGGGGGATTGCAGGCGCCAAGGATGGTATATTTTCGAAAATCGATATCCAGTTTCTTTTTCATGGTTTCTTTAACGTCGATGCTTGTCAAGACGCCAAAGCCTTCGGCTTTGAGTGCTGCCGTCACTTTTTCAAGCGCAGCCTCATACGGCAGGTTTAGTTTGGATTGAAATCCCAGTCCGGTCATTTAATTCTCCCAAATTCTTTCTTAATATGTCTGATGACTACTTATTGGATGTCGGGATGTTCAAAAAGTTGCTGTTTGTCTTTACCCGCCGATGGTGCGCCATTGTTAAGAGTGAACTCGCCCTCCATACCAGCCAATCCGGGCGTTTTTGCGAACATCGAAATCGGGAACTAAAGGTTTTATATCCAGCAAAGGATCGTCATCCAGTTCATCAATCCCTTCGATATCAAGGCGGTTTCCTTCCATACATAGCGGTCGCGCCAATGATAGTTCGATCCGATTCGGAGGACCGGGGTAACAGGGGGTGCCGTGTTCCTGGTCATCCAGAAGAGGCACTATGCTCACTCGATAGGTTTGCGGGGGCACTCGTTCAGGTATAACAGGAAGACGCGAGAAAACTCGTTCGAGTCTTTCAAGGCCACAAACAAATTGCGGGAACACCTCCACAATGCCGGTGAAACTAGAACGGGATGCTTTGTAAGATCGCTTACCTCACGCGCATTGCCTGATTGCAACCAGAAGTGTAACTTTTATTGGACAATCGCATCAAATACTATATAACTCACAAAAACTAAGGATTATAAAAATGGAAATGATCATTGATTTCCCCGGCGGTTCGCGAGTGGACGCCCATTTCGGACAATTCACCGTTGCAACCGACCAGCCCCCGGCCGCCAGCGCGCCAACCCCCTTTGCCGTATTTCTTTCATCCATTGGCACCTGCGCCGGAATCTACGTGTTGGGCTTTTGCCAGCAGCGCGGACTGCCCACAGACGGTATCCGTATCGTGCAGCGCATCCATAACGGTTTCAGCGGCATGGTCCAGAAGATTGACTTGGAAATCCAGGTTCCGCCCAGCTTCCCGGAAAAATATCGCGACTCTCTCATTCGATCGGCTGAATTGTGCGCGGTCAAGAAACATCTGGAAAACCCACCTACCTTTGATGTGACCACCAAGGTAGTTGAACCAATTTCGGCATAGTGCAAAGACACTGTTCATACAACAAAATTAATTTTAGGAGTAAACAATGGAAAAGCTTCTCAATGATGAAATCACCGGCCAGATCAAGGAAATCTTTGGAAAACTGAAAGAGCCGGTCCAGATCCTCTTTTTCGCATCCAAGGGTCAGTGCGATCTCTGCAATGAAACCCGCGCGCTTCTTGATGAGGTCGTAGCACTCGACACCCGGCTGGGAATAAGTGTGTATGACATTCAAGTTGATGCAGAAGTTGCACGTAAATTCAATGTTGATCGCGCACCGGGTATTGTCATCGCCGCCAAAAATGACAACCAGATCATGGATTACGGTATCCAGTATTCCGGCATTCCGTCTGGGCATGAATTCAGCACCCTGATCAATGACATACTGCTCGTTTCTGGACGCGATTCTGGATTGGGCCAGCAGGCACGCGAATTTTTGCGGAAGTTGGACAAGCCAGTTCATTTCCAGGTGTTTGTAACCCCCACCTGCCCGTACTGCCCGCAAGCGGTCATTCTGGCCCACAGAATGGCGATGGAAAACCCGGCAATGATCCGTGCTGAAGGTGTTGAAGCAACCGAATTCCCTGAATTGGCCAACCAGTTTGGTGTGAGCGGTGTGCCTCAAACAACCATCAATGCTGGAGCGGGGACCGTCATTGGTGCCGTGCCGGAAAATCAACTGCTCGCTGAAATTATGCGCGCGCTGGCAAACTGATCTCTTTTTGAAAGGGTAATTATGGGAAAGCGTGTCGAACTGCGTGTCAAGCGTGAACAGCAAAAAAGGAATACCACCATTGCTGTTGTGGCCGGTCTGGGTTTCATTTTCCTGGCAGTGGTTGCAATAATGACGTTACCGAGTTTGACTGCGGGTGGTAATGGTAGCTCGAGTCGGGTATCCACCATCCCTGTTGAAGTGAATTACCGGGCCCCTGCGCTTGCGCTGGAAAATATCAACGGAAAGACTGAATCCCTGGCCGATTTTCAGGATAAGGTCGTGCTGGTCAACAACTGGGCTACCTGGTGTCCGCCCTGCAAAGCCGAGATGCCCACGTTAGTGGCCTATTACAATGAGCATGCCAAGGACGGGCTGATGATTGTGGCGATTGAAGCTGGTGAACCCAAAGACCAGGTGCAGAAATTCGCCGACCAATACCAGATGCCATTCTCCGTCTGGATTGACCCGGATGGAAAGTCGCTGGATGCTTTCAAGAATGGCAATTTACCCAACTCTTATGTGATTGACCGGGCCGGCACTGTGCGCCTGATGTGGACCGGAGAGATCAATCGCGAAACCCTCGAAGAATACATCACGCCGTTGCTGGCCAAGAATTAATATAGAAGACCTCCGGGGTAAAATTGTCCGGAGGTCTTCTGTGTTTAACTGATCTTTTCTTTACACAACCTTCAAAATGGCTTTACCGGTACTTTATGGCTTGCTGCTATACTATGAATATTGCCGAGCACAAATGTTTGAAACCTCAGGGAATTTGAAAGCGAAATAACGTTATGACCAAAATACTGGTAATCGATGATGAACCATCCATTGTCAATCTGATCAACGCATACTTGAAGCCTGAAGGATACGAAGTCTTCACCGCGTCAGACGGCAACGCCGGCATAAAAGCTGCACGTGCTTTCAAGCCAGACCTGATCATCCTTGATGTTATGCTGCCTGGCATGGATGGGATCGAACTCCTTACTCGCTTGCGGCGTGAATCAAATGTTTATGTGATCCTGCTGACTGCAAAAACCGAAGAGACCGATCGTATCGTCGGTTTGACTGTCGGCGCGGATGATTATGTCACAAAACCATTCAGCCCGCGCGAATTAGTGGCGCGTGTAAAAGCGGCGATCAGGCGCTTCCAGATGGGATCTGCACCGGGAATGGATGATTCCTTGTTGACCTTCAAAAAAGTTCAAATCGATAAGGGGGCGAGAAAGGTAACAGTCAATGCTCAACCGGTAGATCTTACCGCTATCGAATTTGATCTCCTTCGCGCGCTGGCCGAGAATCGCGGCCGAGTGCTTTCCCGTGAGCAGCTGCTGGAAAAGGTTTGGGGAGGGGAATATTTCGGTGAAATGCGCGTTGTGGATGTTCATCTTGGGCATTTGCGCCAAAAGCTTGGCGAAGAGAACCTGGTGACCACGGTGCGCGGGGTAGGTTATCGCTTTGAGGATGAACCGCAATGATTAAATATATTCAAAATCACCTGGGTGTAAAGCTGCTCTTTTCCTATATTGCAATTCTCATCGTAATCGTTATTGTGATGATGATCGTGATCCCATTTTCTGCGCCTTATGCCTACAACCATTACATGATGTCATCTGGCACACCGCAACCAGGTATGGGAACTGTCATGATGGGGCAAGGGCAGGGTGGCGGACCGGGACTTGGGCGTGGACTGGGTCAGGCTCAGGGGCTTTCGAATTTCCGGGCCGGCCTGGCGGAATCGCTGGTTTATGCCATGCTGGCAGCCACGGCGGTTGTAGCATTTGTGAGCGTATTCTTCACTCGTCGTGTGGTTACCCCCCTGCGCGAGATGACCCTTGCGTCACAGCGCATCGCCAAGGGTCATTTTGAAGAGCGCGTCAAAGTCAATGGCACGGATGAGCTTGCAGAACTTTCCGAAAGCTTTAACCAGATGGCAGGCCAGCTTGAAGGCGTCGAATCGATGCGCCGCCGGCTTATCGGCGATGTCAGTCACGAGTTGCGCACGCCTTTGACCGCCATCAAAGGTTACATGGAAGGTCTTATGGATGGTGTTTTTCAGCCCGAAGCCGAAACATACCAACAAATCTTTGCTGAGGCCGACCGCTTGAGCCGGCTCGTCGATGATTTGCAGGAGTTGAGCCGCGTTGAGTCAAAAGCTTATGCTTTGGAACTCCAGCCCCTGGACTTTTCCCCATTAGTGGAAACAGCTATAAAAAGGCTGTCACTCAACGCGCGGGAGAAGCAGATCGAGCTCCGCTCAAACATACCCGCTGACCTTCCAAATTTAATTGCAGATCCAGATCGCATAACACAGGTGTTAACCAACCTGCTGGGAAATGCAATTGCTTATACTCCTGTCGGTGGATCAGTAACCATTACCGCTTCCAGAAAGGCGGAAAATATCCTGATCTCAGTAACGGATACCGGTATTGGTATCGCCCCAGAACACCTGAAGCACATTTTTGATCGCTTTTACCGGGTGGATAAATCCAGGTCGCGCCAGGCGGGCGGTGGATCAGGAATTGGATTGACTATCGCCCGGCACCTGGTTGAAGCGCACGGAGGACATATTTGGGTCGAGTCAGCGGGCGATGGTCACGGCAGCACCTTTGCTTTTACCTTGAAAGTCGCCAGTTAATTTTTATTGGCTTACAAGAACAACGTTGGCAGCTTCAAGCTGTTAAACCGCAAAATCGGCATCCGGAAGAATTTCAAAGCCAGTTGTGATTTGGGCAGTGGCCAGAATGGTGGCAGCAACCGAGCAATATTTTTCTTCAGAAAGCTGGATGGTTGTTCGTAAAACGGCACACGGCCGTTATAGATTATCCTGCTCAGGAAAAGCCGCCGCGTGACGGTCCACAACCACTTGAAGCACTGGCTGAATCGGAAGAACCGGTCCCAAAAGAAGCAACCCTGGAAAGCTTTTTCTGCGTGTTCTGGCTCTCGCATTTTGGACAGGCCGGGATGCGATCTGATTCTGAAAAGCGCAGCATCTTTTCAAACATCTCTCCACATTCGTTGCAGCGATATTCGTAAAAAGGCATATCTGGTTTCCTCTATAGGTTCAGATCAGTGCAATTTTTCCGGGTGGTCAATAAGCTTTCCAGCCAGATAGGCATCCAAAGCCAATTCTATATCCCGTATATCGGTAATGATCGGCTGAATATCATGTTCCTGCAGGCTAAGATATGCGCCTGTTCCCATTCCTCGTGTGATTAGCGCCAGGCAGTCTGCTATTGGAGTGATCATTGCATTGTGGTCGTGATGGTGATGGTGTTCGCCTTCCGGCTCGGGCGCTTTGCCAACCGGTACTGTCTGCGGGAATGATCTGGAAACGATTTCACGACTGAGTACTTTGCCTGACTCAATGGTGAAGATTTCATAAAACTGTGCACGACCAAAATGTGCTGAAATGGTTAGGTGATCGTCTGTGACAATAGCAATTTTCATATTTTTCTCTTTAAGCACGATGGAGGAACTGGCCTTGAGGAGAGTTCCGGATCAATATCTGGCAATATCTCTTACCAAGTTTCCGGCGGCAGGATTTACAATATAAAGTTCAGGCCTGGCCTGTCATTTTTTTAAATTGAGCCGTCAGCGCCCGCCAAATGGGGCAACGGTCGTAAACAGCGCTGAATATAAACAAGCCACCGAGAATGAGTAACGCCCAGTTCATATGGGAGATCCAGCCAATCCCAGCGGCAGCGATACCTGCCCCAAAGCGAATGAATCGGTCAGTATTGGACAAACCGGCTGGAGCAGGAATATTTCCAGTGGCGAGCGACTCGAATAAATTTCGCAGTGCGCCGGCAGACTTTGCGCCTACCTGGCGCATGGTTTCTTTGCCGTCGCGATAGACGATCAGGGTCGGGATTCCGTAAATTTTGAGTTCGCGCAACAAATCCTGGTTTTCGTCGGCATTGATTTGCCACAAATCCACTCGGCCACCATACTCTTTGGCCAGTTTTTCCAGGATTGGCTTAACCAACTTGCAGGGTCCGCACCATGGCGCCCATAAATCCACTACAACAGGCAGGGGGTTTTGTTTAATTTTCTCGAAAAATGTTTGCGTATTCATACCTGCAGGTTCCTTCGGAATGAAAACAGGGCAAGGCGGCGAAACCGTGCCCTTGCTCCTCGATGTCGAAAATTACTGTTTGAGGGTGCTGAATTTGATCATGGCATAAAGCGGGCAGAAGCCGATGGCGCCGGTGACCAGCAGGATCAGGCCGACGACGTTCGCAACAATGGCCAGCCCGCCAGCGAGTACTCCACCAAAACCAAGATAAAGAAGCAGAACGCCGGCAATGGCGCGGATGATGCGGTCAACGTTTGATTCGTTCAGTTTCATTTGAGTCTCCTGTTGGTAATTGAGAATTAGGATATTACTATTTTCTTTGATGCATTCGTCAAGTAAAAGTTACACTCTCGGTAGAATTGGCCGAATAACAGTGACATAAGCAGCTTAAAAAAATCTGCGCAAGGATTGTTACCTTCATGCCAATCAACGCCTTTATTTGGCAGATTAAACTCTTTGGCATATTAATTCGGACTTGATCTGGCTGCAACCCCCGGGCTGTCAACGGTTGCCAAAATCCCTGGGCGGCAGGGACATCAGGTAAGCGTATACCGCTCGCAGTTCGTTATCGGTCATAAAACGATATGACTTCCATGGCATGTAGGCCGGGCCAATTGCCCGGCCATGCTTTTTCCCAGTTCGGATGATTTCAATAAAGCCGCCTTCCCCCCAGGAGGGCATTCGGCTGCCTTTGCCGGATGTAAGGTTCGGCGCAGCCGGCCACTCTGCCGGAAAAGCTGGAATTTCACCACCGGACATGCCCGCTCCGTGACAGACCATGCATGAGATGGAAAGATATGCGCCATATTCAGGTGTAATGGCCGGCTCTGGAACGGTGGGACGCGCCTCATCATGGGGGATCAGTTCAGCCGGGATAAAAGTGATGGCCCTGGTGACATTCATGACCATGAACCCGGTGAACGATAGTTTGCTGGGTGGTAGTTCATTGTCGACCGGTTTCAAACTGCGTATGTAAGCCAACACTTTCCCCAGGTCTGCATCGCTTAAATAGAAAAATTCGGTCGAAGGCATGAATAATAATGGTGTTCCGTCCGGGCGCACGCCGTGCCTGATGGCGCGAATGAGATCCTCGTCTGTGCGCTCAGCCCCAATCCCGCCTCGCCCGGAGGTGAGATTTTTTGTGATGACCTGCCCGATGGAGGGGTTATCCATATAAACCAATCCCTGCAGTTGTTCGCCATGACAGGCTTCGCATCCGCGATACTGGAAGATGCGTTTGCCTTCGGCCAATGCTTCCATATTTTGTGGGAGGGTGATGCTTTCCAAAGGGATTTGGTAAACCTTGTTGAGACGCCACTGCCCAAGGCTGTACAAAACCAACGCAAACAAAACCACCAGGCCAGCCATGCCCGCCAGCGTAATGCCGGTCCATTTGATTCCTGACTTCAAGCTTTCACCCATTCTTCACCATCTGTAACCGTTGCGCCTTGATTCATCAGTCTATATGGATTCTCAATATGTTTCCTTCGCTTATTTCTACGCGTAGCGGATTCAGCGCTTTCTGCGCCGGACCTTCAATGACCTGACCATCCTGGTCAAAGCGTGATCCGTGACAGGGACAGGAGAACTCCTTGTCATCATCATCGACGGTGCATCCCAGGTGTGTGCATGTCAGGCTGAAAGCGACGATTTTCCCATCGCGGTTGTAAATCACTGCCGGTATATCGCGCCGTTCTGTGCGCGAACCGATTGGGAATGCCGCCGGGTCCCCCAGGTCCCATTCTTTGGGGGTTCCGGGGTCGGGCTGGAAGCTGAAATAGCGGAACAATCCGGCCAACCCGAGCACTCCACCCAGCCCGAGCAGGGCATTGGTGGAAATTTTTATAAAATCGCGCCGTGACAGTCGCTGAAATTCCTTCATCCCATTTATTTTCATCGAATTGATCCCTTGATCGTCAAGAAAAGGATGGTCAGCAGGATGACTACGGTTATTACCTGCCCAACCCGGTTTCCAGCCGGTAACCAGCATCCCAGCTCATGATTTTTAGCATTGGGAAAAATAGTTGGCAGCAGCGCCAGCACAACAACCACCAGCGCAGGCGTCACCACACCCAGGAAAAACGGATCGCCTGCTTTGAGCAATTCCTGGATCCAGAGGAAGAACCACGGCGCGCGCGAATCGCCAGGCATCAGGTTTGTTCCCGAAATGGGCGCGCCTATTGGAGCAGGGAAAATCACGCAAAAAAGCAGCAAAACCAGGCCGGCAACAACCATCGCAAGGACCTCGCGCTTCACCAGGTCAAAACGGGTGATCGACTCACCTGCTGGCTGCCCGGTGGATGGCGCCGCAATGCCGCCATCGCGCCGTACCCGAAAGGCATGCCAGGCAACCAGGATCACCACGCCCAGGGTCAGGCCAAAGATATGCCAGGTATAAAAACGCGTCAGGGTTGCGGAACCGGGGCTGGTCCCGCCTATCGCGAATTGATAAAGACCATTCCCCACCCACGGGATGGTTTTTAATAAATTGGTCCCCACGGTCAGTGCCCAGTGAATACCCTCATCCCACCTCAGCATATATCCGGTGAAATTGAGCAGCAGGATGAAAACCAGTAGTCCCAACCCGATCACATAGTTGAAGTGCCGCGGTGGCGCATAAGAACCGGTCAATACCACCCGCAGCAGGTGGACTGTGATGACGATCACCAGGAATTGCGCCGACCAGAAGTGCAGGTTGCGCACCAGGTTTCCAAAAGGGACCAGGGTCGTGATGGTTTGCACCGAAACCGGCGCTCCCTGCGGAGTGGGGATGTAGTAATACATTTCCAGCAGACCGGTAAGGAGCAGGATCATGGAGAGAAAGACAGCTATTCCACCCGCGCCCAAAGTGTACAGGAACCGGGCTTGTGCTTCCGGGATACGCGCAGGATGCAAATGATGGAAAAAGTTCGGCCTGGCAGATTGGCTGGCTTGTTTGGCCTGGTCAGGGCCGGTCCGGAATGCCAGTCCAACGGCAGACAGGAGCAGGATGCTTGTCAGGATCAGTGCGCCCGGGATTTCGTTCTCAGGCAGATCCACCTTGCGATGTAAGGGGATGGCAGCACCATTGGTCTCATTTAAGGTGAGTCCCCCAGGTTGCTTGTTGTTCATTCGTAAAATGGTGGCAGTCAGCGCCCAGGCTTGTTCGGCTGACAGGGAACCTGCCGGCGAAAACGGCATTTTCCCCTGGATATGGTTGTACAACTCCAGGCTGTTGGAGAAGCGCGCCAGCGCCCCAGACCCGGCCAGGGCCGGCGCGCCGGTAGCCGGGATCTCAAAACTGTTCTTCGGAGCATCGCTGCCATGACAGCCGGATTTCCAGCAGTCTTGATAGCCTGGATCGAATGAGGTTTTGCGCCACTCATCCGTCAAACCCTGTCCGAGGTCTCCGTGACAGCTCATGCACATGCCCCAATAGGTTTGAACGCCATTATCTGCCTGGGTGGGAGGTATGACTGTGGCAGGTTGGTTCAAGCGGGCGTTGTCGAAGGTGGCTGTAGCAGATATTAAAAACATGCCCCCCAGGGCCAATATGACAGCAGCGACGACGGTTTTTGTACGTGTCATTTGTGCTGTATTATACAATCAGAACGGCTGCGCTCCCCTTATCCGGGTAATTCGATTTATGAAGCGCGTTCCCAACGCCTCCGGTATTTACTTGTATGCACCTGGTTTTGGTCTGAATCATCCTGAAAAAGCTGCTCGAAAACTAGCTGATCGTTGGTTTTCACTGCAAGTGGTGTTTTCCAGATGCTTTGCTGGAAAATACCACAAAAAACCTTCTTTCTACTCATTTATGGGGTTCTTTTCCGCCAGTCAAACAACCTGTGAGTCGCTACCTTCGGGATTGTTTTCCCGGGCCGGGAGATTAAAAAACGCGCACGACCTCTTGCAAAACCCTGGCTTTGAGGTGCGACCTGATCGAATGCGGTTTGCCAAGGTCGACCTGGCAGCCAAGTATGGTTTCGAGCCGTTGCTTGAGATCAATAAACTGGAATAAATGGGTTGGGTGGGCGAACTTGACGAGGATGCCGACCCGGGGGTTGGGGTGGTCTTCATCCCGGGCGGCTGAACCAAACAGGGATAGGTAGACTATGTTGTAGCGCTGCACCAATTCTTTTTGTTGTTCACGCAGAATGCGCACGATTTCGTCCCGTTGCATGTTTGCCTTTCTTCGCTTCAATGGTAATTGGATAAACCGGATATTTGGTTTATATGGATGTCTATTTGCGGGATCATTCCTACCATGGATCAGAATACATCACCCGCTAAGGCTATGAGAATCATAAACGAACAAATCTTCCCGGTCATGGCTCGAAACCGTTGCTTATCCGCCGGTTGGCCAACGATCCGCCGGCGATTTAAAGTCTGCCCCGCAAAAATATACCGTCCACCGGCCAGAGAGGGACATCAACCACGTTTGATGCGCTCTCCTGTTTTATTTTGACCAACTCTCGCATCTCTGGTATTTGATTCAATTCTGGCGGTAATTTGCCATAAATTCTCCCTGAATTGGTGGAATTTAAGGGAACTTTTTTGTTTCTGCGCGCGTCTCTTTTGAGTTGTTTAATAAAACCTTGGAGATGTATGATGAAACTTACCACTAACACAATCCTTTTTATTTTTGGCGTTTTGGGCTTACTGCTCCTGGCCTGTATTCCCATGTCATTGTTAGCCCTGCCTTTGATCTCCGCTCATCAAACCCCTGCGGTAGATTCGCTCGCCACCATCCAGGCTATGATGACGCCTGTGGTTGTCCCCCCGACAATGAGTGTGCCGGTCATCACTTCGATCCCGCCCACAGCAACGGTTGTTCCGCCAACCAGCACGCCGCTCCCAACCTCCGCTCCCGTGACGTATTGTGACTGGGCAACGTTTGTCATGGATGTCACGGTTCCTGATGGTTCAACATTTGCGCCGGGTGAAACCTTCACCAAGACGTGGCGTCTCAAGAACCGCGGCACTTGCAGCTGGTCGCCCGATTATTTTCTGGTATTTTATGGCGGCGATCAAATGGGTGGCACCACTGCTGTGCGCCTGCTCGCGAATGTCGGCCCCGGTCAGACTGTCGATGTTTCCATCCCATTGACCGCCCCTGCTTCAACTGGTCATTACACGGGTTATTGGATGTTGCGAAATCCGGCAGGGATCATGTTCGGCTCGGGTGATAAGGCGGAAAAAGCCATGTACGTCGATATTTATACCAGGGATCTGCTGCCACACGGCACAGTCACGGGCAATATCTGCTACCCGAGTGAATTCAACCCGCCGATGACCATTTATTTTGAGAGGGTCGGCAGCAGCGAGGTCATACAATTCTTTGTTCCTGAAAATAACATGAACTTTAGCTTCCTGCTACCGAATGGCGTCTATTATGTTCGCGCCTGGGCGCCCAACTACAACCTGGAAGGTGCCTATGTCAACCCTGACCGAACCATGAGAACATTTGTCATCAATGGTGGGCAAACCACCACCGGAATTGGCATCTGTGATTGGGATGTCAACGCCCACAGTCGCGGCCAGTAAAACAAGCACCTTGATAACTCTGTATTCTCAAATGTGCCTGGTTTTGGCCTGGATCATCCAGAAAACGCTGCTCGTAAGTTTGCTGATTTTTGGTTCTAACTGCAAGTGGAGTTTTCCCGATGTTCTTCGGGAAAACTCCACCAAGAAATATTCTCTAAAACTTGCCCTGTACGCAGAACACATATAGTTTTCCCGGCCCGTGCATCCCGATCGTCATCGTCATCTCGATATCTGCGGTGCGCGATGGACCGTTGATCAACACTGTCGAGCTGGCTTGCATAATGGCTGGCAGGCTCAACGCCTGCGGCAGGCGTGGTACGATGTCGGTGGCGCGCAGCACCGCCAGGTGAATACGGGGCAGCAGGGATGCGCTCAGCGGACGACCCGATCCGCCGGTCAGCACCAATGTCCCTGATTCTGCCACGCCTGCCAGCGCGCCGGTCAATCCGCCTGCCAGGGAAGGATCGCTTTCGTGGGTCACGCGCACCCCGGCCTGGCGAAGTGCATCCAGCAGGCCCGCGGGTAATTGATCATCAGCCCAGGTTTGCAATGCGGGCAGGTTTTCACGCTCGATTACCTCCAGCACTTGTTTGCTTAATTCGGCGCGAGTGCAGGCGATCATGATCCCGTTGATGCCTGTTAATTCCCTGCCAAACCATTCAACGGTTGTTAGCAAGGGTTCTTCCTGGCTGCCCGGCAGGCCTGCAGGAGCTTTTTCAGCTCGGGACCCAGCCAGGGAAAGACTATCTGTATTACCGCCCTGTCGGCTGACCCAGCGTTGGCTGAACGAATGCGCAGCCGGGCGCGGGAAATCCCTTGAAATTCCCCAGCCTGAAAAAGCTGGCATGCGCAGCCAGCCGGAGCGTGGCGCCAGCAGCCGGCCGAACAGACCGGCCATGCGCTGTGCAAAGCGGAAGCGTGAGGTGGAAGTGGCCAGCCATGTGAAAATACGCAGTCCCAGGTTCAGGCTGGCGGGGGTGTTTGGCAGTTGGGCAGGCTCGGGCACCTTGCCGCCACGTACGCGCAGCAGCATACCTGGCAGGTCAATATCGACCGGGCAGGCCTCTTTACAGGCGCCGCATAGGCTGCAGGCCCGCGCCAGGTGGCCAAAATCGGCATAACCAAACAGGGCCGGTGATAGGATCGACCCGATTGGACCAGGATAGGGGGTTACCTGCCCTTCCGGGCCGATATAAGCATGCCCGCCCACCTCGCGAAAGATTGGGCAAATATTCAGGCACGCTCCGCACCTCACGCATAACAGGGATTCTTGCAATGGCGAATTCAACAATGCTCTGCGTCCGTTGTCCACCAGGATGATGTGCCGTTCCTGCGGCCCATCCGGATCACCCGGATGACGCGGGCTGCGGACCAGGTTGGTGTAAACGGTAAGTTTTTGACCCGTTGCCGATCGCGGCAGCAGGTAAAGGATGGCTGCCAGGTCATTCATGTTGGGCACCAGCCGCTCAATCCCCATCAATGCCACGTGGATGCGCGGCAGGCTGGCAACCAGGCGGCCATTGCCCTCGTTGCTTAGTATGCCGATGGCGCCGGTTTCCGCCACCCCCAGGTTCACGCCTGTAACGCCCATATCGGCCTTCAAGAAGACCTCGCGCAGCCTGTCGCGGGCGGCGGAGGTCAGCGTGGGCACATCTTCAGTATATGGGATCCCCAATTTTTCGTGGAAAGTCCGGCCAACATCCCCGCGCCGCAGGTGCACGGCCGGGGTGATAATGTGTGCCGGGCGCTCGCCGCGGATTTGGACGATGTACTCGCCCAGGTCGGTTTCCACGCTTTCAATCCCGGCCTGTTCAAAGGCCTGGTTCAGGCGGATCTCCTCGCCCATCATTGTCTTGGCTTTTGCCACCAGTTTGACATTGTTTGCCCGCGCAATCTCGAGCACAATTTCCACGGCACTGGCAGTATTGGCGGCGCGGTGGATCAGCATGCCATTGGCTGCTGCTGCGCGCTCGAATTGATCAACATAACGGCCAAGGTTCGCTATCACTGCGGAGCGAATCTCATGCGCGCGCTTGCGCATTATGCCAACTTGCTCAGGCAGCGAGTCATAAGATCCCAACCTTGCTTTCAGCCGGCGCTCGTAATTATTATCCAGCGCGGTCTGCAGACCGGGGTCGGACATGGCAGTGTGGATCCTGCTGTGGAATTGATTGGGCATATTGTTGTCGATATCCCTTACCTGCTTGCCAGCACCTGCGCGATGTGGATGGCTCGCCCAGGTTTACCCTGCCGGCGCAGACCGCCGTTAATATTAGCGATGCAGCCGGCATCACATGTCGCCACGACAGTGGCACCGCTTTCTTCGATATATCCTATCTTGCGCTGCAGCATGGCTGTTGAAATTTCAGGGTGCTCAACCGAAAACACACCGCCAAAACCGCAGCATTCGTGCGCATAAGGCAGCTCGACAAATTCAGCTGCGCGCACATTGGCCAGCAGGGCGCGCGGCTGGCGGTCGATTCCCAGTTCGCGCAGTTGGTGGCAGGAGGGATGATAGCTGATCGTGCCGGCGAAACGTGCGCCCAGGTCGGTGATGCCCAACTGGTCAACCAGGAATTCGGTGAATTCAAAGGTGCGGCTTGCCAGGGCCTGTGCGCGCGGCAGCCATTGCGGGTCGTTCGCGAACAGTTCCAGGTAGCCGTGGCGGATCATTGCCGCGCACGAACCAGATGGCACAACCAGCGGTCCCCGGGTCGGCTCAAAGGTTTTGATGAGCTTGATCGCCATCTCGCGTGCCTGGGGGCGCATGCCTGCGTTGAAGGCTGGCTGTCCGCAGCAGGTTTGGTTCGCGGGAAATTCCACCCGCACGCCAGCGCGTTCGAGTACAGTGATGACCGCCTCGCCCACTTCCGGGTAGATCGTATCGGTAATGCAGGTGATAAAGAGTTGGACCGTTTCTGTCATGGTTACTTCCAGGGCTTGTGCTGGATTATTTGAAATGGCTACCTTATCATTATAATGACAGATTGGACCTTGACCATCCTTGTTTTGCTCTCCCGATAAAAAGCAGTTTTCTCACCATCATGGATTCCTGCCAAAGCCAGCTCCCCTCTCCTTTGGTTTTCCCGCAAATATCCACAAAAAACCTTTTATCCTTGTCGGGGTTGTTTTCCCAGGCTTGGAGGCAACCCTATCAGTAAATACAATAATTTTTTTGTACGCTGGTCAATACGTCATTACTGTGATTGTTCGATCACTTACCCGGATGGTTGGAAGTTCAAGCCGCATGCCCGGTCTTGATTTAAATTCGGACAAATTGCATCTTGATTTTTTCGAATATTTGTTCTACAATATAGGGGTATTTATCCAGGAACGGTTATGCAATAATCCCACAGCATAACCAGCTCCGGCACTTTGAAAACAATCTCTCCATGTGTAAACCTGCTTCCTTGAAAAAACAACGAGGTTTTTTCCGTAAAAACTGTGACTAATTGTGACTTTTAGTATCTTTTGTGCATTGGCACGCTGGATTGTATGGAGAGTGATTTCCCCGCCAGAGCATCCCAGTATTCTGCTGGATAACACAAAAGAACTCCTCTTTTTGCATCTCCTGATGTAGGAGGCAACTAATTGAGTAATTACACTTCCAATTCCTTGTTCGTAAACTGTGAGACCAGGGAAGAAGTGGAGGAATTTCATATTAATATAATGTCTGTTGTGCTGTTCGGTAGGCTTCGCCTGTTCGATCAGGTTGCCTGACGGCTTTTGAACCTGGAAAAGCTCGGGATCCTTAAAGCCGGTGATGGAACAGAACTCAGGTATTGCCTGATAAAGGAAAAACCCTGATGACAGAAATGGAAATAATACCCCCTGAAAATTCAGGATCCGGAAATTCTGTTGCCGCCAATAAGCATGCCGCTGTGCAGTTTTTAAGGATGATCGAAGAAGGCCGGATCGATGAAGCTTACCGGATCCATGCTGCAATGGATGGCAGGCACCATAACCCATACTCTCAGGCGGGCTTTCCGGCGCTGCGGGATGGGATGATGGCCAGTCACGTTCAATTCCCTGACATGCGGATCAGCATGAAAAATGTGATCGCAGAAGGCGACCTGGTGGCGGTCCATTCCCACGTTGTCTTGAGCCCTGGAGAGACAGGCATCGCAGTTGTGCACCTATTCCGTTTCCATACCGGTAGGATCGTTGAGTTTTGGGATTGCGGTCAGCCTGTGCCGGTCGATTCGCCCAACAAGGATGGAATGTTCTAACCGATGGTTTGTCGCGCCCATGCTTTAGACAGTTCTGAAAAACTATTCACGGGAGAAACCCGCTGGATGTAATTCCTTTCACAAGGAGCATTATGAATAATAATAAAAGTGGTAATGAACAGGGAAGTGATCTACCGGGCGGGTTGGCAGCCCCTGCGCGCCGGGCTTTGGCTGGAGCCGACATTGATCACCTGGAGCAGTTATCCCGCTTGCGCCAGTCGGATGTGAAAAAGTGGCATGGCATCGGTCCAAACGCCCTGGCTGTCCTGCGCCAGGCGCTGGCTGAAAAAGGTTTATCCTTCCTTGATGAGAAATAAATGGAGCTCGGATGCAAACCATTTTAGAGGCGGAATTCCTCTCCCTGGAGCCTAAATTAATATGCCTATTGGTAAATCGTGCTTTTAGTTCAGAAAGGATAATAAAATGAGTGGAGTAAGAGTACTGGTTGGCACCCGCAAGGGCGCATTTATTCTTCAATCGGATGCCAGACGTGAACAATGGGATATCAGTGGCCCCCATTTTGCGGGCTGGGAGGTCTACCATATGAACGGCTCCCGTGCTGATCCAAACCGGTTGTATGCTTCGCAAACCAGTGGTTGGTTTGGGCAGGTGATCCAGCGGTCTGACGATGGCGGCCAGACCTGGCAGCCGGTTGGCAACAAGTTTGCTTACGAAGGCGTGCCTGGCACACACCAATGGTATGACGGTTCGCAGCATCCCTGGGAATTTAAACGCGTGTGGCAGTTGGTGCCATCTTTAACCGATCCTGATACCGTTTACGCCGGGGTCGAGGATGCAGCCTTGTTTCGCACAGGCGATGGAGGCCTCACCTGGCAGGAGTTGCCCGGGCTGCGCGAGGCCAAGGGACATCTTTGGCAGCCTGGCGCAGGCGGTATGTGCCTGCACACCATCATCCTCGATCCGAATAATGCGGGACGGATCCTGGTTGCCATCTCGGCCGCCGGAGCATTCCGGTCGGATGACAGCGGTGAAACCTGGCGCCCGATTAATCAGGGTCTCAAATCGGCCTTCGAACTCCCCGATCCGACCGCAGAGGTTGGCCACTGTGTTCACAACCTGGCGATGCACCCTTCCCGCCCGGGCGTGTTATTCATGCAGAAACACTGGGATGTCATGCGCAGTGACGACTCGGGCGATTCATGGAATGAGGTCAGCGGCAATCTGCCAAGCGACTTTGGTTTTCCTATCGCAGTCCATGCGCACGAGCCCAATACCATCTATGTTGTGCCAATTAAGTCCGACTCGGAACACTATCCACCCGATGGCAAATTGCGCGTGTATCGCAGCCGCTCAGGTGGAAATGAGTGGGAGGCGCTGACGAAGGGTTTGCCGCAGCATGATTGTTATGTCAATGTTTTGCGCAGTGCCCTGGCGGTTGATACGCTCGATTCGTGCGGCATTTACTTTGGCACAACCGGCGGTCAGGTCTACGCATCCGCCGATTCCGGCGATAGCTGGACAGCGATCGTCCGCGATCTTCCCGCTGTCTTATCCGTTGAGGTTCAAACGCTGCCATGATCCGTGTTGTGCTCCCCCAGCACCTGCAGACATTGGCCCGGGTCACTCGCCTGGTGGAACTAAAGGTGGATGAGCCAGTCACCATCGGATCCGTGTTGGATGTTTTGGAGGCCCGCTACCCGGTGTTGCGAGGGACGATCCGTGACCAGGTCACCCTGCAGCGCAGGCCTTTCATCCGCTTTTTTGTTTGCGGTGAGGATTGGTCCCAGGAATCCGTGGATTCTCCGTTGCCCGGTGAAATATTGGCAGGGGCGGAGCCATTGCGGATCGTGGGTGCTATGGCTGGTGGCTGAGCGGCATTGAGCCTGTTCCATTGGAAGCTGTGAGGAACAAATGGATGAGAATACGAGGACCAATCTGGAAAACCTGTGGTCGGAAGACCGGGAATTACAAAATAAAGCCTTCTCCTACATTCTCGCTGCCACTGAACACCCTGTCAATTAGGCCTACGAAGCTTGGGATGAATTGCTGGCGAATCTAAATCACAAAGACAACCACAACCGGGCCATCGCGGCACAGGTTCTTTGCAACCTGACCGGGAGCGATCCGGAGCTGAGGATATTGAAGGATTTCGAGACCCTGCTGGCAGTGACGAAGGATGAACGCTTCGTCACTGCCCGGCACTGTATGCAGGCATTGTGGAAGGTCGGAGTGGCGGGGAAAAAACAACGGGATGTATTGGTGGTGGGTCTTGAGGAACGCTTCAACGAGTGCGCAGCAGAAAAGAACTGCACCCTGATCCGTTACGATATCATTCAGAGCCTGCGCAATGTGTACGATGCGGCTGGGGATGAGACAGTGAGAGCGAAGGCCTTGTTTTTAATTGGGATCGAACCGGATCTTAAGTACCAAAAAAAGTATGCCACTCTGTGGAAGGACATCCCTGCGTGAAGATGTAGCATCATATACCAGGTCAGGCACGATGAGATAGGTCCGGAACAGCATTCCTGCCCGCTTTTATTGAAACCGGCGATAATGGATTAAAATGTTGGTACCATGTCTCTCTCGCGAGTCTTGCGTACCAAGCTGATCCCGCCCCCGCTTAATGCCCGCACCTTATCCCGCCCTCGGGTTTCCCTGGCGCTAAAGCAGTCGTTCGATTACCGCCTGACCATTCTTCAGGCCGGTGCTGGATATGGCAAGAGCACCGCGTTGGCCGAACTGGCCGGTGAAGTTGTTCCATTAATGTGGTACCAGGTCAGCGAAGAAGACAACGACCCTCTGGTTTTTCTTCTTCACCTATGTCATGCTGTTGCACAGGTTGTGCCCGCCATGACAGACCTGCCGATCGCCTATCTTGAAGCCTGGGATGGTGCCCAGGGTCCGCTTCCGTGGCGACCCGTGCTGGATGAATTTATCAATGCCCTCAGCGCCCATCTTGAAGCGCCTGCCTTGTTCGTGCTTGATGATGCCCACCTCGTCACGGAAAACGGTGAGGTTGTCCATATTATTGACCGGCTGGTCGGCCGTGCCCCGTCCAAACTTCATATTTTACTTTCGGGGCGCCCAACCATAACACTGCCCACGCTTGCGCGTCTGCGTGCCCAGGGGGAAGTGCTTTCTCTCGACCAAACCACGCTCACATTTACCGGCCCGGAAACTGCTTCTTTGTTCAGCAGTCACTACGGCTTGGAGCTGACAGGAGAAGAGGTCGATTCTCTGATGGTTTACTCTGAAGGATGGGCAATCGCCCTGCAGCTTATCTGGCAGAGTATCCGCAACCAATCCTTTTCACCGCTTGAGTTTCCGGAACACTGGCAGGCTGGTTCATTGGATGCGCTTTTCGAAGTGCTGGCTCGCGAGGTTTTTGAGCGCCAACCGGGGGATATTCGCGAATTTTTACTGGTTACCGCCACCTTGCGGGATTTGCCTCCTGAGGCTTGCGATGCGCTGCGAATGACATCAGATTCCGCAGCTATGCTGGCTTATCTCAAACGCCAGGATCTTTTTGTGGTGGAGACAGCCGGATCCATTCTGCGTTACCACCATATTTTCCATAGCTTTTTACAACAACAATCCACCGCGGAGCAGCGAGATAACTGGCACCGGGCTGCCGCCGGGTATTTCCTCAAGCAGAATAATCCTGAATCTGCCATCTATCACCTGTTGGAGGCCGCGGCCTGGGATGAAATGGCAGATCTGCTCGATTCTTATGCTGCCAGTCTGCTTACCACCGGGCGTCTTGATACGCTGGCAACCTATATTGCGGCTCTTTCACCAGAAACCCTGCTCCGGCATCCCGGGTTGATCTTCACTTTGGGCGAACTTGCTCGTTTGCACAGCCGTTTCGATGAAGCGCTGAGTTGGTATACACAATCTGAAACCATCTGGCGTGCGCAAGGGCAGCAGGGCGGTATTGCGCGTGCTTTGCGAGGGCAGGCGCGAGTTTATCTTGATACGGTCAACCCCAGCAAGGCTGAGGAGCTTCTCGAAAAGGCCATCCGGTTGAGTGATGGGATCGAGGATCGGGAATCGCAAGTGCGTTTGTTCGAATTACTGGCGGAAAATAAATTGAACGCCGGCCGCGTTGATGAGGCGGAGCGCCTGCGCCAGAGGGCAGATGAATTACGCCTGGAAGGGCCATCGAACGAGCAGTTGTTATTCCGGGTTTGGCTGCGCACCGGGCGTCTGCTCGAGGCAAAAACAAGGTTGGAAATGCGTGCTGAAGCTGAAAAACGCGAACCGGTCCAGACTCCACGCGCGCATCGCGAAACGATCTTGATCCTATCCTTGATCTACTCCTTTATGGGTCTGGGTGAACAGGCATACCAGGCTGCTCTGGAAGGCACGCGGCGTGGTGACGATTTGAAATCACCCTTTGTGACAGCGGTTGGCCTGATGCGACAAGGACATGCCTTGATGTTGTTGGGGGGCTATGACAGTTACTTGCTGGCACGCGAGCAGTACCAAAAAAGTATTGAGATCAGTCGCACCCTGGCAGTATCGCGCTTGAGGGTTGAATCAGGTTGGGGACTTTGCCGTTCTTATGGCTATCCTGGAGATTTGACCAGGGCTCAACAACATGCCCAGGAGGCGATCGAGATCGCCGGGCAGGCGGGTGATGAGTGGATTGCTTCGCTGACGCGGTTGGCGATGGGCGCCAGCCTGGTGCTGGCGGCGCGTTATGAGGCGGCCGAGCAGTGGATCAACCGGGCTGTCGCTGGTTTTCAGGAGTGCAGTGACCCATTTGGGCGCAGCGCGGCAAGGCTGTGGTTATCGCAAGGATATTTCAAACAGATGCAGGAAGAGCGTCTGGCTCAGACCCTGCCTGAGGTGCTGGCTACCTGCCGCGAGAACGGTTATGACTTTTTGTTCACGCGCTCATCGTTTGTGGGCGCTCTTGATGAGCGGGTTTTCTTCCCGCTTTTGCTGTATGCTCGCCAGAAGGGCTGGGAGAGTGCCTATATTGACCAGTTGTTTGCGGGGTTGGGGTTGCCGGGGCTGGAACTGCATCCAGGTTACCA
>Ga0172368_10002254_pt1 | contig 24843 bp, 26 predicted proteins | sample Lak11m_FD_114540 | JGI IMG/M metagenome (GOLD analysis project Ga0172368, IMG submission 114540) | Freshwater microbial communities from Kabuno Bay, South-Kivu, Congo - kab_022012_11m | ecosystem: Environmental > Aquatic > Freshwater > Lake | place: Democratic Republic of the Congo: South-Kivu...
AAAATTCGCGAACCTCAAGGCATTCCAAACAGTTTCTGCATCGCTTGAATAGATGATGATTCCTAGTTTCATATTTTAAGGTTAATTTTTTTACATATTAGCACAGCCAAAACTGCGTACAACGTCTGGGTATGGGCGATGTTGTCTGGCTGTATAATATCGCGCGAAGTGCGGTACAGCCAGCAAATATGGGTGAGGCTCTTTTGGCTGTGCTGAAAGCCAGCCATAAAAAGTGCCGAACCGGCTATGCAGTGTTATGTGTTGTTATTTGCCGTTTTCTAAAACACAATCTGCTTCAATCTCAATCAGCCACTCTGGATTGATGAATCCTGATACCTCTGCAAAGGTACAAGCGGGCTGTATGTTTGAGAAAAATTCGCCGTGAGCTTTGGCGGCATCTTTCCATGTTTTCATGTCTTTTAATAGAATCCGAGTGCGAATGACATCTGAAAGCGAGCCTCCAGCTTGCTCTATTACGTTTTTGATAATGGTGAGGCAACGTCTCGATTGTTCATAAACATTACCAGGCGAATGAACTGTTCCATCTTCAGCGATTGGTGCTGTCCCAGTGACGGCGATAACGTTGCCGATTCTTACAGCCCGCGAGAACCCAATCTCTTTTTCTAGTGGCTGATTGTATGTGATGTTTTTTCTCATAATGTTTTGTTAAGAGAGAAGGCAGGCAAATAATGACACATAACTCGTTTATATACGAAAACATTTCGTATATAAACTTACTGGCTGGAGTATATACGAAAATGTGGCTTGTGTCACCTCTTCTTGAGATTTTATGAAAATTTTAGAAAAAATTTAAGAATATTTTAAAGTGGGGTGATATAAGGGAATCAATTATGGATAAATTTTTCTACCTCAATCAGACCGAACGAGAGCTTGTGATCAGGAATTACAGCCCAAAAACAAAGAAGTCTTACTTGGCTTGCTTGAGGGGATTTTTTGACTTTGCCGAAGTTGATTTTTCTGTGCCGAACATTGACACAATTAAAAATTTTTTGATGCGAAAACACTTGCAAAATTATGCGCCGGAAACAGTCAATCTCTACCTCAATGCTATTAAGTTTTTTTATAGAGATGTCATAAAAACCTACTGCAAAATCGATATCAAATTCGCTCCACGAGCAAATAAACTTCCCATAGTTTTGTCGAGGAATGATATTTCAAAAATTCTTGCTTCCATAAAGAATATAAAACATCGCCTCCTCATCTCCTTGGCTTACGGTAGCGGTCTTCGAGTCAGTGAAGTTGTAAATTTAAAGATCAAAGACCTCAATTTTTCCGAAAAAATCATTTATGTCAGACAAGCGAAAGGCAACAAAGACAGAATCACTCTTTTGCCGGAAAAATTGGAAAAAGATCTGTCGAATTTTGTCGCCGGAAAAGGTTTTGACTCCTTCCTTTTTGAAAGCGAACGCGGCGGAAGGCTCACCACTCGCACGGCGCAGAAAATTTTTGAGAATGCTTTGGCTAGGTCTGGTGTTTTCTGCGATGCTACTTTTCACAGCCTTAGACACAGTTTCGCCACCCACCTACTCTCAAACGGCACCGACATTCGCTTCATCCAAACACTTTTGGGACACCAAAATATCCGTACCACTCAGCGCTATACGCAAGTTTCAGCTTCAAATATCCAAAACATCAAAAGTCCATTGTGAAATCAAGCCATCGCCAGTTTTGATGTGTCTAGAGGTTTTATTTCAAAATTCAGTTTTTTTGATAATTTTTCGGATTCGATTTCCAGATCATAATGCGATTGTAGGTTTAACCAAAATTGTGCTGAAGTTCCAAGGTATTTGCTTAGACGAAGCGCCGTGTCAGCGGATATTGCTCTGTTTCCATGCACGATTTCGTTGATTCTTCTCGCAGAAACGCCTATATCTTTTGCAATTTTGTATTGAGAAAGTCCGAATGGCTTCATGAATTCTTCAAGTAAGATTTCTCCCGGAGTGATTGGTGTTATTTTTTTGGTCATCGTTTTATTTGTTAACAAAGTTTAGGGTTTGTATCAAGGCTTTATCCGAAAAAAGTGTTGTTGGGATTGCAACGACACTTTTTGAAATAATTTTATGGACAAGTCGCCTTATTTCTTGTACGATGGCCAAAAGACCTAAATTTTTAAGTATATATGGGAAATATTAAAGACTACAAAATCGCAACACTTGGAAGCCACACGGCTCTTCAAATCCTAAAAGGAGCAAAAGATGAAGGATTTGAGACAATATGTATTTGTGAAAAGGGCAAAGAAAGGCCTTACGTAAGCTATGGAGTTGCCGATCAGATTGTCACAGTAAATTCATTTAAAGATTATTTCAGAATAGAACCTGAACTGATAAAACAGAATGCAATTATCGTCCCTCATGGTTCTTTTGTGGCTTATATCGGCCCTAGTAAAATGATGGACGTGAAAGCTATGCATTATGGAACAAAAGCAATTTTGGACTGGGAATCGGATAGGACAAAGGAAAGGCAATGGCTTTTAGATGCCAAAATAAAACTTCCAAAAGTTTTCAAAACTCCTGAAGAAATAGACCGACCTGTGATTGTGAAATTTCATGGAGCACACGGTGGAAAAGGATATTTTATCGCAAATTCCGCAAAAGAATTTCATGAAAGATATGAAACTTATAAGGATAAAGAAGGTCATGACAAATATGCAATTCAGGAATACGTAGTCGGAGTTCCTGTCTATACACACTATTTTTATAGCAGTCTTACGGGAGAACTTGAAGTGATGGGATTTGATAAGAGATATGAGTCAAATGCCGATTCTATCGGACGAATTGCCGCTAAAGATCAGGTTGATGTAGATATTCGTACAACTTATACGATCACTGGAAATGTACCTTTGGTGGTCAGAGAATCTCTTTTGCCAGAGATTTTTGAGATGGGACAACGTGTAGTCGATGCTTCAAAAAAATTGGTTGATGGAGGGCTTTTTGGTCCTTTCTGTCTTGAAGGAATCATCGATCCTGAACTTAATTATTCAGTTTTTGAAATTTCAGCAAGAATTGTAGCCGGTACAAATCCGTATATAAACGGTTCTCCTTACACTTGGCTAAAATATAACGAACCAATGAGCACTGGACGCAGACTGGCAAGAGATATTAAAATGGCCATAGAGCAGGATAGGCTTTCAACTGTTCTTGGATAATTTTTAACTTTTATAGTAATGATCGGACAAAAAGACATTTTGGAGATTTTGAAATCTTACGATCTTAAAAATATTACAATCGGTGTTCTTGGAGGACATAGCGCTTTAGACGTTTGCGCAGGTGCGAAAAAACATGGATTTAGAACTGTTGCAGTTTGCCAAAACGGCAGAGACAAGACGTATTCCAAGTATTACAAAACACGTGAAGATGGACGTGGATGTATTGATGAAATAATTTTGGTAGATAAATTTTCAGATATTATCAATGAAGATGTCCAAGAAAAGTTGCGAAGTATGAATACAATTTTCATACACAATAGATATTTCTGGGTTTATTTTAAGGATTTCAAGGATTTTGAGGATAAATTTAAAGTTCCGGTTTTTGGGCTTAGAGAAGGCGTAAAACTTGAGGAGAGAGATCAGCCAAAAAACCAATATTATCTTCTTGAAAAAGCAGGAATAAGGATGCCAAAAATCATAAGGAATGGAGGTGAAAAATTGAGTTACGAAGAGACTAAAAAAATATTGGACGACCATTTTGTTACTGAAAAAGGTGGACCATTAATCGTAAAAGTAAATGAGGCGATTCGCTCATACGAAAGAGCTTTTTTCGTTGTTACGAATACTGATTCTTATTTCACAGTTAGTGAAAAAATGATCAATGAAGGAAAAATAAATAAGAAAGATTTGGATAATTCCGTGATCGAAGAATTCATCATCGGTGCACAAATAAATTTCAATTTTTTCTATTCTACACTTACCGGTGAACTTGAGATTATGGGAACTGACTTACGCCGACAGACTTCTTTGGATGGATTTTTGAGATTAAATGCGGAGACACAAATGGGACTTTTGAATGCCGGATATGCACCTTCAATGATTGAAACCGGACATATAGCTTGTACTACAAAAGAATCTATTTTAGAAAAAGCTTTCGAGGCCGGAGAAAAATTTGTAGAAACACTGAAAAAAGAAGTCGCTCCTGGAATCATCGGTGCTTTTGCTCTACAAGGAGCCATTGCCGCTGGAGAAGGGAAAGAGGAATTTGTAGTATTCGATGTTTCAATGAGAATCCCAGGATCACCTGGCACAAGATTTACGCCTTGTACAACATACCTTTATGGAGAGAGTGTTAGTTTTGGGGAAAGGATCGGAATGGAGGTGAAAAATGCGGTGAAACAGGATAGGCTTAAAGAAATCCTAACATAGAAAATATTTTCGTCTTGCCGACTTATTATAATTGTTATTTTCTGATAAAGATTTTAACTTTTTTTAATAAAAATTTAATGTCGCGATGTTATTGTACATGCGATTTTCCGATTGTTCATGTTTTTAATAAATTGACAATGTCAACACGAAGTAATTACAATGATAGCGTTCTTAACCAATATTATATGAGCACTATTCAAGTTAGAATTGATGAAAAAATCAAAAAACAATCTCAGAAAATCCTTGATGATATAGGCATGGATTTAAGTGTAGCAATTAAAATTTATCTTAAGCAGATCATCATAAAAGAGGGCTTGCCTTTCAAGGTTTTGACCGAGAATGGTTTTACTAAGGAATTCGAAAATGAAACTTTAGAGTCATATAAAAAGGCTAAAACTAAAAAAGATTTGATCGGGCCTTTTGATGAAAAAGAAGCAGTAAGTTATTTGGAAAAGTTGATAAAAAAGAAAAAATGAATATTTTTTACAGTAAAAAATTTGTAAAATCTTTTGAGAAGCTTCCTGTGAAACTTCAAAAGAAAGTATCTGAAAAAATAAAATTGTTTGTTCATAATAGATTTGATGACTCATTAAATAATCATGCACTGAAAGGCGCGTTTGTTGGTTTAAGATCAATATCTGTGACCGGAGATCTGAGAATAATTTTCAGAGAAGAAAAAGGCTATACCATAGTGATAATGCTTAATATCGGAAGCCATAGCCAGCTTTACTCATAACCATCTAAAACCTTTCAAAAATCCCCTTTTCGCTGTATAATCGCGATATATTTATTTGTAGATTATGAAAGTATTACTTCTCGGCGCAGGCAGAAGCAAAAGGATGAAGCCAATTACAGACAAGAATTTCTTGAATTTTCTTGGCAAACCTTTGATCGAACATCAGCTTAATCTTATTAAAAATGCCGGAATTGATGAAGTGATTATTGTTGGAGGAGAGCACAATTTGGAGAAACTTAACGAATGTGGGAAACATCTTGGAATTGATGTTTCTGTTGTAGAACAAAAAGATTTGGATGCCGGTATGTGCGGTGCTGTTTTGGCAGCAAAAGACAAAATCGGAAGTGAACCTGTTCTGATTTTTAGCAGTAATGACGTAGTCGAAAAATCCGCATTTGAAAGCGTTATAAAAGCATTTGATAAAGATGATGCTGAAGCCTATTTACTTGGGAAAGTTGTTGATAAATATTTTCCTGGGGGATATTTGGAAGTTTCAGATGATGGATTTATAAAAAGCATTATTGAAAAACCTGAACAAGGCAAAGAACCTAGCAATTTGGTCAATTTGGTTGTTCATGTTCATAAAGATTTTTCAAAATTAGTTTCATATTTACAGAAGGCGAAAAGTGATAGTGATGATTTGTATGAAGTTGCTTTGGGAGACATGATCAAAGATGGGATTAAGATAAAGGCAGTGAAGTATGAGGGCTTCTGGCAGCCAATAAAGTTTCCTTGGCATGTAAATAAAGTTTTTAAATTTTTGTTTGAGAATTCAGAAAAATCTATCGCAAAAAGTGCACAGATTTCAAAAAATGCGACTATAAAAGGCGACGTGATTATTGGGGAAAATGTAAAAATTCTTGAAGGTGCGGTCGTAAATGGACCTGTGTATATCGGCGATGGCAGTGTGATCGCGACAAATGCTTTGGTTCGTGAAAGTAATATCGGAAAAAATTGTGTAATTGGATTCTCTACAGAAGTTGCTAGAAGTTTTCTTGGAAATGATGTTTGGACTCATTCAAATTATATCGGAGATAGTGTGATCGGGAATAATGTGTCTTTCGGCGCAGGAACTGTGACTGGCAATTTACGGCTTGATGAAAGCGAAATCTCTATACTTGGAGATGAAAGAAAAACGCCTACTGGAGAAAACAAACTTGGAATCATTACAGGTGACAATATTCGTGTCGGTATAAATAATAGTTTTATGCCTGGTGCAAAAATTGGAAGTGATAGTTTTATTGGTGCAGGGCTTGTTATCGCCGAAAATATACCTGAAAAGAGTTTTGTCAGAGGCGAAGTTACTTTGAAAATTTCTGAAAATAAGATAGATATAAGTAAGATAAATCGTGACGAGATGAAGAAAAAAATAAAATAATTTTTAAGAAAAATGGCTCCAAAACTTTCGATAACAGTTGTAAATTTCAATCAAAAATATTTCCCAAAATTTTGCGTGGAAGCCTTGAAGAAGAGCAAAACAAATTTTGAATTTGAAATAATTTTTTGTGATAATGCTTCGACTGATGACAGTCTTCAATATCTTCGAACTGCGGCATCAAATGGAGAAATAATTCTCGTTGAGCCTGGCCAAAATCTTGGATATGGAAGTGGACATAATTTCGCTTCAAAGGTTGCAAAAGGTGAATATATTTTGATTTTAAATACTGATATTACTGTCGAAGAAGATACACTTCAAAAACTTGTGGATTATTTGGATGGACACAAGGATGTTGGCATGGTTGGGCCAAAACTTATGTATCAAAGTGGTGAAATCCAACAATCATGCAGAAGAGATTTTAGTTTTTTTGATCTATTTATAAAACGTACTTTTTTACGAAAAGTTTGGCCGTTTAAGAGTAGATATGAACATTATATTATGTCTGATTTTGACCATAGCAAAGAGCAGGAAGTCGATTTGATCACTGGTGCTTTTATGGTTATGCCGAAAAAAGTTTTTGATGAGATTGGTGGATTTGATGAGAGATATTTCCTTTTCATGGAAGATTTCGACCTTTGCAGAAAGACCAGAAAAGCCGGTTATAAGGTCGTTTACTATCCTGCAGCCTCAGCGATGCATTATCACAAAAGACTGAGCGATGGTTCATTTTTCAAGCTTCTGTTCAACAAAATCTCTTGGTATCATTTGGCTAGCGCTATCAAATATTTCTTGAAGTGGTAATAAAAAAGCCCCCATTTTTTGAGGGCCTTTTAAGTGTGTTATTTACGCCATTATCTTTTCTGCCCATTCTTTGATTCTCTTGCATCCTTCTCTTAGTGTTTCCTCTGTTCCTACGTATGAGAAGCGAACAAATCCTTCTCCATGAGGTCCAAAACCTGTTCCTGGAAGTAAAAGAACATTTGCCTCTCTCATGATTTTCTTTTGAAGATCTGAGCAGTTCATTTGTAGTTTTTCACAAAGTGGTTTTACATTTGCGAATAGGTAAAATGCTCCTTTTGGTGATTTTGCTGCGAAACCTGGGATTTGATTTACTAATTCTACGAGGATATCTCTTTTCCTTAGATATTCTTTTCTCATTTCTTCAACTGCATCTTGTGGTCCTGAAACGGCTTCCATAACAGCTAATTGATTCATTGTTGGTGAAGAAGATGTGTCGTTAGATTGAATTTGTTCGATCTGTGCGCGCATTTCTTTGTTTTTTGTTGCTGTCCATCCCATTCTCCATCCTGTCATCGCAAATGTCTTTGATGCACCGTTTGCAAGGATTGTTCTTTCTGCCATTCCTGGAATTGCTGTGATAGAAAGGTGTGTTCCTTCGTGAATAATTTTGTCGTAAATTTCGTCTGAGATAACCCATAAATCGTGTTCAATTGCAATTTTTGCAAGTGCCTCAAGAGTTTCTTTTGTGAAGATTCCTCCTGTTGGATTTGATGGGCTGTTTACAATCATCAAAACTGTTCTTGGAGTGATAGCTTTCTTTACTTCTTCAATGTCTGGTTGAAAATCTGATTCTTCTTTAAGTTCAATGAAGACCGGTTTTCCTCCAAAATATCTAACTGGAGAAAAATGAATAGGCCATGTTGGATCAAAGATAATTACTTCATCTCCTTCGTCGATAATCGCGTTGATTGTGTAGAAAACTCCAGGTTTTGCACCTGAGTGAATTGTTACGTCAGTTGCTTCATATTTTGTTCCTGTTCCTTTTGTTGAGTAATCTGCTACGGCTTGTCTTACTTCCATCAATCCTGATGTTGGTGTGTAGTGAGTTTTATTGTCTTGAATCGCTTTGATTCCGGCTTGTTTAATGTTTTCAGGAGTATCAAATGCAGGTTCTCCAATTTGCATGTATACAAGACTCTTTCCTTGTGGAGTAAGTTCTTCCTGCTCAAATTTTTTCGCTATATTCAAAATTGAAAAAGCGTCTTCTGTTCCTAGATTTGCTAATCTTTTTGAGAATTTCATGTGTTTTTGAGGTTAAGAAATTTTTAGATTTAATGATTTATTTTTTTCGTTTTAAAACTTCTAGAACTTTCTCGACTATGTTTTTGCTCTTACAGCCGTACTTTTCAAGAAGTTCTGCAGGTGTTCCTGATTCTCCGAATGTATCTCTTATCCCAACCATTTCTGTAGGAACTGCATAATGTTGAGCAACTACCTCAAGAACCGCACTTCCCATTCCTCCCATAATTTGATGTTCTTCCGCTGTGACAAGTGCGTTAGTTTTCTTTACGCTATTTATCAAAGTTTCTGAATCTATTGGTTTTACTGTGTGAAGATTTATTACCTCTGCTGAAATTCCTTGCTCTTTTAGTGTATCTGCTGCGTCCAAAGCTTCTGCAACCATCGAACCGCATGCAACAATTGTTACGTCAGTTCCTTCTTGTATTAGTTTTGCTTTTCCTACAATAAATTCATCTGTTTCAGCTGAAATAACAGGCACTTTTTCGCGACCGAATCTCAAATATACCGGTCCGTTTATTTCCGCCGCAGCCAATGTAGCTTTTCTCGCTTCATTGTAATCCGCAGGAACAATCACTGTCATGTTTGGAAGACATCTCATTACTGCTATTTCTTCAAGAGCTTGGTGACTAGCACCATCCGGCCCTACAGAAAGCCCTCCGTGAGCTCCTCCGAATTTCACATTTAAATTGTTTAAACAAACTGTTGTTCTGATTTGTTCCCATGCACGACCTGACATAAATACGCCGTAAGTCGCAGCAAATGGAATGAATCCTTCTGTCGCAAGACCTGCTCCAATATTCACCATATTCTGTTCTGCGATACCAACATTGAATTCTCTATCTTGAAATTTTTCTTTGAAAAAACATGTAAGTGTTGATTTTGAAAGATCCGCATCTAGTACAACTACTTTTGGATTTTTTTCTCCAAGTTCGACTAGAGCATCAGCCCATCCTTGTCTTGCTAATTTTAATTCCCAATTTCTCATGAATTTTCTTTTAGTTGTTTTTCTTGTTCCTCAAGTTCTTTTATTGAGGCATCGTATTCTTCTTGATTTGGCGCTTTACCATGCCATCCACAGACATTTGCCATGAAAGAAATTCCTTGGCCTTTTACTGTAGTTGCAATAATAACTGTTGGACGATCTGTTGTGTTTGATAGTTCTTCGAATTTTTTGAATGCCTCGTAAATGGCTTTTATATCATGTCCATCGATGCTAATTACATTCCAATTGAATGCTTCGAATTTTTTGTCTAAAGGGGCAACATCCATAATTTCAGATGCTTTTCCGTCAATTTGAAGATCATTGTAATCTACTATTAGACATAGATTGTTTAATCTGAATTGTGCCGCACTCATTATTGTTTCCCACATTGATCCTTCCTGAAGTTCTCCTTCACTTGAAAGATCGAATACTTTGTTGTTTTGTTTTTTCAAAAGCTTTATGGCCATTGCCATTCCGCATGCTACTGAGAAATTTTGACCAAGTGAACCACCACTCATTTCCATTCCATATTGAGTGTATCTTTTTGGGTGTCCTTGAAGGAAACTGCCAAATTTTCTGAATGTTGGAAGTTCTTTAGGATCAAAATATCCTGTGCGTGAAAGTATTGAGTAATATGCTGGAGTGATGTGTCCTTTTGAAAGCACAAATCTGTCTCTTTCTTCATTTCGTGGATCTGTAGGCTCGTGTTTCATGATGCAGTTGTATAGCACAACTAATATTTCTGTAGCTGAAAGTGATCCTCCTGGATGGCCTGATCCAGCACTAAAAGTCTGAAGAACGATGTCCTTCCTCATCTGGATCGATTTTAATTTTAACTCCCTTTCATCGAAAGGAATTGGATATTTCATGTCATTAAATTATGCCCGTAGGAACAAGATATATGAAAATTTCCAAAAATCAAAATTATTTTTCTTTTGAGAGTTGTCGAATTATTTCGGGATACCATTTTTTCTCTAAAGACTGAACTCTTTCCTTCAATGTTTCTGGTGTATCTGTAGGCAAAACTTCGCATTTCTTTTGTACAATTATTTCTCCTGTATCTACTTCTTCGTCCACATAATGAATGGTCATTCCTGTTTCTTTTTCGCCGGCTTGCAAAACAGCTTCGTGTACATTTGCACCAAAGAAATTTTTCCCTGAAAATTTTGGAATAAGTGCCGGATGTACATTTATAATTTTATGCTTAAATCTTTTTACGAATTCAGTAGAAAGAATCCTCATATATCCGACAAGTACGACCAAATCGACTTTGTTTTCTTCTAAAATATCTGCAACTTTTGCATCAAATTCTTCGCGTGTAAGGTCTTTTGGATCTACGAAAATCGCTTTGTATCCCTGTGCATTTGCTCTTTCAAGTGCGTATGCATCTTTTTTATTACTGATCACAACCGAGAGTTCTACCCCTTCCATTTTTCCAGCTTTCATCTCGTCGATAATGGCTTGTAGATCAGTTCCTTTTGTTGATGCTAAAACTCCTATTCTAAACATATTTTTGTGTTACGACTCTTCGATATTAACAGTTTTTTGGTTTTTATGATAATCTTTTATCGATGACAAATACTTATGGAATTTTAGCTTATCCTGCCGGACATTCGCTGTCCCCTGTCGTGCATAATGCTGCATTTAAAGCGCTTGGCATTGATGCGCAATATGGCGTTTTTGAAATTCCCGATACTGAACTTTCTGCATTTATTGAAAATGCTCGACATGAACCTATCAGTGGACTTTCGGTTTCTTTGCCTTACAAAGAGGATATTTTGAGATATATCGATGTCATGGATGAAGATGCAAAAAAAATAGGAGCTGTGAATACGGTGGTTAATAAAAGTGGTTTTTTGTATGGATATAATACTGATTTCGTAGGTGCGGCAGAGGCTTTGAGAGAAGTTTTTAGCGATTTGAAAAATGTTAACGCCGTGATTTTTGGCGCTGGTGGAGCGGCACGCGCTGTTATTTATGGAATACTTAAAAATGGCGGAAAAGTTTCATGTATCATAAATCGCACAAAAGAAAATGCTGAAAAATTAGCAAATGAATTTTCTGAAATGTTTGGAGTTGAGATAGTTGGACTTGGTCTTACTGATGAGAAAAAAGAAGGTAATGTTTTTATAAATACTTCTTCTATTTGGACACTGAATCAAAACATGGATTTTTCTGAAATCGGTAAATATTTTAGTGATGAATATCTGAAAAATTTTGAGTGTTTTATGGAAATTGCATATAATCCTTTGATAACTCCTCTTGTCAAAAAAGCTCAAGAGTTAGGCATAAAATACATTACCGGCGATAAAATGTTTTTGTATCAGGCGATAAAACAGTTTGAAGTTTTTACAGAACAAAAAGCTCCAGTGGATGTTATGAAACAAACGCTAGAGTTAAATTTGGTCTGATTATTTTCGGACTTTATTGAAGAAAATTATTATTCCGATAATCCCTACGGAAATACAAACATCGGCGATATTAAATGATGGATATATCCATATAGAAATGAAATCCGTGACAGATCCTCTAAAAATCCTGTCTATCAAATTTCCTATTCCTCCTCCTAAGATTAGCGCCAAAAAAAACTGAGTAAGTGTTTTTTTTAATTGAAGTTCTTTTTTCGCTGCGTACATAACAATTCCTATGAGAAGAATGTTTGATATTACAATTGACCACATGTTCCCGACGTTTAGTCCAAAGGCTATTCCTGTGTTGTTACTTGTTATTTCATGGAAGTTTTTTTCCACTACAAACTTCGCCATTTGATCTATCAGAATGACTAAAACTGTGAGTGCTGTGATTTTCAAAAATACCTTTTTCACGCAATTCATTATAATTGCTCTTTTAGTTTAAAACCAGTAATATTCGCGTCGGATATAATTTTTTCCGAATGAAAAATGTTTTTAAATTTGATACTCCTCTTTTTTTAAGCGTAGTTTTTCTGCTAATACTCGGTCTTGTCATGATTACAAGTATCGGCGTGCCAAAGTCGATTGCGCTATCTGCTCCCGGAGTACTTTACCCGAACTGTAGTGATGCAAATGTCGACTGTTATTTGCTTTTCAAGAACCATCTAATTCGTCTTGGAATCGGACTTTTTGCGTTTTATATTTCTTATAAATTGCCAATAAAATTTTGGAGGAAAATCGCTACTCCGTTTTTTGGGGCAGTTGTTGCACTACTTCTTGCCGTTCTTGTTTTTGGAAGTACTTTTGGAACAATCGCACAAAACTGGATCACTATTTTTAGCACATCTCTTCAACCTTCTGAATTTGCAAAATTGGCTATAATACTCTATTTGGCTTATTGGTTCAGTAAAAAACAGGCTTATATCGAGGATTTCAAAAACGGACTTATTCCTTTTTGTATAATTTGCGGGATTATTATTATACCCGTGATGTTGGAAAATGATTTTGGAGGAACTCTGACACTTTCTCTGATTGCAGTTGCGATGTATTTCATGGCTGGAGCAAAACTAAAACATCTTGGAGTTCTTTTTCTTTTCGCATTTATTGGAGCACTTATTGTAGTACTTGCGATTCCTCATGTGCGTGAAAGATTTCAAGGATTTACGAGAGTTAATGAAGAATGTGTCGAAGATTATTGTTGGCAATCTCAACAGGCAAATATCGCTGTAGGAAGCGGTGGAGCTTTTGGAAAAGGACTTACTCAGGGAGTTCAAAAATCTTATTGGTTGCCTCAGGCATCTGATGATTTTATTTTTGCTGCCAGTGCTGAGGAACTTGGATTTTTTAGAATTGTTTTTGTTATTCTTGCATATTTTGTTATCGCTTTGCGTGGTTACGATATCGCAAGTAAATCGCAGGGAAGTTTTGAAACTTTGTTGGCTATAGGACTTACTATATGGGTTACAGTTCAGGCTTTTGTTAATATTGCTGTGAATACAGGACTTATGCCTGTAACTGGAATTACATTGCCATTTGTAAGTTATGGGGGATCATCACTTATAGCATGTTTAGTCGCAGTTGGTATTCTTTTAAATCTTTCACAAAACACAAGTTACCATGAGAATAGTATTAACAGGTGGGGGAACCGCAGGACACATTATCCCCAATATGGCCGTTATCGAAGAAATTAGAAAGCGCGGTGGTGCTGAAATTCTTTATATCGGATCAAAGGGTGGAGTCGAAAGTGGGATGATGGAAAAAATGGGCGTACCTTTTGTAGGAGTTCATTGTGGGAAATTACGCAGATATTTTTCATGGAAAAATTTTGTGGATTTTTTGAAAGTTCCAACAGGTTTTTTTCAGGCATACAAGGCTTTGAAAGAATTTTCTCCCGACGTTGTTTTTAGTAAAGGAGGATATGTTGCAGTACCTGTTGTTCTTGCGGCGAGTTTTTTGAAAATTCCTGTAATATCACATGAATCGGATGTCAGTCCCGGTTTGGCGAATAAGATTTCTTTCAGATTTTCAAAACAAATTTGTTTGAGTTTTGAGGAGACAAAAAGTTTTATCGCGAAGTCATTATTGAAAAAAATTGTCGTGACTGGAAATCCTGTGCGTGAAAGTATTTTAGAAGGTGACTATGAACGTGGACATAAATTTACAGGCTTGGATATGCACCGTCCTGTGATTTTGGTGATGGGTGGAAGTCTTGGGGCGAAACAAATAAATGACTTGGTTCGTGATTCTTTGAATGAACTTTTGAAAAGATATCAGGTCGTTCATATCGCAGGAAAAGGAAATCTTGATTTGGGCGTACACAAGGAAGGATATAGACAATATGAATTTTTGGACGAACCTTTGAAAGATATTTTTGCAATGAGTGAAATGGTCGTTTCTCGTGGTGGCGCGAACAGCCTTTTTGAGCTTGCACTAATGCAAAAGAAGGTTTTGATTATTCCACTTGCAATGCATGCAAGTCGAGGCGAACAGATTGCAAATGCACAGGTTTTTGTGAGAAAATTCGGATGGTCGATGATTTCAGGAAATATTACTTCAAATGAATTTTTGAAAACTATCGATTACGCTTTTAATAACGATATAAACAAAAGCGCGAAAGTAGTAAATGGTACGAGTTTTATCGTTGATATAATCAATAAATTTAAAAAATAATGGATCTTGTAAATATTTTCATAATAGTCGGTTCTGTAATTTTTATTTTGGTACTTTGGGTAATTGTCGGAGTAAAGCATTTGAAACACCTAAAACTTGAAGTTGCTAATCAATGGGAGATTACAGATTTAAGAATAAGAAAGAGACAAGATTTGATTCCTCTCCTGATAGAGACTTTTATGGTTCATGTAAGTGGTCAGGAATCTTTGATAGAGCAATTGATTGCAGAAAGAGCGATAGCAGCAAAAGAATCAACTCCAAGCGCTAATAAAATGGTATATGAAGGTGATATTTCTGCGACATTGGAAAAACTTTTTGATATAGCGAAATCTAGTCCGGAAGTTTTGAAAGATACTGTTTTTCTTGAAGTGAAAAGTGAAATCATAAGTGTTTTTGATAACGCAAAGAATGAATCAAAAAAATACAACGACATTGTAAGACTATACAACAATCATCGCGATTTCCTTTTATTAAAGCCGATTTCTCGAATTTTTAGTTACGGAGTTTTAAATGTTTTCGACATATAATTCCGTTCTTTCAACTTTTTTGTAAAAATACTATTGACGGTGAGTGCACGCTCACCTATACTGTGAGCATATACTCACCTTATAAAAACTTATGGATCAAGTATTAACAGAAAAACAGGAAGCCGTACTAAAATTTATTGAAGAATATCAATTGGCCTACGGTAAGTCCCCTACTTTGCGCGAAATGCGCGAAAACTTTGGAGTCAGTTCTGACAATAGCATTCTTAAGCATTTGAGTGCTTTGAAAGAGAAAGGATACATACAAAAAGATGACACTCCTCGTGGAATTGGACTTTTAAATAGCGTTAAAGAAAAACTTGATGAAGGGGCTTTTAGTTTGCCGATTTTGGGATTCATCCCTGCCGGTGGTCCTGTGGTTACTGATGAATACACAGAAGGTTGGATGAAGGTCGGAGAGGAACTTGCAAAAAATAATACCGATTATTTTTTCTTGAAAGTTAGAGGTGTCAGCATGATAGATGCTGGAATTTTCGAAGGAGATTTGGTATTGGTAAATATTAAAAAACAGCCAAGAGAAGGAGATATCGTCGTTGCATTGATTGACGAAGGAAATACTTTAAAAAGACTTGTGAAAGAAAATGGAAAATATTATTTGAAAGCTGAAAACAAGGATTACAAAGATATTTATCCAAAAGAATCTTTGACTATTCAGGGAGTCGTAACCGGACTTATCAGGCAGTATTAGGCCATAGATAATTTAAGAAAATTAAAAAAATAAAACGTATTTCTCGTTATTTAAGCGAGACGTTATTTCTCTAACCCCAAAACCTATGTTCATCACACTAACAATCGACACTCACAAAGTAAAAAAACCTGCTGTCAAAATGCAGAAAAAAAGCTTCATATCAGGCAGCAGCTGGAAGAGTGGTTTCAATGCTAAGAAACGCGGATTCTTCGATAAAATGTTTGCATTAAAACGTGTCAGAGGAAACTACGCACTCGGTGGACAGGGAGTGTTGGTGTAGGAAGATTTCTTGAATACGTATAGAGATTGAAAATTTATGTTTTCTTGTTATATACTATGTTTAGGTCAAAAAAAATTAAAAATAGTAAAAGTATATGTGTTAACTGCAGTAAGGAAACTGCGCGAGTGACATATAAATATTGTAGTAATGCATGCCAGATGGAATATCAATATAAATCTTATATAGAAAGTTGGATGAATGGAAAACAGATTGGACTGCAAGGATTGGGTATAGTTTCAAGACATATTAAGCGATATCTTAGAGAAAAATTTGAGAATAAATGTTGCTTGTGTGGATGGTCTAAAATTAATTTAAAAACTAATCAAATCCCTTTAGTAGCTGATCATATTGACGGAAATTGGCGGAATAATATTGAAAGTAATCTTCGTTTGATTTGCCCAAATTGTGATACTTTAAGTCCTACTTATGCAGGTTTAAACAGGGGAAATGGCAGAAATAATAGACTTTTAAGTAAACGGGCTAAGGAAGGAATTTTTGTAATAGGCCGGAGTAACTCAGTGGTAGAGTAACTGTTTCGTAAACAGTAAGTCACGAGTCCAATTCTCGTCTCCGGCTCCATTAAAATCTAAAAACGGCTTGTTTGAGCCATTTTTGGGCGTTTTTTAGCCTAACATTTCGTCCAGCCAAAAGCGGATCATAAAAGTCAGAAATTTGATCCTTGCAAGCAATAACCCTGTCATAAGCACTTTTGGTTTTGTCTTCAAAAGAAAAACGCGCATCCTCCTTTGTTCCTATCATAGGCATAGTCCAGTTTCTATCACGCTTTTCAGTCTTTACATAAACACTGGAAACTTCTCTTAAATGTTCTTCAAAAGCTGAGACAGAAAAGAAATTATCAAGACGGCTATTAGCTTCAAACATTGCATCAGGATTAATACCAGCTCTCCTAACAAAAAATTCTTCCATAGAGGCTAAATCCATAAAAATATCATGAGCAATACCAAATCCTTGCAATTGTCTCCCGGAAAACCAAATTTCTCCCAAAGGATTTTGAAGAGGATCGGAACAGGCAAGCTCCAATGCGGCAACAGCTTCCCCTTTTTTACTGTCAACAACATTCCTATTCAAAAAATTACCAAAAGTTTTTTTATGTTGATCAATATTTTTTTTACACTCGTTTCCCATATCAATGGATCCATGTATTGCTTCAAAAAAAGGCATTAACGGAGAAGACAAATCAGGTCTTTTTGCATGCCACATTGCCAGAGAATCTGCAAGAACGAATCTATTATCTGCCTGTCCGAACATAATTGCCGCAGCGCTAGCAGAAACCGACGAAACATAAGCGTCTACAACACCACCTCTAGCTCTAATGTAATCGAACAATTCCCCAATCCTATTTGCTATCCCAACGTTACCACCAAGAGAATTAAGCAAAATAGAAATTCTAATTCTCCCATTACGAATTATTTCGAGAATATCTTTTTGAGAATCAATCAATGGTCTCATATCCAAGGATTCTTCTCCCTCCCCATAAAGAGCTATTGGCAATAAATCTGCGGTACTATTCAATAAAATGGGCTTACGATCAACCTTATCAACAAACAAAACCGGCGGATAAAAATTAGGGCCATTAGTAACATGACCACGAGATTTAAGAGCATTTTCCCATATAACAGGGGAAATATTTCCAGAAGAGGATATATCTCCACCAACCACACATATCAACTGCCCATCGAACTGATCATCTCCACTATTAGGATTTTCAGATTTAATCATTATTTTTAAAATTAGAAAATATTATACAACATAACGGCGAAAAGTAAATTGGTATTTACATTTTGCGTTATTTGTGGCAAAATACACTCCTTTTACAAAGCAAATATGGAGCATAGAGATGACGAAAGCATGCCCTCACAAATATTCAAAGCAGATAAAGTAATAATTTTTGAAGGGATAAAAGGATCAGGAAAATCGACACAAATACAGGAAGCACAAAAAACACTTAGCAGTGACAGTAGGGTCAAAATAATAGACTCAAGAATCGTATACCCAGCGGTGGAACAATTCAGGCCAAGGCAAATAACAAATGTAGCAGCCGCAGTACAAGAAGCAATTTTCTTTCGGTTCACTAGATGGTTAGCAGCAACAAATAACACAAAATCAGAAATAGCACTTGTGGATAGATTCACACTATCAGATTTAGTATATCTAATGCAGAGATTTGAAAAATTGGGCATAGTTTACGATCAGGAAAATTTGCACAAACAAATGCTTGCACCATTCGGAATAGACTCACTTTCAAATACTTTAACGCTGTTAATTGATTGCCCAGCAGATTTGGCAAGAGAAAGAATTAAAGAAAGATCAAGATGCAATTTTGATCTAACAACAGAAGCAAAAGCCCGTGAATTATACTTAAGCCAAATTGGTTTCGTTAGGAATCACAGAATAATAGATGGTTCATATTCACAAGAAGAAATTACGAGAACGGTTAGAGAACATATATCTGAATATTTACAAAAATAATATGGAATTCAAAGAATCAACATTACAAATGCTCTTAAATCAGGATGAATTTGAAGAATTAAAAGACACAACAGCAAAAGTAGCCTCAAGCTTGGAAGATGTGGACGGAGTATTTATAACAGGGAGCCTTGTACAGAAAATAAAATTGCCGGAACCTCCAGTAGACCCAACCCTAAGCGAATTAGGAAAAGCATATGCCGAAATTGTAGGAAGAACACGAAGAAAACTTTTTCCTCACATAGATTCTGATTTTGATTTTTGGGTGTTGACATCAGAACAGCAAGGGAATGAAGGATTACAAGCACACATATGCGATCAGGCCATAGATCTACTTTCATGGTACGCAGAACAAAAAAAAGTTGATCTTGCGGAATGGATAGTTAGAAAGCGTAAAGCTTTCGATCCTATATATAAACAACCATTTTTATATTCAGAAGGATGGAACAGGTTAAACAGCGGAATTCCATCAAATGCAGAAGGATTCAGAACATTACTTGAAAAAGAACTGCAAGCGAGACTTCCGAGACTCGTTGCCAGAGTTTCATATTACTTCAGGAAATCAATTCCGGGGGAATTTATAGAAGCACGAGCATTCCCAGCGTCAGTTTTTAATCTTAAAACTGAGCGCATCCCCGTAGGGAATTACGAAGACAGAACGCCATTCCCATTTTTCATAAAAGACTGGGTGGACAGAGATAGAAATTGTCTCCCGCTTTATACAAAAGGAGAAAATACGGAAAGACTAATATACCCATTTAACGCAACAGGATATATTCCGGGGGAAAATATTGCTAGAGTCATAGAATGGACCCCAAGACATATAGATCATGTTCTCTACAGGGAAAAAGGAGAATTATCATAAAAAAGCCATACTCCAGTCCGCACATCGTTCCATAAGGAGCTCTATATTTGAATCAATACTTGTCTCAAAAATATCTTTCACCTTGTCTTAAAGATTAAATTTTGTAGTGTTTACATAGACATTGAAATGTGGCAATCTTTTGCTATGGGATTCAAAAATGTAAAAATTGTTGTGTATGTGCCTAGTTCTCATGCTGAAAAAGTGCGTGAAGCTTTAGCGCAGAGTGGTGCCGGACATATTGGAGATTATGATTCTTGCAGTTTTAGCGTGAAAGGAATTGGAAGATTTAGGCCTCTTGATGGGGCAAATCCGTATATGGGAGAAGTCGGTAAAATTGAAGAAATCGAAGAAGAAAGAATAGAAACGATTTGTCCTTCTTCAAAACTTGATGAAGTTTTGGCTGCGATTAGAGAAGTTCATCCTTATGAAGAACCTGCAATTGATATTGTTCCACTTTTGAATTAGTTGTTCCATTAAAGCGTAAAGAAAGAAAATATACACATTGTAAAGGCAGAAGATAAAATTTTCATTAAATTTTTATTAAATTTTCTTAAAATCTTTGATAGACTTTGCTTCCTGAGGGCAAGGGCAATTTAATATCGGTTTATGGAAAAGGTTACGCCAATGATGGCGCAATATCATAAAATTAAAGAAATTCATAAAGATGCTATTTTGATGTTTCGACTCGGTGATTTTTATGAAATGTTTTTTGAGGATGCTTTGGCTGCCTCTAAGATTCTGCAAATCGCATTAACAGCAAGAAACGGAACTCCGATGTGCGGAATTCCTTATCATGCACTTGATAATTATCTTTCAAAACTCATTCGTGCAGGGAAAAAAGTTGCGATATGTGATCAAGTTACAGAGCCAACTGGAAAAGGGATTGTCGAAAGAGAAGTGATGCGTGTCGTCACTCCAGGTACAACATTCGATGAAAATATTATCGACAGTAGAACAAATAATTACGTAGCTTGTGCGTATGAGAATAAAGGTATTTTTGGCTTTGCTTACTGCGATATCACTACAGGTGATTTTTATTCAACTGAAGTTCAAAGTTTAAATGAACTTGGTTCTGAGATTTTGAGAATTACTCCTGCAGAAATTATTTATGATAAAAAATTGTCTGACAATTCTCAAGATTTAATAACTAAAGGCAGTTTGATTCATTTCCTAAAAAGTTTAAGAAATATTTATGCATTCCCATTTTCTTATGCAAAAGTACCTGATGAAAATTTGAAAAAATATTTTGGCGTTCATTCTCTGAGTGTTTTTGGGCTTGAGGAGAAGGATTCTGCGATTTTTGCAAGTGCGATGCTTTATGAATATTTACTTGAAACTCAAAAGTCTGACATCAAACATATTCAGAAAATTTCTTCTTATTGCGTCTCAGATTTTATGGTTCTTGATCAATCATGTATCAGAAATCTAGAACTTTTTTATACTTCTCGCGATAAGAAAGAAGGAAGTGTTATCTCAATTTTGGATAACACTAAAACTCCAATGGGTGGCCGTATGATCAGAAGTTTCCTACTTCATCCATTGCTTCAAAAATCCGAAATAGAGAATCGTCTAAATAAAGTTTCTTTCTTTGTTTCTGATTCTACGTTACTTAGGAATTTACGTGAAATGCTCGGAGAAATTTTTGACATAGAAAGATTACTTAGTCGTTTAAGCCTTGGGACAGGCAATGCACGCGATCTCGTTGCATTAAAATCTTCACTAAAAAGTTTACCAACTATAAAAAAACTTTTTCTAAATTTTGATCAATCGACGGAAAATTTTACTAAAAATCCTTTTTCGGAAATCACAGAAAATCTCGGAGATTTTTCTGTACTTACAGATTTGATTGATAAAGCTATTGTTAACGAAGCTCCGTTGACTGTGAAAGAAGGTGGAATCATCAAGGATTCTTTTGATAAAGATTTAGATGACTTAAGAAATATTGGAACTGAAGGAAAAACTTTTATAAAAGATTTACAAGAAAGAGAAATTTTGAGAACTGGAATTTCGTCACTTAAAGTAAAATTTAATAGTGTTTTTGGATATTACATAGAAATCAGTAATACTAATCTGTCTGCGGTTCCACAGGATTATATCCGCAAACAAACTTTGGTAAATGCAGAAAGATTTATCACTCCGGAACTAAAAGAATATGAAGAAAAAGTTTTGAATGCCGAAGAAAAAATCAGACAACTTGAATATGAGATTTTTTATAAAGTGAGAATGGAAGTAGTAAAACTCATGAGCAAAATAAAGGCTTGTGCAAGGGCTATTGGACTACTCGATGTTTTTTCAACTTTTGCATTTAATGCCGTGAAGAATAATTATTGTCGTCCAGAAATTATTGAAGATGATAATTCTTTTGAAATCATAAATGGTAGACATCCCGTCATAGAGCGCTTAAATGAATCTTCGAATTTTGTTCCGAATGATTTAACCATGGCTGATGATTTGAGATTTTTACTAATCACAGGTCCGAACATGGGAGGAAAATCTACTTATTTGAGACAAGTTGCTATTATAGTTTTGTTGGCTCAAATCGGAAGTTTTGTACCAGCAAGTAGTGTTCAAACACCTGTATTTGATCGCATTTTCACCCGTGTTGGGGCTAGCGATAATTTGATTCAAGGTGAAAGTACTTTCATGGTTGAGATGCAAGAAACTTCTCATATTTTAAATCATGCGACTAAAAAAAGTTTGATAATTTTGGATGAGGTTGGACGTGGAACTTCGACTTATGATGGCGTAAGTATTGCGTGGGCAATCACTGAATATATTCACAATTTCGTTAAAGCAAAAACTCTTTTTGCAACTCATTATCACGAACTCATTGGCCTAGTCGACGGGCTTTCTTCAGCTAAAAACTTGAGTGTCGCTGTTAAAGAAAATGAGAGAGAAGGTGTTGTATTTTTATATAAAATAATCGAGGGAGGAATCGATAGAAGTTATGGGATTGAGGTCGCAAAACTCGCAGGATTACCTCATGAAATTGTTTCGAGAGCAAAAGAAGTTTTGATAGATCTTGAGAGTAAAAGAATTAATAAACCTTCCTTTGATCCATCTCAATTAAAATTATTTGATGCTTCTGACAGAACTCATGGAATTTTAACTGAATTGAGGGATCTAGATATCGATTCTTTGACTCCCTTACAGGCTTTACAAAAGCTTGACGAAATAAAGAAAAAGAGTGGAAGTTAATATGTGTTTTTGTTATTATTTGCGCCTGCAGAAGATATTTGATTAATCAAAATGTATGTATAAAAAAATCTCAATTGTTTCTATCATTGTTTTATCATCAATTGTTCTGTCAGGATGTAGAATTCCTTATATCGACGATTTGAAAGAACAAAAAGATGCGGTTGCGCAATTGCAGATTGAAGTAAAAGATCTTCAAACAAAACTTGGACTTGTCCAAGAGGATGTAAAAACTGTTTCAGAGGTTAAAAAAACTGAAACTGTAAAAGTTATCGATGGCACTACTCCAGTTGCAGAAAAGCCTGAAGAAAGCCCTTCTACGAGTTTCATAAAGATTACTAGTCCTGAAAATGATGTAACTGTGGCGACAGAACCTGTTGTGTTTTTGGGGACAGTTTCTTCTGATACTACAAAAGTTTCAGTTGAATCTGAATTTACTAAAAATGGAAAAACTGTAAAAGATTCTTATACTTTAAAAAGTTTTAAAGAAGGAAATCCAAATTTTTCATATAAGGCTAGTCGAACACTTGGGAATCTTGGTGTTGGCAAAAACACATTAAGATTTACTGCAACTTTCAAAGATGGAAAAACTCAAACTTTCGAGATAGTGGTGAATTATTCAACAAAATAAGATGTCTATAATCAAACTTTTATCTGAGAATCTTGTAAATCAAATCGCTGCCGGAGAGGTTGTAGAAAGGCCTGCAAGCGTGGTAAAGGAATTAGTTGAAAATAGTATCGATGCTGGTGCAGATAGAGTTGTAGTAGAGATAAAAGACGCAGGAAATACTTTCATAAAAGTCTCTGATAATGGTCGTGGAATGTCACGAGAAGATTTGACAATGTGTATTCAAAGACATGCAACAAGCAAAATTTCTTCTGAATCAGATCTATGGAGAATCAACACAATGGGATTTAGAGGTGAAGCTATTCCAAGTATAGCTTCTGTTTCGAATATGATAATTAAGAGTAAAAATACTGAAGATATTTCTGGGACATCAATAAACGTAAAAGGTGGAAATGTCGTTTCCGTAGAGGATATTGGAATTCCGGTTGGAACAATTATAGAAGTATATGATTTATTTTTTAATACTCCTGCCAGACAAAAGTTTTTGAAAAAAGAGACAACTGAACTTGGACATATCACCACCATGTTTGACAATATAGCGCTTGCTAATCCGCAAATTGCGTTCAAGCTTATCCATAATGAAAAAGTTATTTCTGATTTTTCAAAATCTACTGATTTGATTTCCAGAGTTGCTGATATTTTTGGTAAAAATACTGCTGACGCTATGCTTCCTATTTTTTATGGTGGCACTGAATTACAGATCGATGGATTTATCGGAAAACCTTTGCTTTCTCGAAGTACTTCTCAACATCAATATTTTTTCGTGAATGGAAGATATATCCAACATCATCTTTTTGCGAATACTATTAAGTCTGCATATCACTCAATGTTGATGGAAAATAAAAAACCTATTTTTATAATAAACATAAAAATAAATCCTGCGATGGTTGATGTTAATGCACATCCACGAAAGATAGAGGTTAGATTCGCTGAGCAACAAGCCTTGAATTCGATTCTTTATTCCGCGACCAAAACGACATTAGAAAAAAATAATTTGATACCTAGAGCTTTTGTTGAGACACAAAGATATATGTCTGACAGTTTTCCAAAAGAAATTTCTTCAACAAATTTCTCTGGTGGTTTTGTGCAAAATTTCAGCAATACTGGAAACAATCATAGAAGTTTTTCTTCGCAAGATTCTATGAATTTCTCTAAAGAAATTTTAATGAAACGTGATCAAAATAGCGCTGCTATCATACAAAACGAACCTGTCTTAAAGTCAATCGTTCAGATTTCCGATTCCTATATTGTCGCGAAAAATGATGAAGGACTTGTTCTGATAGATCAACATGCGGCTCATGAAAGAGTTCGTTATGAAGAGCTAATGAATCAATGTTCTAGTGCAGATAAAAAAATCCAACCACTACTTGTGCCTTTACAAATAGAATTCACTACTACTGAAATCTCTCAGATTGAAGCCAATATTGATGTCTTTAAAAATCTTGGGTTTGAAATAGAAAATTTTGGAGGCAATACTTTTAATGTTTATTCCGTTCCATCTTTTTTCTCTGGAGAAGATATCGAACAAGTTATAAAAGGAGTTTTGGATGATATTGAAAA
>Ga0172368_10002256_pt1 | contig 24826 bp, 15 predicted proteins | sample Lak11m_FD_114540 | JGI IMG/M metagenome (GOLD analysis project Ga0172368, IMG submission 114540) | Freshwater microbial communities from Kabuno Bay, South-Kivu, Congo - kab_022012_11m | ecosystem: Environmental > Aquatic > Freshwater > Lake | place: Democratic Republic of the Congo: South-Kivu...
TGGAATGGTTCCACTGCCGCTTGGTCAAGCTCCAACTGGACCGGCGGAAGTGTTTCCCGCGTGCCATTGCCTCAAGATACAGTTATTCTCGCTGGCACCAACACCGTCACCGCCGACATGCCACGGTTGGGGAAAGATATTTCGTTTAGCGGAGCGGCCAATTTGACATTAGCAAACGCCGTCACATCCTATGGGTCATTGAACTTTACCAATGCCGGAACGCTTACCACCGGGGGTAATTCTTGGATTTTTGAGGGACGGGGTTCTCATACTCTAAATAATGCTGGGAAAACTATTTATTATCCATGGTTTAAGGCGTATGGCGGGACTTACACTCTTGGTAGCGATTTCGCCGCGTCGAATGGCATAAACTTGTATGCAGGCACCTTTGATGCCAATGATTTTGCTATTAACACTGGTTTTCTTGACGCCTCTAGTAATCTTAACCTTGGAGCTCGCCAAGTCAGTATGGGTTCTGGCACATGGACTTTATCTTATCCAGGAAATGCTTGGAACATACATTCTGGGATCACTGTTAACTCTGAAACATCTAACATTATATTGACGGCGGCAAGCCCATCTTTTCGGGGTGAAAACAAGACATACTATAATTTACAAATTTCTGGCGCCAATGGCACGGTTACTATTTATGGTTCCAATACATTTAATAATTTCACAATTAATGCGCCTAAAACTGTTAAATTTACGGCCGGCACGACGCAGACGATCAATGGCACATTTACAGCGAGAGGCGATGCAAGTAATATTATTACGATTAATTCCAGCTCGGCAGACAGCCCTGCGACCTTAAGCAAGGCCAGCGGCGCAGTGGCCTGCGATTATCTTTCTTTGCAGGATTCAATTGCCACTGGCGGCGCGGTGTGGTATGCAGGAGCAAATTCAACCAATGTCTCGGGCAATTCCGGCTGGCTGTTTGGCAATGCCAAGATTATAAGCCCTGCAGGCGGCAATTGGAGTTCTACCTCTGCGTGGGTAGGGGGTGTTGTGCCTGCTTCAAATGAGCCGGTATACGCAGAACCAACCAGCGGCAGTTTAAATATAGACACAGCCGCGCAAGCCGCAAGCCTTACTATGAATTCAGCTTACACGGGCACTATTACTATTAATTCTACAAAGTCTTTGACGCTGGCCGGCTTAACCATTAATGGCGGGACTTTTGATGCCAATGGTCAGGTCTTGTCAACAGTTGCTTATTCCCAGTCAGGCGGCATCTTTAGCGCAGGTGCAGGCACTATTAGCTGCAGCGGAGCTTTTTCTTTAACCGGCGGCACGCTCAATGCCGGAAGTTCAACTATGAATATTACCGGCAACTTTACCCAAAGCGGCGGCACGTTTAATGGAAACACTGCGGCGGTGAATTTTACTGATTCATCAGCTGGCGAAGATGTAACAATTTCAGGGGGGACTTTTAATGCCAGTTCTGCTACAACTACCTTTTCCACTACTGATCCCGGCCTTGGTTATGGCATACTTACTATTAATGGCGGCGTCTTTAATGCCGGCACCGGAACAGTAGCCTTTACAGGGGCCAGAAGCGCTCTCACTGCCGACGGCCAGGTGTTTAATAATGTTACTATTAATAAAGCTGCTATCTATTACTACCTTAATATTGCTTCCGGTACCAGTATTACGGTTAACGGGACATTAAATCTAACAGGCGGCCAGATATACAACGGCACCATCAATGCCAAAGGAGCAGTTATTCAGGCAGCTGCTTTTAACGCATCGTCAAGCACACCTGGCATCCTCAATCTAAACGGCACTGGCGCTCAAACTTATACTATTAACGGCGGAGCCGCGCCTAAAATCATCTTCAATAACTCCAATCTTAATGTTACTCCTCTCGCAAATTGTACTTTTATGGGTCTAACACTTACGGCTGGTACTTATAACTGCAGCTCATTTACTACAACTCTTGGTGCTGGCGACACTACTGGCACGGGCGACTTTATGGTTAATGGCGGTACTTTTAATGCTGATACCGGAACGTTAGTTTTCGCAGGAGCCAGAACTACTCTCACTGCCGACGGCCAGGTGTTTAATAATGTTACTGTTAATAAGGGTGAAACTTGGTACTATCTTAATATTGCTTCCGGTACCAGTGTTACGGTTAACGGTACATTAAATCTGACAGGTGGTTATTTAACCGGCGGCACAGTTAATGCCAAGGGCAATATTTCAGCAGGCGGCGCAAAATGGGGTTCAAGCTCTGCTCCCTTTAGCATCGTTGGCACAAGCGACCAGACCATTTCAGGCAGCGCCGCAGATGTTTCGCTTACCTCAGGCCTGATAACAGTTAATAACCCTTCGCATATAGCTACGCTGTCAGGCGCACTTACACTTAACAACGTTACCGTAAGCAACGGCACATTAAATTTTGGCCCGGGAACTTATACCATAACCGCAGGAAAGACCATTACTGTTGCAAGCGGAAAGGCCTTAACCTTTACCGGCACAGGGACGTCTAATCTGGTTACCTTAAGGTCAAGTTCATCCGGCTCGGCGTGGAATCTTGTCAACACCGGTGCTACAGTTACGCCTGTTTATACGGATGTCAAGGATTCCAATGCCTCAAGCGATATCACTGCTAATAACTGTATCAATAGCGGCGGCAATACCCACTGGGTTTTTCCGACGGCAACCTTGAGCAGCTGGAATATGGATATGCACAATAAACAGATTACGCTTAATTTTTCAAACGGCGTAAACGTAAACACTGTTTTGCCGGGGTTGCTTACTGTGCAGAATACGGCTTCGTCTCCGACCGCGAGCTATGTATTGACTGATTCTTCTACTTCAAGCGCAAGCGGCTCAACCATTGTGTTTGATCTTTCAACCACTGACTTTAATGCGATAGTGGAAACCGCGGGCTTGTGCAGGCAAACTGATAAATCAGACAGTTTTCTTTCTATGGCAGCCGGCGTTACTGATATTGCTACAGGTGCGGCAGTGGCAGCTGTAAGCGGCATGCAGGCAAATACCTACACTGCCAATACAGTTGAGGCAACCAAGTTTAAAACATTTACATCTTTAGGCGCAGACAACACTACAATGACAGCGGGCCAGGATCCAAAAGCAATATTGATAAAAGCTTATGATGATGATAATTACAGGGCGCCTGCTTATACAGGCGATAAAACATTGGTGTTTTCAGGCGCTGAAGTGGCTCCGAATAGCGCGTATAAGCCGCAGGCGCAGAATAAAACCGCAACCGGAATTGATTTTGGCAGTGATACCGTGCTTACATTTGCCAACGGCGCGGCATCAAGCGCGATACAGCTTTATTGTAAGGCAGATGAAGGGTCGCCAGCATTGATAAATGTAACTCAAGGCGCCATACTTACTGATGATGCCGATGCATTAAGCGTAGTAGTAAGCCCGGCAACAAAAAGTAATCTTGGCTTCTCGCAGGAACCGTCAACCACAGGCACGATTAACGTGGCGCTTGGCCAACAGCCCATAGTTTTAATCCGCGACGATTACTACAATCAGACCAGCGATACGGATAGCATCCGGCTGTGGGATTCAACAACCACAGGTTATTATACCGATGACCCGTCAGGAAGTTTAAGTTCAGGCCACACTGATAATACCCTTGCTGCGACAACAGGCCAGGCAATTTTTAGCGGAGTAAAATTTGACAAGTTTGGTTTAATTTACATATACGCTTCTGATGAGACGCCCGGGGCAGGCGTTGGCGGCGCTTATTCTACTGGGGTAACTTTTTCAAGCTACAGCACATCTTATGTGCAGGCAGCAGCAGAGCCGGTTTCTAATTTTAATCTTACACCTACGAACGATACTGCTGGCGAGGCGTTTAATACGTTAAAGTTTAAGGTTACAGATACAGGAGGCGATTTACTGCCGACATTGATTGATCAGATTAAGATTACAATCGGCGGCACAGGCGCAAATGCCTCCACTGATATTGCATGGGCAGGGCTGTATAAGGGGGAGACAGAGGTTACCACTGTTACAGGAAGCGCCATTGCAAATGATTATATTACCTTTGGCTCTGCGCCAAACGCTAATTCTACTGCGGCCGTGGATTCTGTTACCGACGGAACAAGCACAGAATATACGGTCAAGATTTATATGAAGCCGTCAAAACTTACTGCCACAGAAAGCCAGACATACACCTTCACTACAGATGATACATTAATAGGGACAGACACCGGCAATTCCTCGCATATGACCACAGGCCACAGCATAACTGCGGTTACAGGTACTATTGCAATAACTGCCGCGGCATTTGAAATTATTGACGCAACCGGCTTGACTTCAGCTGTCAGCGTAACTGCCGGAAGCACTGCTGATTTAAAGATACGCGCAACCGACACAAATAAGAATATAGACAAGGATTATGCAGGCAACAAGGCCTTAAGATTTTCCGGGCTTAGCACAATAGGCGCGTTTACGCCAAAAATTGAGTCAGCTGATTTTGGCACGAATATCAACATACACTTTGCCTTAGGCGAGACAGACGTGGCAGGCGGCGTTACCCTGACTGCGTATAAGAAAGAGGATAAGGACTTGTCTGCGATAGAGATTATCAGCGGCTCTCCGCGCGACCCGGCGTTTACGGTATTTCCCGCAGCGGTTACAGTCAGCGCTGCCACAGCGACAACCATTGCCTATTATAGCGGTAATAATCAGAACGGAATAATTAATAATTCGCTTACCAATGCGTTAGTGGCCCTGGCATCAGATATGTACACTAACCCTGCTACGGGCCAGACAGTAACATTTGATGTTTATAGCTCGCCGGACGGAGCAACAGGCCAGAGTGTAACGCCTGCGTCTGCGGCTTCCAGCGCAAGCGGCCTGGCGCAAACCTCGTTTAGGTTAGGAAATTTAGGCGGCGATTACGTGGTCAGGGCAAGCGCTGTTGACTCAATTCAGAATCCGCTGACCGGTTCGCCGGTATCATTTACAGGCACAGCAATCCAGCCCACGGCATTAACGCAGATTAGCGGCCATTCGCCGCAGCAGTCAGGCGTAGTAACCAATGCCCTGGCCAGCGCGTTTGTGGTGAAATTAGCGGATACAAACGGCACAGGCGTGCAGGGCGCAACAATAAATTTCAGTATTACCAGTTCGCCTTCAGGAGCCACAGGACAGAGTTTATCCGTTGCTTCAGACGTTACTGATTCAAGCGGCCAGGCAGACATTACGCTGACATTAGGAAATAAGGCCGGCGATTATACAGTCAGGGCAACTTATTCAGGCGTCAGCCCCTCGTTAACCGCTGATTTTACAGCCACTGCTACTGCCGGTACTCCTTATAAGGTAGTATTAAGCGGCCCGGCAACAGTAAATGCAGGCGCGGTATCCACTGCCTGCACTGCCACTGTTAAGGACCAGTATGATAACGTCAGCAATGTCTCCAGCGCTACTGTTTTTAATCTGACAACCTCTGATACAACCGCTACCGGAAAATTTTACAGCGACAGCCAGGGGACAACGCAAATTACATCGGTTACTGTTGCCTCCAGCGCAAGCAGCGCGAATTTTTATTATAAACAGACGCAGACAGAGAACGTTACCTTAACAGCGACGCGCGCAAGCGGCCAGGCGCTGACTGAAACTTCAAGCGATCTGGCAGTAACTATCGCGCCTGCTGACTTGCATCACTTTACGGTTACAGGCACAGGCTCAACCCTGACTGCAGGCGGGTCAATGCTGATTACAGTAAAGGCGTATGACGCGCAGAATAACTTAAGGACGAATTTTACTGATAGTTTGAATATTACTTTTGATTCCGCTTATGCCGGCACATCTGTTGAAGGAAACGCGCCTACTGCAAGCAATTCAAGCAGTGCGGATGTCGCATTTGGCTCAACCACTGCCTTGAATTTTACGGCAGGTGTGGCGACTTCAACGATAAAACTTTATAAAGCCGAGACAGCGCATATCAAGGCAACCACAGGTTCAATCACTACTTCTGACGCCCAGGATTTGGATATAGTGGTTAGCCATGCAACGGTAAACCATTTAAGGTTCGCAGGGAATCTGCCCACCCCGCAGACAGCAGGCACGGCATTTGTACTTGGCACAACATTGCTTGGCGTTGACTTATACGGCAATACCTGCGACGGCGCAAACGACGCTACTGCTTACAGCGGGGCTAAAAGTTTGAGCTGGGCATTAAGCGGCACTGCCAACGGCCCGGAGAACGGGACAGACAGTTTTGTCAGCGCGGTTACATTTTCAGCGGGTGTTTCAACGACAACATTAAACGCTACGCTTTACCGCGGCCAAAACACAACCTTAACCGCTTCAGACGGAAATTTAAATGGGACAAACGTTGCCTCAAATACCATTACGGTTAACCCGGCTGATATAAACAGGATGACGTTCTCGCAGCAGCCGTCAGAGACCGCTACGCCTTCGCAGGTTTTTGGCCAGCAGCCAAAGGTGTCATTGGTGGACACTTACGGAAACGTATGCACAAATAAATCAGCCCAGATTACGCTTACGCCGTCATTGACCACAGGCAGTTTTACCGCTACTAACGGCGTTTTAAGCCCTACGGTAAATACGATTGTTACTTCAGATTCAGGCATTGCCACTTTTACCGGGTTAAAATACAGTTATCCCGAGGCGATATATTTACGTTCCGCTGCCTCGTCAGTAACCGGCGGCCTGACGCTTACGGATATTTATTCTACAAGGATAGTTTTTTCGGCAGCAGATGAGCTGACTACAACCGAAGTAGATGGCGCCTCCGCCACAATATCTTCAATAGCCGATACAGTAGCGGAGAAGACAAGTGTTTTGAAGTTCAATATTGCTGACGCCGGCACAGACGGCCTATCCGGCAGGATTACCAAGATAGTGGTTAACCGCGATACAACAAGCGATACAACAAGCGATTGGACAGGTTATTTTAGCGACGCTTATTTAAGCGACGGGACAACCGAAACCCTCGGAGTCATTACGGCAGACGCTATAACTTTCGGCAGCGGCGGCTCCACTAATATATATACTGTTAGTGACGCAGGCAATAAGACGTTTACCTTGAGCGTTGTGATGAAGACGTCTTTGCCCACCGGCGCCGACGGAAAAATTGCAGCGTTTAAAATGGTTGCCCTTTCGGATATTACTTTGAATACGCCGGCTACATCCGGCTTAATTGCGGCTACTATAACGAATTCTTCAACAATTGACGTAACCGCGACAAAACTGGCGGTAACTGCGGCCTATAGCACAATGACCGCCGGAGTGGGTAAGGCAATTACCATAAAGGCGAAAGATGTAAATAATAATATTGACGCGGATTATGATTATCCCGTATCCGGGAAAAATATTAAGTTTAGCGGGGCAACCACTGCGTCTTCCGGCACCAAGCCGACCTGCACTAACTATGCGGGCGCGGCAAAGGATTTTGGAGATTGGACATTAGTGCAATTTACGGCCGGTGTCAGCACGTCAACTATTACTATGACATTATACAAGGCGGAGACAGCCGCGATTGTGGCGTTAGATGATTCAGGCTTGACGTCAGGCGGCACAGACCGACTGACGGTTTTAGTGTCAGGCGGCGCGGGGTCGCAATTATCATGGAACACCCAGCCCAGGGCAAATATAGTGGCAAACGCGCCGTGGAGCAGTTTTATCGTGGCTGTAACCGATGCCTACGGCAATACCGCCTCAAGCAGCAACGTTATAAGTATTACGCCCACAAGCGGCATATCCATATCAGCGGGCGCCACAAATACAGCCACGGCATCAGGCGGTTTGGCGACTTTTAGTAATTTAGCGGTTTACGCCACCGACGGGATATACCCCAAGTCAGTAACTATAACCGCTTCTTCAGACGGCGTTACATCTTCAGCGGCGTCTAATACGGTTACTTTGGATGAAAAGTATACAGCGAATATAACGGTAAAGGACTCGGTTACCGCTTCGGCTATATCCGCGTTTACCTTTGGCGCGCGCGACGCTAACGGCGCTACGGCAATCGCTGTTTATTCACCGGCCTCTAACCCGTTTGCGGTTCAGCTTCCTTATGGTACTTATACGCTTGCCTATACATTAGATAAGTATGTGGATCTGAATTCTGAAAGGATTGCAGGCGTGGCAGCAGACGGCGCGGACGGCACTTATGACAATACCATTGCCTGGACAGAATATATGACTACATTAACCGAATCTACGGCGGATTACCGCGTTATGTCAACTTTTGTTTATGATGAGGATAATGAGCGGTTAAGTGTCAGGATCTGGCTGGAGAGAAGAGGAAAAATAATCGTAAATAATGCGATAAATGTATTGGGGACAGCGTCAATAGAGACATACGAACCTGACGGGACCCAGCTTAGCACTATAACCCTGGATGCGCCTGAATCCGATGATTTCTCCACCATCGCCGCTACGTACACGAGCACGATTACAGATGTCCTGACGGCATCCAGCCCATTCGGCAAGCCGCTTGAATCAGGCAAAACATATTTTGCCAAATGCAAGATTAATTACGGCGGCACATCAGGCACTGCCAACGAATATGAGGCAGGGACATCTTTTACGGTTAGCGTTGAGCAGAGATTAAGCAAGGAGATAATCAGTAAGATTGGCTTAGCTACCGGCGAAACTTTAGTGGGCAAGCTTTCCGATACCCAGGCCGCTGTCGTGGCTAGCCTTTTGAGCACAAAGAGCAGCCTGGCGACGAGTATTACTGCGGCGCAGACCTCTATTGAAAGCAATGTCTCTAATGTAAAGACCGAGACCGCAAAGATTTTGACTGCCGCCGAATCCAGCATTCCGGCTGCGGTTACATCGGCGCAAACCGTCATTACCGATATAGCCAAGTCTAAGATATTAAACTCTGAAAGCGCTATACGATCCGGCCAGACACTCACTGTGCGTTACCGTACCATTTCAGGGCTCTCGCCCAAAATAGATGTTTATAACGCTGACAACGCCCTCAAAATAAACAAGGGCTCAATGAAAGAAATAGGCACTACAGGCGTTTATGAATATGATGTTAAATTTGAAACCGCATATGGCAGGGGAGATTTTACTCTTATTTGTTCGGAGTCAACAAAAGGCACGCTTGATGCTATAACCATAACTGTTATTAAAACAGATGTGGAACAGGTAAGCAACCAGGTCTCGGCGGTGCTGGGCACGACGGCGGGAATAAGCAGCCTGGGCAATGTGGCCAGCACGCTTAACAGCCAGATTAGCATTATTGAGTCTGCCCTGTCGCGCGTAACCGCGTCTGTCTCCAAGGCAAAAGAGGCCGCCGCATCAGTCGGCTCGCTTGAGTCGGTGTATTCGCAATTGCAAAACGTTGCCAACCAGGTTAAGCAAATGGCCGGAGATACCGGGTTAAATCTGGAGAAACTCTATAAGGTTTCAGCGGATAAGAAGCAGGATATGAATTACCTGAAGAATAAGACCCAAGAATTGAAGGCCGCAATGGATATGAGCCAGCAGATGATTGACAACGTTGCCAACAAACCCGTTACGCAAGTATGGTTTGAGTACCAATAAAAGTTTGTCAGGGGGGGAGATATGAAAGTGCCCAAAAGTAGAGCGTTATTACGTATTTATTTTGTTGGTTTAGCGATGTTTTATTTTTTTGCTTTTCCAGCCGAAATTTACGCCAATGTTATCTTAAAACTTGTAGCTGCTAATCCGTCCAAAGGCCAGACACAGAAGGTAATGCTTAAGGCATACCTCCCCAAAGAGATAAAGCCCGAAGATGTGGTGGATAAAGAGGACCTGGATATCGCCTATGATACCCAACAGGGCAGTTACTATGTTTTTAAGGAATACGAGATTAAGCCCGGAGAATTTTTGGAGAAGGATGTTGAATTGAAAGATGTGTGGGCGATCCCTGAACGCGAAATTATTTCTATCCGCCAGGAATCGGCAAAGATGAGGGATTTGCTTAAAGAAACCGACTTGGCGGAACGTATTGATTTTTTAAAAAATAGCATTGACAGCAAATTGGACCAGATTATGGAAAACCAGCTTAATGCGCCCGCTAACCCCGAGAGGCATATATCCAACTACCGCGACAATTTGAAAATGATGGAATCGGTAAAGCAGGATATGGTTTTAGCGCGCAGCTTCCTGGCGCAGGGCAGGGGGTTGCCGACCGCCACAATATGGAAACTTCTTTTCGCGGTCATCACGTTCCTGGGGCTTTTGGGGGCAAGTTTTTATTTCATATGGCATAAGCAGTTAAAATCTATTATTACTGATACGCTTATGGGCGAGGAAACAAAAAAGGCGCAGGCCGAAATCAGCGCCGAGGCGCATAAGGCAGAAAAGGAGACCCGGCCCGGGCCGAAGAATATTGAAGATATATTAAAATAGAAAATAGGGACAGCGACCTATTTTTTATCATCCTGAGCGAAGCGAAGGATCTAACGTGAGATACGATGAGACGAACCGTTGCTATAGGAATAATTTTATTTTTTTTATTAGGGGGCGCCTCTTTTGCCAAAACCAAGGCATCCTTATGGCAGGTTGTAAAGAGTGAACATTTTATTATATATTACCAAGAGGCGCCGGCCGGCTATGCCGATGGTATTATTAGCAAGGCCGAAAAGTACTATTTTACTATTTTAGACAAATTAGGGTTTATGCGTTTTGACCGTTTTTGGACATGGGAAAATCGCTGCCGGATTTATATCTATTCCAAGAAAAAAGACTATAATGAAAAAACAGGCCAGCCGGAATGGTCCCAAGCAAGCGTAAATGTTAAAAAAAGGGTTATAAGCACATTTTTAGGCCAGAAGGATTTTGAGGAAACGCTCTTGGCCCATGAGATGGGGCATTTAATTTTTAGGGAATATATCGGTTATAACGCACAGCTGCCGTTGTGGCTGGATGAGGGCGTTGCCTGCCTGCAGGAACCGACGGCGCAGGCGTGCGTTAATTCAGCTAAGTTTTTTTTGGGCGACAGTTCATTTATTTCGCTTGAGGTATTGAGCGGCATGCGCGCCGCGGATATAAAATCTCCGGCGGTTTTTTATGCGGAGGCGGCCGGCGCGGTTGATTTTCTTCTTAAAAAATACGGCAGAGAAAAATTTGTGGATTTTTGCCGCAAAATAAAGGATAATACATATTGGCTGGATGCGTTAAAAGATGTGTACGGTTTTAAAGATTTAAACCGGATGAATGAGGAATGGGCCAAGTGGCTGGCGGGTTAGCGCTTGTATGGGTTTTATGAAGGTTAATGTGTTGACTATGTATGAAAAGCTTTACGAGGGCAATGCCGAAGAGGTGGTTTTGCCGGGCGCGGATGGCGAATTATCTGTTTGGGATAATCATCAGCCGTGCCTGTATGTATTGCGTCCGGGAAGATTAAGTATAATTGAAAAACGGCAAGGCCTTCGGGACAAAAAAGTTATTCCCATCAAGCGCGGCATTATTCATGTTGAGGCCAACCGCCTTACAGCCATGGTGGAAATATAGCCAGGCCAATAATATCAACTTACTTTATTTAATTATGCAAAATCTGATAATTATATTAATAATGGTTTTGGCAACGCTGGGCCCGGCGTTGGTTATCGGCGCAGTCGGTTTTGCGGCGATAACCGCTGTCGGCAGAAACCCAAGCGCTGCGCCGCGGATTTTGCTTTCTATGATCGTGGCGTTTTTGTTCGCCGAGGCAATCGCAATTATGGCGTTGTTAATGGTGTTTAATCTTTTTAAATAACTCAATAAACTCAATAGGCGCAAGCCTATCGTAAGGCAATTATGGTATTTCAGATAATCTTGATTCAGATATTTACTTTTGTTGCGTTGATGGTGGCGCTGCGATTTTTATTCTATCACCAGTTAAACAGCGCCTTGGCGCGGCTTAGGATTTTGCATGAAGAAAACATTGCCCGTGAAGAAGAATTAAAGAAGGAGCTGGATAGGATAAAAAAGGAGAAAGAGGAAGAATTTGCGAATGCCAAAATGGAATCCGCCCGCCTTATTGATGAATCAAAGGATAGGGCGCTAAAGATAGGCATTGATATGCAGGCTGAGGCAAAGCTGCAGGCCGACAGGATAATTGAAAGGGCAAACGAAGAATCTAACAGGATGGAACGCGATATTCAAAATGCGGTCCAGGCGCAGGCAATAGAGTTGTCCGGACGCATACTAAAATTTACATTTACACAACAGGGAAATGAAGCGTTTCAGAGCCAGATGATTTCTGAACTCATAGAGGAAATAAAAAAACTGCCTGAAGACAAGTTTACCGTTAAAGAAAAAATAATAAAGGTTTCTTCGGCATTTGCTTTAAGCAAAGAGGAAAAGGCAAAGCTGATTAAGATACTTGCCGCCAAAACAGGCCAGGACGATATAGAATTGCGCGAGGCCGTAAACGCCGATATAATCTCCGGACTTGTTATACAGATAGGCGCGTTGACTATTGACGGCAGCCTCCGCAGTAAATTGAAAAAGGCAATACCGCACGTTTATTAAGGAAAGAGCGTGAAAATAGGGACAGCGACCTATTTTCACGTTGAGAACGTAGTAAAAAATAGGTCGCTGTCCCTATTTTATGGAGACAGATGGAAATACCGTTTATAGACATTCAGGAGATAGGCGTGGTCAAGGATGTGCGCCGGGGGATTGTGAGGATTCAGGGCCTTCCTTCCTGCGTATACGGCCAGTTTGTGCAATTTTCCGGCGGCACCAAGGGAATTGTTATGGGTTTTAACATTAAAGAAGTTTTGGTTATTATGTTAGGCGAAGAGGAGGGTATTTCCGTAGGAGATACGGTTACGTCTTTGAGCGGATTATTGACTGTGCCGGTCGGAGAGAATTTTATCGGCAGGACGGTTAACAGTTTATGCGAGCCCCTTGACGGTAAAGAGAAAGTCGTTAATGAGGCATATCTGCCTATTTTTCGGGAAGCGCCGGGGGTCATTGACAGGGAGCCGGTTGTTGACCCGGTTTCAACAGGCATAAAAATCATAGATATGATTATACCAATAGGAAAAGGCCAGAGAGAGTTGATTATCGGAGACAGGCAGACCGGAAAGTCAACGATAGCGGTGGACGCGATAATTAACCAACATGACAAGGATGTGATATGCATATACTGCTGGATCGGCGGGCCACAATCCGCCTTAAAAAAAATCCTTAATGTCCTGGCGGAAAAAGGCGCTTTTAAACATACTATTGTAGTCGCTTCTTCAGCCGATACATCCGCCGCCGAGCAGTATCTTGCGCCTTATACCGCTGCCGCATTAGGCGAATATTTTATGTGTAAAGGCAGGCATGTGCTGGTTGTTTTTGACGATTTGACCAAACATGCATGGATTTACAGGCAGATGTCTCTTTTATTGGAGCGTTCGCCGGGCCGCGAGGCGTATCCGGGCGACATATTTTATCTTCACTCGCAGCTTTTGGAAAGGGCAGGAAAATTAAAAAGCAGCCTGGGCAGCGGTTCAATGACTTTTCTTCCTATTGCCGAAACTTTACAGGGAGATTTTACCGGTTACATACAGACAAACCTTATCTCTATTACCGACGGGCAGCTTTATGTCAACTCTGCCTTGTTTCATGAAGGTTTTAAGCCGGCGATTGACCTGGGCCTGTCGGTTTCACGTATCGGCAGCCGCGTGCAATACCCGGCAATAAAAGAATTGGGCGATGGTTTGAGATTGGAATACGCGCAGTACCGGGAATTATTGCGCATGACAAAACTGCGCACCCGGCTTTCGCAGGAGGCATTTGAAAAAATTAAAAGAGGCGAGGCGCTGCAAACTGTCTTAATCCAGCCTTCAAACCAGCCGGTTTCCGTAGAAGAAGAAATTGTTTTATTTTATGCCTTTAAAAGAAAAATTCTTGAGGCGCTGGAGCCGCCGGCGCTTAAGAAATTTATTGAAGGTTTTTTTACGTATCTTAAGAAGCATGCCCCTGCATTAGTTAACCTGATAAGGGAAAAAAAAGCGTTAACTGAAGAGATAAAATCCCGCATGGACAAGGAGATACTGGATTTTTTTAAGACGATGACAAAGGAAGAAGGCTAATAGATGTTTACCGTCTCGGCCTTAAAGCAGGACATGGAATTCAACAGGGATTTTGGCAATATCATCGAGGTGCTCAAGGCTTCCGCAATCATGCAATTTCGTTCTCTTCAGTTAAAACAAAAACCCAACAAGGAATTTTTGGATGAGATTGAGTTTTGTTTTGATATTTTGTTCGGCAAAAAAATAAACCATTTCTATCTGACCGAAAGGCTGGATTTGCCTTCGCTTATCGTCGCTGTCACTTCTGACACCGGATTTTTAGGGGAATTGAATACAGTGCTTGTCAATGCGGCAACGGATGAACGTAAATCCGGCCAGGATGAGATAATTGTTATCGGTGAACAGGGGGCAAGGTACCTGGAGGACATGAATCTTAGTTTTACTGCCCTGCCCGGGCTTTCCGACGAGGTTGGCTATAGCCAGCTGCAGGGCATCCGCGATTACCTGTTTAACGGATACAAGGATAGGTTTGGCAGGGTGCTTGTGGTGTATTCGGAGTTTTTGTCTTTGACCACGCAAAAAATCAAGGTATTCCAATTTTTGCCCTGCAAACTTCCATCTTTGCAGGAAAACAAAATCAGCATTATAATGGAAAGCGCAATTCTGGGCCCCAGTGAAATTAAATTACTAGAAAAACTTATTGAACTTTGGGCGGGATTTAAGGTTCTTGACATTGCGTGGTCTTCAAAGCAATCGGAATATGCGGCAAGGATTATGCATCTTGAGGGCAGCAGCCAGGAGTTGGCGCATATAAATGAACGAGTCGCCTTTGATTATTTCAGGCTGGTGCATACCCTTCGGGATAAATCTATACGTGAGATATCGGCGGCAAAATTGTTGCTGGAGAAATAAATAATGGGGTTAGAAAAAGGCAAAATAGTGGCAGTTTACGGATCAGTTGTGGATGTGCAGTTTGAGTCCGAGAAACTGCCGGTAATTTACGAGATAATAAAGGCCAATACAATTCACGATAAGGAAGTGGTGCTGGAAGTGGTTGAACACCGTGAACCCAATATTTGCAGGTGTATCTCTTTGAATTACACTTACGGGCTTAAGCGGAATTCTTTGGCCCTGGCTACGGGAAGCGCTTTATCTGTCCCGCACGGGGACAGCCTTTTCGGCCGCGTAATCAATGTTATGGGCAAGCCTATAGATGGGAAGCCTCCTATTGAGTGCAAAAAAAATATACCTATACGCAATCGTTCTGCGCGCAGTGAATCGGATGTTTTAGTCGGCGAAGCCGCGGGCCTAAAATTTGAATTGATGGAGACCGGCATCAAATGCCTGGATTTATTGTCTCCTTTGATCAAGGGTTCAAAGACAGGTGTTTTAGGAGGCGCGGGCCTCGGCAAGACCATCCTTATACTGGAAATAATCCATAATGTTATTACTAAACATGAAGGCACCTGCGTTTTTTCCGGGGTCGGCGAGCGCATCAGGGAAGGCAACGAGCTTTATTATGAGTTCGTGCGCACCGGGCTTTTGGAGCGTTCTATTCTTGTCTTTGGGCAGATGGATGAATCTTCCGGCGCGCGCTTTGAGGCCGCGCAGACAGGCATCGCCATTGCCGAGAGCGTGCAGAGCAGGGGACGGGCGGTTTTGTTTTTTATTGATAATGTATTCAGGTTTGCCCAGGCAGGCGCGGAGATCTCCGCGCTTTTGGGAAGAATTCCGTCGGAAACAGGCTATCAGCCGACTTTGATGAGCGAAATAAGCGAGTTTCACGAACGCATAACGTCGCACAGGGATTCAAGCATTACTTCGGTGGAAGCGGTTTATGTGCCTGCGGATGATTTGACAGACCCTGCTGTGGTAGCGATATTTTCGCACCTTGATTCGGTGCTTGTTTTGTCGCGCGAATACGTGCAGCGTGGTTTATATCCTGCGATTGATCCCTTGCAGTCAACAAGCAGTTTTATAGATCCTCACATAGTAGGCAGGAGACACTTTGATATTGCTGCAGAGGCGATGCGGCATTTTCAAAAATACAGGGAGCTGGAACGCATAGTAGCAATTGTGGGAAAGGAAGAGTTGTCCAAACAGGAGCGCGTTATTTTTGAACGGGCAAGGAAGCTTCAGAATTTTCTTACCCAGCCGTTTTTTACCGGCGAGGCGTATACCGGCAAAAAGGGCGTGTATGTCGCGCTTGAAGACACGCTTTCAGGATGCGAAAGGATTGTCAGCGGCCGGGTTGATTCAGTGCCTGAAGATAAATTTTATATGATCGGGCCGCTTTCCTAAAAGCGAGAGAAAGGGATACAATGGCTAAAATTGGGGAAATGCTGGTGCAAAAAGGGTTGATTACGCCTGAACAGCTGTTGCTTGCTATCGGCGAAAGCAGAAAAAGCGGCGAGATTATAGGCAAGACCCTGGTGGCTATGAAGCTTATCACCGAAGAGCAGCTTTTAAAAACCCTCGGCGAACAATTAGGCCTGCCTTTTTATCCGAGCCTTAAAGATATTGTTGTCCCGGACGAAGTGATAAAGGCAGTGCCGGCAAAATTCGTCTGGCATTATAAATTTATACCGCTTAAATTAAAAAACAAAACCCTGACCATTGTGATTTCTGATCCTTTGACCGTCTGGCCCATGGAAGACCTAAAACTGCATTTAGGTTATGATGTAGAAAGATTTTTAGCCACCGAGTCAGAGATACTTCTGGCGCTTCGCCGTTATTACGGAGTAGGCGCGGAGACGGTAGAGGAGATTTTGACTAATACGACGGCCGCGGACCGCCGGGAAACCCCAAAGGCCACGGAGGTTGATAACCTTGAGAAGTCCGCGCAGGACGCCTCGGTCGTAAAATTGGTTAATCAGATATTGACCGAAGCGGTTTCAAGCCGCACAACAGATATACACATTGAGCCCTACCGCGATAAAGTGCGCGTAAGGTATCGTATAGATGGTATACTATACGATATGCGGCTTCCCGAACAGGTTAAATACCTGCACCAGGCGATTGTCTCGCGTATAAAGATATTTTCAAACCTTAACGTGGTTGAACGCCGCCTCCCGCAGGACGGTCGGGCCATAATCAAGGTTCAGGATAAACAAGTGGACCTGAGGATTTCGGTCATACCTTCAAATTACGGCGAGAGCGTAGTTATCAGGATATTGCCCATGCATTTACTTTTTAATCTGGATGACCTTGGTTTTGCGCCCGATGATTTGAAAAAGTTGTATGCGGCAATGCTTAAGCCCCACGGCATCATATTTCTTACCGGCCCGACAGGAAGCGGAAAGACGACAACGCTTTATGCCTGTTTAAATAAACTTAATAAAGATGCGGTAAAGATTATTACGCTTGAAGATCCTGTGGAATATGAATTGAGCGGTATTATGCAGATACAGGTTAGGCCGGAAATAGGATTTACCTTTGTTAATGCCCTGCGCAGCGTGCTGCGCCACGACCCGGACATAATGATGGTCGGCGAGGTGCGCGACCTTGAAACAGCAGAGCTGGCAATACGCACTGCTTTGACCGGCCACTTAATATTTTCAACCCTGCATACAAATGACGCCGCGAGCGGCGCCACGCGCCTTATGGACATAGGTATAGAGCCGTATTTAGTTGCTTCGTCGGTAAATGCCTTTATTTCGCAAAGGCTGGTCAGGGTAATCTGCCCGGACTGCAAAACCGAGATGAAGGACAAAAGCCTTCTGCCTGATATTTTGAAAGGGGTAAAGATTTATCACGGCAAAGGCTGCGACAGCTGCAAAAATATCGGTTATAAAGGCAGGACAGCCATCTACGAACTGCTTATTATTGATGACCATATACAGGACCTGATGCTGCGCAAGGTGCCCGCAGCGCAGATTAGGTACAGGGCCAGGGAATTAGGATTTAGTACTTTATTGGATTCGGGGATAGAAAAAATAAAAGCCGGCGTGACTACGCCCGAAGAGGTGTTCAGGGTGGCCGAGCTATAAGGATGAGAGGGAAAAATGCCCAGGTTTATATACAAGGCCAAAAAAGGCGTGGATGAGGTAATTGAAGGCTATATTGAGGCGCAGAACAAGGAAGATGTTTTAAATAAACTCGCCGCGCAGGGCGTTTTTGCTATTTCTATCGGAGAAGATGTTGGTGTTCAGCAAAAACGCGAAAAGCCGGCCATGGCTGCGGGTGTAACTTTTAACAAAAAAATTACATCCAATGATATGCTGCTTTTCAGCCAAAAACTCCTCACGCTTTTACATGCCAAAGTAGAGTTGTTATCCGCCATAAATGTTATTTATGAGCAGACAGACAACCTGCGGCTTAAGGGTATCCTGCTGCGTATTTATGAGGAAACAAGGCAAGGCAAGACATTTTCCGAAACGCTGGAATTATTTCCGGATGTATTTTTACCGTTGTTTGTAAACTTAGTCAAGGCAGGCGAGGCAACAGGCAGGCTTGATTATTCTTTTGAACAAATAACGCAATATTTATCCCGGGAGCAGGCCTTAAAGACAAAGATAAAGGTCGCGTTGGCTTATCCGTCATTGCTTTTAGCGGTTGGTTTCGTAAGTGTATTTGTGCTGATTACTTTTGTCATACCGAAACTTAAGCCTATTTTTGAAAGTATGCGCAATGACCTGCCCATTTTAACAAAAGTGGTATTGGGTATAAGCGATTCTTTGCACAAAGGCTGGTTTTGGGGGGCAGCCCTGGTGATAATTTTATCGCTGGCCGTATACGTACGCAAAGGTTCTTCGTTTTGCAAGAATGCGGCAAAAAAAATCGGCATGAGTATCCCTTTGATCAAGAGATTGATTAATAATAAAGAACTGGTTAATTTTACTAGGGCGCTGAGCCTGCTTTTAAACAGCGGCGTCGTGGCGCTGAATTCTTTGGAGATTGCATCGCGGATTTTAGAAAACCAAAAATTAAAAGAACAACTGCGCAAGGTTTGTTCGGAAGTCGCCGCAGGCCAGGGACTGGCCAAAAGCATGGATGCCTATACGGACATGCCTAAATTTTTTACCAAGATGATAGCGGTGGGGGAAGAGTCCGGGCGCCTGGGAGAGGTTTTAAATGAGATTTCGCAATCATACGACAGGCAGGTAGAGACGGATATTATGCTTATTAGCGCCCTGATTGAACCCTTGCTTATCCTTGCCTTGGGATTAATTTTAGGAACCATAGTGCTGTCAATCCTTTTACCTACATTTCAGATAACTCAGATGGTGCATTAAATGAAGGCCCCTGTCGCTATAGAGATTAACGATCAGTTTCTAAAAATAGTTGTGGCGAAGTCTTTTGTAAGGCAGCGTCAGATATCGGACTGCATTGGCAGGCCCATTGCCGGGCTTGACGACAAGGCTATCAGCGCCTTGATTTCCGACACCCTTCGGAAAATTAGAATAAAACCCCAGCCGTTAATTGTTTCTATACCGCGCAGCCAGGTTACGGTAAGGTCTTTGCACCTGCCGTCTAAAGATAAGAAAGAAATTGACCAGATGCTCCAGCTTCATATTGTCAGGATGGTGCCGTACAAAAAAGAAGAGATTCTGTTTGATTACTCTATCGCCGGGTCAGACGATATGGATTATACGAAACTGATGTTGGCGATAGTCCATCGCGATGTGCTTAAAAGGCAATTTAGGATATTTGAGGCGGCTGATTTGCTGGTGGATAAGATGTGTTTAAGTACTTATGGCGTATGGGGCCGGGCGCTTTCTATGGAAAAGCAGAATATAAATACGTCGGATTTGTACCTTGTCCTGGACGTAGACTGCGCCTGCACGGATTTTATAATTTTCAACAGCGACCGCCTCTTGTTTAATCACAACATTAACATGGATTTAAATGATGGTTTAAACCCGGACAAAATTACTAAACTTATGGGTGAAATCAGGCAGTCGTTAGTAATCTTTCACAATGAGGAGTCAAATAAAAATCCTGCAAGGATTTTTATTTCCGGCGCGCCGATAGCAGAAGAGCTGGAAAAGGCGATGCGGCCGGAATTTGATATTCCTATGAAGGTTATGCCCGTGTCTTGCCCTGCCGCAGCGTCGGGCAACGCGCCCAAAAATACCTCTTTTACCGCTCTTTGCGAATTTGTCCTTAAGGATTCCTATAGGGGGATTTCGTTTATGCTTCCCGAGGCCCAGCTTAAAAAGGCCTTTAGTGACAGGGCCCGGGAACTAATGATCTTGGGCAGTTTGGCTATATATTTTTTTGCCGTTTCACTTTTATTTTTTTGGGGCGGGTTGAGTAACCAGCAGGTATATCTGAACAGGTTGAGCGGATACAGCAGGTTTTTAGAGAAGAGCTCAGGGGGAATTTTGCAGGATTACAAGCGCCTCAAAATCGCCAAAGATTTTATCCGGAGCCGTAAATCGTTTTTAGCAATTATCGGGGAACTTCAGAATATCACTCCGCAGGACATAGCCATAGACAGTATAAATATGGACGAAAAAGAAAACATAACCTTGAAAGGCGTCGGAAACCACTCATCCGAGGTTTTTAACTATATCGCCGCGATTGAGACCTCCAAATATTTTAAGAATGCCGCGGATAAATATATGCGCACAAAAAAATTAGAAGGCAGGGAAATAACCAACTTTGAGATAGCCTTTCAGTTTATTATGGCCGAAGAGCCTGCGCAGAAAGTCCAGAAGAAATGAAACTCTCCGATTTTAAAAAAAGGGATAAGATTATAGCAGCCGCGGCAGGCGGCGCTGTTTTTATTTTTATAATAGGAAACTTTGTTTTTTCTACCGCACGCTCCAGGATTCAGGTGCTACGGCGGCAGATTAAACTGGAAGAAGCAAATCTAAAGTCCGGCATAGAGATAGAAAACAGGAAAGCCGAAATAATTGAAGATCTCAACAGGTACAAGGAGGCTTTAAATGCCGCGCAAAATATTTCCGAACAGGAAGTAATGGCGGTATTTTTAAAGGAGATCGAACGGATAGCCCAGGAGTCGCATATATCCATAGTGGCATTATCGCCGCAAGGCCGGGATGAAAACGTTAAGGAGCGTAAAAAATACAACGCAGAATTGCGCGCAGAGGGGACCCAGGAAAGCATATATCTTTTTTTATACAATGTTCAGACCAGCCGCCTGTTTATAAAGCTGGATAAAGTTTCCATCACAATGAAGGGCCCGCAGAGGCAGTTGTTGAGGATAGATGCGATAATCAGCCTGACTTTAATCTAAGTTAATGAAAAAAAAATCAAGTTTTACTTTGGTGGAATTGATGATAGCCGTTTCTATATTATCCGTGGGCATGGTGGCGGTGCTGCGTTCCTTCCTAAATAGCCAGAGCCTTTTGGATGCAGTGCAGAAAAAGGCGGCGGCAATCCGCATCTTGGATGCCAGGATGGATGAGATAGAGGAGAGTAGAAAAAAAGAAGCGGCCCTGCTGAAAGAGGAAGGGGCTGTGGAAGAAAAACAGGCAGAAGAAGCGGTAACAGAGGAAGAGATAGTGTTTGGTAACCGCATGGCCACGCTCAAGACGCAAATAAGCCCTTTAGGGCAAGATATGCAGGCAAACGGCGAAGAAACAGACAGTAGCTTTCAGGCGGTTGATGAGGTAGAAGAGATAAAATTAACCATTTCCTGGCAGGAAGGCGGAAAAAACAAAGATGAAGTTTTGGCCGCATATTTTGAGAAAAAAAATTAAGGGTTTTCCTTTACGGGCTCAGGCGGGGTTCACGCTTATCGAGATCTTGGTAGTAATTACAATCTTTACCATCGTCGGAGCAGGCATTGCGGAGACTTTTAGTTCAGGGATGAAGATATGGGCAAGGGCGCAAAAAGCAGGCGAATCATCTATTGATGTTTTTGTTGCCATTGAGACAATTGGCCGCGACCTGCGCCAGAGCGTAAATATACGTTCGGTAGGGTTTGAAGGCAGGGAGGATGAGATTTCTTTTTTAACCTTCCGTGACGATTCGGCCGTAAAGGTTATTTATAAATTTAATCCCGCGCAAAAGGAACTTGTGCGCAGGCAGATAGATTTGAAAGATGCTTTTTCCGACGATCTTCAGGGCAAATATAAATATGCTGAGAAAAAAGTCGCGACGCTGGACGATTTTTCTTTTTCTTACTTTAATTTTGACAAAGAAAAAGAAGAATATGTATGGTCAGATGAATGGGCAAAAGAACAGGGCATATTTGAAGCGGTTAAGTTAAAAGCAAGGTTTGGCGATGAGAAAGATGTCAAAACGGTATTTATCCCTATCTGGTAATTCAGCAAGCATTCTTATAGTTTGCCTGTTAATGCTGACGCTTTTTTCTATTTTGGCCCTGGGGATATATAAAATAGTTTCCGCCCGCATGGCTTTTGCTATGCGGATAGAGTCGGCTGTCGTAAGCCAGCGCCTGGCCAGGTCGTGCGTTGTTTACGCAATGGCCGAAAGAAAAAAAGATTTATCGGAATACGGCGTTTTAAGTAATTTTGCAAATAAAACAGAAAAGGAGTTAGGCAGGGGAAAATTCAGCTATACAATAATAGACGAAGAGAGCAAGATTAATATCAATACTGCGCCGGTTGAGGTTATAAGCCGGCTGCCTGGTTTAGATCTTAAACTTGCGCAGGCCATAAATGCTTCAACATTCCGTCCGTTTAAACTAAAAGAAGAGGTTTTGCTTGTAGACGGGATCGATAAGGATAATTACCAGGATTTTAAGAATTTTATTACCGTTCACACAGCCGGAATGGTGAACATCAACACCGCATCGCCGGAAGTATTAAAGGCGCTGGGTTTTGACGACGGCCTTATAGATATTATTAAGGATTTTCGTGCCGGTGAATACAGAGAGGAGTTAGCCGAGTATAACGGCGTGTTTACCGACACGTCGGCGGTTTTAAGCATCATGCGTTCCCTGGTTGGTTTTTCAGGGGCTGAGGAGGCAAAGATTATTCAGGTCCTCGGCAAAAATTTAATTACGGTTACATCGGCCAATTTTAGCTTACAGATTGATACAGAAATTTTAGGCCGGCCCGCGGCAAAATTTGTGGTAGTTATTGATAAGGAAGGAAAGATAAAGGAATGGCATGAATACTAAAAGTGGAGGTATTCAAATGAAAAATAAAGGTTTTACGCTGGTGGAATTGATGATAGTTGTTATCATAATTGGCGTTTTGGCGGCCATGGTGGTGCCGCGTTTAACTGGCAGGTCCGAGGAGGCCAAAAAGGGTGTCGCAAAGGCAGATATAGATCTGAATGTAGCCACGGGCTTAAAATTTTACGAATTAGATAACGGCGTGTTCCCGACCACCGAAGAAGGCCTTGATGCTTTATTGAAGGCGCCGGGTTCGGCAAAAAACTGGAAAGGCCCATATTTGGAAAGAAAGCCTCTTGATCCATGGGCCAACCCGTATCAATATAGATCCCCCGGCGATCACCGGACTGATTATGATTTGTTTTCTCTGGGCAGGGATGGCGTGGAGAGCGTTGACGACGTTAATAATTGGGATTAGCTATATGCTAATTTCCCTCTTATAAAATAGGTCGCTGTCCCTATTTTACCCTATTTTACTATTTTAGAACCTTTTTAAAGCAGAATATTATTAGGATTATTATAAAACCCCACGAAGCAATAAGAAATGTCCAGCCGTAATTTGTCATTTGTAATTTTTCTTCCTTTTTTTCCATGCGATTTTTACCAAAAGCCCAAGCGTCGCGAATAATAAGATAAGCCCGATGCGGGTTGCAAGGATATATGGTTTATCAGCAATTGGTATGTTTTTCATTGACATGGTCGGTATACCTTCCTGGACAAGCCAAAATCCCAATATCAACAATAAAAATAGCGGTGTGATATATTTTATGATGAATTTATATATTTTCGGCACGCGCATATCTGCTCCGCGATGGATTTCTTCCCATGCCTTTTCCATGCCAAATATCCATGCGAATAAAATTATTTCTATAGTAGCGAATAAAACCAGGCAGAATGTCCCGCCCCAGAAATCAAGTTCATTTACAATGCCTTTACCCAGGAAAAATATTGCAGGCTGGCATAGAATAAATGACCCAACAGCAAATAACCCCACTGCTTTTTTTCTATTAATATTAAATTCGTCTTCAAGAAAACATACTGCGGGCTGGGCCAATGACACAGAAGATGTGATGCCCGCAAGAAATAAAAGCGCAAACCACATAAAGCCGAAAACCCAGCCAAAGGATAATTTCTGGAATATAAGAGGCATTGTTACAAAGCCCAAGTTAAATGCGCCTGAACCAGCAGCCTCTTTTGCGCCTGCTAAACCAAAGAATGCAAAGGCAGCAGGTATTACAATAGAGCCGCCAAGTATTACCTCTGCGAATTCGTTTGTAGATACTGCAGTCAGGCCTGAAAGGGTTATATCGTCAGTCTTTTTAAGATAACTGGCATAGGTCAGTATTACTCCTATGCCTACGCTAAGCGTAAAAAATATCTGTCCTGCTGCTGCAAGCCAGACCTTAGCGCTTTTTAAGGCTGAAAAGTCAGGGTTCCATAAAAATCCCAACCCGTTTTTTATATTCCAGTCAGGTTGTACCGGGTTTGGTGTGCCAAGGGTAAGGACCCGTATCATTATGAATATGCCAAATACAAAAAGAATCGGCATTGCAATATTGCATAGTTTTTCAATTCCGCCTTTAATGCCTTTGTAAATTACAAATGTATTAAGTATAAATGTTATAAGGAAAAATATATAGGCAACGCCCAAACCGTTAAAATACTGGTTTTTTTCAAGGCCCTGGTAGCCATGTAGAAATGATTGAAGCGCTGCCTGGGTATTTGCCGAGGTGTATTTTCCTAAAACAGCAAAGAAGGCATAACCCAATAGCCATGATTCTATATAAGTATAATAAATGAATATTACCAGAGGCCCGAA
>Ga0172368_10002259_pt1 | contig 24820 bp, 15 predicted proteins | sample Lak11m_FD_114540 | JGI IMG/M metagenome (GOLD analysis project Ga0172368, IMG submission 114540) | Freshwater microbial communities from Kabuno Bay, South-Kivu, Congo - kab_022012_11m | ecosystem: Environmental > Aquatic > Freshwater > Lake | place: Democratic Republic of the Congo: South-Kivu...
GCTCATCGACATCGAAACAAATGCCCGGTTAAAGGTCAGCCCGTCCGAGGCAAGCCTGTCAATATTCGGAGTCTTTACGTTTCTGCCGCCGTAAAGGGGAAGGTCGCTGTATGTGCAATCGTCGGCAATGATTATCATAATATTTGGAGGAAGCCCTGCTTCCCCCGGTTTCCATTCAGCTGCTGAATTTCCGAGCAGGATGTTTGCTCCAGCTAGCACAGTAAGTCCGGTTATCGGCTTTTTCATCGGCAATATTTTTATAGTGGCATATACGATAGTCTATTTTGATAAATGGTTAAACTTCTGTTCAAGGAGTTTCATGAAATAGCCACCTACAGTCGATCGTGCCCGCATTCCGATATGCAGGCCGGTGGTTGTCTCATGCCAGTCGGAGAATGGTATCCGGTGAGGAGTCTCGTTTGCATATTTCCATATCGGATCTGTCAGCGCCCTGAAGTCATTATCGTCCGAAGCCAGGACGGCGCTCCACATATTGTCGTAGTTGATTGTATAGCTGTTTCTTATGTCGAGGGGCAATCCGTATTTGTTCTGTTTCTTAAGGTAATATTTTACCTCCGTCTCTGCAACTTCGGGAGGAAACAGGTTCAATCCCAGCATTCTGTCCCATGGCAGGTTGTATTTCTGGCTCCATGTTCCCGGCCGGTCAAATGCAATTCTGTAACAGTCATCGTCCTTTGCCATTTTTATCCATTCCGAAGCCATGGATCGGGCAATCAGCATATATTTACCCTCGATATCAATTTTCCCCAGCATGCCGGCCATTTTTGCATATCCCCCGATCGCGATGATTGCCTTAAGAGAGAGATTTGTGTTGTGGGCAAGAAGCCCGGTCATGTCTTCTGAGGAGAGCTGGTTTACAGGATCCAGCCCGTTCTTAACAAGATAATCGGCCCATTGGGTAAGGATCTTCCAGTGCCTTTCAGCATAATCTGCCTTGCCTTCCAGTACTGCAATGGCGGCAGTAAGGATAAGCATGTTGCCCGATTCCTCGACCGGCATTACCCTTTCACTGCCATCTTCCCTGTTTACCTGGCCGTTTGCAATGGGATAATAACCCAGGTCATGAGGTGCGAATTCATGTTTGAAGATTCCGCTTTCACTGTAGTAAAACACACCGTTGAGCATCCCCTTTACCAGGTCAGTATTGTAGACCAGGCACAATGGCGAAGCAGGAAAAGTAACATCTACCGTGGTGATACAGCCGTTGCTGAAATTCTCCTTCGACATGAAATGAAGCTCACCATCCCTGGTCGCAACCAGTTTTTGTGCTGCCAGCGACTGCCGGTATGTAAGGGCGCAAAGCCCGGCATATTTTTTACCTCCGGCCTTTTCGGCATCTTCCATAAGCTGTTTGTCAAACTCCATGCATCTGCGCATTATCTTCTCATATTCAACTGCAGCCAGTGAAAATGCCTTCCTGATATCAACCGTTCCATTCCTTTTCCAGTATGCCATGAGCTCTTCTCCGAAATAGCGGATAGAATAGATATCGTCATAACCAATCATTACAAAACCTGATGATACATTCTTCCCAACCTTGCCAAGATCGTTTACCACCGACAACGCGGTCATTCTCAGTGATATCTTGTCAGGAAGGCTACTGTCAATCGTGTTTCTCAGGAGTCCGGCTTTTATGAATTCTCGCTTAAGCATGCCGGGATCACCTGCAGCCATGGAAATATTGGATTGCTTAACTGAAGCGAGGTAATAGTATCCCCAGTCTATTCTCAGGTCATCCCCGTGTTTTGCCAGCACGGGCTGTTCCTTGGTTCCCGTTTTCAGGAATGTGATCCCGTTTTCTGTGAACATTTCGGTTTCGACAGACTGACCGAGAGTATTCACAGCCCATTCCGGTGTGGTCTCAATATATACCTGTACGCTATGGTCTTTTGAGTCCATGGATCTTACCTGCCAGGTCAGGTATGTTACCGGCCGCGACATAAGGTAAAGATCATCCTGAAGCATCGGTGTCGTGAATATCAGGTCGAGTTCAACCGGACCGCATTCGAATTTATACCATGTCTGTGTCGGGAGGAGGTTGACTGATTTCTGCCGGGCGGTTTGTGTAAAGAACTGTTTTTCTCCGGTCTTTCTTACCACCCCGAAATCGAGCATGTTCAGCCCGGCCTCGTTGTTGCCGTGGACAGCGATGATATTTTTACCCGGACGAAGCGATCTTTTGACATCCTCAGTGAATTCTGCATATCGAAATAATCTTTCCTCCCCTACGGTTCTGATAAAAAGTATACCATTAATATATATATCAGCATTGTCGTCATGGGAGTATTTGAAAAGAAGCTCATCGGGAGAGATGCCCCTGTCAAGCTCAAATATTCTCCGCACCCAGATATCCTTTGTTCTCCAGTTTGTTCCTGGTGGAATGGCGCGGAAGGTAAAAGGTGCACAACCATCCTTCCATTTACTGTCGTCGAACGAGAGGCTTTCCCATCCGCTTTCAGGTTTGACCGACGTATATCGTCCGCACCAGTTCTCAGCATCGCCCGAAGGCGCCACCTGTTGAACCGGTATCTCCTCCTTTCCCATGAACCTGTATATCTTTCCGTCAACCTTAATGGCCCCGGTAAGCGTCCTCTGTGTTCCTGTCCAGTGCCTTGGGAAGTCATCGTACAGGTTATCGGTGAAAGACCATGTGCTGATGTAAGGATCCATTGTTACAAGCGGATATGCAGGAGCCCTGAGGCTGTTTACATATCCGGGAGTGAACTCAGCAGAATAAGATGCAGAAGTAATAATAAATAAAAGGATTGCAGGCAATCCGGCAAAGATTCTTGTCATAATATAATACGATTGAAGGTAATTATCGGAAAATAATACCAGTTGTATCAGACTTTCAGGAAGAGCAATATAACTCTTTTTTTTCGAAGCTGCAAATTAATCTGAATGTTAATGCAGGCGTTTTAACCTTGCATTAGCCGAAATAATGCAACAATGCAATGATTGCAAGCCAGACGTATTTCCGGGTTTAGAAACTTTTTAAGAGTGTAAAATGAAATTTTGAATTCATCCCTGGAATTTATCATTGAAAACCGGGAGTGGAGTTGTAATTTTAAATGGTTATTTTTCAGGATATTATGCAGTGTTGATATGAATCATTATTAATACAGGAAACATAATAATCAGACAATAAATAATTTACCATTATTTGCTGTGTAGTAAGGTGAAAATATTTTAAAATGTTATTATAATATCATTTTAATTAGTACATTTGAAGTGATTGCCTGGAAGATAGAAAGCATTAAGAGAGCAGCTCCTCAGGGGATTATTTGGGAGTAAGTTATTTATATACAAGGGATTATTTAAGTTCATTTCTTTTTTTAAGTCTTAAAAAGTGTAGGGATCACATTTAAATTATTTTTAGTGCTATGATAAGTTTGAAAATAACAATTAAAAAAAAAGAATAAAAGCCAGATCAGAATTCTGCGGATTTTTGAATTCATATTCACAATAAACAATTTTTGTTTATTACCGACAAAACACAAACCAGATATAACCTAAGTCAAACCAAACCTAAATGCCTATGGAATAAATGAACAAAGACTTTCAGGGTCTTGAATTGCCTTCACGATGAAGGTATTTTTCAAAGGATTTAAATCCGTTTATACTTTAATAATAGAAAAGAGACCTATTAACTAACCTTAAACTTTAATTATGGAAAACAGACGTAAATTTCTGGTTGTTCCTATCAGGCAGGCTGGACTCTCCTCCATATTCAGGGGATTAAGAGCCGTTCTTGTTCTGTTTGCGGTGCTGGTTCTCCAGACGGCAGCTGTTTATTCTCAGCAGCTTACTGTAAGCGGTACCGTAACCGATAACAAGGGACAGCCCCTGGCAGGAGTAACCGTTATGGTCAAGGGGACAACCACAGGGACCATTACTGATGAATCGGGCAGGTATACCCTTCCCAACGTACAGACAAATGCCACTCTTGCGTTCTCCTTTGTTGGCATGACCGCACAGGAGGCAGCGGTAAGCGGCAGGTCGAGGATAGATGTGACACTTGCAGAGGCAGCTATCGGACTCGACGAGATTGTTGTGGTAGGTTACGGCACCCAGACCAAAAAGACACTTACCGGAGCCGTAAGCAGTATCAGCAACGATAAGCTTGGAACTTCCATAACCCCTGCTGCATCGAGTGCTCTGGTAGGCAAGGTTGCAGGTGTAACCGCGAGAATCACCGACGGCCGTCCCGGCGGGGTTACAAACCTCCAGATCCGAAACTATGGAACACCGCTGTATGTAATTGACGGGGTTCCGAGGTCGGAAGTTGACTTCAACAATATCGGGGTCGACAACATTGAGAGCATATCAATACTTAAGGATGCCTCGGCATCAATCTACGGTCTTCTTGCAGCCAACGGGGTTGTTATAGTAACGACCAAGCTTGGGAAGCCGAATGAGAAGCCGACGATCAACATCGACGGCTATTACGGTCTTCAGACCTTCACCAGGTTCCCTCATCCGCCGAATGCATACGAGTATATGCTCGGACTTGCTGAGTCTGATCAGAACAAGGGAGCAGTTACAACCATCACCCAGGCTGCTCTCGATAACTGGAAAGCAGGGACCTATGATCCTGCAAATGGCATCGACTACAGGTCTTTTGACTATTATGATTATATAGTAGGCCAGAACTTTCCTGCGCCGCAGCACAATCTTAACGTCAGCGCCCAGGGATCGTCAGACAGGTCGAGCTACTTCTTCTCCATCGGTGAGCTCTTCCAGCGCGGACCTGTACCGAGCCACACCTACAACAGGTACAACATCCAGACGAACCTCGAGGCAAGACTGGCCAAGGCATTCAAGATTGGCACACAGCTCAATGCCCGTCTTGAGCACCGCCACACAGCAGGGCTTCCGGGATGGGACGATTATAACAACGTATTCCTCGGCATTATAAGGATGTGGCCCATTGAAAGACCTTATGCCAACGACAACCCGGCCTATCTGAACAATACCCACAGTATCAACATCAACCCGGGCACCTTCAGGGAAGAGATCACCGGTCCGGCAGACGTTATCGACAGGGTATTCAGGGGGAACCTGTATGCCGAGTACGATTTCGGATTCGGGCTCAAGGCAAAGCTTACAGGAGCCTACGGTTACCTGTTCAACCACGATGAATTCTTTGAATATACCTATAATGCCTTCACCTACGACAGGAACACCGATACCTATAACATGGTGCCGGGCGGAGGGAACCAGAACCCGTTCAGGGCCACCCAGCGTACACAGGTTGAAGACATCTTCTTCCAGGGACAGCTGAGCTACAACAAAAAGTTCGGTGATCATTCCGTATCTGCAGTTGGTGCGTACGAGGCGTCAAAGAAGAATATTGTGTACTTCTATTTCAATACAGTACCGCCCAATAACTATGTATTTCCGCAGTACTTTGAGAATGCAACCACTAATACATCTGTATTCAATTATTCTGCCCGTGCAAGCTTTATCGGGAGGTTTAACTACAACTACAAGGAGAAGTATCTTGTAGAGCTTCTCGGCAGATATGACGGCTCATACCTTTATGCACCGGGCAAACGGTGGGGTCTTTTCCCGGGAGTCTCCCTGGGATGGAGGATCTCGAACGAGTCGTTCTTCAGCTCACTTACAAATGTAGTGTCAGATCTTAAGCTGAGGGCATCATTCGGACAGGCCGGAAGCGAGCAGGGAGTATCAGCATTCGGATATCTTGAGGGGTTCGACTGGGCGCAGGGGAACTATATCTTCAGCGGTACAACCTTTACGGGTGTAAGGCCCAGAGGCCTTCCGGTTACCAACCTGAGCTGGGTTACAGCCACCAACACAAATATAGGATTTGACTTCGGACTTTTCGATTCGAAGATAACAGGTCAGTTTGATCTTTTCCAGAGGAAGGTATCGGGGATACCGGCAGCGAAGTATGACGTTCTAATCCCGAGCGAAGCAGGCTACTCTCTTCCGAACGAGAACCTGAACGTAACAGCCAACAGGGGAGTAGAGGGGATGGTAGCTTACAGCGGCAACATGGGCCCGGTTAAGTTCACTGTCGGAGTCAACTCTACACTTTCGAGGCTTAGGAACATCTCGACCTACAAACCGAGGTTCGGCAACTCGTGGGATGAGTACCGTACATCCACCGAGGAACGCTGGGCCGGGATCAACTGGGGATACAATATCCTCGGCCAGTTCCAGAGCATGGAGGAGATAGAGAACTACACTGTAAACATTGACGGAGCAGGCAACAGGACACTTCTTCCCGGCGACCTTATCTATGAGGATGTCAACGGCGACAAGATCATCAGCGATCTCGACATGAGGCCGATGGGCTATTCTGTAGGCGGACAGAGCTACAACACCATCTACGGATACATGACGGTAAACCAGAGTGCACTGCCGTATATGAGCTTCGGCCTTAACAGCAATTTCGACTACAAAGGTGTAAGCCTTGTGCTTGATTTTGCCGGGGCAACCATGCAGAGCTTCATGAGGAATGCAGACATAAAGATCCCGTTCAACGACAACGGTTCTTCAACCAAATGGCTGATCACCGACCGTTGGCACAGGGAGAATCCGTTTGATCCGAATTCGAAGTGGATACCCGGGGCCAATCCCCCGACCAGGAAGGACCTGACAGGTCATTCGAACTTCAACAGGAACAACACCTTCTACCAGATCAATGTCACGTATCTGAGGCTGAGGAACCTTGAGCTTGGATATACCTTCCACAGCAGCTTCCTGCAGAAGGCTAAGATAGAGAGCCTTCGTGTATACACGAATATGACCGCTCTCTTCTCGATCGATAACATGAAGAAGTATGACCTCGACCCTGAGGTTACCAACTCCAACGGAATGGTAATGCCCCAGACAAGGGTTTTCAACTTCGGATTTTCGTTAACTCTATAAAAGATGTCATCTATGAAAAGTATTTATAAATATTTACTACTGATACTTCTGCCGCTTTACTTATCGGGATGTGCCGAGAAATGGCTGGAAGAACCCAAGAGTACGACCATCCTTCTCCCCGAGCAGGTATGGAACGACCCGAAGATGATAACGAGCATACTTGCCAACCTTTACAACAGGATCCCGATGCATTCAGCCATACACAGCGGCTGGCAGAACTTTGCAGCCTATGACGAAGGGATGGCAGCAGTGTCGGCCGACCTTAATGCAGGCAACAATAACATAGTCCAGTACGACTACAACAGGTGGACACTCTGGAACTATGATTTGATAAGGGATGCCAATCTTTGCCTTGAGGGGATAGACAAGTACTCGACAGTGCTTACCGAAGCTGTGAAGACACAGTTCAGGGCTGAGTTCAGGTTCCTGAGGGCATACAACTACTTTGAGCTTGTGAAGAGGATGGGAGGAGTACCGATCATTACAAAGCAGCTTATCTATGATTACAGCGGCGATGCTACCGACCTGAGGAACAAGAGGAACAAGGAGCATGAGGTCTATGATTTCATTGCCAGCGAATGTGATGCTGTCAAGGATATTGTCGGCAACACGGGCAGCAAGGACAGGGCGAACAAGTACACGGTTCTTGCCCTTAAGAGCCGGGCAATGCTTTATGCCGGATCAATTGCCAAATACAATAACCTGATGCCTTCACCAATTACATCTGCAGGCGGAGAGGTAGGGATACCGGCATCGATGGCAAACACCTATTACACAGCTGCTCTCAATGCTGCGAAGGAGATCATCACAAGCAACCAGTACCAGCTTTACAACAAGAACCCGAACCTTGGAGAGAACTTCTATGAAGCCCTGACAAAGAAAATCAGCAATCCTGAGATGATCATGGTTACTGACTTCAACATATCGAAGGCGAAGAAGCATAATTTCTCCTACCAGAACATCTGCCGCACGATGAGGGAAGACAACCTGTCATCATCGAGCGTTGTGCCGACACTGAACCTTGTGGAGGATTACGAGTATCTCGATGGTACCCCCGGGACGATGAAGGGAGTGGGTGACGGAACTGTTGCGGGGCAGGCCAGCTGGATCTTCTACGACAATCCGGCCGATATCTTTGCGAACAAGGATGCAAGACTTTACGGCACTGTAGTATACCCCGGCACCTCATTCAAGGGTGTTGATGTACAGATGCAGGCCGGAGTGTATGAGTGGAATCCAGCAACAAACAGGTACGACAGGACTGAGTCGAGTACCTTCGGCGCCTTATACAAAGACGGTAAGCTTCTTACAGGAAACGGCGGACCGATGCGCTCAAGCACTGAAGTCTCAAACACTGGTTTCTATATCAAGAAGTACATTGATCCGGCAACCATGTCAAGCGCACGCGGAGTAGGTACCGATATAGCCTGGATTCACTTCAGGTATGCGGAGGTTCTTCTGAATGCGGCCGAGGCAGCTCTTGAACTTGGCGGAGCTAATGTTGCCGATGCAGTCAATTATGTGAACCAGGTCAGGCAGAGAGCAGGTTTCCCGCCCAACAGCCTTGATGCCGGCACCCTTACCATGGCACGTCTTCAGAACGAGAGAAGGGTTGAGCTTGCCTTTGAGGATCACAGGGTATGGGATCTTGCACGGTGGAGGCTTGCCCATGTTTACTGGGATGGCCAGGCAGCAAACCAGAAAGCGGTGATGTATGCACTTTTCCCCTACAGGGTGATCAACTCGGTTGATCCGACCAAAGACGGGAAGTATGTGTATGATAAGTTCGTGGCTCCGAAATTCGTTGCACCGCGATTCTACAGGATGGGTAATTACTATTCACAGATAAGCCAGACAGTACTGGATAATAACCCACTTATAGTTAAAAATCCATTCCATTAATCTACGACTATGAAAAGCAAAATATTATCAATAGCGGTTTTAGCATCGCTGGTTATACTTGCCGGGTGCGAGTTTGACAACTATGACGAGCCCCAGTCGACACTGACAGGGAATGTAACCTATAACGGGGCAAATGTAGGAGTCAGATCGGGAGCTACCCAGCTTGAGCTGTGGCAGTACGGTTTTGCCCTCAGGCGGAAGATACCTGTTCAGATAGCACAGGACGGAACATTCAGGGCCGTGGTATTTGACGGCGATTATAAGCTTGTCCGCCTTGCTGGAGCACCGTGGACCAACCAGACCGATACTATCAGTGTAACTGTTACTGGCAGTACAACAATTGATGTGCCGGTTACTCCCTATTTTACAATCACAGGTGATACTTACAGCTATACCAAGGGTACTACCACAGTCACGGGCACAGGTCTCGTAACTAAGGTAGGAACTGCAAACATCACAAGTGCCACACTTTATGTAGGGATAACCAATATCGTTGATGCCAATAACAACTCCCAGAACACAACGATAAGCGGTGCAGCTCTTGCCGACCTGTCAACACCCAAAGCAATCACTGTTGTTCTCAATGCGGCAAATGCAGCAAGGGGATATGTTTATGTGAGATTAGGGGTCTTGTCGGCCGGAAGTGCTGAGAGGTTTTATAGCCCGGTTCAGAAACTGTCTCTTCAGTAGCTGTTCCTTGAGTGACATTATTATCAACACCAGGAGTCACTGGCTCCTGGTGTTTTTATGTCACTTTTATCAAAAAACAAATAGCTTTTCTAAACCACCAGGATAGTGAGTTATAAATTCCTATGATCAGAAGAGATATTGTTTTAGTTGCTCAAACATCAATTTTGCTTGCATGGTCAGGGCAATCAAGGGCTGAAGTTCTGAAGCCGAACTTTATTGTTATTCTCACAGATGATATGGGGCAGGGTGACCTTGTCTGCTATGGCGGGAAAATCGCACCCACTCCCAATATCGACAGGCTGGCAGCAGAAGGAATTCAATTTATGCAGTACTACAGTGCTTCGCCTATAAGTTCACCTTCAAGGACCGGCATCATAACCGGAACGCATCCCGCCACCTGGAACATCACGAGCTACCTGCAAACCAGGAAGGGAAACAGGGAATGCCAGCAGGCAGACTTTCTTAATCATAAGGCTCCATCTATTGCGCGGACCCTTAAAAATGCCGGATATGCAACGGGGCATTTCGGGAAATGGCACATGGGCGGTGGCAGAGATGTAAAGGATGCTCCGGGGATAGCAGAATACGGCTTTGACGAGTATTCAAGCACGTGGGAGAGCCCTGACCCTGACCATCTCCTCACTTCGTCCAACTGGATATGGGCAGGGACAGACAGTATTAAAAGATGGAGAAGAAGCGAGTATTTTGTAGATAAAACTCTCGATTTTCTTAAACGGCACAGAAGCCAGCCGTGCTATATCAACCTTTGGCCCGATGATGTTCATACTCCATGGGTGCCTGACCAGGAAAGATTTGGCATGTACCCTAAAGGTACTTCTGAACTGGCGGATCTGCAGATGGTCCTTTCAGAGTACGACCGTCAGATCGGCAGACTGATTGATGGTCTGAAACAGCTTGGCATTGATAACAATACCATAGTGATCTTTACCAGCGATAATGGTGCATTGCCGGCTTTCAACGGAAGCAGAACAGGCGGTTTCAGGGGATCCAAGCTCTCACTATACGAGGGAGGGATACGGATGCCCTTTATCGTAAGATGGCCTGCTGCAGGCATAAGGGGAGTAATTGACAGGGAGTCAGTCCTTTCAGCTTATGATATTTTCCCAACTCTGTGCGCAATTGCAGGGGCAGAACTGCCTGAAGGGTACTCCTTCAGCGGTAAAGACAAAAGCAGTGCTATCAGGGGAAAACCTTCATCGGAGAAAAGGACAATATACTGGGAGTATGGGAGGAACAACACCTCTTTCTCATACCCGGAAGGCATTGACAGGAGTCCAACCATGGCATTGAGGGAGGGTAAGTGGAAACTCCTTATGAACAGCGACGGATCCGATATTCAGCTGTTCAATATTGATGAAGACATCAGTGAATCAAAAAATGCCTCAGGTCAGTTTCCTGGGATTGCAGCCAAAATGAGAAAAAAACTTGAAAGATGGTGGAATGATCTTCCAAAGCTTGATTAATAGATGATTAAAAGATCAGCAATATTAGCAGCTTTTCCGCTTGGGATTGTGTCGTTTGCAGCAGGTCACTGCCAGTCAGCCGACCAACCAAATATTATCCTGATCCTTGCAGACGACCTCGGATACAGTGATCTAGGCTGCTACGGAGGCGAGATCAAGACGCCTAATATTGACAGGCTGGCAGAGAACGGAATCCGGATGACCCAGATGTACAACTCAGCCCGCTCATGCCCTTCCAGAGCTTCCCTCCTCACCGGGCTGCATCCGCACCAGACAGGGCTTGGACATATGACAGGCGGAGGAAAACGGGGCCTGATCGGGTATGACGGATTCAGAGCGGATAACAATATAACAATCCCCGAGGTTTTGAAAACTGCCGGATATATGACCTTCATGTCAGGCAAGTGGCATATTGCTCCCGGGCTTCCGACAGAAAGAGGTTTTGATGAGTTTTATGGGCTTACAGGCGGATTTACCAGCTTCTGGGACAGGACAAAGTATACAAGACTTCCCGCAGGAAGACCCGAACGGACTTATAAAGAAGGAGAATTCTATGTCACCAGGGTAATAACTGATTACGCTATTGATTTTATGGACATTGCAGTTCAGAAGATCAGCCCTTTCTTTCTTTACCTGGCCTATAATGCGCCGCACTTTCCCCTGCATGCTCCTAAAGAGGATGTAGACCGGTACTTTGATTATTACAAGCGCGGTTGGGATGTCATCCGTGATGAACGGTTCATAAGGATGAAGGAACTGGGAATACTCGAGGGCAAATATGAGCTTAGCCCAAGGGGAGTTGTACCTGCAAGTGCAATGCTTGATACCACATATCAGATTCCCGCATGGAACACTCTGAGCATTGAAAAGCAGCTTGACCTTGCCCGTCGTATGGCTGTCTATGCTGCCATGGTTGACATAATGGACCGGGAGATAGGAAGGGTGATAGGATTCCTTGAGAAAAACCAGGTGCTTGACAACACGCTGATATTCTTTCTCAGCGACAACGGAGCCTGCTCGGAATGGACGGAAAACGGGTTCGACGGAGTTTCAGGGCTTAAGTTCAGGCTTCTCACCGGGAATGAGCTCGACAAGGCAGGACAGCCAGGCACTTACATGCATTATGGAACAGGCTGGGCTAACGCATGCTGCACTCCATGGACACTCTATAAGCACTTTACTCATGAAGGAGGGATATCAACACCATTTATCATTCACTGACCTGCAAAGATTAGAAAGGGAGGCAGGATAGACAGCCGCCCGATGCATATCACTGATATTATGTCAACCTGTGTAGATGTTTCGGGTGCAAAATACCCTTCATCATTTAACGGGCATACGGTGCTGCCCATGGAAGGAATGACCCTTGTTCCTGCAATTACCGGCAAAAAGGGAAAAGAGAGGCTGATCTGCGTTGAACATGAGGGCAACTATATGGCCAGGTCAGGTGACTGGAAAATGGTTGTCGCAGGATTCAGGGGAGATGCTGAATTGTATAATATTAGGAACGACAGGAGTGAACAACACGACCTTGCGGAAAAGTATCCTCAGAAACTTTCCGTACTGAAGGCCGAATATGATAAATGGGCTGAGAGATGCTATGTACTTCCATGGGATAAAGTAGGATTCCCGGGAAGTAAGTCGAACAAAAAATAGTACTTACCAATCTGACAACAAAAAGTTATGAAAATTAAATCTGTTCTTTTGACCGCAGCCCTGCTGGCTGTTGTTTCATGCAAAGGGCCGGTGTCAGAAACCGGTTCAAATGGTTTATGGTCGGTTGAAAAGGCCAATGAATGGCAAAAAAGGACAGGCTGGCTTAGCGGATGTAATTTTCTGCCTAGCACAGCTGTCAACGCGCTCGACATGTGGCAGAAGGAGACTTTTGATCCTGTGACTATTGATAGGGAGCTGGGCTGGGCTGAAGACATGGGATTCAACATAATGAGGGTATGGCTTAACAGCCTGGTGTGGAAAACTGATCCTGAGGGATTCAAGAAGACTATTGACCAGTACCTTGCGATCTCGGCAAAGCACAGGATCGGGACAATGTTCGTCTTCTTCTGCGATTGCTGGAATCCAAACTCAAAAACGGGTCCCCAGCCTGAGCCAATACCAGGTGTCCATAATTCCCAATGGGTGCAGGACCCGAGCTGCGATCTCAGAACTGATACTGTTGCACTTTATGCCTGGCTGGAAACGTATGTAAAAGATATTATTTCATCGTACAAAGATGACCCCAGGGTTTTAGTATGGGACCTTTACAATGAACCCGGTCAGACAAGTGAAGACTTGTCGCTTCCCCTTGTAAAAAATGTATTCAAATGGGCGAGGGAGATTAATCCCGCACAACCTCTTACAGCCGGATTGAATAAATATAATGCCGGCAGGGGATCAAGAGCACTTGAATTAAATAAGTTTCTTATAAGCCATTCAGATATAATTTCATACCATAACTATAGTGATCTGCCGGAACATGCAATCGCCATGAATCTGTTAAGACTTTACGGCAGACCGGTTATTTGTACCGAATGGATGGCAAGGCATTTTAACAGCAGGTTCCAGAACATTCTGCCTATGCTGAAAAAGGCAAATGTTGGAGCAATCAACTGGGGACTGGTAGCAGGAGAATCAAATACAATGTATAAATGGGGTGAGCCTGTTCCGGACGGAAGCGAGCCCAAGCTGTGGTTTCATGATATAATCAGGAAGGACGGAACGCCATTTGATCAGGCTGAGGTAGATACTATAAAGGCAGTAAATTCGAGAAGATAATTTTATACCATGATACACTGTCACAGACTTGCTTTTATTGTTGTATTGGTTATTTATCTGTCAGCGTGCAATTCTCCTGGTCAGAAGGATGGGATTACCCTTCTGGAAAAGGAAGGATTCGACACCCTGATAGACAATAAACAGGTCTCTATTTTCACCCTGCATAATCGTTCAGGATCTGCGGCACAATTTACAAATTTCGGGGCCAGGTGGCTTTCAATGTGGGTCCCTGACAGGTCCGGAAAAATGAGAGATGTGGTGCTCGGTTTTAAAGATCTTATGGGTTACATTTCAGCCGGCGAACCCTATCACGGAGCAATTGTGGGAAGGATCTGCGGAAGAATTGATGACGCTGAATTCACACTCGACGGAATTAAATACATTCTTGCGCAGAATGACCTTTTCGGAAAGCCTGTCAGGAATCATCTTCATGGAGGAACTAAAGGATTTCACAGGCAGGTTTGGGATCAGGAGGAGTTCAGGAATGAAAATGGGGAGGAGGGAATAAGATTTACTTACCTGTCGCGCGACGGTGAGGAAGGATTCCCGGGTAACCTTTCGGCCGAGGTCACTTATCTTTTGAGCGATGACAATGAAATAATAATCAGCTATAAGGCGACAACTGACAAACCTACCATTGTCAACCTTACAAATCATGCTTATTTCAACCTTAATGGTGAAGGGAATGGCGATATCCTTGGGCACATGATGAAAATCAATGCTGAGAGGTACATCGAATGCGATGAAGAGCTTATACCTACAGGAAACCTGAAGCCTGTTAAAGGGACTCCGCTCGATTATCTTGAGATTGCCCCGATGGGAAAAGGTATAAATGAAGAACATGATCAGATAATAAAGGGTAAGGGATATGCAGCTGCTATGGTTATAAAGGAGTTTGACAATAATAATTTGGTAAGCGTTGCAGAAGCATTCTCCTTCCGGTCGGGTATAAGAATGGAGCTTTTATCCGACAAGTCAAGTCTTCAGATATATAACGCATGGCTGTTTGATGGTAAGGACATCGGGAAAAGCAGCAAAGCTTACAGTTTCTCCGGAGGCTTTGTTATGGAGGCCCAGGGTTTTCCAGATGCTTCTGCTCATAATAATTTCCCGCAGAATATTCTTCGTCCGGGGCAAACCTATACAAAGAAGGATATTTATAGATTCTCAACTATTGAAACCAAAAAATGACAAATATGAAAAACTTGAAAACAAACTTTAGGGTATTTTGGGTGATGTTTATGTTTTTTATCCTGATATCACTTCATCAGGCCGGTGGCCAGAAGCCTGGAGCTCAATGGAGCAAGGAAAAGGCATGGAAATGGTATAATGAGAATCCCTGGTTTTGCGGATTTAATTATATACCGGCAAATGCGATTAATTATACTGCCATGTGGGATAAGACAAGTTTCTCTCCCGATGTTATGGAACGGGAACTTGCACTCGCTGAGCAGAGCGGATTTAATGCCCTGAGGGTTGTGCTTCAGTTCATTGTCTGGGAAGATGATCCCAGGTATTTCAGGGATACATTTACCCGGTTTCTTTCAATCTGTTCGAAGCATAAGATCAAGGTAATGCCTGCATTCTTTGATGATTGTGTTTTCGGAACCAACAGGGATCCCAGCCTGGGTAAACAGCCTGAGCCGTTCGTCGGGTGGTATGCATGGGCATGGTCGCCAAGCCCGGGGCATACCATGGTAATTGACACTACTACACACGGAAGGCTAGAAAAGTATGTAAAGGATGTGATGGGAACATTTAAAAATGATCCGGCGATCCTTGCATGGGATCTCTATAATGAACCTACCAACAGCGGACTTGGACGAAAGAGCCTGCCCCTTGTTAAGAGCCTATTTAAATGGGCAAGGGAGGTAAATCCAACCCAGCCGGTCACAATAGGATACTGGAATACTTACAAGGATCTCAATGATATAATTTTTGCCAACTCCGATATTATTACTTTCCATTCCTATAGCCCTGTTGAGGCGGTAGATAAGCTCATTCAAACTTTGAAAGAACAAGGACGCCCGATAATATGCACAGAGTGGCTTAATCGTCCCAGAGGTTCAACTGTCGAGAGCGTACTGCCTCTCTTTTTCAAAGAAAAAGTTGGATGCCTTCACTGGGGCCTTGTAAACGGAAAAACCCAGACAGACCTTCCATGGGGGCACAGACCCGGAGATATGCCATACAGGGGTATATGGCAGCATGACCTTTATACAACAGATTATAAAATGTATAGTCCGTATGAATTTGAGTTATTTAAAGCATATATAGGTAAATCGTTGAATAAATAAAATGATATTTATGAAAAGGGCAAATGAGAAGAAAAACAGGTTAAGATTGAATAAGACTGTGTTCTTTATTAACCTTTTATTGGTCACATCAATATTCCCCATCCTGGTCAGTGCCCAGAATCAGGGAGATATGCCTGTCATCAAGCCTCTTTTTGAACAGGCTTTGCGTGATCCCTCAATCTGCATCGGACCCGATGGAACCTATTACCTTACAGGCACAACTGCAAATAATCCGGCCGGCAGTAAGGATACTACAGGTTGGTGGCATGTTAACGAGGGTATCAGGATATGGAAGAGCAAAGACCTTAAAAAATGGGAGCCTCTTGGCCTATTATGGTCTCTGGATAAGGATGCTACCTGGGCAAAAGAATTTAAGAAAGTAAATGGTATTAGAAAAAGGTCTTGCTGGGCGCCGGAGATCTTTTACCTGAAAGGGACTTTCTGGCTTACATATTCAATGAATTACCGCGGCTGCGGTTTACTCAGAAGTACAACCGGAAAACCTGAGGGACCATACATTGATATAAAATCTGATGGCCCGCTTACAGGGAATATTGATGCATCGCTGTTCCAGGATGATGATGGCACTATCTATTTCATTTACCAGAACGGGATGATAGCACGCCTGAAGGATGATATGACTGGACTTGCAGAGGAGCCCAGGCTCCTGAGGCCTGCCAATCACGAGGATGTCGGGTTTGAAGGTGCCTTTATGACCAAATGCAACGGAAAATATGTCCTGATCTGTGCTGAATTTAACGAACGAAACGGATCGAGGGCATACGATTGCATGGCTGCAACAGCAGACAATATCTACGGACCGTATGGCGAAAGATATCTTGCCATTCCTCATGGCGGACATAATATGCTTTTCAGAACCAATGAGGGTAAATGGATGAGCACTTTTTTCGGAAGTGATGATAAGGCTGCATTCAGGGAGAAAGCTGGTATTCTCCCGATAGAATTCAATAAGTCAGGAAAATTTCATCCACTAATGGAAACATCTGCAAAATGAACAGGAGAGAGATTGTAAAACTTGTACTTGATGGTAAGGAACCCCCTTATGTGCCATGGTCTTTTAAGTTTACCAAGGAGCCAGCTGATACCCTGAAGGAGTATTTCAAAACTGACGACCTCGATCTACCTTTGCATAACCACATCCTGATGCTTGGCAGCGATATCGGTTTTTTTGATGTGGTTGGTGAGAATCTGTACCGTGATGTTTTTGGAGCAGTATGGGACAGGACAATTGACAAGGATATTGGCAATATAACAGGGAGTATTATACCTGAGCCGTCACTGAAGAATTATACTTTTCCTGATCCGCTCGACCGGCGTTTCTTTGCAGATATTGAACCATCTATAATGGCCAAACCCGATATGTTCAGGCTTTTTCAGATCGGTTTTTCCCTCTACGAAAGAGCCTGGACCCTTCGCGGAATGGAAAATCTGCTTATGGATTTTTTGGTCAATCCTCATTTTGTCCATGAACTCTTATCATCTATCGCCGATTACAATATTGCTCAGGTAAAAGAAGCTCTAAAGTATGACATAGATGCTGTATATTTCGGCGACGACTGGGGGCAGCAGAGCGGCCTTGTTATGGGATATGATGCCTGGAAAGAGTTTATCTATCCTCAGCTTAAACGGATGTACAAATCTGTGCATGATGAAGGGAAATATGTTTTCATTCATTCATGCGGTGATGTTGATGAGCTTTTTGATGACCTCATCGATCTCGGTCTTAATTGCTTTAATCCTTTTCAACCTGAAGTAATGGATGTTTTCGGTCTGATGAAAAAATACAGGGGCAGACTAACATTCCATGGTGGTTTATCCATGCAAAAAACTTTACCTTTTGGCACTCCGGAGGAGGTAAGGATGGAAACAGAGAGACTTATAAACGAAGGGCGGAAGGGATCATATATTCTTTCACCATCGCATTCAGTTGAAGGAGATACCTCTGTTGAAAACATGCTTGCCTTTATTGATGCGGCAAAAGCTCAGTTGAATTCTATTTGATGAACTTATTAATAAATGATTTTGTAATTCTGGATATTTTCTAATAAAACAATTGTGAAAGAACGAAATTCAATAAACAGAACCTATGTGATTTTTTTGGCATTGGTATCAGCAATGGGAGGACTATTATTCGGATACGACTGGGTTGTAATCGGAGGAGCCAAACCATTCTACGAACGGTTCTTTGATATAACAAATTCAGCTACATTCCAGGGCATTGCAATGAGCAGTGCATTGTTCGGGTGCCTTGTCGGAGCTGCATTTGCAGGTTACTTCACCGATAAGTATGGGCGCAAAAAACCACTTCTTTTTGCAGCATTCCTTTTTGTTTTTACCTCTATCGGTACAGGTGCCTTTGATTCTTTTGCAATGTTCATGGTCTTCAGGATCATGGGAGGAGTTGCTATTGGTCTGGCATCAAATGTTTCACCGATGTATATTGCCGAGATCTCACCTGCAAATATGCGGGGAAAACTTGTAGCGCTTAACCAGCTGACCATTGCACTGGGTGTTCTTGCTGCACAGCTTACTAATATGATGATCGCCGAACCTGTTCCGATAGGTGCCAGCGATTTGCTTATCCGTGAATCGTGGAACGGTCAGATGGGCTGGCGATGGATGTTCTGGGCCTGCAGCGTTCCAGCATCGTTGTTTTTTATTTTGATGTGGCTGGTCCCTGAAAGCCCCAGATGGCTTGCAAAAGCCGGTAAAAAGGAAAAATCTTTCAGGATATTCGAGCGTATCGGAGGTACAGCCTATGCATCTGCAGAAATTGATGAGGTTAGCAAGTCTGTGGAGAAAGTTGAAGAACCCGGTGAAAGAATGAACTTCGCCCACCTGTTTTCAAAACATCTTGCTCCGATTATGATCCTCGGTATAGTGTTGGCAGTTTTTCAGCAGTGGTGTGGCATTAATGTAATCTTTAATTATGCGGAAGAGGTGTTCTCCGCTGCTGGCTACGGGATAACAAGTACCCTTTTTAATATTGTGCTTACAGGCACAGTAAGCCTTATATTTACGGTTGTGTCTATGTTTCTGGTCGACAGATGGGGCCGGAAGGCCCTTATGCTTACAGGAGCCGGTGGACTGGCATTGATCTATATAGTTATTTCGCTTAGTTATTACCTGGAGATCAAGGGATTCCTCATGCTTTTCTTTGTAGTTACGGCAATCAGCATCTATTGCCTTACTCTTGCACCGATAACCTGGGTCCTGCTTTCTGAGATCTTTCCGAATAAGATCAGGGGCCATGCAATGTCGGTAGCAACATTCGCACTATGGCTTGCCTGCCTCATACTAACCCTCACATTCCCATTCCTTAATAAATCACTTGGAGCATCGGGTACATTTGCTGTCTATGCTTTTATCTGCATAATCGGATTCATTTATATGCGGAAGAAGCTGACTGAAACAAAAAATAAATCTCTCGAGCAGATCGAAAGGGAACTTTCATCATAAAAAAAATGGGGCCGCGAGAGGGCCCCATTTTCTTGATTAAGTATCTATTTCTAATGGAAAAGCCATTCTTTCGGCATTTCTGTTTTTTGTTTGTAAGGCTCTTCAACCGATAACCTCAGCGTCGGTCTCCTGCCAGTCGTCTGAAAATACTCCACATGAAGTTTATGAAAACCTTTACCTAAGGCTAAGTATTCGAACTTCTCAACTGCTCTTGGCAGAACAGCATCATTTACAATTACCTCATTGTCATTGAGCACCAGTTTGCTGCCATCGTCCGAGTTTAAATATATACCATAAACCCCATCTTCAGGTATACGGACATAACCATCAAAAGTAAGGGCAAAGTTTCTGACAGAATCGGTAAGCCTTGAAGTCACTGTTTCGGTAAGTGCTGACTTTGCAGGCTTAAATTTTTCGAAATCCGGGAGACCGGTAAATGCCCCATAATAGATATTTGCATTTAGTCCGGGTTTGTAATTGCCTTTTCCCGTAGCAGGAGAGATATCCTTTTTAATAAGATTATATGAGACAGTCCTGCTTCTTTCACCCGGATACTGGGCATAGGCCTTAAGCACGCATGGGTCCCTGATAACAAAGGGAGCTGTATATTGTATAGAATTTGCTCCGGGTTCGCTGCCGTCGAGTGTATAATAGATTTTCGCCTCAGGATTATGACTGGTGAGAACTGCTGAAAATTCCCCGGCAAAAACATGGATTGACCTGTCGAGCATCGGAGGGGTAATTCCGAGATTTGCCTTTGCCACATTTCGGGTCCCCATTTTGTCTATTTTTCTGTCATAAGTCAGAAGTCCGTTTGTCTCCGTCTCAACATCAGTTGTTTGTGTATAGACTACAGCACTCAGCCCGTTGTTCTTTACAAACCTGTAAATCTGGTCGAGGTAGGATTCGAATAACGTAATCAGCTGTACGGTGTCGGTCAGGGTTCTGTAACCCCAGTTAACTGCCTCCCACATATGATCCTTAACAGGATACCCAAGCCCACCGTATTCGCCGGTGGCAATCGCTCTTTTCTCTTCAGAAGGTGCGACCCTGGGAGCAGGATAACTGTGAATATCATTAACGTCGCCCGTTCCCCTATCGGTCCATCCCGATGAACTGTTGACCAGCCTGGTAGGATCATATTCCTTTATAAGGTCTGTTATCCTTCCGGTCTCGAACTGCCCCCATCCTTCGTTGAACGGTATCCACATTATTATTGAAGGATGATTATACTTTGTTTCAATAAGTTGTCTGAGTTCTGTTTCGAACTGTTCCGTGGCTTCCTTAGACTTTTCAATATCAGGCATGGTACCGCTGATGTACTTATCTCCGCTGGGCATATCCTGCCAAACCAGGATTCCCATTTTATCGCACCAGTTATAGAAAATCCTGTTCTCTACCTTTACATGTTTTCTTAACATGTTAAAGCCCATCTCTTTCGTCTTTATCAGGTCATAGACCATTGCTTCTTCGGAAGGAGGAGTGTATAAACCGTCGGGCCAGAATCCCTGGTCGAGCGGACCGTTCTGGAAAACAAATTCGTTATTTAGAAGCAGCCGGGTAAATCCGTCTTTGGTTTTGCCGATTGAGGTTTTTCGCATACCGGCTACTGACCTGACTTCATCGAGAGTCTGTTTCCCATCTTTAAGTTCAATTTTAATATCGTACAGGTGCGGATTATCAGGTGACCATAGAATCGGTTTATCAATTGTTACTGAAATTTTTGATTCTGTTTTACCCGATGCAAATGCAATTTTCTGGCCCTTGGCCGAGACAGTAACAATCACATCTTTTCCCTCACCGGAGGACGCCTTTACATTGAATGAAAGTGTTCCTGCATCGATATCTGATACTGAACGGAAGTTTGAAATATGGGATTTACCGACAGGCTCCAGCCACACAGTCTGCCAGATACCGGTGGTGGGAGTATACCAGATACCGCCTGGGTTTGAAACCTGCTTGCCGCGAGGTTGAGGACCCTTATCTGTTGGATCCCAGACACATACGAGCAGCTCATGAACCTTATCATTGCCTAAAAGTGCTCCGATCTCAAATGAGAATGGGTCATAACCTCCTTTATGCGATCCGGCTTCTTTACCGTCAACCCAAACCTTTGTTTCCCAGTCGCAGGCTTCAAAATTAAGAAGGATCTCTCCCCCTTTCCAGTTTCTGGGTACGGTAAATGTTGTTTTGTACCAGAGGTTCTCATTTTCCGAAACACGCCGCTTTACTCCTGATAAAGCCGATTCAACAGGATATGGTACAAGTATTCTTCCATCCCACTTTTCAGGTTTTGAATCTTTGGCAGTAACAGCATAATCCCAAAGGCCATTCAGGTTAGCCCAGTCTTCTCTTACCATGTCGGGCCTTGGATATTGTGGCCATGGTTTAAGGGGATCGACATCATCGGCCCATTGTGAAAGAATTGGATTCTCTGCAATTTTCCAGTCAACGACAGGTTTCTTAGTGCAGCCCTGAATCACCAGCAACCCGGCCAGGAGAAACAGTGGAAAGAACTTTTTCATGTATATCATTTTTAGTTTATAATATGTTTCTCAAATTACTAATATGCTATCAATCCAAGGTCGAAATAATGGACAGGGGTTGCCTGGGGACTGAAAACACTTCCCTGAACAACTGCTCCGAATTCATACTTAAGAGAGATTTGATTTACCCCTTTCTTAAGGAGTTTTGCAGCTTTTTCAGGAAGTGCTACTTCACTTACCTTGATTTCAGTGTCCCAGCGTCTCAGGTTGTTGATCTGAATTGCAAATTCTCCGTTAATATAGACGTCGGTAAGTCCTTGATTATATGCAATAACAGAGAGTTTTGAGGGAACAGTTGTAAGATTGAACTCTCTGTGAAGATAGAGTGTACCGGTATTCCATGTCGTATTTACATCCGGTGCATTTACGAGAGGAACACCAAAGGGTCCGTTCCCGGTGCTCCATCCCCCTTTGTTTCCCTGCCGATACCAATCTGATGGTTGTTCACCGGTTGAATAATTCCATTTCTGCGGAGAAACCATTGAAAGCGGAACAATAGTTTTAGCTTTCAGGGGAAATGGTCTGAACAATTGACTGTGAAGTTCGGCAAACCTTTCTATTGCAAGTTTACTAACCTTTCTGTCATATGTAAGCCACCCGTTTAGCTCGTTTTCAACATCACTTATCTGTGTATAGACTACAGCATTTAGTCCATATTTGCGAAGGGCAGAAAGGTTTTCCACCCACAGGCTGTATCTTTCGTCCAGGTCTTTTGGTGATGATACGACTTCTCTGATCAGATCACCAGATCTGTCAACCCTTTCAGGTATTTCAATATCTGGTTTCCAAAGATGATCCCTTACAATAAGTTCATGTCCTCCACCCTCTCCAAGAACCATCGCCCTCGGATATTTGCGGGGTGTCCATCCCATTGAGGGGTAAACAGTATAGTCGTGAAAGTCACGAATATCACCGCAATTCCTGTCTACCCACCCGCTTGCATTTGTTACAAGACGGGAGGGATCCTTCCATTTTGTCCAGTCGGTTATCCGTTCAGTATCGAACTGACCCCACGATTCATTGAATACCACCCACTGAACTATGGAAGGGTAGTTATATAGCTGATCGATAATGGTTTCCCATTCTGCTTCCCATGCTTTTCCACCGCCGGTTTCAGATCTCAGCAGATTACTTCCCGGACTTATCATATCCTGCCAAACAAGTATCCCTAATTTATCACAGTAATAATAGAATCTTTCAGGCTGGACCTTAATGTGGACCCTGTCCATGTTACATCCGATCTTTTTAAGATACTCCACATCGAACCTAAGGGCTTCATCGGATGGAGGTGTAAGTAACCCGTCTGGCCAGTACCCTTGGTCAAGCGGACCGAACTGAAAGATATCTTTGTTATTTAACCTGATCCTCATGTATCCGTCATTATCGCGGGCTATTGATATCTTTCTCATCCCGAAATAGCTGTCTACTTTATCAGTTTCCTGTCCGTTTATAAGAAGGCTTACTTCCAGATCATACAGGTATGGAGAATCCGGACTCCAAAGCTTGGGATTGCTGATCTTTAATGCGACAGTTTTTCCCGGTTCACCCTCAGCGGAAGCAATCGCAGCTCCTTTATCGAATGCCTGAACTCTGACTTTATAATTGTCTTCCCACCCTTTCAATAATGTTTCAACGGTAATGGTCTGAAGATCAACATCAGGTGTGATCTTAAGTTTACGTATCGATACATCAGGTACAGGTTCGAGCCATACAGTTTGATATATTCCGCTGGTAGGAGTATACCTTCCTTTTGACAGACCTATCAGAGTCTGTTTCCCTACCGTCTGTGTTCCGGTATTGGATGGATCCCAGACTACCATACTCAGCTCATGATTCTTCTGTGAGCCGAGAGCATCAGTGATGTCGAACTGAAAAGCGTCATATCCTCCGACATGTTCTCCAATATACTTTCCGTTAACCCAAATCTTCGAATGATAATCCACAGCCTGAAAATGGAGTATCACTCTTTTACCTTTCCAGCTTTCGGGGATATGAAAGGTTTTTCTGTATAACATTTCCTGGGACCCGGAAACTGTTTCCTTTATCCCTGAAAGAGCTGATTCTACACAGAATGGGACTAGTATTTTCCTGTTTAACCTTTGGGGAGCTGGTGTGTTATTTCTACCGAAAACGATACCGAAATCCCACAATCCATTAAGGTTTATCCAGTCTTTTCTTACCATCTGTGGTCGCGGATACTCTTTCCAGACATTATCAGGAGTTACATCTGAAGCCCATTTTGTAGTAATGTTACCCTGAACCGGTTTCCACTCCTGGGCGATTGATAATCTTGCCTGAAGAATCATCAGGCAGGTCAGAACTTTTAAAAGCAGTTGTTTATTCATCCTTTGCCGTATTTATTTTTAATCACTACCGACCGACTAAAAACATAAAAATCGGGGTACTACCTGAAGGATTCCCCAGAATGTTGCATCTTTGTTTTTGACAAAAAAGAACAACATGGTAAAAGTACAGAAATTAAATTAGTCGGACAGCGGAAGAAATCGCATTCCTTTATAAGAAGCGATGGGGTATTGAAATTCTCTTTAAAAAAAGAAAAAAATTTGAAATTATGAAAAGGATCTTTCTCGCTTTAATACTTATAATGGGCTTTGTAAATCTCTATTCACAAACATTAGTGTCCGACTAAAAAATAAATAAGAGGGGTACTCCCCAAAGGTTTCCCCCAATGTTGTAACTTGGTTTTTGCGTAAATCAAATACAA
>Ga0172368_10002262_pt1 | contig 24798 bp, 22 predicted proteins | sample Lak11m_FD_114540 | JGI IMG/M metagenome (GOLD analysis project Ga0172368, IMG submission 114540) | Freshwater microbial communities from Kabuno Bay, South-Kivu, Congo - kab_022012_11m | ecosystem: Environmental > Aquatic > Freshwater > Lake | place: Democratic Republic of the Congo: South-Kivu...
AGCTCTCGCACCCTTCCAGACTGAGAGTGTGCCTTCCGCCGCTGGGCTAGGTTCGGGCGGAGCTCTCGCATCCTTCCAGACTGAGAGTGTGCCTTCCACCGCTGGGCTAGGTTTGGGCGGAGCTCTCGCACCCTTCCAGACTGAGAGTGTGCCTTCCGCCGCTGGGCTAGGTTCGGGCGGGGCTCTCGCACCCTTCCAGACTGAGAGTGTGCCTTCCGCCGCTGGGCTAGGTTCGGGCGGAGCTCTCGCATCCTTCCAGACTGAGAGTCTCCACCCACACCTTACTTGGGAGGGAGGCGGTCGAGCAGGCCGTGGCGGGCTTTGTAGTAGAGGATGCGGCGGACGGAGTCGTCGAGGCGGATCTCGGTGATCTGGCCATCCCGGACCGCCTTCACGATGGCGTCGCCGGCGGTGCGCTGGTAATCGTCGCCGGTGGCGATGAGGATGATATCCACGCCGGCGTTGACGGCGGTCACCACCGCTTCGTCGAACTGGTAGTTTTTCACGATGGCGCCCATGCCCATGCTGTCGGTGACGATCAGGCCCTGAAATTTCATCTCCCCGCGCAGCCGGTGGGTGAGCCATTCGTAAGAGAGGGTGGCGGGGTTAGTATCCACCGCCGAGTAGACGATGTGCCCGGCCATAATCGCCTCGACCCCTGACGCGATCGCCTGGTTGTAGGGCTGAAGGGCGGCGTCGATGCGGTCGTCGGAGGCATCGATGAGCGGCAACTCAGCATGGGAATCATCCAGCGTGGCGCCGTGGCCGGGGAAGTGCTTGGCGGTGGCGATGATGTCTTCGTGCTGCAGCGCGCGGATATACTCGCCGCCCAGAATTCCCACCATTTCTGGATCATCGCCGTAGGAGCGGGTGCCGATGACCGTCTTCTGGTCGGTGGCCGGCTGCACGTCGAGCACCGGCGCCAGGTTCATATTAATGCCGTATTGGTGGAAAGTGGCAGCCGTATCGCGGGCTTGCGCCTGTACACCGACGAGGGCGCTTTCCGTGGAGAAGGCGTAGATATTGCCCCAGTCGCGGTTGGCGGGAAAGCGTTTGCAGAGCGGCGAGAGCAGTTGCGCCACTCGCCCGCCTTCCTGATCGATAGCGACCAGCAGGCCGGCGTGGTCGCGGGCATACGCCGACCCCTGTGCGTCGGCGACGAGCCGCGCCAGTTGATCCGCGGTCTCGATGTTCCGCCGGAAGAGGACGATGCCGCCGGGGTGGTAGCGCTCGCCGATGGGGTCGATGCGCGACGCGGAGGCGCCGTCGAAGCCGATCATCAGCAACTGGCCGGCCTTCTGCTCGAGGGTCATGCCGGCGAGCACCTTTTCCGCCTTCGCGCGGCATTGGGCGTCGAACTGCTTCTTGATGATCTTCGGGCCGCTGGGGACATACCGTCCCAGCGCGTGCTTGACAGGCGAGCGCGGTGGCAGCAGGTAAAAGACCAGCAGGCCGAGTAGCACCCCGAACACGGCCGCGGCGAGGATGGCGGCGGCCAGGACCACGGCACGATGGGAGAGGATGGACGGTTTTTGCGGCGGGACGATGACCGTGGGTCCCTGCGGCACCTTAATCGCCGGCATATTCGTCCTCCACCTCGATCCGGTAGATCTTCACCGGGAATCCTTGCTGGTCCTCGCCATCCGAGTTGAAGTTGTCCGGCACGGTATAGTAGCGGGGAATGGTCACACTCGCCTGCTGCCCGTACTGGTTGTAGTAATCGTTCGCGATCTGCTGCTCGATCTCCGCTCGCTCCTGTTGCGCCACCGTCAATGTGCAGCGCACCTTGATCTCCATCGTGCCGGTCTGCTGCGGGGTGATGCGGAGCCGCAGGTAGCGCCGTCCGCCGGTGCCCCAGGTCTGGTGGTGATAATACGCTTCGCCGCCGACCTCGGACGCGGTGATCGCCTCGAGCGGCGCCCGTATATCGGTGCAGCGGCGGATCGTCTCGCTGGGCCCCCAGATACGCGGGGAGGGGCAGTCGGTATCCAATATCTCCATGCGCGGCGACCCGGTACAGGAGACGGTGATGCTGCCGAAATTGACCGGCGCGCCCTGGTTCTCCGCGGTGACGGTCATATCGAGAAACTGGTTCAGGTTCATGGTATTGATGCCGGCCACCCCGTCCACCTCCAACGTGGGACTGGGAGGATTGGGATTTTCCTGCGACACCGGCGGGGGTGGGGGCGGTGGGGTCGTTATGCCGTGGGAGCCCCGGAAGACCAGCACCATGATGGTGATGAAGGCGACGATGGCGATGGTGGCGACGACGGCGCCCGCCGGCGAGGAAGAGCGCCGGTGCGGGGCATAGGAGCCGACGGAGGACGGCGCCGGCATTGCCACGGGGGGCGCGGACAGCTCGGTTGTCAGGTCGATGGTGTCATCCCTTGCCGGCAGCGCCGTGGCGGCGGAACCGACCGCGCCGGTATGGCAGCCGAAGGTGGTGCAGCCGCCGTTGTCCTCCCAGCAGTCCTGGTGGTGCGGCATCCGGCAATCCGGGCAGACCACCACCTGGTCATGGGGTTTCAACGGGGTCTGGCAGTAAGGACAGGTTTTACCCACATACGATGGGTTCGGCAGCACCACCGTGGCATCGGACGGCGCATCCAACGCCGGCAAGCGCTGGCCGCATGACGGGCAAAACACCGCATCCGACGGTTGGGGTTTTCCGCAAGATGGACAAAACACGGCGATCCTCCGGATCATTCAGTAGGCGTATGCTTAAGTTACCAGTGTTTCCGTTTCCAGTATACCGCATGCCGCGATTTCAAGCCAATGCGCCATCCGGGGTACAGCCACGCATTGTCCGGCGGAGGGCGGAGGCGGGTGGGGAAGGCGGGGGCGTGTTTACAACACAACGCTGGTTTTGGTGAGGATTGGGTCGGTGGGCTGGCAGGTTAGCGAGAGTAATGGGAAAAATGGGACGAATGGGATAAATGGGGATGGGATGAATGGGAGAATTCATTTCCATTTTTCCTATTCACTCCCATTTTTCCCATACCCCGCGCCAATTGACCAGCCTACCGTGCCGATCCTTTGCGGGCTTGCACTTTTTCAACAGCCGCACAGTCCCTCCTCGGGCGGGTGCACGACTTATGCATGAGAGCCCGCATCATGTGATTAGCGTGATAGCTGGAAAAGGATGAAGGCCATCGTGAACAATACCAGGATGGCCAGCGCGACGGTGAATGGAGACGGGGTCCAAATGGCATGATCATCCTTCTCCGGCATCGGCAGCGGTTCGAGGGTCAGATCGATGTGGTCCAGCCCATGGAACGCGGGATTTGGCGGCGGGAGCTGAGCTTGATGCGCGACACCATTCACGCACCCGTAGGTGGTGCAGCCGCCATTGTCTTCCCAGCAGTCCCGGTGGTGCGGCATGCCGCATTGCGGGCAGACCACCGCCTGGTCGTGCGGCTTCAGCGGGGTCTGGCAATACGGGCAGGTTTTACCCACGTGCGCCGGCGCAATACCGGCGGACGGCGCGTCCGGCTTCGGCAGGCGCCGGCCGCATGCCAGGCAATATACCGCATCGGGCGGGAGTGATTTTCCACAGGCTGGGCACTGCATGACGAATTCGTTATCCATTTCACGACAGGGAAACCGGTCTGTATACGCTGATTGGACCGGGGACCTTGCTCTTGCTCTTTTCTCTTGCTCTTGCTCTGAAAGCTTACGAATTCAAGTCGGGTTTTCAGAGCAAGAGCAAGAGGAAAGAGCAAGAGACTTCAGGTGTTGACGGTAACTTCATTGATATCTCATCTTCCTCCATATCCTGCCGTATAGGTCGGGCCGGCATTTTTCGCCGCACGTTCCGAGTAGAGGAGGACGGTGTGGCCGAGCTGGATCTGGTCGCCGTCGCGAAGGGCGGCCTGGCGAGCAGGTTGGCCGTTGACGATGGCGGGCGAGCGCTCGTCCACGCTGTCGAGGGCGTAGCCGCGACCAGCCGTGCGGATGGCGCAGTGTTGCGGCAGGATGGACGGGTCCTTGGGAATGGTGATTTCGCACTTGGGCGAGCTGCCGATGGTGGTGACGGCGTGATAGAGGATGAACTCCTTGCCGGCCAGCGGCCCCTGCACGATGCGCAGCCAGGCTTGCTTGGCCAGCTCTTCCACCATGCCGATGGCGGCGCCGGCGCAGGCGCCAAGGACGGTGATGGCGATGGCGCGGCTGGCCTCTCCACCAACGACGAACGCACCGACAAAATCGAAGAGCAGTCCACCGACGGCCCCGCCGATCAATCCTCCCAGCAAGCCGTTGAGGATTTTGCGGGTGGAACGGACTGCCACGCCTTGCCCAAGGCCGACGAAGAGTCCGACGGCCGCCCAGCCGATCGTGCGGGCAAATACCAGTTGTATCAAACCGGGTTCCGCATCTCCGATCACCACGGAGAAGATAATCTGACCGAGTAACCCACCGACAAAACCGCCGGCAAAGCCGATTGCCAATCCAATAAGGCCGCTGATCACCGCCTTTTCATACACGCGGCCCATGATCCCCTCGACCGCACCCAGGCAGAGCCCGATGCAGCCGCCGACCACCCCGAAGAACAGGCCGATCTGGGTGAGCGATGAATTGCCGGCATCGTCGTAGAACGGTTCGTTGCATAGCCAGGAAAGGAAGCCGCCGATGGCGCCGGCGATTACCATTTGCCAGAGGACGGAGCCAAGCATCTGCGCCATGGGGGCGGCTTTACCCGCGACGGGGTAGGGGACGCCGGGTGTACCGGGGTACGCCGTGCCGGGGGGCAGGCCGGGGTAGACGGTGGGGGCGGCCGGCTCGTCCGGGATGGTGAGCAGGTCGTCGCCGGTGATCACCAGCCGGTCGTCGGCGGCCGCCGGGCGCAGCGGTGGCAGCACTTCCGGCTCGTTGCCAAAGTCGATTTCGATGCGGTCGTTGTCGGACATAGGTCTCCCGAATTCATCAACCGGTCGCAGGCGCACCGTAAGGGTGCGTATGCATAGAACCTTACCTATGCGCACCCGTAAAGGGTGCGGCTACGGGATTGTACAGGGGGTGGCTATTTCACTCTGCCCCACATTTGCTTCCCGGCCTTCTGCTCTTCGTCCTTCTTGCGCTCGCGGAATTCCATTTGGGTCATGCCGATGGCGATGCTGTCGCCGTCTTCCAGCACGCGGTGGGCGGTGGGGCGACCGTTGACCAGCACCACCGCGCCGGGGAGGAGGGCGGCGATGACGAATTCCGTGCGGTCGTTGCGGATTTCGGCGTGCTCCGGCGCGACGTTCGGGTCCTTGATGAGGGTGATGGAGCAGGCGGGGCTGCTGCCGATGACGGTGCGCTCCTCATACAGGATGAACTGCTTGCCGGTGAGGGGGCCGCCGGTGACCCGCAGCCAGGCTTCCTTCGCCGCTTCCTCCACCAGGCCGATGAGCGCGCCGATGCACAGGCCCATGGCGCAGAGCGCCAGGCAGCGGCCGCCGGGTCCGTGGGCGGAGACGGTGAGCAACTGGAAGGCGGCGCCGCCCAGCAGGCCGCCGACTGCTCCGCCGAAGATGCCGTTGCGCATCTTTTTGTCGACCGTGACCACCGCCGATTGTCCCAGGCCGAAGAACAGCCCCATGATGGACCAGCCGGCGGCGCGGAGCAACAATTGCGCCCAGAAGGCGAAGGTGTAATCCGCGCTCAACGCGCCGTAAATCTTTTGCGCCAGCCCGCCGCCCACCGCGCCGCCGAAGGCACCCCAGAGCAGGCCGTACCCCGCCCAGCGCACCGCTTTGCCCGCCACGCCGACGGAAACGCCGTTGCCGATGCCGAGGGCCAGCCCGATGGCGCCGCCGGCGAACGCGGCATACATCGCCGTCTGCACGATCAGTGAGAATGTACTGTGATCCAGCGCCGACTGCAGCGGCTCGGTGAGCGCCCAGCCGAGCAGACCGCCGAGGAGACCGGCCACCGCCATGATGAGCACGCCGGAGTAGGAGAAGGCGGCGGTGGTGGGGCCGGCGGATTTTTCATACGGCGCCGGGTCCGCTTTGCCGGGCAAGCTGCCTCCCACCGGCTCGCCCCACGCCGGGGCTTTGGCGGCGATGGGGGCCGGCTCGCTGTTGAAATCCAACGCGGACAGGTCGAGATCGACCGCCTTGCGGGCGAGGGCCGGCGGGGCGGTATCTTCGGCATCCAGGTCCACCACCAGCAGGTCGTCCGCGGAGAGCTCGAGGGTATCCGTGGGAGCGACCGATGGGATGGGCGCTGCCGGGGCAGGTTCCGGCGGGGCGGGCTCTTCACTGTCGAACTCCACCACCAGGTCCGTTCCGACCGCCGGGTCTTCCGCTGCCGCGGCGCCGGCCAGCACCTCCGTCGCCTGCTCGGATCTCTCCGCCAGCGCCTCCGTCAGTCTTTCCGCCCTGGCCGCCAACTGCTCCGTCACCTGGCTGGCTTCGGCCATCAGCACTTCCGTGGGTTGTCTGGCTTCGGCCACCAGCACTTCCGTCGGCTGGTCGGTTTCGGCGGCCGATGTCTCATCCTCGAGGATGATCTCCAGCGTATCATCATCGGTGACCGGGGCAGCCGTTCCGGCGTCCGCTGCCGGTGTGATGTGTTGTTCGTCCGTCATCTGGCTTACCTCGTGAGACTGGCGTTGATCTGCTCGGCGATATCCATCACGATATCGGTGAAGTCTCCGCCGCGCTGAATGTCGTAAAATTTGCCGCCGGTGCGGGTGGCGATCTGTTGATAGTATTCGACCGGAATGCATACCGCGTAGGCGGTGAATTTCTCATCGACCAACTGCTGGGTGATCGCTTGCCAATCGGCGATGGCCTGCTGCGCCTTGTCGTCGGGATTGCCCTGGGCGTCGTAGCTCTCCTCGCCGAAGAGGCGCTCATCGGTAATGAGGATGAATATTTTATGGGTGTTCGGCCGGTAGGTAAATTTGGTGATGGCGGTGTTGGCGGCACGCGGCTGGTCCTCCAGCCCGCCGCCATCCGCGGTGATGCCGCCCAGGAATCCCTGGAAGGCGGAGATATCGGCGCTGGGCCCGAAAGTCGCGCGGATGGGCTGCGGTTCGTCGGCGCCGCCGAAGGAGACCATGGACAGTTGGCAATCGACGCCGGCTTCCGCCAGTTTCCCGGCAAAGCGCGAGGAGATGGCGAGCAGCCCGTCGATTTTATCCTGCATGCTGCCGGTGGTGTCGAAGACGAAGATGATATCCGCCCGCACGTGCTGGCGCGGCTTGGCGCCCCACTTCACGCTGCCAAAGACCATCCCGGAGTAGATCAGCAGCAGCGCGAGCAGCAGGAGCAGGTTGGCCGCCAGGGCCCGGAAAAAGCGTACCATCGCTGTCGGTCCTCCTTGTTACTATTCCGTCAAGTTTGCTTATAGAGTGCGAACAGGAAGAATGGAAGATTGGAAGGATGGAAGTCCGGATGTGCTGTTGAGCTAAATAGCCATCCAGTCTTCCAACTTTCCATTCTTCCCTTTTCACTCCAGACGCAGACCTCTCGCAATTTTATTACACCTTACGGTCGATGCGCCCGCCTCTGGGCGGGGGCTCCTGGAGATGGCGCTCGAGGAGCTGGTCAAAGGAAGTGATGGCTTTATCCATCATCTCCTCGATCATGCGCACGCCGTCATCCAGCCCTTCCTCGACGCTGGGGATTTCCGCCGGGTCCACGATGAGCGGCGCGGATTGCGCGGGAAAGGACGGCGGGACGGACATGTCCAGGGGCGGGGGCGGCGGTTCCACCGCGCGCAGCTCGGCCTGCCCGCCATACACCGGAATGCCGGGCTCCTTGACGATCTGTCCGTGCACCGCGCGGAAGAGGGCGAGGGCGCCGGCGATGGGATCGACCACCACCGCCACCTGATGCGGGAGGGTGAAAAAGCTGCGGTGGATATACAGATCCTGGCCGGAGAGGAAAAGTCCGTAGCCCGGGTGGGTGTGGTACCAGCCCACGATGACGGTGCCGGGGAAGCTGCGCTCCTGTTCGGCGAGCATATATTGCCAGCACGCGTGGGTGAAGGTCAGGTTGGCGCGAGATTCCTGCGAGTATTTGGCGGGGATGGCGCCGGTGGCGAGCACGAATTCGCCGCGGTCGTGGTGCACGCTGCCGACCAGGATGCCGCCGACCTCGCGGTCGGTCACCGACATGGCGTGGCGCATCAGCACGCGCCCAGCCTCCGCCTGCAGGTACAGCCGCGCCGACGCGGCATCCACCTGCCGGCCCAGGAAACTCTGCACGGCCGGGCGCTCGCGATCCGAGGAGGCGCGGGCGACGTCCGACAGCTCGATCTCCAGGGTGAGATCGTCGGGCTCGACGGCTGACAGGTTGTCGGGGTCGTAGGTCATGGCGACTCCGAAATTGGAAGGTTGGAAGATTGGAAGGTTGGATGAATGACAATGCCCGTAGCCGCACCCTTTACGGGCGCGGTGAGGCAAGGTTTTGCTAATATCGAAGTATCATCATTCATCTATTCATCAAAACCTTGTCTAGCGCACCAGTAAAGGGATGCGGATTACCGCAGATGCATATCGGCTTACCTAGCGCACCCGTAAAGGGTGCGGCTACAGGCATTGTCATTCATCCAACCTTCCATCCTTCCAACCTTCCACTCTTCCACTACGATAGCTCGATATCGAAATCCGCGCCTTTACTCGACGGGGTGTCGGAGAGCTCGATTTCCGGGTCGTCGTCGGCTTTTTCATCGGCCCATTCTTCCAGGGTGATGTCGGGCTCGGCCTGGTAGAGGTCGATATTGCCGACGGGCAGATATTGACGGTTGTCCAGCGCCCAGCGCGCGGCCAGGCCGTTGAGCGGGCTCTTCGGATTATAGGACTTGTACTGGATCATATCGCCGATCTGCACGATGACATCCGTCAGCGTTTCCCCGGCCGCCCAGTGGTCGCCGATGCAAATATAGGGGCCGAAATTGGGGTGCCAGATCTCCGTCAGCAACCGGCATTGCGGCTTTTCGCGCGGATATTCCTGCTGCAGCGTGATCTCCGCCACGTGGTTGGCGACAACGATGGGCCGGTTCTGCGCCTTGTCCCAGCGCAAGCCCTTCAGCTTGTAGGTAATGCGGTAGCGCTCCGGCGGCTGGCCGCCGAGCGGCTCCACGGTGATGTATTTATGGCCGGCAAACTCGGTGCGGACCTTCTCATAATCCGAGAGCAAACGGCGCATGCGTGCATTCATCATATAACCTCATTCTGAGAAACTCGCGGCTTAATAACCACTGCCTGAATAGCCGCTCGATACCCCAATGACCCATAACAAGAAGAAACAGCCACCTAATACAATACCGAGAACAAACAGGCCAATCCCCCATTTGTCCCACACTTCCTGCGTCGACCTGAAGTGCTCAATACTGATCCACTGTCGTGATTTCCAGGCCTGCTCATTACCTTTCATCCCCAGGTAGATCGAGATGATCAGCGATCCTATCGGAAAACAGAATGCCAATATGAGGAAACCGGCGAACCATCCCCACTGGTTCATAGCGGCGGTCCAGAAAAGGGTTGCGCCGAACGCTCCCCAACTCCAGCGGCAGAGCTCATACGGGCACTCGAAGGGCATGGGCTGCGCATACGGATTGGGAAACGCCGTCGGCGGCGGCACCGTGCCGTATCCCGGCTGGGGCGCGCCGTACCCGCCCGCATACGGTTGCATGGCGGGCGGCAGCACCGGGCCGGGCGTCCGTCCCTGGCTGCGCAGGTTTTCGCAGCGGGGGCAGCTGGCATCGAACGGCGTCATCACATAGCCGCAGGTGGGGCAGATGGCATGGCCGTCGGGCGTGCGCTGCACCGAAGGCGCGGCGGCCGCGGTTCCGCTGCCGGCGGGCCGGCCGTTGCAGCCGAAGGTGGTACAGCGGCCGTTCTCCTGCCAGCATTCGGCGTGATGCGGCATGCCACAGGCGCTGCAGATCGATACCGCGGCGCCGGGCTTGATCGGCGTCTGGCAGTAGGGGCAGGTTTTCCCGACATAGGTATCGCTGGTCATCGCGCTCCTCGATTCTCCGCTACCTATCGAGTGATCAGTGAACGGCGGCTCCTTCTTGTATTATAGCGCAAGAGCGGCATTCTGTTTTCACCGGGCATGGATTATTGCGCCGGCTTCCCGTCACCAGGACGGCGTTTGCAGCATGCCGGCCATATCGATTTTCCAGAAGACGCCTTCCCGCACCAGCGTCACGGGCACTGTTGCGCCGGCGGCGTCCGTGACGATCACGGTGGCGGTGGCGCCGTCGATCTGCTCCCGCGTCGCGGAGACGGTGAGGGCGGGTATGTTGTTCTGGCCGGTGGCGTCCATCAGGTCCATGACTACTCCGAAAAACTCCTTCGGCCCCATCTTCTCCAGCTTTTCCGGCGTCAACCCGGTGAGCTGGCCGGGCAGGTTGCCGAACAGCGCGCCGCCCAGCCGGAGGATGGGGATGAACTGCTTGCGGGAGTCATCTAGCGCGGTCAGCGTGTCGCGCGAGAAATAGCCGGCGGCGCCTTGCCAGTCTTTCCGATGCATCGCCTGGCTGAACGAGCGCACGACGGCGGAGGGGCGCCCGAGGCATTGCCAGTACAGCCCGCCGGCCACCGCCAGCAGCACCGGCATGGCGATGGCCACCACCAGCAGCACGGTTCGCCAGGGTGCGCGTGCGGGCGGCGCCTGCCCCCACGCGGGCGGCGCGGCACCTGCCGGTTCCCAGGGCGTCGGGGCTGGCTGTGCCGGCTGCCAGGGTGGCGACGCCGGACGCGCCGGCTCCTCCACGGTCAGATCGTCAGTGGAGATCACCAGCCGATCTGACGGGCGTTCCCGCGGCTCGTCGTCAAAATTGATTTCGATGTGTTCTTCCGGCATGTCGATTCTACCTGACTTTAAGTCGTTCCGTCGGGCGTCGTCTCGGTGTCTTCCGTCCCGTTGGGCGTGGTTTCGGTCCCCCTCGTCCCTTCATGCGTGCCGTTGTCTGCCCCATCGTCGGGTGCGGCATCACCGGTATTGTTGCCACCCCGGGTGGCTGACGGCGGCTCAGGCAGGGGCTTATCAGTCGGCTTGGCCGGAGAATCGGTGATTTGCGGTGTCTTTTGCCGCCCGGGTGGTGACTCCGTTTTGGTCGCATTCGCGGGCGCCTGCGTTTTCGGCTTATCCTTGCCGAACCAGTGACCGATCCCGTTCACCATCTGTTCGAAGAGGTTTTTCGGCGCGTTGGCGTGCGCGGGAGGCTTGCCCGCGCCGGCGGCCGGCCGCGGCTGTCGCGGGGGCAGCCACATGGCGAGGATGACCAGGCAGAGGATGAGGATGAGCAGGCTTTTCAGCGAGATGCGCGGGGCGGTGCGCAGGTCGTAGACGCCGAAGAAGGCGCGCCAGGAGCGGGGCAGCAGCGCGTAGGGGGTGACGCTGGCGTCGTGGAACTCCACGTTCACCACCACCGGCTGCTGCGGCGGCGTGCTTGTTTTCGCGGGCGTGTCCTGCACCACGATGCGCCCGGTTTTCGGGGTATGGATGGCGTTGACGAACTGCTCGAGCACCAGCGCGTTGGCGGTGGGTGCGTAGATGCGCAGGCCGCCGTCGCGCTTGACTTCGCCGTGATGCCAGACGAACAGGCCGCGGTCGTGATTGATGGGGTCGACCACCAGCGCGACCTGGCGCTCGTTGGCGAAGAAATTCTTGTGGATATACAGGTCGTCGCGCGAGAGGAAGATACCCAGGTCCGGATGGGAGTGGTACCAGCCGACGATCTGCAGCTCGGGGTGCTCGCGGTCCTTCGCCTCGTTGATCTGCCGCCAGGTTTCGTGGGTGAAGGTGAGCTGGGTGGCGGAGCCCGTGGCTTTGATGCCGGGAATGACCTGTTCGATTTTTACATAGGGCCGATCCTGGTAGGTGGCATACCGTCCGAGCAGCACCCCACCGATCTCGCGCTCCGGATACGAAGCGGCGAGTGCTTCCACGGCCCGCAAGGCTTCTTCATGCAGATACACCCGCAGATACTCGGCGGTCGGGTAACCGGCCACGCGCACCACATACGCCGGGTCCTGCTCCGGCGGCGCGGCATCGGGCACGGCGCGCGGCCGGGCGTCCTGTAGTTTGATGTCGATATCGAGGTCATCACCGGACATCGGAACCCTCCTCCTCCGTGGCCGCTTCCGGAATATTCCCGCCAGGGATTTTCAACCGCATGCCCGGCGTGATGTTGGTGTTGGCCAGATGGTTGAACGTTATAATAGTCGTATAGAGATTGCCGTCGCCATAACACTGCTCGCTGATCTCCCAGAGGCTGTCGTTGGGCTGCACCTCGTAGACCGGCCAGCCTTCGGCGGATGCGGGGGGAGCGACCGGCGCGGGCGTGGACGGTGGCTGCACGATCGTGATCTTCTTCTCCGGCGCCGGCACCTTCACGTATTTGACTTCCGGCGGACGAAAAAACTGCAGGTAGATGGCGACACCGAGCAGGCCGGCGATGGCCAGGTAATGCCAGTCGAAACCGGCGCGGACCGGGAGAGGCACCGGCGCCGGGGTGGGCAGTTCGCCGACGATCTCGAAGTCCAGCGTCTTCTGCACCTTGCCGGCTTCCCAGCGGAAGAACCCCTCGGTGTGCGCCAGCGGGTCGACCACGTAGGCGACCTGCCAGTCCAGGTTGAAGAAGTTCTCATGGATGTGCATGTCGAAGCGGGAGAGGAAGATGCCGAAGCCGGGGTGGGTGTGGAACCAGCCGACGATCTTCAGGTCGGGGTAGGCGCGGTCCTTGACGGCGAGGATGTCCTGCCAGGTTTCATGGGTGAAGGTGATGCTGGCGTTTTGCGAATCGGTGTAGCGCGCGGGGATCATGGCGGTGATCTGCACGGCCGGCTTCCCGTCGTTGCTCAGTGACCCGATCAGCACGCCGCCCAACTCGCGCCGGGTATCCGTCAGCGCAAGCTCGACGATCTGCTGACGCACCGTGCCGTCGAAGACAATGTGGACGGCCCCCGCGGCGTCTCCGGTGGCCGTGGTGTCCGTCAGCTCGATCTCCAGCTCTTCGCCCGCCGGGTTTTCGTCGGGGCCGTGTTCCGTCGTCATCTGTTACCTCCGCTCCCCGGCTCGGACAGCCGGATGGCCAGGGCGTCGTCGTTCAGTTGTATCTCCGGTTCTCGTAGCGCGTCGAGCAGTTGCCGGTAGGGCAGGCTGGCCGAGAATTTCATCAGCTCGCACAGGCGGAACGGCATATACGGGTGGCTGTGAATGTCCTGGTGCTGCAGCGCGACCGGGTTGTATTCCAGCGACAGGCATTGCTCCGAAATGTATTCGTCGATGTCGATGCGCGCGGCCAGCTTCGCCGTGCCGGTGACCAGCGTCAATGCCGTGCGCGCCGCCACCTGCGCATCTCCGCAGGCGATAAGGCCAGCGCGGTCGGCGGAGATCTCCGCCATGCGCATCCAGTTGAGCATCTGCAGGATCACCTCCTGCGACATGCCGTTCTGCCCGTTTTCCAGCATCCAGTGCAGCATGGTGGTATACAGCACGTGCCGGCAGTGGATGTGGCCGAACTCATGCCCGAGAATGAAGCGCAGGCCCGGCTCGTCCAACTGCTCGAACAGCGGCGTGGTGATGGCCACGAAGCTCTGGTTGCCGATGCCGTGGGTGAAAGCGTTCAGCCGCGCATCGTGGATCAGGAACAGGTGCGGCGCCGGCAGGCCGAACAGGTCGGCGAGCGAGGCGGCCATCGCGTGCAGCTCCGGGAACTGCCGCGGGGACACGCGCACGCCGGTGCCGGTCAGCTCGCCGGAAACCCACGGCTCGCCGATCTCGCGGATGAAGCGGGCGACCACCTCCTGCAGGATGCGCAGGCCGGTGAGGCGCTCTAGCATCGCGACGTCGTCGGGATATTGATAGGCTCTCGGTGAGAAGGTCATGTACCGGTTGCCTCTGGCCAAGGAAAACGGATTCCGTTGGGGACAGTCCCTGCAACGGGCATTCGTTTTTTTCTCAGCGAGCATTAATTGCGGGGACAGTCCCCCGATAGGCTGTCCGACCAGTTTTAGAGCAAGAGCAAGAGAAAAGAGCAAGAGCAAGATGAACTGTTACTGGCTCGATTATCCTTTCACGGCCTCCGCCGGTTCCAGCCAGCCGAGTACGGCCGGGCGGTCGCCGGTCAGCTCGAAGTGGATGCGGTCGAAGCCGACGCGGCCGGTGATGATGTCCAGCGGGGGGATGCCCAGCTCGGCCAGCGTTTTGTCGGCGTAGGGGGCGTCCGCTTCCAGGCTGTGCGTCAGGTTGGGCCAGCGGATTTCGCCGCAGCCGGGGCAGCGCGCGGTGTTCTCCGTCAGGCGCACCAGCGGCTGGTAGACAGGCTCCGACGTGCCGCACGGCCGGCACTCCAGCGTGGAGACGATCTCGCGCTCCAGCTCGACCACCGCGTCGGTGCCCATGCGGGCGTGCACCGCGTCCACTACCTCGCGCACGGTGGTGCCGACGGCGCTCCACGGCATCTCCTCGATGACCTCGTAGGTATCGTGGCTGAGGCAGTCCTCCTTGCGCTGATAGTCGATGATGAAGCTGTCCAGCGTCATGCCGTTAAAGAAAAAGCCCTTCCCGGCCAGCACCGGCAATTCCCGGCGTTTGTGCACCAGTTTCACCGCTTCCTGGCACTGGATGCCGGCGATGACGGAGGAGGTGGTGGGCGTGGTCGGTACTTTCCCCTCCAGCATCTGGTCGCGGGTGAGCAGGCTGCAGGACTTGCGGCGGCGGAGCATCTCGAAGTCGATGGCGTTCATCGTGCACTCGTAGCAGGCGCCGTCGGGCGGAACGAAGACGCGGGCCACCCCGCTGACCACCTCGATGGCGCCGTCGATCCACGGCTTGTTCACCTTCCAGCAGCTCTGGTTGATGTGCAGCCGCGCTTCCCGGTTGTCCAGCCCGCCGATGACCACGTCGAAGGCGCGGAAGATGCCCAGGCCCACGTCGTGCAGCACGTTGCCCACGAAAGCCTGCGCGTTCACGTCGGGATTGATGTCGTTGGCGGCGCGGGCGATCACCTCGGCCTTGTATTCACCCTCGTCCGAGCGGCGGAAGAGGACCGAGCGGGAGAGGTTGGAGTTCTCGATCCGGTCCATGTCGCAGACGAGGATGTGGCCGATGCCGAGCAGCGCCAGGTTTTTGACGATTTCGTTGCCCAGCGCGCCGGCGCCGATGACGAGGATGCGCGTGCGCCGCAGCAGCTCCTGGTTCCACCACGGGATGAGGCGGAAGCGGCTGTAGCGGTCGTCCTCCATGTTGACGTCCAGCGCCGGCGCGGGGGCGTCGTCGGGAGGCGGGAGCGGCTCGTCCTCGCCGCCGCCCTCCAGGGTGATGTCCAGGTCAAGATCGTCCGGCATGGGGTTCTCCTCAATACGTTCCCTTGCTCTTGCTCTTTTCTCTTGCTCTTGCTCTAAATCCGATCACAGATTTGTGTTCCGCGAAGCTTTTTAGAGCAAGAGCAAGAGTAAAGAGCAAGAGCAAGATGCGGCTCAGCCCGCGGTGATCTCCGGGATCAGGCGCAGGTAGTCGCCGTCCTTCACCTGCGCTTCACCCAGCGTCTGCTCATCGGTGAGCTGCTTGCCGGATGCCTTGTGCTGGAACTTGTAGCTTTGCGGCTGGCCGCTCGGGTCGGTGGTCGGGAGCTGCATCATTTCGACGAGCTTGGCGATAATGCGCCGCACCGGCGCGTCGTCCGGCAGCGTGGCATTCTTTTCCTTGTTGCCGGTCACATCGACGATGGTGACGTTTACTTTGCCCATAATGTCCTCCAGGTAGTGCGTTCGAAATAGCGGGGCGCCGTCGCCCAGGAATCAATAGTTATCCATATCAGCTTACCTAGCGCACCCGTAAAGGGTGCGGCTACGGACTGTATGCGTGCATACGGTCAGCCGGGCAGACCGCGGTTCATGCGGTCGGCGATCTGGTAGCAATCGATCATGGCGAAAATATACACGGCCAGCGTGATGAAGCCGTACGAAAAACAGCCGCCCACGATGCCGATGGCCAGAACGGCGAAGCCTTTGCCGATTTGATTCAGATAAAAGTAGCCCGCGCCCAGCAGCAGCAGGTTGAGCAGGCAGGCGGCCGCCGGGCTTTTCAATTGCTGCCCGCAGTATGGCTGCTGTTGCGGGTAATACCCGTATGTCCCGCCCGGGTGCGGCTGCGCCGGTATGCCGGCATACGGCGCCGGGGCGCGGCCGGTATTCCCGCGTGCCAGCGATGGCGGCAGGTCGGTGGGCGTGCCGCAGTGGCGGCAGGTGTCGTCCGAGAACGAGACCTCGGCGCCGCAGACCGCGCAGCGGGACAGGTCGTCCAGGCTCAACTCGATATGATCGGGCGTCTGCGACGTGGACCAGCTTCCCGGCGGCGGCGCGGCGTGGCCGGCCGGCATTTGCCCGGTACAGCCGAAGGTCGTGCACCCGCCGTTTTCCTGCCAGCAGTCCTCGTGGTGCGGGATGCGGCATTGCGGACACTCATGCACATGCTCGCCAGGCCGGAATTGGGTCTGGCAGTATGGGCAGGTCTTCTGTGTCAGCTCTGCCATGGCATCCTTGTCCATTAGAAGGGTGGAAGAATGGAAGATTGGAAGGATGGATCGTTCCGCATCCGTGGTGCGGCTACGAATTGATCTATTCTTCCAATCTTCCATCCTTCCATTCTTCCACCGTTAATGCAGCTCGATATCGATATCGGGCTCGGGTTCCGCGGCGGGTTGCGGCTGTCGCTCCGGCGCGGGGCCCAGCGTGATGATCGGGTCCGGCTCCAGTTGCTGTCGGCGGCGGCGCCGGTTACGTCCGCGGAGCATCAGCGTGAAGGTCAGCGCGATGCCGACGACCAGCAGGCCGAGCACCGCGTAGGACACCACCGGCGGGAGCGCGCGCTTGCGGGCATGGCGTCCCGTCGCGGCGGCGCCGGCGGTGGTTTGCTGGAGGGCAGCTTTCGTCTTCAGGTCGGTGACGACCGAGACATGCTGATCCTCCAGCATCGCAATCACCGCGCTCACCGGAATGGCCAGCCCCACGCTTTGCGCGTTCTTCACGATGGCGGTGCAGACGCCGATGACGTGTCCCTGGTCGTCGAGCAGCGGGCCGCCGCTGTTGCCGGGGTTGAGGGCGGCGTCGGTCTGCAGGTAATGCGTGCCCTGCACCTCGGCGTCCAGGCTGCTGATGATGCCGCGGGTTACCGAATGCGGCTGACCCAGCGCGTTGCCGATGGCCAACACGGCTTCGCCTTTTTTCACCTGCGACAGGTCGCCGATGGTGAGCACGGGGAGGTTGTGAACGGGCAGCCGCACCAGGGCCAGGTCGAATTTCGGGTCGGTGTAAATCACCTCACCTTTGAACTGGTGTTTATCCAGCAGGTCGACGGTGACGGTCTGTTCCTTGCCGACAACGTGCTTATTGGTGACGACGATGCCGTCCGGATTGACGAGGAAGCCGGTGCCGAGCGCCTGCTGGGCCGCGCCGCTGTGGATGATGACGATCGCCGGGTCAACGGCGGCCACGACCGTCGTCAACTCGTCCGCCCGCGCGCTTCCCAACAGCAGCAGGCAGCAGATACTCCCGATAAGCCATCGTACCATTCCTGGCCTCACAATCGATCGATTACGTGCTGACGGACGCGCCGAGCACCGGGCGGGTATCTACCGGCAGGACCATGAAATGCTCCGTTGCCCACTCCGCGGCCTCCACGTCGAGGGGGTCCTCCGGATTGTAACTCTTATACTGGACCATCTCCGCCAGCCGGACGCACAGGTCACCAAGCGTTTCCGCGGGTGTCCACCCGCCCAGGCATACGCCGCCGTTGCGATCGCCGGACAGAATATTCGGATGAAAAATCGCCGTCCGCCAGGTCAGGCGAGGCTGTTGCCGAGGGTAGTTCTGGTGCAGGTAGATTTCGACCTGGTGGAAGCTCGATATGGACGGCTGGACGGCGCCGGCCGCTTTCATCAATCCTTTGCATCGGAAGGTGACCAGATACGTCTCCGGCGGGGCGCCACGATATTGATCGATCTCAATAAACGGCGACTCCCTCGCCACGCGCTGCAATGATTCCCAATCGGCCTGAAGGCGACGCAAACGCACTGGTGACACCCCTTGTCGACCCTAGTATAGCAGAGGGGGGAAGTGAACTGCAATACGGGGTGGGAATCGTTAGTAGTGAGTAGTAATAAGTGATAAGTGATAAGAGTGTCGGACAATCGGATGTCGGACATGTCCGATCAGTCCGATTGGACCCATACTGTTCAAATACGGATTGTCGTAGGGGCGAGTGGCACTCGCCCCGTAAGAGAGCCGGGTGCGGCATTGCGCCTCAATACGAATACGGCTCCCGTAACGGGGCGAGTGCCACTCGCCCCTACGAAAACCCGTATTTGAACAGTATTGGGCAGGAGCCTCGCCCTCCCATCCGTGTTGCTAAGCAAGAAAAGGTCATCGTCACATCAACTGGAATAGGACACTCCAACAAAAGGAGGCTGACATGGCGGATTATCCGGTGATCGACGGGCCGCTGCCGATGCGTTTCGAGTCGGCGGATTGGGGCACGGACCCCGACAGCGGGGCGAAGGTGATGCGGCTGACCAGCGCGGCGGGGTGGAGCCACAACATCTACTGCGAGCAGCCGTATGCCTCGCCGGACGGCCGCCGTTTGCTGGTCGGGCGCGCCTACGACCCTTTTGCCGGCCGGCAACTGCTGGTGGCGGACCTGCAGACCCGCGGCCTGACACTGATCGAGCCGGACCTGCCTTCCGAGATGGTGGCCCATTCCTCGTGGAGCGAGTGGGCGTATTACCCCATGCGCGACGGCGCGCTGCGGCGCGTGTCGCTGTTGACACTGCAGCGGCAGCAGGTCTGCCCGCCCGGCACTTTCCCGCCGGCCGTGTCCCTGTCGTCGATCACGCCGGATGACCGCTGGCTGCTCTGCGACGAGGCGCGCGAGGCGCCAGGTTTCCGCAGCTTCGCCTTCGATTTGCAGACCGGCGAGCGCCGCATCCTGCAGGAGAGCGACGATAACCGGAACTCGCACATGCAGGCCGACCTGGCCGGCGGGCGCCGGCTCTTTCAATTGATCCGCAACGGTCGCGTACCGGTGTTGGTGCAGTCGCTCGACGGCGGCGAGGCGGTGCAACTTCCCATCGGCGAGCCGTGGTCGGCGGAATCGAGCGGGCACATGGCGTGGGTTGGCGCCACCGGCAAGGTGGCGGTTGCCCTGAACTGGCTGCGCGACGAGAAGCGGCATGACCCGCGCCACCCGGAAGGCAACCTGCTCATCGCCGCTCCCGGCGACGAGCAGCCGACGGTCTTCCCAGCGCCGCGGCACGGATTTTACCACGTGTCCATCTCGCGCGACGGGCGCTACTTCGTCAGCGACGACTTCATGGATTTCCGCATGGACGCCTTCGTCTCCGGCCTGCCCGGGCCCATCCGCATCGTGGTCGGCAACCTGCAGACCGGTAAGTCACGCATCCTGCTCCGCGACTGCCAGAACTACGGCATCGCCGGCACCTCGCGCTTCGAGCCCGATCCCTATTTTACCGCCGACAACCGGTATGTGATCTACAACGCCTCACCCTTCGGCCAGATGCAGGTGTTTGCCGCCGAAGTGTCGGGTGAATTCCTGAAGAGCCTCGACTAGAAAAGCCTACCGAGTGTCAGTTGTTCGTAGTAAGCCACACAGCGAAGCGGAGTGGCGTTCGTTGATAAGAAAGCTTTCCTGTTAACGACGCCACTCCGCTTCGCTTGTAGCTTACTACGAACAACTCTCGCTCGATAGGCTTTACGGTTGTATGTTAATGCCCTGGATTGCCTGCGCCTTCTCCGTCCCGTCGGGCCACGGGGTGATGCGGTCGGGCATCAGCAGCAGCGTCTCCAGGTGGGACAGGCGGTCGAGCACCTGTGGGTCGGCGGTCAGCGTTTTCGCCTGACGCACCATCGCCAGATTCTTGTCGCGCTGGGTGAGGTGGGGCTCGCGCTGTTCCTGGATCTGCCAGAACTCGAGCATCAGCTCTGCTGCTTCCCCGTAGGCATGGCGGCAGAAATCCTTCATGATCGCCTCGTGCGGCTGTTCCGGGTTCCACAGCAGGCGGCCGTAGGCATACATCACCAGCGGCCGCCAGTAGCCCTCGCCGGCGCCTTCCGAGGAGCACTGGCGGATGCCGATGGTCGGGTAAAACCGCAGCTCGGTGGCGATGTCGGCGACGTTGGTCAGGTGCTCGGTGAAGGCGTTGTAGGTCAGCGGGTAGCTGAAATACTCGTAAATGAACAGGTGCTCCGCGTGTCCCTGCCAGCGCTTGATGGTCTCGACAAAGGCGGCGTTGCGCGCGTCGTCGGGGTCGAGCAGGCACTTGTTGCGGGTGCGGAAGAAATTGGTGAAGCCCACGAAGACATTGGGCTCGGTCCGCAGCTCGTTCGGCGGCTCGTAGCTGCGGGTGTAGGCCAGCGGGGAGAGGACGATGTCCGGGTTCTCCGCGCGCACCATGCGCGCCACGTTGTTGACGAAGGTGAAGTAGGCGCGGGACTGCTGCTCCGCCCCGCCCACGCGCAGGAACTCCGGGTAGCGCTCGTAATCCTGCTCTCCCTCAAAGCGCCGGCACTCGTCGCACCCGCACCAGTCCTCCGTGTCATTCATCCACAGGTCGAAGGCGTCAATGCCGGGGTTCTCATTGGCGAAGCGCAGGATATTCTTCGCCACCTCTTGCTGCATGTCGGCGTTGGACAGGCAGAGGCCGCTGCGATCGTTCTGCTGCGGTACGCGCTCACCATTCATCAGCGCGAAGTATTCCGGGTGCTCGGTGAAGTATACATCGTTGGGAATCCACGTCTGGAAGGTGTGCCCGCCCCACAGCATGCGCAGCCCGCGCTTGAGCACCTCCGGCAGCACCGTCTCGTTCCCGCGCGCCTGCTCCCAGGTATGTGGATCGTTCACCCCCGGGTGCACCCAGTTCAGCCGGCTCTTTGCCGCCCAGTCCGCCTCTTTCAGCGCGCGCTCCACGGTGAACGGGAAGTCGATGATCGAGCGGAAGGTGTAGACCGGCTCCTCCACCTGATCGAGATCGCCCACCTCGATTTTCGTGAGGCTCGGCACCACATCAAACCCCGGCTCCAGCCAGCAGAAGCCCAGCGTTTCCAGGAAGTGGTACGCCGCATACAGCGTCGCCCGCGGGCTGCCGCCCAGCAGCACCACCTGCGCGCCCATGCGCTTCATCAGGTAGCCGTCCTCGCTCAACGCCGGCGCGTCAACCAGCGGGCGGCCGATCTCTCCCACCAGCAGCGCCGGACCGTCGAGATCATGCACAATCGCAAAGCTGCCGCCGGTCGCCAGCGCCAGGTAGCGCTGCAGCTCTTCCGCCGCAAAGCGCTCCGGGGCCAAAGCGTCCGGTGAAATGCCGATCGCGCAGCCGCGCTGCGAGTTACCGAAAAGGATGAGACCCATCATGCCGTCCCCCGTTCACAGTATTTTCTTCATCCTTGCATCCTGTCGTTGTCTCTCTTATACCATTGATGCAATCGGTCTCCTTCTTCGGAAAAGCGATGGAAGGCACATTCACGGTCTGGAAGGAGGCGAGAGCCCCGCTCGAATCTCAGTAAGCTTACCTGAACTCGGCGGGGCTCTCGCACCCTTCCAGACTGTGAATGTGCCTTCCACACTTGGCTTATACTCAATGGCTATGTTGCATTCACGGATCTTATTCGAACTGATACCCCAACGACACGCCCACCGTCCGCGGTGCGCCGGATTCACCTACGTATCCGGACGGCGCGAGGGAGACCGGGAAGGCAACCGGAATGTAGTCCTGATCCAACAGGTTGTTCACCCAGCCCTCTACACGCCAGGGTCCTTTGTCTGCGCCCAGGTGCAGGTTGACCAGCGTGTAGGCCTGCTGCTGCTCCGCGTTGATTGCGTCGTAATCGTATTCGCCGGTGTAGAGGATGTCCGCCCGCGCGAAGCCGCGCCAGTCGCCGTGCAGCGTACCGGTCAGCAGCGCGCTGACGCGGCCGGTGAGTTGCGGCGCAAAGGGCAGGTGGTTGCCGCTCACGTCGGCGCCGCCTGACTGGCTGCCGTCCCCGAACTCGGTGTCGAGCAGGCCAACCCCGCCGAAGAGCTGCAGCCCGCGCAACGGTCGCGCGGTCAGCTCCAGCTCGGCGCCCTGGCTGGTGGCCTTGCCCGCGTTGGCGATGAAAAACACCCCCGGCACGCCCAGCGGCACGTCGAGCTGGATGTCGTCCCACTTCGTGTGGAAGAGGCACAGGTTCGCCGTCAGCCCCCGCCAGTTGCCCTTGACGCCGGTCTCGTATGTATGGCTGATCTCTTCATTGTACACCGTCCCTCCCGGAGGCGCCGTCGCGTTGAAACCGCCGGTTTTGTAGCCCTGCGCCGTGTTGGCATACCACAGCGCGTTCTCCCCCAGGCGGTAGCTGAGGGACACGCGCGGGCTGGTCTGATTGAAGTCGCGCTCGGCGCTCACCGCGTTCGGCGCGCTGAGGGCCGGGTCGGTGTAGTCCAGCAGGTCCGCTTCTCGGCGCTCGTAATCGTGGCGCAGGCCCAGCGTCAGGTCCAGCCGCGGGTTCAGCGCCAGGCTGACCTGCCCGTAGGGGCTGACGCCGCTGTCCCGCAGGTCGGCGGTGCTGTGCTGCGCGAAGGAGAAGGGCACGCCCATCCCCGCGGCGGCGTCGGCGCTGAAGAAGGTGATGTTGTCCGATTCGTCCTTCGAGGTGAAGAGCAGCGCGCCCAGCAGCCAGCGCAGTTTCGCGTCCGCCGGCGACGCCAGCCGCACCTCCTGCGTCCACGCGCGGAAGGTTTCGTCGGTGCCCCGCCGCAGCAGATCCAGCGGCGAGAAATCGACGTCGGTGCGGTCGTGCACCTCCGCCCGCTGCAGGGCGGTGATCAGGGTCAGCTCGGACGCCTTCCCCTGGCGGGTGAGCGTCAGCACCGGCTGCACCAGGTCGCGGTGATTGAAGCCCTCGAAGTCCCGGCTCACGCGGCGCGGGTTGGCGCGCAACGAGGCCAGGTCGCCCAGCGCGTAGTCACCGTCGCGGTCGCGCTCGGCCGTCAGGCTGACTCGCGCCGACCAGGGGCCGGCGCCCGGCCACAGCACCTGCGCGCGCCCGAAGGTCGCCTGCCGGTCGTCCAGCCGGTTGCCGGTCACCGTATTGGTGGTGAAGCCGCCGCGCGCCGCCACCCCCAGGTCCAGGCGGCCGAGTGCCTTATTTCCCAGCGGGCCGTTCACGTCCAGCCGCATGTCATGCAGGTCCTCGCTGCCCATGCCCACCCGCGCGGAGGCGGTGGGATCCGCGGATGGCAGCTCCGGCACCACGTTGATCACGCCGGCCAGCGTGTTGCGGCCGTAGAGGCTGCCCTGCGGCCCGCGCAGGAACTCGATGCGCTCGGCGCCGGCCAGCATCTGGTTGGTGGTCAGGTAGGAGAGCTGCGGCACACCGTCGATGATGGTGGTGACCGCCGGGGTGGTGCGCCCGGAACCGATGCCGCGGATGAAGGGAAAGCTCAGCCAGCGCACGGAGAAGTCCGGCAGCGTCAGGTTGGGTACCAGGTGCTCGGCCCCCTGCACGTCCTGCACGCCCGCCGTCTCCAGCGTCTGCCCGGAAACGACGCTGACGCTCCCCGGCACCTGCTGCAGCGGCTCTTCCCACTGCCGGGCGGTGACGGTGACGGTGATCTCATCATCCGCCGGCGCTGCCTCCGCCTGGCACCATGACGGGAGGGCGGCGAAAAAGCACGCGAAAAGATATACGGCGAATAAACGGTAATTCATAGAAAGAACCTTTCAGTTATGCTGCTGGTAGGCGTGGTCAGCCCACGCTGAGTTGATAATATACCGTTTCTTCAGCAGGTTGAAAAGAGGTAGGGAGTCGGAGCGCGGATTGCCAATCCGCGCGTGTGGTTCATGACTTGAGGTCTCGCGCGGATTGGCAATCCGCGCTCCGACGGTCGGCTATTTGCCGGCGGCGGCCGGTTCCGGCTCTTTAAAGGTTTTGCAGCCAGGATGGCGGTCCTTGTTGGCGAGCTTTTGGAAGAAGCCGAGGGGTTTGCCGCAGAGGACGCATTGGCCTTGTAGCCGGCGGGTGTTGCGGATCTCGGTTTGCCGGCGCAGCTCTTCCCGCCTTTTGGCGGCGGTCTCCAGGCGAAGGCGCTCTTCTTCCGCCTGTTGCCGCTCCTCCTCCGCGCGCATTTCCGCCACGCGCGCCTTGACGTCGCGGACCATGGTGGCGGTGACACCGGGGCGGAGCAGCGTCATCGGCGCTTTCATCGCCTCCACGTCTTCATCGGAGACCAGGAATTCGGCCGCGCGCAGCCAGGTGGCGAAGAGCATCGATCCGGTGCCGGGGATGCCGAACTTCAAGCCCGAACCCAGCGTGATGGTCCCGCCCTTCTCGAACAACACTTCGATCTCGTCGTCCGGCTTGAGAGAAACCTCCAGCACCTTCCCATTTTTGGCGATCAGGTCGAAGGCGTTTTTTGTTGCCATGTCAGGCTGCATGTTGAGCTCCTGTTTCGACCATCAATAGAGGGGATTTTATCCTGCATTGATTATACCGATTCCCACAAGGTAGTCAAGGTAGCCTATATGCAGAACAGATCCGAGTGAGACTTTTTCGCATTTTTCCATGCCCTCTCCTCCCGCATCTCGACACACTCCTCCGGAGTGATTATTATCAATTAGCGTTCACTATTGTCATAATTGGCAATATGATATTACTATAATATATCCAATAAGCCTAGCCCGGATTATTCATGAAGGAGCCGACTGCTCCTCTTTTGCCTGCCGACACGCCGCCTGTGGGCTGATTTCCCTCTGCCGCTGGCACTGCTCGCCGCGGTCCTGCGCCCCGATCTGCCG
>Ga0172368_10002269_pt1 | contig 24756 bp, 22 predicted proteins | sample Lak11m_FD_114540 | JGI IMG/M metagenome (GOLD analysis project Ga0172368, IMG submission 114540) | Freshwater microbial communities from Kabuno Bay, South-Kivu, Congo - kab_022012_11m | ecosystem: Environmental > Aquatic > Freshwater > Lake | place: Democratic Republic of the Congo: South-Kivu...
GAGGCCGACAAGGAATTTGCAATGTTGCAATAATTTTGGAGTGACAGATGAAAATCGAGTTCAGGAAGAAGCTGGTTTATGCACTGATCGCAGGCATGTTCATGCCGCTGGCAGCGCACGCGTCCGAAGCGGAACTGCTGAAAAAGATCGAGGCCCTGGCCAAGCAGAACGAGAACCTTGCCAAGCAGATCGAGGCGCTGAAGAGCCAGGTCACGGCCAACGAGGCGACCGCCAAGGCGGCGGCGCAAACGGCCAACGATGCCGCCAGCAAGGCAGCCCTCAAGCCGGTGATCGCCAAGCAGGACACCGCTGCACTGGACGAACTCAAGGGCCAGGTCAAGAAACTTGAAGATAAATCCCTGGGCAAATGGCTGACCCTCGGCGGCGACTACCGCTTCCGCTATGACTACCTGAAAGGTCAGACGCGGACATTCACGGATGTGAATGCGACCTTCGCCAATGTCCAGCAAAAGCTGCAGGCGGACTTCTTCGGCAATCCTTCGTCCACACCGGGTTCGTCGACCTATTTCGGCGCACCCATGGCCGGCGGCATGTCGACGGCCGGTGCGCTTTCCGGTCTGATGGGCTTCGCGCAGGCCATGAATGGCGTCGGCACCTACGCCCAGGCGCGTGCCTTTCTCGGCAATCCGATGAATGCCGGCATGGTCCAGGGTATCGGCGCCTTTGCTGCGACGATTCCGGCCTACAAGCCGGAGAACAACAGTCTTTACACCAACCGCTTCGGCCTTGACCTGAGCGCCAAGGCGACTCAGGACGTCACCGTCAATGCGCGCCTGGTGATGTACAAGGTGTTCGGCTCGCAGATCGACAGCGCCGTGACCAATGCTGGCTCGGCACCGTTCTTCGCCGACCGCGTCGGCGTCTTCGATGGCACCTTGAGCCATGTTCCCTCGAACAGCGCCTTGAATGTCGACCGGGCCTACGCGACCTGGAGCAATATCGCCGACAAGGAAATCTGGTTCTCGGACGGCCGTCGTCCATCCACCAACGGTGCGCCGAGCAATTTGCGTCTGAACAATCCCCGCCCGGGCAATGGCGGCACGCCGTCGCTCCTGGTCGACTATGCCTTCGACGGCATGACCATCGGCTACGCTCCCGATATCGACAGCCTGCCTGGCGCCTACGCCAAGGTCTGCTATGGCCGCGGCTTCGAGAGCGGCTTCCGCGACACACCGAGCAACTCCCTCAAGGACACCGACATGCTCGGTGTTGCCGTGATACCGATCGACACCGATCCGCTGCGCGTCTGGCTGCAGTGGAATCGCGGCTTCAACATCTTCGATGCGCCGACGATGAACAACACCTACTTCGGCAATACCGCAGCGAAGACCAATCTGGGCGACATCGATTGGTTTGGCGCCGGCTTCCTGAGCACCTTCAAGAAGATCGGCGCAGGCGATCTGAATGTCTTCGGCGATGTCGGCATCAGCCGCACCCACCCGAACCACAACGTTTCCGCGCAATTCGGCTTCCAGGGTCTCATGACCGGCGGCTTCTTCGCGCCCGAGGCGCCCAACAGCAAGCACGGCAACGCCGTGGCGCTGGGAGCGCGCTACGATCTGCCCTCGAAGACCAAGCTCGGCGTCGAATTCAACCATGGCTCGAAGAACTGGATTACCTTTGCCCCGGCCGCCGACGACATGTGGACCGCCAAAGTCGGTACGCGCGGCGAAGTCTATGAAGCCTACATAATCCAGGAGCTTGACCGCAAGCCGATCTCGTCCTACTTCAGCAAGTCGTTCTTCAAGTTCGGCGTGCAGCGCTACAACTTCAAGTACACCGGCAGCAACAACTGGGTTGGCGCGCCTGTCAAGGTATCCACAGTAAACGGCCAGATGCTGACGACGACACCGCTGGATGACGCCACCAACGTCTATGGCAGCTTCGAGGTCAAGTTCTGATCAGGGTAATCACCACCGGCGAACGGGGTGTCCCCGTTCGCCAACAACGAATTGTTTATTTAGGAGTGCATCATGAAAGCGAAATTGTCTTCACTTATTTTTTCCATGATCCTGGCGATTGCCAGCGCAACCTATGTCGGTAATGCCGCGGCAGACGAGGGTAAGATGGTCGGTCCGGTGACCAAAATCAAGCTGGCGGCTGATGGCAAGTCGGCCACTGCGGTGTTGAAGGACGCCAAGTCGGGCGAGGAAGTGACCTTGACCGTAACCGATGACCTGACGCTGGACAAGTTCAAGGACAAGCGCATTGTTGAAGGCGACGAGATACGCGCCCGCTTCGAGAAGGATGGCAAGAACACCAGCAAGTCGTTCAAGAAGACTGCCGGCTGCTGAGAAAACGCCGAGGTCATTCCTGTCGTTGCAGGGATGACATTGCGGGTAACGATTCAGGGTTGTCGACTAGGTTTGCCATGCATCGCAGAGCGCTATTGCTATTCCTGGTTCTGTTCGCGGTCGCAGCGCGGGCTGAGGGGCCGGATCAAGGTGCCCAGCTTGCGCGTTTCGGCAAATGGGATATCGGTATCCCGCCCTGCGACAAATGCCACGGCACAGACGGACGCGGGATTCCGCCGCATTTTCCGGCATTGGCAGGGCTGCCGGCCAGCTACATCATCGACGCGCTGCAAGCCTTCCGCAGCGATACGCGTCGCAGCGATCCCCAGGGATTGATGCGGCGTGTTGCCAAGGGACTGTCTGACGAGGAGTTCGCGGCAGTTGCGCGGCATTACCATGTGCAAAAGAGGGCACCGTGAAGATGCGCCCACTGCTACTGCTTGCCATCGTGAGCCTGACCGGGCTGACGGCTCGGGCCGATGAAGCCTTCAAGCCGCCGCTCGAGTATCCGCCGGGACCGATGGGAAAGATGGTGGCCAAGGGTGAGCGTATCTTCACACGCACCGCCACAGAAATTCCCGCCTATGTCGGAAATGTCCTGACTTGTGAAAATTGTCACCTGGATCGCGGCCGACTCAAGAATTCGTCGCCGCTGTGGGGATCGTACGGAATTTATCCGCAGTATCGCACCAGGAGCCAGCGCGTCGAAACGCTGGCGCAGCGCATTCAAAGCTGTTTCCGTTTCAGCATGAACGGTAGCGAACCCGATCTCGATGACGACATCATTGTTGCTTTGGAAAGCTACATGTTCTGGATTGCCCAGGGCGTCCCAACCGGCAAGCTGATGGCAGGGCGGGGATACCCGGCAGTAGTGGATGCCGAACTGGAACCTAGCCCGACGCGCGGACGTCTGGTGTATTTCGAAAAATGTGCGATCTGCCATGCCGAAAACGGCCAGGGAACCAAAAGCGGTGATGCCTATGCTTTTCCGCCGCTGTGGGGGCCGCTGTCATACAACTGGGCGGCCGGCATGACCAAGGTGGAAGTTGCGGCGGCTTTCATCAAATCCAACATGCCCTTCGGCCTGGCCGGCAGCCTTTCGGATCAGGAAGCCTGGGATGTGGCGGCCTTCATCAATAGTCGGCCGCGTGGGCAGGATCCGCGCTTCCGCGGCAACCTGGCCGAAACCCGCGACAAGTATCACAGCGAAGCCGACTACTACGGCAAGCTGGTCGACGGTGTGCTGCTGGGTGCCCCCCCTCCGGCAGAAGGGGCTGCGAACCGAGGCCGCAAACGGACCCGCAAATGAAACTTGCTGCACATTGAGCAAACCTGTTTGGCATCGATATATACAGAACTCTCACGGAATTACTGGTAATACAACTTCAAAGGAAATTCACCATGAAACGATTTATAACGGCCAAGGCATTCTTTTCGGCTTTGCTCACTGCAGTGATGGCTGTGCTCTGGAGTGCCCATTCGCTTGCCCAGGCAAGCGACGCTAGCGAGGTCAGCAACGAGCAAATGGTTGCGTATTATGAAAAGGGAATGATCGGCAATAACCTGCGGGTCGTGGACAGCCGCCCGGCAGGCAAATATTTTGCCGGGCATATACCAGGTGCGATCAGTCTGCCGCTGGATGCGCTGAAGCAGGACCCGACGGTGGTTGATAAGCTGGGAATTCCGAAAACCGACAAGGTGATCTTTTACTGTGCCGGCAGGGAATGCACCTTGTCTGTCGATTCCGCTGAGATTTTCAGAAAGCTCGGGTACACCGATGTAGTGGCCTATCGAAACGGCATACCTGGCTGGAACCAGAAAATGCAACCACTGTTGGCTGAAGAGCCGTTTATCAAAAAAGGCAATGTGATCCTGGTCGACATTGCTCCGGGCAAGGAAACCATTGTGACGTCAGCGAACAAGACGGTTCAGATTTCCATGGAGGATTTGAAAGGGAGCAAAGGCAAGGCGCTGTTCGGTGAACTTTCGAAGAATGCGCCGCTGGTCGTGATCGAAAGAGATGGCATGAATGCGGTGAATCTTGTTCTGGAAGAACTGCGCGACATGGATTTCCGCAGACTCGCCTATCTGCCATTGAAAGCCTGGAAGGAAAAGCTTGCGCTTGCGCCGGCCATGTCCAAGCTGACCTGGGCACCGGTGTATGGACCGGGCCAGGTATCGCCAAGGGCCTTCGAGGAGGCTGTGGCTGCCGGAAAGCCCATATTTGATGTGCGTCCCATCGCCGACTTTGCCAGGGGGCACTTCAAGGGCGCCGTCAATCTGCCCATCGAAGAACTGGAGAAGGAATTCGCCAGAATCCCGAAAGACCAGCCCGTATTCGTCAATTGCGCAACCGGTGCGAAGAGTCAGAAGGCATTCGATATTCTCGGTCGCAAGGGATATACCAACGTGGTGTATCTGGATGCCGAGATCAATTGCAAGCTGGAAGCTTGCACCATCAAGGAATAACTCGCCGTCGCTGGAGGAAGACGACCGGCCGCTATGCGACTAGACTACATAGCGGCCATGAACCGCAACTTATTTGCCAAAATGCCTGCCGTCGCTGAGGCTCAGCAAGTATGCCACGACGAAACAGACAGCCACGGTGGCGACCAGGATCAAGACTTCGTGACTGACGGCACTACTCGTATTGATAAGCAGGTTTTGCATGATTCACTCCTTGAAGGACGTTAAGACAAGCGGATCCAGGCGTCCTTCATGATGTTCCTGAATCCATCCTGAACCCCGGCAAACGCTGCGAATGATTCCAAAATCACCGGAGCCCATCTTCGACTGCAAATGCTGCGACGCACAATCTGATGTGCAGTCTACTTAGTTCTAAATGAATAACAATCCCGTAATTTATAACAACACTTGTGAATATATTTCTATAATGTATCCATGAGTCGAGCTGAAGAGATCAATGCGTTCGTTATTTCCGTGGAATCCGGTGGGTTTTCCGCCGCGGCAAGGAAACTGGAGCTGACGCCCTCGGCGCTGTCGAAACTGGTGTCGAGACTGGAAGACCGGCTCGGCAGCCGCCTGCTGCACCGAACCACCCGACGCCTGCAACTGACGGTCGAAGGAGAGACTTTCTACAATCGGATTCGTCCGATTCTGACTGCGCTGGACGAGGCAGAGGATGAACTGAGGCAGGTGTCCGGTAGTCCTCGGGGTGTGCTGCGCGTCCGCTGCAGCTCGGTGTTTGCCGTGCATCAATTGACCCCGGCGATACCGCGCTTCCTTGAACGGCATCCGGAAATTACGCTGAACCTGACCATTCATGATGGCCCCATTGCTGCCGTCGACGACAACGTCGATCTGTCGATTCGTGTCGGCACGCCCGACGAAACCACCGCCGTCGTCCGTCATATCTGCCATGTGCAGCGGGTGATCTGCGCAGCGCCCAGCTATCTGGAGCGCTTCGGCACGCCGCACACGCCGGATGATCTGCACCACCACAACTGCTTGTGGATTACCGCGCTGCCGGGTTTGCGCCGCTGGTCCTTCGATACCGACGAAGGCATACGCATTGTGCATATCGACGGCAACGTCATCGCCAACAATGCCGAGATGGTGTTGCAGCTGGCTCTGGCCGGCGTCGGCATCACCTGTCTCGCCGATGTCATCGTGGGGGATGCCATACGCAGCGGGGCGCTGGTTCCCGTTCTGGTCGAATGGCAGCATCCCGAGCCGGTGCCGTTGCTGGCGACTTATCCGAGCAGCCGCAATCTGTCACCCAAGGTCAGAGCGATGGTGGACTTTCTGGTCAAGGAATTTGGTCATGCGCCTTGGCGCCAACCTGGGGTGCATTGAGAGGCCCCTGGGCTACTCTCAAGGAAGACAAATATTCGGCGGGCGGTACCAAAACGCAACCGCCTTTTTCTTCATCTGGCGGATTGTTTGGCTTACCGGTGACGGGCTTGTTAACTTGCGAAGTGATCGACGACCCGGTGTGAAACGAAAATCGTCGCAACTCCGGCACCAATCAATAGCACCTGCTGCAGGGTTGCATTGAGTTCGGTGCGCTTGTGCAGTCCGGGGATCAGGTCGGCGACGGCGACATAAATCATGCTCGCCGCGCCCAGGGCCAGGAACACCGGAACGGCGCTTTGTACCTGCGACAACGCGTAATACGACAGGAATCCGCCAACCAATGTGGACAGGCTGGAGATCAGGTTATACAGCAGCGCCTTGGCACGCGAATAGCCCGAATGCAGGAGGATCACAAAGTCGCCGACTTCCTGGGGAATTTCGTGGGCGATGATGGCCAATGCGGTGATGATGCCGAGTTGGATGCTCTCCATGAAAGCTGCGGCAATCAGCACGCCATCGACGAAATTGTGGAAAGTGTCGCCGATCAGGATCAGCAGACCGCTGCGGCCGCCGTCGAAGGATTCATGCTGATGGGCGTTCTGCAACTCATGCCCCTCGCAAGCTTCCGTGTGGCAGTGCCGCCACAGCACCAGCTTTTCCAGCACAAAAAAAGCCAGGATGCCGCCCAGCACAATCGCGCAGGTAGTCGAAGCGTCGGCCGTGGCGGTGATGGCCTCGGGAAGGACTTCGAGGAAAGCTGCACCGAGCAAGGCGCCGATGGCGAAGCTGACCAGCTGGGAGATCCAGGCCGCACCGAAGGCCAGCGCGAACAAGGCGGCAGCGAGTACCGACAGGACACCTCCGGCAATGGAGGTAACGATGATCCAGAGGAGGACTGACATGGGTTCGATTATACGGGAAGCCCCAGAGCCACTCTTAGAGCCTATTTCAGTAGGAGGAGCGCATGCCACTCATCCTACTGAAATAGGCTCTTAGTCCAGCCAGATGCACGATGCCATGCGTCCGGTGATGCCGTCACGGCGATAGGAGTAGAAACGCTGCGCATCCGCATAAGTGCACCAGCCGCCGCCCGAGATGCGCTGCACGCCCAATCCCGCCAGACGTTGCCGCGCAAGCAGATACAGATCGCACCACCACTTTCCCAGCCCAAGTGCCACGAAGGCTTTTGTGGCTGCAACGTCCTGGCGGCAGAAAGCGTCACGCACATCGGTGCCGACTTCGAAGGCGCGCGGACCGATCGCCGGCCCGAGCCACGCCAGCAATCGCGTTGGTGCGATCGCCATGGTGCTGACGCAGGACTCGATCACGCCGGCCGCCAAGCCGCGCCAGCCGGCATGCACGGCGCCGATGACGCTGGCATCGTCGGCGCATAACAATACCGGCAGGCAGTCGGCCGTCAGCACGGCGCAGACCCGGCCGGGGCTGCGCGCAATGGCGGCATCGGCAACCTGATCGCCCGCCTCATCCTCTGCCACCCGCACCCGAATGCCGTGCGCCTGCTGCAGCCAGAGCGGCTCGGCAGGCAGACGGAACGGCGGCAGGCGCAGCAGTGCGCGGTTGGCGGCAACGGCAGCGGGATCGTCGCCGACATGCTGTGCAAGATTGAGGCCGGCATAGGGGTCAAGGCTGAGGCCGCCGTCGCGCGTGGTCGCGAATGCGCGCACGGCGGCCGGTGCATCCCAGTCGGGCTCGATCCAGTCGAGGTTCATGCGTTCACCCGCAACGCATCCAGCAGCTCGGCAAAATCTTTCGGCAGCGCCGATTCCCAGCTCATCTGTGCACGCGTGCGCGGATGCAACAGACTCAGCCGCCGCGCATGCAAGGCCTGGCGCGGAAATGCCGAAAGCAGCGTTTCGCCGCGGCCACGGCGGCCATAGACCGGATCGCCCACCAGCGGATGCTTGATCGAGGCCATGTGTACGCGAATCTGGTGGGTGCGGCCGGTTTCGAGGCGACATTCAAGCAGGGTGGCATCGGCAAACCGCTCCAGCACGCTGTAATGCGTCCGCGCCTCCTTGCCCCGCTTGTCATGCTCTGCCACGACGGCCATCTTGGTGCGCTGGGTTGGATGGCGCGCGATCGGCGCATCGACGCTGCCCGCTGCTGCGACCATGCCATGGACCAATGCCAGATATTCACGCTTGACGCTGCGCGCCTGGAGTTGCCGCACCAGATCGGTCTGCGCCGGAAGTGTGCGGGCGACGACGAGCAGGCCGCTGGTTTCCTTGTCGAGTCGATGCACGATGCCGGCACGCGGTATCTCGGCGAGTTCGGGTGCGTAATGCAACAGGGCATTCAACAGCGTCCCTTGCCAGTTGCCGCTGCCGGGGTGCACCACCAGTCCGGCCGGTTTGTCGATGACGAGCAGGTCGGCATCTTCATGCAGGATGCTTAACGCCATTTCTTCCGCCACATGGGCATTGGCAGCCGGATCGGGCGCAGCGCTGACACGGATGCGCTCGCCGCCCCAGACCTTGTGCTTGGCATCCGGGCTGGCGACGCCTTCAATGTCGATGCGCCCTTCGCGCAACCAGGCTTGCAACCGGCTGCGCGAATGCTGCGGCAAAAGGTGCGCCAGCGCCTGATCGAGGCGCAACCCGGCGCATTCGGCAGGAACCGTCACGACCTCGGTTGCGGCGGGGTGCCGAGGGGCGCTTGCGCTATAATCCGGCGGGTTCGATTGCGGGGCATTCATCATGCACAGTGTAGCGGCTAAAGCAGTATTTTTCGCGCTTCTCGTCTCCCTTCTGGGCGGTTGCGGCCTGCTGCCCGACCAGAAGGATGAAACCGCCGGCTGGTCTGCGGAGAAGTTATATAGCGAAGCCAAGGATGCGATGAATGACGGTGCCTACGACAAGGCCATCAAGAATTTTGAAAAGCTCGAGGCCCGTTATCCCTATGGCCGCTATGCGCAGCAGGCTCAGCTCGAAATTGCCTATGCCTATTACAAGGAAGGCGAACCTGCCTCGGCGGTGACGGCTTGCGATCGTTTCATCCGCCTCCATCCCAACCACCCGAACGTGGATTACGCTTACTTCCTCAAAGGGCTGTCGAACTTCGGCGAAGATCTCGGCGTACTGGCCAGACTCAGCATGCAGGATCTCAGCGAACGCGATCCCAAGGCCGCCCGGGAATCGTTCGATGCCTTCAAGGAACTGGTGGTCAAGTTCCCCGACAGCAAATACGCTGAAGACGCCAGGGCGCGCATGAATTACCTGACCAATACTCTGGCGCAGCATCATGTGCATGTGGCGCGCTATTACTACAAGCGCGGTGCCTACGTCGCGGCAATCAACCGCGCCCAGACCGCACTCAAGAATTATCCTGGTTCTCCGGCCAACGAGCAGGCCCTCTATGTCATGGTGAAATCCTATGAAAGCCTGGGCATGAAGGATTTGCGCGATGACACCGAGCGGGTCTTTCGCAAGAACTTCCCCAAGAGCGAATTGTTTGCAGAGGGTCTGGATCGTCCCGACCCCTGGTGGAAGCTCTGGTAAGTTAAGGCCATGCCTGTAGACATCAGCAGTCCGACGCTGTGCCTCGCCATCGTTGGTACTGGCGCGATGGGCCGCGGCATTGCCCAGATCGCCGCTCAGGCCGGCATCCGTGTCCTGCTTTATGACGCCTTGCCGGGTGCGGCGCGAAATGCCCATGCCGGTATCATCGCGACCCTCACCAAACTTGCCGACAAAGGCAAGATTACCGCGGAAGCGCTGGCCGAAACCAGCGTCCGGCTGGAAATTATTTCGCACCAGGAACAACTGGCGCCGGCACAAGTCGTTGTCGAAGCCATCGTCGAGAACATCGAAGTCAAGCGTCAGGTCTTCAAGCAACTCGAGGAAATTGTTGCGGCGGATTGCATCCTCGCCAGCAACACTTCGTCGTTGTCGATCACGGCTGTTGCGGCTTCCTGCAAGCATCCCGAGCGCGTCTGCGGTTTTCATTTTTTCAACCCCGTGCCGCTCATGAAAATCGTCGAGGTGGTCGACGGCTTGCTCACCGCTCCCTGGGTCAGCGAAGCACTCTTGGCGCTGGGCCAGCGTTTCGGGCATCTGGCGGTGCGCGCCAAGGACACGCCGGGATTCATCGTCAATCACGCCGGCCGCGGCTTCGTTACCGAGGCCCTGCGCTGCCTCGGCGAAGGCGTCGCCGAATTCCACGAAATTGACCGCATCATGCGCGGCGCGGCGGGTTTCCGCATGGGGCCGTTCGAACTGCTGGATTTGACCGGACTCGACGTTTCCCAGCCGGTGATGGAGTCGATCTATCACCAATACTACGAAGAGCCGCGCTACCGTCCTTCGCCCCTGGCGGCGCAGAGGCTGGTGGGCGGCATGCTCGGACGCAAGACCGGGCGCGGTTTCTATACCTACGTCGAGCAGCAGGCACAGCCGATCGACCTGCCCCCGGCACCGCCAGAGCGCCCGAGCAAGGTCTGGATCAGCCCGGCGCATCCGGTCTGGCACCAAGCGTTGAGCGAACTGGTGCGGCGCCTTGGCGGCCAGATCGACGATGGCGCGAAGCCCGCTGCCGACGCCTTGTGCATCGTCACGCCGCTCGGCACGGACGCGACCACACTGTGCCAAGCCGAAGGCCTGGACGCGAGCCGCTGCATCGCCATCGACTGCCTGTTCGGACTGGAGCGTCATCGCACCGTGATGAGTACGCCGCTGACCACCGCCGCAATGCGTGCGGCTGCGCACGGCCTGTTTGCAGCCGACGGCGTGCCGGTCTCGCTGATCCGCGACAGTGCCGGCCTGATTGCCCAGCGCATCGTCGCCTGCATCGTCAACATCGGCTGCGAAATTGCCCAGCAGCGCATTGCCAAGCCGTCCGACATCGATCGCGCGGTGCAATTGGGCCTGGGCTATCCGCAGGGACCGTTGAGCTTCGGCGACAACCTCGGTGCCGGCAAGATTCTCGCGATCCTGACCGCCATGCAGGATTTCTATGGCGATCCGCGCTATCGTCCCAGCCCGTGGCTCAAGCGGCGCGCACTGCTCGGGGTTTCCCTGCTCACCGAAGAGCAATGAAATTTCTCCGGTGGCGCGTCTCGCGGTTCGCGCTAAGCCTCGTCGCTCTTGCCGGGCTGGTCGGCTTCCAGTATTTGAAAAGTTCTCTGCCGCAAATCTCCGGCACGCTGTCTTTACCCGGCCTGCAGTCGCCTGCCGAAATCCAGCGCGACCACCACGGCATTCCCCACATCTATGCGCAAACCCTGCGCGATGCCAACTTTGCACTGGGATTTGCCCATGCGCAGGATCGCCTGTGGCAGATGGAAATGAACCGGCGCATCGGCGCCGGACGCCTCGCCGAGTTGTTCGGTCCGGTATCGCTCGACACCGACCGCTTCCTGCGCACCCTCGGGATACGCCGGGTCAGTCTGGCCACCTGGGACAAGCTCGATGCCGAAACGCGCAGCATCTTCGAAGCCTATGCCGATGGCGTGAATGCCTTCCTCGCCAGCAACGACAAACCGCTGCCACCCGAGTTCGTGCTGCTGGGGCATCGTCCGGAAGTTTGGTCGGCGATCGATTCCGTCGCCTGGATCAAGATGATGGCCTGGGACCTCAACAGCAGCTGGCGGCCTGAACTGTTGCGCATGCAACTGGCGAGCCGGTTGTCTACACAACAGATACAGGAATTCCTGCCGCCTTATCCGGGCGATGCGACGCCGGCGCTACCCGACCTTGGCGCCCTGTATGCCGGCTTCGCCGCAGCCGCCACCCAAATTGCCGCCGCCGCGCCCGCGCAACCGCCGGAGGGCGTCGGCTCCAACAACTGGGTGGTCGACGGCAGCCGCAGCACCAGCGGCAAGCCGCTGCTGGCCAACGATCCGCATCTGGGCCTGACCGTACCCGGGGTATGGTACTTCGCGCATCTCGATACACCAGATGATCACGTGATTGGTGCCACCCTGCCCGGTGTGCCGATGGTGGTGCTTGGTCGCAACGATCGCATCGCCTGGGGCTTCACCAATACCGCACCGGATGCCCAGGATCTCTTCATCGAGCGCCTCGATCCCGCCGATGCCAGCTACTACGATACGCCCGCCGGCAGGCAGCGCTTCGTCACCGTCGATGAGCGCATCAAGGTCAAGGGGCAAGCGGACACGCTCATGACGGTGCGCATCTCGCGCCACGGACCGATCGTTTCCGATGCCTTCGCCGAAGCCGCGCGCACCACGCCCAAGGGTTACGCGCTGGCATTCGCCTGGACCGCGCTGCGCGAAGACGACCTCAGCGTGCAGGCGCTGGTCCGGCTCGGCCGCGCCAGGAACTGGGATGCTTTTGTCGACGCAATGCGTGATTTCCATTCCCCGCAGCAAAACATCGTCTATGCCGATGTCGCCGGCAACATCGGCTACATCGCGCCCGGCCGGGTGCCGCTGCGCCGCGCCGACAACGATCTCGGAGGACTTGCTCCCGCACCGGGCTGGCTTGCGCAATACGACTGGCAGGGCTTCATTCCTTTCGACGAACTGCCGCGCCAGTTCAATCCGGCCACGGGAACGATTGCCACCGCCAACGAAAAAATCACGCCGCCCGATTACAAGTACTGGATCACCTCGCAATGGGAACCCCCGTTCCGTGCCAGGCGCATTGCCGAATTGCTGGCCGCACGACAACAGCATGACTTGACCAGCTTTGCCGCGATGCAGGCGGACATCCGCTCGCTGTATGCGCGCGAAGCCCTGCCGCTGCTGCTCGCCGCACCTTTGCCGAACACCGAAGCCCGGCGCGCCGCTGCTTTGCTGCGCAACTGGGACGGGACGATGGCAAGGGAGCTGGTCCAGCCTTTGCTGGCGAGCGCCTGGCTGCGCGAACTGACCCGCCTGGTATATGCCGATGAATTGGGCGAACTGTTCGATGCGAACTGGGCCGAACGGCCGATCTTCATGCTCAACGTGCTGCACGATCATGAGGGGCAAGGACGCTGGTGCGACGATGTGAACACGCCGCAAACGGAAACCTGCGCCGCGATGATTGCGCGCGCTCTCGATCTCGCACTGATCGACCTGAAGCGACGCTATGGCCCGGACATGAGCCAATGGCGCTGGGGCGACGCTCATGTGGCGGTTTCCGAGCACCATCCGTTCAGCAAGCAGGAATTGCTGGCACCCTGGTTCGAGCTGCATCAGCGTGTCTCGGGAGACACCTGGACACTCTCCGTCGGCCGCACCGCACCCAACCATCGGACGCAGCCCTTTGCCACGCGCCATGCGGCGAGTCTGCGCGGAATCTACGATCTGGCCGATCCGGACCGTTCTCGCTACATACATTCCAGCGGACAGTCGGGTAATCCCTTCTCGCCACTCTACGGTGACTTCAACTCGCCGTGGGCGGCAGCGGAATATTTGCCCATGAGCATGAACCGGGCAGAAATCTCCCGGCACCAACTCGGCACGCTCAAGTTGTTGCCGCAGTCATTGCCCTGAGCGGGCCAGGGCCAGGATAAATCTGACCAATTCACGCATCTCGGCCTGTTTCTTGCCCTCCGGATCGTTGGCCGGCATGTGAATCAGACCGAAGAAACCGGAACTTCCCTTGGAGACCCGCACCAGCAGCTTTTCTTCCGCCATCGCATCGCTGGCGTATTTCTTCGAGACATCCATCCACGCCGGACCGACGATGCGCTCATGGATGGCATGACAATTCACGCAATCATTGCGTTTGGCCAACTCGGGCATTTCCACAGCCGCTGCAGCAGCGCAGAACATCAGGAGACTGCATGCCGCGCATACAGTCCTGGCAAAATTTCTCCTCTGGGTGGGTACTGAGCTGATGTCGAATTCCCTTTCCATTAACGACATTTCTTCAACGCGAATGTCGTAAAGATACTCCGGCCGCTTCGGACAGGCAGTGAGCCCGTTCACAATTTCAAGCGGTATGGTCTGCTGGATCGGGAACCGGGACTACGCGGGCTGCGCCCAGTAGTCCTGCAGATTCTTGATGCCCCATTTGGCGGCTTCTTCGACCCCCATTATTTTTTCCATGCTGCCATGGCGGGACAGGTCGACGATTTCCGGCTTGATATACGTTTGCGATCGTGTCGAATAAAACACCTTGACCGTAGGCGTCAGCAAGGATTTTTCGGTCTGGTCGAGAACCACGCCGAGCCTGCCGGAGGTCAGCCGGATCAACGATCCGGTCGGGTAAATACCGATGCATTTGACGAAGGCATGAAACACCTCCTTGTCAAAATGACCGCTGCTCCACTGGTTCATTTTGTGGATCGATTCGGACGGATCCCAGCCCGGTTTGTAGGGACGATTGGAAGTGATGGCGTCATACACATCGCATACCGCGCACATCCTGGTGTAGAGACTGATCTCATCGCCCTTCTGGTGATGCGGATAGCCGCTGCCGTCGGCTTTCTCGTGATGATGGAGGCATACATTGAGCAGCGTCTCGTTGGCGTCCTTGCCCTCTTCGAGGATTTCGTAGCCCGCCGTTGAGTGCCTCTGAATGATGGCAAATTCTTCATCGGTGAGTTTGCCGGGCTTGTTGAGCACCTTCATCGGCAGCTTCGCCTTGCCGATGTCGTGAAACAATCCGGCCAGACCGGCGTCGCGCACTTCTGCTTCGCTGAACGACATCTGCCGTGCCAGTCCGATCATCAGCGCACACACTGCCACCGAGTGCATGTAGGTGTAGTTGTCGGCATTCTTGAGGCGGGCCAGGCTGATCAATGCGCCCGGATTGCGGTGTACCGAAGCGGAGATTTCCCTGACGAACTCGTTTGCAGCCGCAGGGCTGACCGCCTTGCCCATGCGGATTTCCTGGAACATCGAGCGCACCGCTTCGGTCGCCTTGTTGCAGGTCTTCGCCGCCATTTTCACTTCTGCCGACAACGTCACCTGGCGGGGCACCTCGCCGTGATTCCCGGCTTGCGACAGAACCTTGGGTGCGCCCGCGACAGCTTCCTCATGTTCCGGCCTTGCCTCGACATCCAATCCTTCGTCGGTATTGATCCAGACTTCCTTGATACCGCTGGCGATGATCTTGCGGATATCTTCGGGATCATTGAGCACGAACTTGGTGCGCCAGAACGGATGGCTCATCCAGGAGCCGCAAAGCTCATGAACGTGCATTCCCAGAGCGAGCTGCCCGGCGTTGATCTTTCTCAGCATGATGGATTCTGGGTTCTTGTAATAGTCCCTCTCACTTGATGGAGATTACCGGCATTTGGGCAATCCATCAATCCTTGTTCCGACATCTCTTTGCCGGTTGGCAGGCTCGTCAAATTCCGTCAGGTGGCCAGTTTCATGATCCGCTCCACCTGGCGCCAGGCTTCTTCCGCCAGGGGGCGGCTGCGCTTGCCCATCTCGACGGCTGCCTGGCTTGAGGCGTTGCCTTGCAGGGCTCTAGCCATGATGCCCTGCAGGATTCCGGCGAGCCTGAACATGTTGAAGGCCATGTAGTATTCCCATTCTGCCGGTGCGATCGGCGCCTGCCCGGTACGACGGCAATACGCCGCAACATAATCGGCCTCGCCGGGAATGCCGAGCGAAATGTAATCCACACCCACCAGGCCGCGGAACTGACCGGGCGACAAGCGCCAGGCCATGCAGTGGTAAGCGAAATCGGCGAGCGGATGTCCCAGCGTGGAGAGTTCCCAGTCGAGCACCGCCAGGATGCGCGGCTCGGTCGGATGGAATATGACGTTGTCGAGACGGAAATCGCCGTGCACCACACGCGTTTCGTCGCCGGCCGGAATGTGCTGCGGCAGCCAGGCGATCAAATTGTCCATCGCCTCGATGCGTTCGGTTTCCGCCGCCTTGTATTGCTTGCTCCAGCGCGCCACCTGGCGTTCCAGATATTTGCCCGGCTTGCCGTAATCGCCGAGGCCGACCGCAAGGTAATCGACACAATGCAATGCAGCGATGACGCGATTCATCTCGTCGAAGATTGCGCTCCGCTCGGACGGTGTCATGCCGGGCAGGGCAGGGTCCCAGAAGATGCGTCCCTGAACATACTCCATGACGTAGAAGGCGCTGCCGATGACGGTTTCGTCTTCGCACAAGGCAAACGTTTTGGCCACGGGCACATCGGTCTTGCCGAGTGCCGTGAGGACACGATATTCGCGGTCGACCGCATGCGCCGAAGGCAGCAGTTTGCCAAGCGGTTTGCGCCGCAGCACGTAGGCTGCGTTGCCGGAACGAATCAGAAAAGTCGGATTGGACTGGCCGCCCTTGAATTGCTCAAGGGTGATCGAACCGGGACACCCTTCGACGTGTTCACGCAGCCAGGCTTCCAGCCGCTGCGTGTCGAAAGCGTTTTGCGGCGCAACCGGCCGGGTTCCGCTGTTGCTGTCAGTCATGCTGAGCGCAGCTTCAGGCAGCCGTGATGGCGCCGCCATCGACCGCCAGGAATTGTCCGGTGATGTGCCGCGAGGCCTCGCTGGCAAAAAATACCACCGCACCCATCAGGTCTTCCTCTCCGCCGAGCCGGTGCAGCGGGGTCGCCTCGATGATCTTCTGCTCGATCCTTTCCAGCAACACCTGCGACATTTTGGAGCGGAAGAACCCCGGGCAGATTGCATTCACATTGATGTTGTACTTGCCCCATTCCGAAGCCAGGCCGCGCGTAAAGTTTACTGCGGCACCTTTGCTCGTTGTGTAGGCGATGGTGGTCATGTCGGGCGGGCCGCCGGACAGCCCGGCGATCGAGGCGATATTGATGATCTTGCCCGCTCTTTTGGGAATCATCACGCGCTTGCCGACTTCGCGCGAGAGCTGAAACATCGCGTTGATGTTGAGATTCATGACCTTGTTCCAGGCGTCGGTCGGATGATCCTCGGCCGGTGCCGACCAGCTTGCGCCGGCATTGTTTACCAGGATGTCGATGGTGCCGTACCTGGCCAGCGCTGCATCGACCATGGCGGGAATCTCGTCGAACTTCGACAGATCATTGACGATGGTCAGGCAATCGATGCCGAGCGTGGCGAGATGCGCCGCGGCTTCCTGGAGTTCGTCGGCCTTGCGCGCTGTAATCGCCAGTTGGCAGCCCATCTCGCCCAGTGCCGTGGCCATTTGCAGTCCCAAACCGCGTGAGGCACCCGTAACCAGCGCCACCTTGCCGGTGAGATCAAGGAGCTTCTTCACGCCCATCTCAGCACACCTCGAACAAGCCGGCAGCGCCCTGGCCGCCGCCGATGCACATGGTGACCACCACATACTTGATGCCGCGACGCTTGCCCTCGATCAGCGCATGGCCGGTCAGGCGCGTGCCGGAAACGCCGTAGGGATGGCCGACGGCGATCGCGCCGCCATTGACGTTGAGGCGCTCGTCGGGAATGCCCAGCTTGTCGCGGCAGTAGATCACTTGCACCGCAAACGCTTCGTTGAGCTCCCACAAACCGATGTCGTCCACCTTTAGACCGGCGCGCTGTAACAGGCGCGGAATCGCAAAGACCGGACCGACACCCATTTCATCCGGTTCGCAGCCGGCTACCGCAAAGCCGCGGAAGATACCGAGCGGGCTTAGCCCGCGCTGCTCGGCGAGCTTGCCGTTCATCACCACGCAAGCGGCGGCGCCATCGGAGAACTGGCTGGCATTTCCGGCGGTGATGACACCGCCGGGAAACACCGTGCGTATTTTGGATACGCCTTCCAGCGTGGCGTCGCCGCGAATACCCTCGTCTGCGGCGATGGTCACCTCGCGTGTGGAGAGTCGGCTGGTGGCCTTGTCGACCACGCCCATGGTGACTGTGATGGGCACGATCTCGTCGTTGAACTTGCCCGCAGCCTGGGCCGCCGCGGCGCGCTGCTGGCTGCGTGCGCCGTATTCGTCCTGCTGGTCGCGCGGGATGTTGTAGCGCTTGGCTACCTGCTCGGCGGTCTGCAGCATGGTCCAGTAGATTTCCGGCTTGTTCTGGATCAGCCAGGTCTCGGTCAGCATGTGCTGATTCATCTCCTGCTGCACGCAGGAGATTGCCTCGACGCCGCCCGCCACCATCACCGGCACCTGGTCGACGATCACGCGCTGCGCCGCCATCGCAATGGATTGCAGGCCGGAAGAGCAGAATCGGTTGACCGTTACGCCGGCAGTGGTGACAGGCAAGCCGGCACGCAACGCAATCTGCCGCGCGATGTTGGCGCCGGTGGCACCCTCGGGGGTGGCGCAGCCGATGATGACATCCTCGACTTCGGCCGGATCGATGCCGGCGCGTGCGACGGCGGCCTGCACCACGTGCCCGCCCAGCGTGGCACCGTGAGTCATGTTGAAAGCGCCCTTCCAGGACTTGGCCAGGCCGGTCCGGGCGGTGGAAACGATTACGGCATCAGTCATTGTATTTCTCCAGAATTCTTGCGATTCAGTTGAACGTCTTGCCTGCGGCGGCGAGTTTGCTCAGCAGCGGCGCGGGTTGCCAGCATTCGCCGTGGTGTCCCTTGGCATACTTGCGGATCCTATTCAGCACATTCGGCAGTCCGATGATGTCGGCGTACAGCATGGGGCCGCCGCGATGCGCCGGGAAGCCGTAACCGGTCAGGTACACCATGTCGATGTCGGAAGCGCGCTGGGCGATGCCCTCTTCGAGCAGGCAGGCGCCTTCGTTGGCCAGGGCGAACACCAGGCGCTCGACGATTTCCTTGTCGGAGATCTTGCGCCGCGCGATGCCCAGATCGGCGGAGTGCTTGAGGATCATGTCATTGACGAGCTGGCTCGGATAGGCGCTGCGATCGCCTGGTTTGTAGTCGTACCAGCCGGCGCCAACCTTTTGTCCGAAGCGTCCCATTTCGCAGAGCAGATCGGCGGTCTTCGAATAGGTGATCGCCGGACACTCTTTATAGTGGCGCTTGCGGATCGCCCAGCTAATGTCGTTGCCCGCCATGTCGATCATGCGGAAGGGGCCCATGGCGAAGCCGAACTTCTCGATGGCCTGGTCGATCTGTTGCGGCAGGCAGCCTTCTTCCAGCAGGAAGCCCGCCTGGCGGCTGTACTGGTTGATCATGCGGTTGCCGATGAAGCCGTCGCAGACGCCCGACACCACGGCGGTTTTCCTGATTTTCTTGGCCATCTGCATCACCGTGGCCATGACATCCTTGGCGGTCGCCGTGCCGCGCACCACTTCCAGCAGCTTCATGATGTTGGCCGGACTGAAGAAGTGCAGGCCGACCACGTCCTGCGGTCGTTTGGTGAAATTGGCGATAAGATTCAAATCCAGCGTCGAGGTGTTGGAGGCGAGGATCGCTCCGGGTTTGGCGACTTCGTCGAGCTTCCGGAACACCTGCTGCTTGACGCCGATATCTTCGAATACTGCCTCGATGATCAGGTCGGCATCCTTCAGGTCGTCATAGTTCAAGGTGGGTTTGAGCAACCCCATGCGGCTGTCGAATTTTTCCTGAGTGAGCTTGCCTTTCTTGAGCGAGCTTTGGTAATTCTTGCGGATCGTGGCCACACCCTTGTCGAGCATTTCCTGCTTCGTTTCCAGGATGGTCACGGGAATGCCGGCATTCAGAAAGTTCATGCTGATGCCGCCGCCCATGGTGCCGGCACCGATCACGGCCACTTTCTCGATCTTGCGCAAGGGCGTGTCGGCGGGCACATCGGCGATTTTCGAAGCCGCTCGCTCGCCAAAGAAGAAATGGCGCAAGGCGCGGGATTCCGGTGTCTGCACCAGATGCAGGAAGGCTTCGCGTTCGACCTTGAGGCCTTCGTCGAAGCTGCGCGAGGTGATCGCCGCGGCAATCGCATCGATGCATTTCAGCGGCGCCGGGAAGGGGCCCGCGACCGGCTTGACCATGTTGCGGGCAAACTGGAGGAAGGCTTGATGGTTGGGGTAGTCGATTCGGATGTCACGCACCAGTTTCAGCGGACGGCCTTCCGCCACTACGGTCCGGGCAAAGGCCAGTGCGCCCTGCAGCAGATCGCCGCTGACGATCTGATCAAACAGTGCGGTTTTGGCAAGCTGTTGGGCGGGCACTTCTGCACCCGAGACGATCATGTTGAGCGCCGCTTCGACGCCGATCACCCGAGGCAGGCGTTGCGTGCCGCCGGCGCCCGGCAGGATGCCCAGCTTGACTTCGGGCAAGGCGATCTTGGCATCTGCCACGGCCACTCGAAAGTGGCAGGCGAGTGCCAGCTCCAGGCCGCCGCCCATGGCCACACCGTGGATCGCGGCAATCACCGGCTTGTCGCTGGCTTCGATGAAGTTGATCACGGTGAACAGGCTCGGTTCGGCCAGCGCCGAGGGTTTGCCGAATTCGGTGATGTCGGCGCCGCCGGAAAAGACTTTGCCGGCGCCGATCAGGACGATCGCTTTGATGCTTTCGTCATCATTGGCGCTTGTCACGGCACCGGTGATGGCACTGCGCAGTGCATGCCCGAGTCCGTTCACCGGCGGGTTGTCGAGGGTGATCACGGCAACTTCGCCGTGAACCTGATATTCGGAAGCGCTCATGCTGGTTCTCTCCTTGGTTTACTGCAATCAGTGCGAACTTCCCGGCCTTGACGACGCGATTCGAAATCGCGTGCCCGGTATGAACTTCGAAAATTCGCGGCTTGTCGGAGCAAGGTGATTACCGTATTCTATCCACGATTGCCGCGCCATATTTCTTCCCACAAAAGTTACCAGGGCCAATAACTTAGCCGATCACTGAGCCGATGTCGAAAATACATGTCCTTTTGAAGAAGGAAGAGCTGGACAACGAACGACTCGCGCACAAAGTGGTCGTGGTATTGGATATTCTCTTCGCCACTTCAAGCATCGTCGCGGCACTTGCCCATGGCGCCACCGCAGTCGTGCCGACGCCGGATGGTGCGGCAGCAGAGGCGGAAGCCGCACGGCGGCCTGCTGGCAGCTATCTGCTCGCGGGTGAACTCAATGCCGAAACCCTGCCCGGATTCGCCCATCCGATGCCCTTGGCATTGCTTCAGGAGGAGATTGCCGGACGCAGCCTGATCTACTCGACCACCAACGGTACAGTGGCGCTGAACAAGTCGCACGGCGCCGGGCACATCTATGCGGCCGCACTGCTCAACGGCGAGGCCGTGGTCAAGCACATTGTCAGTGCCCACCCGGAAAGCACGGTACTGGTGGTTTGCTCCGGGTCTGTCGACAATTTCAACCTGGAGGATTTCTATGGCGCCGGGTATCTGGTCTCACTGTTCCGCACGACCGGTGGTACGCATGAGTTCTCCGATGCCGCGCTGGCTGCCGAGATGCTGCATGCCCATGTTGATGCTGCCGATTGCCTGCAACGCTCCCGCGTCGGCCGCCTGATGCTGGCACGGCATCTCGAAGCGGAAGTGCATTTCGCCACGCTCAAGAGCGTTTTCGACATCGTTCCGCAACTGGCGCCGGACGGCAGCTTGCGAGTAATCTAATGCCTCATCCTATCAGCGCAAATTGGCGATAACCGCCGCAATTTGCTGTGTAAGATGACAGATGCGACTGTATGATTATGTTGCCAGCAACATAATCGATCACCAAGTGGATGCGGCGTGCCGTGGCATAGACCTGTTCGAGCAGGGACCGAACGAAGGCCACGAAATCGGTTTTGATGAGGATGATCGGTGACCATGACGGTGCGACGCCCGCCCTTGGGTTCTACTGCCACGATCAAGCGCAGACAGAATGTGCGCCCGATTGACCTCACGGGCGTGGTGCAGCCCCTTCGCACGGTATGAGTCAATCAACTCGCGCTCCTCGTCACCAAGATGCAATTCCGTCTGTCGCATGGCCGAACTCCTCGTTCGGGGTGGGTATGCAGCAGCATAATGCATGTTTCGTTATTTAAGTGTTAAGATACTGGCCGTGCGCATCGCTGCTCGCCTCAGCAACCCGCAACGTAGTTTCCCGTTCACCGATGTACTCTCGCGTCAGCGGCACGGCCGTCTGGCGGCGCACCAGTTGCAGCTGGAATACGGCAACATTCTCGTACTGAAATGCCGCCTCGCACATCGCGAGATAGAACTCCCACATGCGGCAGAAGCGTTCGTCGTAAAGCGCTTTTGCCTCGTCACGCCGCGCCATGAAGCGCTCCCGCCATTGACGCAAGGTTGAGGCGTAGTGCAGGCGCAGGACTTCGATGTCGCTGACGATGAGACCGGCGCGTTCGATGACGGGCAGCATTTCCGAGAGCGCCGGCAGATAGCCGCCGGGAAAAATGTATTTCGTCAGCCAGGGGTTGGGTGCATCGGGACCGTCGCACTGCCCGATGGTATGCAGCAACATCACGCCATCCTCTGTGAGCAGGCTGTGACACTTTTGAAAGAAAGCCGGATAACTGGCAGATCCCACGTGCTCAAACATGCCGACCGACACGATGCGCTCGAAGGTGCCGGCCATGTCGCGATAGTCAGTCAGTTGAATATCGATGCGACCGGCGGCGGCGGGCGTCGCTGCACGCTGGTGCGCCACGGCCAGTTGCTCCTGGGACAGCGTAATGCCGGTGACATGGCCGGCACCGGCGACTCTGGCAAGATACAGCGCCAGACCTCCCCAGCCGCAGCCAATGTCGAGGACCCGATCCTGCGGACGGATGCAAAGTTTCGCTGCGATATGACGCATCTTGGCACGCTGGGCCGCTTCCAGACTGGCATCGGGAGTTTCGTAATAGGCGCAGGAATACTGCTCGTCGGCATCCAGAAAAAGTTTGAACAGAGAACGGTCGAGATCGTAATGATGCGCGACATTGGCCTGAGCCGCACTGCGCCCGATCGGGGATGCCGGTCGACGCAGACGGAAGCGCAGCCGATCCAGCACTTTCTCCCAGAGCGGGGCCGGTTCGCCGTCATCCTCACGCAGAACCAGATCAAGAAAATCATGGATCGTTCCCTGCTCGACCTTGAAGCGTTCCTCCATGAACAATTCACCGAGGCGCAGTTCAGGATCGAGCATGAAAGCCAGTTGCGCGCCGCGATCGGCGAAAGCCACAGCGACCGCCGGGCCACTGCCGTCACCAAACGTGAAGCGCTGCCCATCCGGCATCGTCACAGTGAGATTGCCACGTCTGACACGGCCGGCGAAAACCCTGTTCAATAAAGCATTCAGCATGATTGCATCCCAATGCTCTCCTGATGGATGCGGATCTTGGAGTTTGCAGCTATTTTGCTATTGTCGATCGCCTGATCCGGATGTCAGGATGGTCAGCGCCGCCTGGGCATGTTCGGCCACATCCCGCCCCAGGCGGGTAAGGTATCCGCCATCGGCCTGGCTGAGCAGTCCCTTGTCATAGAGGCGGCGGGTCGCGTCGATGATCGCCGCATCCGCTGTCTTGTGGACCTTGACACCCTGCTGATTGGTCGCCAGGTCGAAGCGGAGCAAGGTATTCAGTTCATTGACCAAATCGGGCGTGTAGGACACCGTTCTGCCTTTCTGTGTGCCGCAGCGAAGCTGCGCTGGTACTCATTCTACCTGATGAGTTAACTGCGTCGCGTCACCGCACTGCGACGCCTATGAACGGGTGTAATTGAAACTGGTGGACGCCGAAGTAAAGCCATTCCTTTGATCGGTAGGAGTGCCGGAGTGGGCAGGCGGGTCGCTCTGCGCCGTTCATGTCCTCCGACGCCGGCCTTCGGCCATCGTCTCCCCCTTTACTTCACCGCGCAGAGCGCCCCGCCTGCCCACTCCGGCAGCGTCTTGGTGGTTTGTCGGTTCCAGCACAGCAGCGCGTTCCGTCAAGGGCGGTGGGTGGTCGCCGCGGCGAAGTAAAGGAGGAGGGTCGGGCATAGCCCGACCCGGAGGACATGAGCGGCGGCGAGCACCCACCGCCCTTGGCGTGCGCATGCATCGAGTACACCAGGGTCTGTCTTGGCTTTTCGGCCACCAGTTTCAATCACACCCCCTATGAACGCAGACCTTGACAACAAGATAGGCATAATTGAGACTTCAAGGAAATTATTCGATTCGTTCAGTCGGAGGGGATTCATGGGAATACGATTGGCAGCATTGGGAGCAACGTTGCTTGCGGGAGCACTGGTTGCGGGGCATGCGTGTGCCGATTCGGAATTCACGTTCACGACGCTCGCCGGATCGCCGGGAACTGTCGTGAATAGCGCAGAGGGTACGGGCAGTGCCGCCCAGTTTTCAGCGCCACGCGGCGTGGCGGTAGACAGTGCCGGCAATGTGTATGTGGCCGACAGTTCGAACCACACTATCCGCAAGGTGACTGCCGACGGTGTAACCACCACACTGGCCGGCAGCGCCGGCAGCGCGGATACAACCCGTGTCACGCCGGCCAAATTCAGCGAGCCCTTCGGCGTGGCGGTAGACAGCGCCGGCAATGTGTATGTGGCCGACACCAACAACAATGCGATCCGCAAGATCACCGCCGCTGGCGTCGTGACGACCCTGGCGGGCGGGTCCGGCATGGGCGGCACGGACGGTACCGGCAGCGCTGCCAAGTTCAGCGAACCGCACGGCCTCGTGCTGGATTCCGCCGGCAATATCTATGTCTCCGATTACATGAACCACGCCGTCCGCAAGGTGACGCAGGAGGGCGTGGTCACCACCCTGGCCGGCAGCCTCGGCAACTCGGGATTTACCAATGGCCAGGGTACTGCGGCGCGATTCAGTTCCCCGCAAGGCATAGCGATCGACAGTACTGGCGATTTGTATCTTGCGGAATCCCATAATCGCACCATCCGAAAAATTA